>ENA-OPDC01000011-OPDC01000011.1-human-gut-metagenome-genome-assembly--contig:-NODE-11-length-152997-cov-5.498588_pt1 | contig 152997 bp, 183 predicted proteins | sample MGYA00241620_ERZ501503 | MGnify/ENA primary metagenome ERZ501503 (study PRJEB25962, sample SAMEA2042659) | human gut metagenome | biome: human gut; feature: human-associated habitat; material: faeces...
GTAAGCGTCATATAACCGAGTATCTTTTTTAGTCTTCATTTTTCAGGTATTCTAATCTCATCAATTTAATGGAGGTTAAGAATATGATCGAAAAACAACAACCCATTGTGGCACTTGGCCACTCTTCTAAACCTAAGAAGGCTCGTCCACCACGCAATAATCTGTTGCTTAGTTTAAAGAAGAATGACTTAGAGCTGAATTTTTACAGCAGCTTAGACCCTGAAATTATGAATAAGCTGCTTGAGAAAGTCTTGCCATGATTAAGCTCAGTGACTTAGGGCAAGTCTATATCGTTTGCGGCAAGACGGATCTGCGTAAAGGCATTGATGGCCTAGCAACCTTAGTCAAAGAACAGTTTGAACTTGATCCTTTTAGCGGCAAAGTCTTCCTCTTTTGCGGCGGAAGCAAGGACCGCTTCAAAGCCCTTTATTGGGACGGACAAGGTTTTTGGCTGCTCTACAAAAGATTTGAAAATGGAAAATTGAACTGGCCCAGAAATCAAAATGAAGTTCAAGCTTTATCTTCTGAGCAGGTCGACTGGCTAATGAAGGGCTTCGCAATCAATCCAAAAATAAAGAACACGAAAGCGTGCGAATTCTACTAACACTTGACATCGCACGCTTTTTTGATATTCTTTTAACTAATAAATTTAGGAGGAAGTTTAACTCATGTCACAAGAAAATTTGGAAAAGATTATTGCACAACAAGCAACTACTATTCAAAACTTAACTGATGAAATCAAGCTCCTCCGTGAACAAGTAGCTTACTTAACGCAAAAACGTTATGGCAAATCTTCAGAACAAATGCCTTTAAATGGACAAACAAGTCTCTTTGATGAACCTGATGCTCAAGATGACGGAGAACGTCCCCGACGCCGCCGTTCAGACTATTACTTATAAAAGACAAGCTCACAAACGAAAGCGTGCTGACTTACTAGCTGCCCTTCCAGCTGAAGAGGTTCACCATGAACTAGGCGACAAGTATTGTCCTGATTGTCATCATGAACTGATTGAGATAGGCAAGCAGTCAGTTCGCCAAGAATTATTGTTTATCCCAGCTCAACTTAAAAGGCTAGACCATATCCAACATGCTTACAAATGTAAATATTGCAGTCAAAGAAATTATAGCGACAAGATCATTAAAGCTGCAGTACCTAAAGCTCCCCTAAACCATGGTCTAGGTTCAGCTTCACTCATCGCTCATTCACTCTATCAAAAATATGAAATGAAGGTGCCGGACTATCGCCAAGAAAGCGACTGGAAGAAGATGGGACTAAAAGTTTCAAGACAGATGTTAAATTATTGGGATTTGAAAAGCAGTCAATACTACTTTAAACCAGTGTATGATCTGCTTAAGCAAAAGCTGTTAATGCGGCCAATTTTACATGCCGATGAAACTTATTACACAGTCTTAGAAAGTAAAACAATCAAGACTTACTATTGGGTCTTCCTTTCAGGCAAACATGATCAATACGGGATTACACTCTATCATCATGATCCTTCCCGGAGTGGCAAGGTTGCCTTAAACTTTTTAGGAAACTATCCCGGTTATTTGCACTGTGATATGTGGCAGGCTTATGAGCAATTGCCGAAAGCAACTTTAGTTGGCTGCTGGGCTCATGTTAGAAGAAAGTTTCACGAAGCCGTACCACAACAGGCTTCTGAAAAGTCCCTTGCCCAAAAAGGACTCAACTACTGCAATCGCATGTTTTACTTAGAACAAACCTGGGAGAATTTGAGCAAACAAGAACGTTACCAGCTAAGACAAGCAAAGCTCAAGCCTCTAATGCAAGAGTTCTTCAACTGGTGTGAGAAAAATAAAATCACCGTTTTGCCAGGCTCTAAATTGGGAAGAGCCATTAATTATACCCTCAAGCATCAAGCTACTTTTGAGCATGTCTTGCTTGATGGCAATTTAGAATTATCTAACAATAAGGCCGAACGCGCTGTAAAATCACTCGTCATGGGCCGGAAGAATTGGTTATTTTCTCAAAGTTTTGAGGGTGCAACTGCAAGTGGCTTTATTCTAAGCTTAATTGAAACTGCCAAGAGAAATGGCCTTGATCCTGAAAAGTACTTGAATTATTTGCTTCAGAAATTACCGAATGAAGAGATTCTGGATTCGGAAACCCTTGAAGCTTATTTACCGTGGCAAGAGAAGATCCAGAAGAATTGTAAATAAAAGAACTTAAATAACCGTCTCAGTATAACAGTAACTGGGACGGTTTTTTAAGTACACTCTGTTATTTGACGCTTACGATCTATTTAATGCATTATTTAAGCATGTAATCTCTAGTCATTGGCAAGTTCTTACCAGAAGGGCCCTTGGTAAGCAAGTATTGGATAACATCGATGTTGCCTGATTCAAATGAAGCAGCACAAGCATTTAAGTACATATCCCACATACGAGTGAAACGTTCACCCATTTTACCTTCAACTTGATCACGAACAGCATTGAAGTTCTTGTCCCAAATTTCAAGAGTTCTTTGGTAGTGACGACGAAGAGTTTCCATATCAGTAATTTGCAAGCCACTGTCAACGATATCGCCGACGATTTCTTGTAAACCTGGAATGTAACCACCTGGGAAGATGTATTTGTTAATCCAAGCGTTAGTAGCACCGCCTTGTTGACGAGTAATACCGTGGATTAAAGCGACACCATCTTTGTTTAAGTACTTGTAAACATCTGCGAAGTACTTAGGTAAGTTTTCTGAACCAACGTGTTCAAACATACCAACTGAAGTTACGTAATCCCAGGTTTGATCACCAAGTTCACGGTAGTCTTCAAGTCTAACTTCAGCTACATCTTGCAAGTTTTCATCGTAGATACGCTTTTGGACCAACTTGTATTGTTCTTCACTCAAAGTAACACCGGTAACCTTAAGGCCGTATTCCTTAGCAGCGGTGAGCATTAATGTACCCCAACCACAACCAATGTCGAGTAAAGTCTTGCCTTTTTGTGGGTTTAATTTGTTTAAAATGTGGTGAACTTTAGCAATTTGAGCTTGTTCAAGATCATTTTCGTTACCATCTTCAAAGTAAGCACAAGAGTAAGTCAAAGTTGGATCAAGCCATAACTTGTAGAAGTCGTTACCGATATCGTAGTGGCTTTGTACGTCTTCTTCACTTTGCTTTTCAGTGTGCTTTTGCTTTGGTAAAAATTTGCGGAACTTTGAAGAACGCATGAAACTGTCGGCACTTTCGTAAGCACCAAAAATTAATTTTTGAATATCCCCATGGATTTCAATTTTCTTATCCATGTATCCTTCACCAAGTGCGAGTGAAGCATTTCTAGTAATGTCGCCCATAGGAATCTTTTCGTTAAAGACAATTTCGATTTCAGGAGTACCATTACCGTAGACTTCGCTTTTACCGTCCCAGTAGGTTACTTTAACGGGAAAAGGGAAGGACTTGCTAAGCATCATTTTGTAAAATGTTTTTTCTAACAATTATCTTTCCTCCAATAATTATCAAACCTAACTACTTATTTTAACACTAAAAAAATTTATGCAATAAAAAATACTCAGCTAATGACCATAGTTTAAAGAAATGTTCATTAACTGAGTATTATATTATTTTGCAACATAGTGGAAATTAGAGTCTAGTTCTTTATCAAGGTTGTCCCAGGCATCTTCCAATTGCTTATAAATAATTTGTTCATTTTCGTGAGTTAACTTGGTCTTTTTATCAATTGTAATTGGATTACCATAGTTAACTTCCATTGGCTTTCTTTTAAGTAGTCCCTTAAAAGATAATGGTCCTTGGTAGACTACTGGAACCATTGGCTTTTTTGACATCTTAGAAATTACCAATGCACCGCCTTTTAATTCGGCAGAGTGTCTAGTTCCTGAAGGAAAGATAATTAATGAAAGATCGCCTTTTCTTAATCCTTTAACTGGGATTTTTAAAGCAGATGGACCTGGATTTTTACGATCTACTGGGAAAGCATGCGCATGATTTAAAATGAAGCGCAAAACTGGATTTTTGAATAGTTCAATTTTGGCCATGAACATAAATTCCATTGGACTAGCACCAAGAGCAAACAAAAGTGGTTCCCACCAAGTACGGTGTGGTGCAACTAAAATATAATTGCCTTTAGGTAGGCGGTCTTTATGATGAACGTGCAAGTGTCCGTTGAGCACCCAAACGATGAAACGGACGATGGGGCGAATAATTTTATAAAACATTTTGTCCTCCAATTTGTTCTAAGTTATTATAAAAATATATAGATAAGAAAGGCAAATATTTTTATGGTTGAGCTTAAAGATAATGAACGAATCGATTACATGTACAGTGATAGTCTGCGGATTATCCAAGATAAAACTGCCTTTAGTTTTTCAATGGATACCTTGCTTTTAGCATATTGGGCTAAAGGATTAATTCGAGACCGAGATAAAGTGGCAGATCTTTGTGCAGGTAATTGTGCGGCTACTATCTATATGGCATATTTTAATCGGGCACACTATGATGCAATTGAAATTCAGGACGAAATATATTCTCAAGCTGTTCGTTCAGTTGAACTAAATGATATGGAAAATCGAATTTCAGTTTATAGGGATAATGTCTTAAATGCTCCTAAATTTTTACGTAAGGATAGTTATGATGTCGTAACTGTAAATCCTCCTTATTTTAAAGCACCAAAAGGACATGAAGTTAATCCCGATCGAAAAAAGGCAATTGCGCGTCATGAATTACTGATCGATTTGGAACACATTATTGCAGTGGCAAGCGGCCTTCTTAAGATGAAGGGAAAAATGTTTATGGTGCATCGACCCGAAAGATTAGGAGAAATATGCTACTACTGTATGAAGTACGATTTAAGCGTCAAGCTAGTTCAACCTTTTGTTTCTCATCGCGGTGAAAACACCAATTTAATTATTGTGGAAGCTGTTAAGCATACGGGAACAGATGGCACAGAGTTGAGGGATGCAATTGAAGTTCATGATCAAAATGGTGAATTTCAACCAATTATTCAACGGATTGTGCGTGAGACCGATGAAGATCGAGCAAAGCACGATGCAAAAGGTAAATATTACTTTTATGTATTGCTTTGCAATGATGGTAGTTTTTATGGCGGCTTTACGAACGATCTTGAGCATCGTTTAAAAATGCATAATGAAGGTAAGGGTGCTAAGTATACTAAAGCTAGACGACCAGTGCGGATGATTTACCATGAACAGTTTGATGATAAAAGATTGGCACTCAAGAGAGAGTATTGGTTTAAGCATCATTCTCGCAGCTGGAAAGAGAAATTTTTACGGGATCATAATATTAAATTTTAGTCTTGTCAGATTGACTAAAATCTTGTAGAATATTCGAGTATGCTGTGTAAGCATAAGTAAAAAACACATCAAGAGCGATCATCATCGTGGTGCCCTAGGTAGTGGTTAGATGATGAAATGAACGCTTGAGAGGATTTAAAACCATAGGAGGAATTAAATATGGCAGACGTTGTTACAATGAAGCAATTGCTTGAAGCTGGTGTCCACTTCGGTCACCAAACTAGAAGATGGAACCCAAAGATGGCTCCTTACATTTTCACTCAAAGAAATGGTATCTACATCATTGACTTGCAAAAGACTATCAAGATGTTAGATGATGCTTACAACTTTATGAAGGCTGTTGCACAAGACGGCGGCGTATTCTTGTTTGTAGGTACTAAGAAGCAAGCTCAAGACTCAATTGCTGAAGAAGCAACTCGTGCAGGTCAATACTACGTAAACCAACGTTGGTTAGGTGGTACTTTGACTAACTGGACTACTATTCAAAGTCGTGTTAGAAGATTAAAGCAATTAAAGGAAATGTCACAAGACGGTACCTTCGATGTATTACCAAAGAAGGAAGTTGCACTTTTAACTAAGGAAATGGACAAGCTTGAAAAATTCTTAGGCGGTATCGAAGACATGCCAAGAATTCCAGATGTATTGTTCGTAGTAGACCCTAAGAAGGAAAAGATCGCTGTTCACGAAGCTAACATTTTGGGTATCCCAGTTGTAGCTATGGTTGACACCAACACCGATCCAGACCCAATCGACGTTGTTATTCCTTCAAACGATGACGCTATCCGTGCTATCCGTTTAATCGCTGGTGCAATGGCAGACGCTATCGTTGAAGGTAAGCAAGGTCAAGATGACGAAACTGTTGAAGTAGACTTCAAAGAAAATGCTGATGGTTCAGACGAAATCGTTAGCGCTGAAGAAAACCCAGAAGACTAGTTTTTACTGTTAGTTCTGTAGGAGGACATATTAATGGCAATTACTGCAAAGCAAGTTAAGGAATTACGTGAACGTACCGGTGCTGGCGTTATGGACGCTAAGAAGGCATTGGTAGAAGTTGACGGTGACATGGACAAGGCCATTGAATACCTTCACGAAAAGGGTATGGCTAAGGCTGCTAAGAAGGCAGACCGTGTCGCAGCTGAAGGTTTAACTGGCGTTTACGTTGCTGGTAACGTAGCAGCTATTACTGAAATCAACTCAGAAACTGACTTCGTTTCTCAAAACGAAAAATTCGTTAACTTAGTAAAGGGCGTTACTAAGACTATTGCCGAAGGCAAGCCTGCTAACGCTGAAGAAGCTAGCGAATTAAAGATGGAAGACGGCAAGACTTTATCACAAGCATTTGTTGACGCAACTGCTACTATTGGTGAAAAGATTGTTTTACGTCGTTTCGCATTGGAAAAGAAGAACGATGACCAAGAATTTGGTGCTTACCAACACAACGGTGGCCAAATCGGTGTTATCACTGTCTTAGAAGGTGCTGACGCTGCAACTGCTAAGCACTTAGCAATGCACATTGCTGCTATGAACCCTAAGGTTATCTCACCAGATGAATTAGATGATGACTTCATCACTGAACAATTGGCATTGATGAACCACAAGATCGACCAAGATAACGAAAGTCGTGCATTGGTACACAAGAAGCCATTACCACACCTTGTTTACGGTTCAGCAAAGCAATTGACTGATGACGTTTTAGCTAAGGCTAAGGAAGACATCAAGGCTGAACTTAAAGAAGAAGGTAAGCCAGAAAAGATCTGGGATAGAATTATTCCTGGTAAGATGCAACGCTTCATCGATGACAACACTCAAGTTGACAAGCAATTTGCAGTTTTGTCACAAGATTACATCATGGACGACAGCAAGACTGTTGGCGAATTCTTGAAGGACAAGGGCGCTAAGTTAGTTTCATTCACTCGCTACGAAGTTGGCGAAGGTATTGAAAAGAAGCAAGAAGACTTTGCTGCTGAAGTTCGTGAACAAATGAAGTAGTTTTTACTACTATTAATGAAAGGAGGAGTACGTAAGTGCTCCTTCTTTTTTTATAAATTTTTATTGACTTTAATTAGTTGAAAGACATTAGATAGTTATATATGTTAGAATAATTAAAGCTATTAGAGGAGGGCATTATGAGTCAAGTTAAATATAATCGCATTATTTTAAAAATATCAGGTGAAGCCTTAGCCGGTGACAAAGGTACTGGAATTAATCCAACTGTTATTAGTCACTTGGCTAAAGAAATTAAGTCTGTTCATAACTTAGGCGTAGAAATTGGTATCGTCTGCGGTGGCGGTAACATGTGGCGTGGTGAAACTGGCGCTAAGTTAGGCATGGAACGTGCTCAAGCCGACTACATGGGTATGCTTGCTACTATTATGAATGGTTTAGCTTTACAAGATGGTCTTGAAAAAGTTGGTGTTCCTACTAGAATGCAAACTTCAATTGAAATGAGACAAATTGCTGAACCTTACATTAGAAGAAGAGCATTGCGTCACCTTGAAAAAGGCCGTGTTGTAATCTTTGGTGGTGGTACTGGTAATCCATACTTCTCAACAGATACTACCGCTGCTTTACGTGCTGCCGAAATTGGTGCTGATGTAATTTTGATGGCTAAAAATGGTGTGGATGGTGTTTACTCAGCCGATCCTAAGGTAGATCCTTCAGCAACTAAGTTTAGTGAATTAACTCAACTTGATTTGATTTCAAAGAACTTAAAGGTAATGGACAGAACTGCAAGTTCATTGTCAATGGATACCGAAATCCCATTAATTGTATTTAACGTTAACACACCAGGCAACATTAAGAAGGTTGTTTTGGGTGAAAATATTGGTACTGTAATTAGAGGTAATAAATAATGAACAACGAAACTATTAAAAAAGCACAAGAAAATATGGATAAATCTATTAAGGTTTATCAAAAGAAGTTAGCTTCAATTCGTGCAGGTGTTGCCAACGCAGCTTTGCTTGATAACGTTCAAGTTGAATACTACGGTGCACCTACACCATTGACTCAAATGTCAAGTATTACTATTCCAGAACCACGTGTTTTATTGATTACTCCATACGACCAAAACAGTTTGGATGATATTGAACACGCACTTTTGGCTTCAAACCTTGGTTTAACTCCAGCAAACGATGGTAAGGTTATCAGATTGGTAATTCCACAACTTACTGGTGAAAGAAGAGAAGAAATTGCCAAGGAAGTTGGTAAGTACGCTGAAGAAGCAAAGATTGCCGTTAGAAACGTTCGTCGTGATGCCATGAACTCTTTGAAGAGAGAAGAAAAAGATGGCGACATTACCGAAGATGAACAACGCAACTTAGAAAAGCAAGTTCAAAAGGTTACTGATGGCGCAGCCAAGAAGATTGATCAACTTGCTGATGAAAAGCGTAAGGAAATTACTCAAGGTTAAACATGAGTAAGAAGGATAATGAATTAAATCATCTTGCCATCATTATGGATGGTAATGGTAGATGGGCTAAAAAACGCCATAAGCCGCGATTTGTTGGACACCGCGAAGGTATGGACAATGTTGAACGCATTACCTTAGCTGCTGATAAGTTGGGGATTAAGGTGCTTACTTTGTATGCCTTTTCTACTGAAAACTGGGCTAGACCTAAAGAAGAGGTGGCCTACTTGATGAACTTGCCTGTTCGCTTTTTTGATAAATATATGCCGACTTTAATGGAGAATAATGTTAAGGTCAACATTATGGGATATTTGGATGAACTTCCCGAAAAAACTTATCAAATTGTTCAACGAGCAATGGCAGAAACAGCCAATAATACTGGTTTAGTACTTAATTTTGCCTTTAATTATGGCTCAAGAAGAGAAATTACCTCTGCAATGCAAGAAATCGGTGGCTTAATTGAAGCTGGTGAACTAAAGAGCGAAGATATTACTGAAAAAATGATTTCCGATCATTTAATGACCGGTCATTTTGGTAAATACCAAGATCCTGATTTATTGATCAGAACTTCAGGTGAACAACGAATTTCTAATTTCTTGCTCTGGCAATTGGCTTATTCAGAATTGGCTTTCAGTGATAAAAACTGGCCTGACTTTGATGCAGATGATTTAAAACAATTTGTTAATGAATTTAAGCACCGTAACCGGCGCTTTGGTAAGGTAGACGAATCGGATAGTTAGTATGAAACAACGTGTAATTACGGCAGTTATTGCCTTAATCTTATTTATTCCAATTGTATTAGCAGGCGGTCTTTGGATGGACTGGCTGACTGTACTTTTTGCAGCAGTTGGTATTAGCGAGATCTTTTTAATGAAGAAACAACTTTTAGTATCATTTGATTTCGTATTAGCTCTGCTTGCAACTTTGACCTGGACTGTTCCAGACTCATTTTTCAAAGTATTCCCATCAAATATAACTAAGTTGGGTGTATTTTATGGCATTGTCATGATTTTCTTGACTTGGACTGTTCTTTCCAAGAACAAGACAACTTTTGATGATGTTGGTGTTTATGTTTTAGCAGCTCTTTATATTGGACTCGGCTTCCACTACATGGCCGCAATCAGAGCATACCCACAAAACGGTTTAGCTTTATTGGGTTATGTATTTGTAGTTGTTTGGTCAACTGATATTGGTGCATACATGATCGGTCGTAAGATCGGTAAGCATAAGTTATGGCCGGTAATTAGTCCTAACAAGACATGGGAAGGTTCTATTGGTGCCGTAATTTGTGCATTGATTTTTAGTGCAATCTATTTAGCAATTTTGAGTCACTTCAACATTACATTTGGCGTTTCAGAATTATCAATGGTTGGTTTGGCATTTATCCTTTCAATCGTTGGCCAAATGGGTGACTTGGTTGAATCAGCATACAAACGTTTTTATGGTGTTAAAGACTCAGGTAAGATCTTACCAGGTCACGGTGGTATCTTAGACCGTTTTGATAGTATGCTATTTGTATTGCCTGTTGTTGCAGCTATTTTAGGTATTGTACATTAGGAGAATTTTATTGAGAGGTATACTAATCTTTTTAGTCGTCTTTGGCTTACTTGTCTTTGTCCATGAATTTGGGCACTTCATTGTAGCTAAAAAGTCAGGTATTCTTGTCCGTGAATTTTCTATTGGTATGGGTCCAAAGCTCTTTCAGATTAGACGGAACCCTACGACGTATACTATTCGTTGGTTGCCATTAGGTGGTTATGTTCGTTTAGCAGGTTCTGATGATGAGAGCAAATTAGATCCGGGTATGACTGTAATCTTGCAGTTAAATGATCAAAACGAAGTTGTTAGAATTGATGCTTCTGAATCTGACATGCCCATTGAAGGAATTCCTGTACAAGTAACAAAGGCCGATTTGGTAGACAGCTTGATTATTGAGGGTTATGAAAACGGGGATGAAAATGATCCGGTTACTTATCATGTAAACCATGATGCTACTATCATTGAAAAGAATGGTACCGAATTAATCATCGCTCCACGTGATACTCAATTCAATCAAGCTAATGTTTGGCAAAAACTGGCAACCAATTTTGCCGGTCCTTTTATGAATATTTTGCTTGGTTTTGTAGTGTTCTTGATTTGGACATTTACTGTTCCAGGTCCGGCTACAACAACCATTGGCTCTACTGAAGCAAATTCTCCAGCCAGAAGTGCTAAAATTGAGCCTGGCGATAAAATCGTTGCGATTAATGGTCAAAAGATCGATAATTTTGATCAAGTATCCGCTAAAATTAATCAGAGCAATGGTAAAGAATTACGCTTTAAATTAGAGAAGAATGGCTCAAGTAGAACTGTGGCAGTAAAGCCAAAGGTTCATAAGATTCAAGGACAAAAAATTTACCAAATCGGTATTGTTGCCAAAAGCGATGAAAATGCTGGTGTTAAACTAAAGAGAGGCTGGGATACAGCCGTTTCAACTACAGGTTTAATTTTTAATGCAGTTGGTAATTTGTTTAGACACTTTAGTTTGAATAAATTGTCTGGCCCAGTTGGAATTTATTCTCAAACTTCTCAAGTTTCTCAAATGGGCTTTACTTATGTATTAGCCTTTTTGGGGATGATTTCAATTAACTTGGGAATCGTTAACTTAATTCCAATTCCAGGGTTAGACGGTGGTAAACTTTTATTGAACTTAATTGAATTAGTTCGTGGAAAGCCGATTTCAGAGGAACATGAGGCTATCGTCGAATTAATTGGCTTTGGTCTATTGTTAGTTTTGATCATTGCAGTTACAGGTAACGATATTTATCGCTACTTTATTAAATAAATATTTGTTAGTTAGTTTTGTTTTTACTTTAGGAGATTATAAAAAAATAATGCGTCAATCAAAATTTTTTATGCCAACATTAAAGGAAGCACCATCCGATGCTGTGGCTGAAAGTCATAAATTGATGATTAGAGGTGGCTACATTCGCCAAGTTACTGCTGGTGTTTATGCTTACCTTCCATTAGGTTACCGTGTTTTACGCAAGGCTGAAGCAATCATTGAACAAGAAATGGATAGAATCAATGTTCCAGAAATGATTATGCCCCACTTGCTTCCAGCAACTTTATGGCAAGAATCTGGTCGTTACAAGAAGTATGGTCCAGAAATGTTTAAACTTAAGGACCGTCATGGCCGTGAAAGTTTATTAGGACCTACTCATGAAGAAACATTCACGGAAATCATTGCTAAGAACTTAAAGAGTTACAAGCAAATGCCAATGGCTCTTTACCAAATTCAAACCAAATTCCGTGATGAAAACCGTCCTCGTTTCGGTCTTCTTCGTGGTCGTGAATTTGTAATGCTTGACGGTTACAGTTTTGCTGCTACTCGTGATCAATTGGATGAACAATTTAACGATCAAGAAAATGCCTACAAGCGTATTTTCAAGCGTGCCGGTGTAACTGTTCACCCCGTAATCGCTGACTCAGGTACAATGGGTGGTAAGAATTCTACTGAATTCCAAGCTCCTGCAGCTATTGGTGAGGATACCATTGCTACTAACGAAAATGGTACTTATGCTGCTAACCTTGAAATGGCCAAGAGTATTGACACATTTAAACAAGATCCTGAAGATCCTAAGGAATTAACTAAGGTATCAACCCCTGATTGCGATACTATTGAAAAATTGGCTAAATTCTTAGATGTTCCTGCAACTAGAATTGTTAAGAGTATTCTTTACATCGCCGATGGTCAAAAGATCTTAGTTTTAATTCGTGGTGATAAGCAAATCAACGAAGTAAAATTAGGCCACGTCCTTGATGCTGATGAAATTCATGAAGCTGATACCAAGGATTTGAAAGAAATCACTGGTAGTGAAAAGGGCGGCGTAGGTCCTGTAAATGCAGACTGGGCTGATAAGATCATTGCTGATGAAACTGTTAAGGATCTTTACAACGTTGTTGTTGGTGCAGGCGAAACTGACTACCAATACAAGAACGCTAACTTAGATCGTGACTTCAAGGTTGATGAATTTGCTGACCTTAGAGTTGCTAACGAAGGTGAACCAGACCCAGTTGATCATTTACCACTTAAGTTCACTACTTCAATCGAAGTAGGTCACATCTTTAAGTTGGGTACTTACTACACTAAGACCATGGGTGCTGACTTCTTGGACCAAAATGGTAAAGCACAACCAGTTATTATGGGTTCATACGGTATTGGTGTAACTAGAATGCTTTCTGCAGCAGTTGAACAACACTTAACTGAACGCGGTGTAGCATGGCCAAAGGAAATTGCACCATTTGAAATTCATATTGTTCAAATGAAGATGAACAAGGATGATCAAACTGAATTAGCTGAAAAACTTGAAAAGAAATTCAGTGAAAAGTATGATGTTTTATATGACGATCGTAAGGAACGTGCCGGTGTTAAGTTTGCTGATGCTGACTTAGTTGGTGCACCAATTAGAATTACGATTGGTAAGAAGGCTGCTGATGGTATTGTTGAAGTTAAGAGACCAACTGATGCTAAGGCAACTGAAATGTCAATTGATGAATTAGATAAGTTTGTAAATCAAGAGTTAGGATAATTTTTGTGACCAATAAAAACGATCTTTTCTTAAAATTGCTCAAACAGGTTCATTTCCCAGACAGTTTTGAAGATAATGAACTTCTTCAAAAAGGGAAGATTGAAAACGTGGATGTTTACGCTAAAGAACATAGGTGGGATATCCACGTTTTTTTTGATACTCCATTACAGTACGATACCTATGTGGCATTAAGAAAAGCTATAGAAGAAAGTTTTGCTTCTTTTGTAAATGTAAGATTTTTTGTTAATACTGGTGATGGCTCGGATCAATATTTACCAAAGTATTGGCATTATGCAGTGCAAAATTCTAATGTTTTGCAACCAATGGCGCGTGAATTTTTGGCGGGTCAAAAACCAGAAAAAGTCGATGGTCGTTGGGTAATACCAGTAGATAACAATATTATTGACGGAATCATCGAACAAAAAGCTTTAGATGATCTTGCTCTAGAAATGCGCAAATATGGCTTCTTTAATCTGAAGTTTATCACTCAGGTTGATCAATCGAGCATGGAAAATAACTTGCAAAGTTTGGAAGAGCGGCATGAGGAACATGAAAAGGATATGCAAAAGCAATTTGAGCAGACTCCTGAAAAGGCCAAGCCCCAACCGCGTCAATACCCAACTAAACGAACTAGTTATGGTAAACGCAAGTTAGATGAAAATGCTCCGATTACTCAAATTCAAGATGTAGAAGACGGTACGCGCAATGTCGTTATTGAAGGTAATATCTTCAATATTGAGAGCCGTGAATTAAAGTCAGGTGCGGTAATTTTTACCGGTGAAATCACCGATTATAGTGATTCAATTGCTTTTAAGAAGTTTGTTTCTGATAAGGAACAAATTGAGCAGATGTCAGCGATCAAACCAGGCACCTGGGCAAAAATGCAGGGTACTGCAACCGATGACCAATATCAACATGATATTGTTTTCAATATTAGTAGCTTTGAAACAGTAGAACATGTTGGTAGAACTGAAAAGTATGAAGGCGACCAAAAGCGTGTTGAGTTGCACTTGCATACTAATATGAGTCAACTTGACGCTACTAATACGCCAACTGATTTTATTAAAACAGCTAAAAAGTTTGGCCAAAAAGCAATTGCGATTACGGACCATGGGGATGTTCAATCCTTCCCAGAAGCCTACAGCACAGGTAAAGCTACTGGTATGAAGATTCTTTATGGTGTTGAAGCCAATATGATTGATGATCATGCATTACTGGTTTTAAATCCGGCTCCAATGACCTATGAAGATCGTGAATTTGTAATCTTCGACGTTGAAACTACAGGACTTTCATCTGTTTACGACACGATTATTGAAATTGGTGCCGTAAAGATGAAAAATGGTGAAGTGCTTGAAAGATTTGATAAATTTATCAATCCGCACCATCCATTGAGTGAACAAACCATTAATTTGACTTCTATTACAGATGAAATGGTTAGTGCAGCTGATGATGAAGACGTCGTAATTAAACAGTTCCAAGACTTCTACGGTGATCGTCCTCTTTGTGGACACAACGTTCAATTTGACGTTGGTTTTGTCAACGCTGCTTTAAGAAGAGCAGGTCTCAGCGAAATTACTCAACCTGTTGTTGATACGCTTGAAGTATCTCGTTTGCTTCACCCAGAACAGAACCGTCACACCTTGGATTCATTAGCTAAGAAGTACAATGTTTCATTGGAACACCACCATAGAGCTAACCAAGATGCCGAAGCTACTGGTTATTTGATGTATAAGTTGTTAGATGCCTTTAAGAAAAAATACAATGAAGACAATTTGAACAACTTAAACGGTTATGCAGCACATGGCGAAGTATATAAGCGTGCTCGTCCTTCTCATATGACGGTGCTAGCTAAAGACCAAAAAGGTTTAAAGAATCTGTATAAATTAGTTTCAATCGCAAGTACGAAAGACTTTTACCGTATTCCTAGAACGCCTAAGTCTGATTTGGCAGATTTGCACGAAGGACTTTTGTACGGTTCAGGCTGCTGGCAAGGTGACGTCTTTGTTGCTATGATGCAAAAAGGTTACGATGAAGCACGTGAAAAGGCCAAGTTCTATGACTTCTTGGAAGTTCAACCACCAGCAACATACTCACAATTAATTGCCGATGGGTTGATCAAAGATGAAGATCAGCTTGAAGAAATTATCAGCAATATCTATAAACTAGGTAAAGAATTAAATAAACCTGTTGTAGCGACTGGTGATTCGCACTATGTTGAACCACATGATGCGATTTATCGGACGATTCTGATTTCTGCGCAACGTTCTAATCCAAATCGAAACAAGCCACAACCAGATCTACATTTCTATTCAACACAGGAAATGCTGGATGCCTTTAGTTTCTTAGGTGAGGATATAGCTAAAGAAATCGTAATTGAAAATACTAATAAGATTGCGGATGAAATTTCTGAAATTCAGCCTATTAAAGATGGCTTGTATCCACCTCACATTGCCCATGCTGATGAAGAAATGAAGAAATTGACCTATGATAAAGCTTACGAATTGTACGGTAATCCTTTGCCAAAAATCGTTAAGGACCGTATTGATTTGGAGCTTAATTCCATTATTTCTAATGGTTATGCGGTTATTTACTTGATTTCACAACGTCTGGTAGCCAAATCCAATAAGGATGGTTATCTGGTAGGTTCCCGTGGTTCCGTAGGTTCTAGTTTGGTAGCCACAATGTCTGGTATTACTGAAGTTAACCCACTTGCACCGCACTACCGCTGTCCTAAGTGTAAGTATTCGCAATTCTTTGAAAATGGGGAATATGGTTCAGGTTTTGACTTACCTGATAAGAATTGTCCAAAATGTGGTACTCCATTGGTAAAAGATGGTCAGGATATTCCGTTTGCCACTTTCTTGGGCTTCCACGGTGATAAGGTTCCTGATATCGATTTGAACTTCTCAGGTGACTACCAACCAGTAGCTCATAACTTTATTCGAGTAATGTTTGGACCCGATAATTCATATCGTGCCGGAACTATTGCCACTGTTGCTGATAAGACAGCCTATGGTTATGCTAAGCACTTTGACGAAGAGCGAAACTTGAAGTTGCGTAATGCAGAACTAGATCGTTTAGCCAGCGGAATTCGTGGGGTTAAGAGAACAACGGGTCAGCACCCAGCCGGAATTGTTGTAGTTCCAGATGATATGGATATTTACGACTTTACTCCTGTGTCATACCCAGCCGATGATGTGAATGCTGCTTGGTTAATTACGCACTACGACTTCCACTCCATTCACGATAACATCTTGAAGTTCGATATTCTGGGACACGATGACCCAACGATGATTCGTCACTTGCAGGACCTGTCAGGAATTGATCCACTGACTATTCCACCAGATGATCCAGGTGTTATGTCATTATTCTCAAGTACTAAGGCTTTAGGAGTTACTCCTGAACAAATTGGTTCACAAACAGGTACTTTGGGAGTACCAGAATTTGGTACGCGTTTCGTTAGAGGGATGCTTGAAGAAACTAAGCCAACTACTTTTGCCGAATTATTGCAGATTTCTGGTTTATCACACGGTACTGACGTATGGCTAGGCAATGCCGAAGATTTAGTTAACAACGGTACTTGCAAGTTGAAGGACGTTATTGGTTGTCGTGATAACATCATGATGGACTTGATTCACTGGGGCGTAAAACCAGAAGTAGCCTTCTCAACCATGGAATCAGTTCGTCACGGTCGCGGGATTAGTGATGAAAACATGGCTGTTCTTAAAAAGAACAAGAAGATTCCAGATTGGTACATTCCATCTTGTTTGAAGATCAAGTACATGTTCCCTAAGGCTCACGCCACTGCCTATATTTTGATGGCTTTGAGAATTGCTTGGTTTAAAGTGTACTATCCTGAAATTTACTACACTGCTTATTTCTCAGTTCGTGCCGACTTGTTTGATTTAGTTGCAATGAGTCATGGTAAAAATACTGTTAAAGCAGCGATGAAAGAAATTCAAGATAAAGGAATGGATGCCTCAGCTAAGGATAAGAGTTTGTTAACGGTTTTGGAAATTGCTAATGAATGTCTTGAACGTGGCATTAAGATCAAGATGGTTGATATCGATCAATCTGAAGCCACCGACTTTAAGATCTTGGATAAGCATACTATTTTAGCTCCATTTAACGCCGTACCTGGTTTAGGTGATAACGCTGCTAAGCAGATTGTTGCCGCCCGTGCCGAAAAGAAATTCTTATCTAAAGAGGATTTGGCTAAGCGCGGTAAAGTTTCACAAACTATCATGAACTATTTTGAAGATAATGGCGTCTTGGAAGGGATGCCTGACGAAAATCAATTGTCTCTTTTCTAGATATCTGATTTTACATTGTTTAGTAAAACATGGTATACTACTAGAGAAGTTCGAATAGGTAAATTCGAGTGAGCAGTAATGCTCACTCTTTTTATTACGGAGGAAAATTTTTGTCTAAAGTTATAGATCTTGTTCGTCCAGTTGTTGAACCAATTATTGATGAACATGGCGACATGTTGGTTGATATGGAATACGTTAAGGAAAAGGGACAAAATTATTTACGCATCTATGTAGATCGTGAACCAAATGGAATCGATATTGATGAAATCGCAGCTTTGAGTGAACTCGTTTCTGAAAAGCTCGATACTATTAATCCAGATCCATTCCCTGAACCATATGTTTTGGAATTATCATCTCCAGGTGCTGAACGTCCAATTAAGACTGAAGCAGATTGGAAAAAGGCTTTGAATGATTATATTCATATAGGTCTCTATCAAAAAATTAAGGACAAAAAAGTGTATGAAGGTACGCTTAAGTCATATAATGATGAAGAGATTGTATTGGAAGTAAGAGATAAGACAAGACGAAAAACATTAACTGTTCCCCGTAAGTTAATTGCAAATATTCGTTTTGCAATTGAATTTTAGAAAGGCTGATTAAAAACTTATGTCTAAAGAAATGCTAGAAGCGTTTGCCACCTTAGAAAAGACTAAGGGCATTAAGCAAGATGTTATTGTTGATGCAATTAAAGCCGCTTTGGTAGCCGCATACAAGAAGAATTATAACCAAGCACAAAACGTTGAAGTTGATTTTGACGAAAGAAAGGGCGACTTTAAGGTTATGGCTGTTAAGACCGTTGTTGACGAAGTTCAAGACGATCGTTTGGAAGTCAGCTTAAAGGATGCTTTAGCCATCAACCGTGCTTATGAAGTTGGCGATGAAATTCGCTTTGAAGTGACTCCTAAGAACTTTGGTCGTATCGCGGCTCAAACTGCTAAGCAAGTTATTATGCAACGTTTGCGTGAAGCAGAAAGAAATCATATTATTGATGAATATTCTCAATATGAAGATGAACTTGTTACAGGTACTGTAGAACGTCGTGATAATCGCTTTGTTTATGTTAAAATTGGCAATGTTGAAGCTGTAATGCCACATCACGATCAAATGCCTAATGAAGTTTACAACCCACAAGATCAAATTCGTGTATTGGTAACTCACGTAGGTTCAGATTCAAAGGGTGCCCAAATTACTGTATCTAGAACTGCTCCCGATATGGTTAAGCGTTTGTTTGAACAAGAAGTTCCAGAAATTTATGATGGAACCGTTGAAATTGTTTCAATCGCTCGTGAAGCTGGCGATCGTACCAAGATGGCTGTTAAGTCAAATGATCCTAACATTGATCCAGTCGGAACTTGTGTAGGTCAAAAGGGTGCTCGTGTTCAAAACGTTGTTAATGAGCTTGGCGGTGAAAACATCGATATCGTTAAGTACGAAGAAGACCCATCAGACTTTATAGCTAATGCATTGAACCCAGCAGAAGTAATTGCTGTTCAATTTGGCGATGATGAAGATGAAAAGAGTGCTTTGGTAATTGTGCCAGATTACCAATTATCACTTGCCATTGGTAAGAAGGGGCAAAACGTACGTCTTGCAGCTCGTTTGACTGGCTACAAGATTGATATCCGTCCAGAATCCGAAGTAGAATTTGTTGACGAAAATTCATCAGATTCTGATAGTGAAGATGCAGCTGATGAAAGTCAAGAATCAGCAACTAATGAAGAAACTGCTTCAAATGATGCTGAAGCTGCAGATACAGATAACACTGATACTACAGAAGATAATACTGAAGAATAGGTGATTTTTTGAAAAAAAGAAAAATCCCAATGCGGAAGGATTTATTAACCGATACAATGCAACCTAAAAAAGAATTGGTTCGTATCGTGATTGATAAAGAAAAGAATGTTTCTGTCGATCCTACTGGTAAAAAGGCAGGAAGAGGAGCATATGTTTCACTTGATCCAACTAAGATCGAAGCTGCAAAAGAAAAACATGTTTTAGATCGCAGCTTAGGAGCTAAGATCCCAGACAGTTTCTACGATGAGCTTTATTCTTATGTTGATCATCAGAAAGCAAGGAAAGAATTATTTGGTGATAAATAAGATTGCAAAATAGACAAAAAGCAATTAATTTGTTAGGTTTAGCAGAGCGTGCTGGAAAATTAACAACAGGCACTGAAACTGTAATTACCGAAACAAATAAAGGAAAAATAAAGCTGATCCTGCTTGCTAGTGATGTTCAAGCAAACACTGCAGAGAAAGTGGATCGCGTTGCCAGAAAAAATAATATTCCTATGATAAACTCATTTTCGGCTAGTGAAATGTCAAAAGCAATTGGCAAGAAACGAAAAGTTTTAGGATTAACTGATGCTGGTTTTGCTAAGGCATTAGTTAAAAGAATAAATGAAGGAGTGTGATTGGATGGCAAAGAAAAGAATTTATGAAGTCGCAAAAGAAGTAGGCGTTGATAATAAAGTTGTAGTCCAAAAAGCAAAGGATTTAGGCTTTGATGTGAAAAATCACATGTCATCAATTGATGATGTACAGGCTGCAAAATTAAAGAGTAGTTTCCAAAACTCCGCTCCCGCCAAGAAGAATAATAAGATTAAGATCTCTGTTTCTTCTATTCGCAAGAATGAAAAGAAACAAGAAAATAATAATTCTTCTAAGAAGCCAAGAAGACGTAATAATAAACGTCGTCAAAATAATGATCGTAATCGTGATAATCGAAACGAACGCGGCAATAATAGAGCTAATTCAGGTAAGCCCAAGGCCGCAGCTTTGCTTCAACAATTTAAGCAAAAGCAACGTGCCGAAGAAGGCCAACTTAACAAGGAAGCTCAAAAAGCTAAGAAAGAATATCACGAACAGTTGAAACATCCAAAACAAGAACAACCAGTGAAAAATAATAAGAAAACTAATAACGATAACAACAAAAAGAAGTCAGCACCAGTTGAAAAGAAAGTAATTGGTCCTAAGATTTTAAAGCCATCCCCAGCTCGTTTAAAGCAAAATCAACCATCAGCTAATGAAAGAGTAGCTGCTAAGGTTACTATGCCAGAAGCTCCTAAGGATGATAGACGTGGCAATGGTCATGGTAGAAATACAGGTAAGCCAGGCCGTAAGGGTAAGAGCCAATTCTTCAACGGACACAGTGAACATTCAGATCGTTCAGAAAGAAAACGTCGTAAGAACAGGAAGAAGCAACAAGAACAAAAGCCAAAGAAGCAACCTACTAAGCGTAAGGAACGTCCATTACCAGAAGTATTGGTTTACGAAGAGGGTATGAACGCACAAGACCTTGGTAAATTACTTCACCGTGAACCAGCAGAAATCGTTAAGAAGCTATTCATGCTTGGTGTTTTGACTAACCAAAACCAATCATTAGATAAGGATACTATTGAATTATTGGCTGCTGAATACGGTATTGATGCTAAGCAAAAGGTTCATGAAGATATCTCTGATATTGACACTCTTTACAACAAGAGAATGGAAGAATCAAAGAAGTCTAAGAACCAAGTTAAGCGTCCACCAGTAGTTACTATCATGGGTCACGTTGACCACGGTAAGACTACCTTGCTTGACCGCTTACGTCATACTCACGTTTCAGCTCACGAAGCTGGTGGTATCACTCAGAAGATCGGTGCTTACCAAGTTAGATTAGACAACCGTTTGATTACTTTCTTGGATACTCCAGGACACGCCGCATTCTCAAACATGCGTGCACGTGGTGCTGAAATCACTGATATTGTTGTCTTAGTTGTAGCTGCAGATGACGGTGTAATGCCACAGACTGTTGAAGCTATTGACCACGCTAAGAGTGCTAATGTTCCAATTATTGTTGCAATCAACAAGATGGATAAACCAGGTGCCAACCCACAACACGTAACCGAAGAATTAATGAAGTATAACTTAATTCCTGAAGATTACGGTGGTGACACAATCTTCGTTAACATTTCAGCTAAGACTGGTCAAAACGTTGATGACTTGCTTCAAATGATTTTGCTTCAAGCTGATGTGATGGAACTTAAGGCAAATCCTACTGAAATGGCTATCGGTACTGTAATTGAAGCCCGTTTGTCACGTGGTCGTGGCCCTGTAGCCGACGTTTTGATCCAACAAGGTACACTTAATATTGGTGATCCAATCGTTGTTGGTGATACTTTCGGTCGTGTACGTACAATGACCAACGATCGTGGACGTCAAGTTAAGAAGGCAACCCCATCAGAACCTGTTGAAATTACTGGTTTGAACGATGTTCCTGAATCAGCTGATAAGTTGGTTGAGTTTAAGGATGAAAAGACTGCAAGAAGCGTTGGTGAAGCTAGAGCACAACAATCATTGCAAAAGTCTCGTGAAAAGGTACAACACGTTACTCTTGATAACCTCTTCGATACTATGAAGAAGGAAAACATGAAAGAGGTTGACATTGTCTTGAAGGCTGATGTTCAAGGCTCAGTAGAAGCTTTGCAACAATCACTTGAAAAGATCGAAGTTGAAGGCGTACGTGTCAACATTATTCACTCAGGCGTTGGTGCAATTAATGAATCAGATGTTACTTTAGCTGGTGCATCTAATGCATTTATTATTGGTTTCAACGTTCGTCCAACTGCAACTGCTAAGAGTCAAGCAGAAACTGACTCTGTTGATATTCGCTTGTACAGTGTCATCTACAAGGCTATTGATGATGTTACTGCTGCCATGAAGGGTATGCTTGAACCAACTTACGAAGAAAAGGTTATCGGTAACTTAACAGTTCGTGAAACTTGGAAGGTTTCTAAGGTTGGTACAATTGCTGGTTCCTTCGTTGATAAGGGTGTAGTTAAGAACGATTCTAAGATTAGAGTTATTCGTGACGGTATTGTTAAATACGATGGCGAAATTGCATCACTTAAGAGATTCAAGGACGATGTTAAGGAAGTTAAGCAAGGTAACGATTGTGGTTTGACTATTAAGGACTACAACGATATCAAGGTTGGCGACGAATTCGAAGTATACGAAATGCAACAAGTTGAACCTAAGTAATTATTTTAGGAGGCAAGCATGAAGCATAGAATTGGTCGTGTTGAAGGAGAAATCCTTCGCGAATTAACCAAAATTTTACAAAAGAAAATTCGTGATCCTCGTTTAAGCGAAGTTACAATCACTGCGGTTGAATGTACGAATGATCTTTCATATGCAACTGTTTACTACAGTTTATTAACTGAAGATGCTGAAAAAGAAAAGGAAGTCGAAGAAGGCTTAGAAAAGGCAAAGGGCATGATGCGTCATTTGCTTGGTCAAACTTTGACTGTATATAAAGTTCCTGAACTTATTTTCAAACGTGATAATTCAGTAAAATATGGTAGTAAAATTGACCGTTTAATTGCAGAAGTTAAAAAGCAAGATGCTGAACGGGCAAGTAAGTAAAAAAGGCGCCGTTAAGGCGCTTTTTTTGTTAGCTAGATAGGATATAAATATGTTAAATGGAATTTTAGTGATTGATAAAGACAAGGATATGACAAGCGCAGATGTTGTTTACCATTTGCGTCGTGCGTTGCATATTAGAAAAATTGGTCATGCTGGTACATTGGATCCTGAAGTAACGGGAGTTTTGCCTATTGCAATTGGTCAAGCTACCAAATTAATCGAATTGATGCACACACGTCCTAAGAAGTATGAAGGCCAAGGCTTGTTGGGTTACGCTACTGATTCATATGATGCAACGGGTACGGTTTTAAAGGAAGAAAAGCTTGATCATCCTTTTACTACTGAAGAGATTCAGGCTGGAATGGATTCTTTTAAGGGCGAAATTGAGCAGGTTCCACCGATTTATTCAGCGGTTAAAGTAAATGGTAAGCACTTATATGAATATGCCCGTGAAGGTATTGCTGTTGAGCGTCCTAAGCGAACAGTTGATATCTATGACTATCTTTTAATAGATAAACCTGTTTTTGACGAAGAAAAAGGTCAAGAAAGTTTTGGCTTCGAAATTGAATGCAGTAAAGGAACCTACGTTAGATCATTAGTTAATGATTTAGGAGAAAAACTAGGTAAGCCAGCCGTTATGACCGAATTAAGAAGAACTGCTAGTTCTGGCTTTGATATCTCACAAGCAGTAAAATTAAGTGAGATTGAGGCAAATCCGGAGAAAGCTGATGAGTTGATTCAACCAATTGATGCCTTTTTCACCAATTATGAAACTATTGATTTATCAGATGATCAATGGAAGAAAGTACAAAATGGTGCTTGGATTAAGTTAGAAACAGATGCCAAAAAGGTAGCTTTAAGGTACAATAAAAAAGTTAAGGCAATTTATGAGAATAAGGGGAGACTCTATTGCCCAAGTCTAATGTTGCTTCAAAATGAATAATTGAAACGAAGGAATTAGTTGTGAAAATCGTTCATTTAACTTATCCAGTTAAAGAAAATATTCTATCTTCAAAAGTAGTGCTTGCTCTCGGCTTTTTTGATGGGGTTCATTTGGGACATCAAAAATTAATCAAGCGAGCAAAAGAAATTGCTGATCAAAAGAATCTGCCTTTAGTAGTGATGACTTTTGACCGACATCCTAAAGAAGTTTATGAGGACAAAAAGAATTTTAAATATCTTGAAACGCTCGAAGAAAAGGCAGACAAGATGTCTGAATTAGGGGTTGATTATCTGGCTGTGATGCCATTTACCAAAGAATTTAGTCAAATCGGGGCACAAGATTTTGTCGATAATGTAATCGTTAAATTGAATGCGGACACTATTGTAGCAGGCTTTGACTATACATATGGTCCAAAGGAAATTGCCAATATGGATCGTTTACCAGATTATGCTAAGGGGCGCTTTGATATTGTAGTGATGCCTAAGCAGATTTTTGCTGGTAAAAAGATTGGTTCTACTGAAATTCGCCAAGCCATTAAAGATGGCGATATGGAACTTGCATATGAACTGATGGGTCATCATTATGTGATGAGTGGAATCATAGGACATGGCAAACGTAATGGACATAAGCTTGGCTTTCCAACTGCTAATTTAATCTGGGCAGATCACAAGGTGATCCCTAAAATTGGCGTTTATGCAACTAAAACGGAGATAGATGGCAAATGGTATGACTCGATGACCAGCGTTGGTTATAACGTGACAATCGGTCAAGAAAAGAAGATTTATATTGAATCAAACTTATTTAATTTTGACGAAGATGTATATGGTAAGCCAATGAAGATTAAGTGGTACAAGTATACTCGCGGAGAAATAAAATTCGCTGGTTTGGATGAGTTGAAAAAGCAACTTGAGAAGGATCAAAAAGAAATCAAGGAATATTTTGCGGAATAATAGTTGAAATGTAATATTATTCATGATACTCTTTTTGTATCAATTGAAATTCAAATTTAGAAAGAGGGATCGCCGTTGCGTCTTTAATCTTGCAAAATGAAGCATAGTTGAACAATGTACTTTTAGGTAGATAGTGAGATTATGCACTTTTGGCAAGATTGACGTAGACGGGATGCCTCTTTTTTGTACGCAAAAATAGGGAGAGTCTATGCTTGGCAAAAGTGTAGACTCTCTTTTGCGTGAGGTGATTTCATGAGCAATATTAAGATTTCAAACCTTTCTTTTAGATACGAAGATGCCAGTGACAATATTTTTAATGACTTAAATTTGAACTTGGATAGTAGTTGGAAATTAGGCTTAGTAGGGAGAAATGGTAGAGGTAAGACTACATTTCTAAATTTACTAAGAGGAAAACTACAGGGAACCTGTAAAATTGAAAGTAAACTAGCTTTTTCTTACTTTCCAATTAAAATTAATAATCCTGACAATATTACTTTATATGAGTTGCAAGACAAAGCTTCTTTTGAACAGTGGGAGCTTGAGCGAGAAATGAATTTATTAGGTGCTGATCCGGATTTACTCTGGCAGCCATTCAATACTTTGAGTGGTGGTGAACAAACTAAGGTTTTGCTTGCGCTGTCTTTTACTAATAGGGATGCATTTCCGTTAATTGATGAACCTACCAATCATTTGGATGAGGCTAGTCGTTTGCAAGTAGCAAAGTATTTGAAAAAACATGATAAAGGCTACATTGTTGTTAGCCACGACCGTGATTTTTTGAATCAAATTACTGATCATATTTTGGCAATTGAAAATACTGAAATTCATTTGTATCAAGGAAATTATGCTAGCTATGAAGATACAAAAGAGAAAAGGGATCAATTTAATCGCGATAAAAATGAGAAGCTAAAAGGTGAAGTTAGACGACTTAATGAAAGTCAATTACGGTTAAAGAAGTATTCTAATAAGTCTGAAAATCAAAAGAATGCTAAAGCACACGATAATGAAATTCACGCTTATATCAACAAAGGATTCTATAGTCATAAAGCCGCTAAAATTATGAAGAGGTCGACAAATTTATCTAATAGAATTAATAAAGATATTGAAGCTAAAAAAGGTTTGATGACCAACATCGAAGATGTACCTGATTTAACTATTAACTTCCAGCCAAACTATCATCAAACTTTACTTGAAACCCAGCACTTGTCTTTGAGGGTTCAAGATAAACAGCTTTTTGAAGATCTAAACATGATTGTTGAAAATAAGGGCGTCATTTCTCTAGAAGGCAAAAACGGTACTGGTAAATCGACCTTTTTGAAATTGTTATTAGGTAAAGCAAATGATGTGTCATATCAAGGCCAGTTTGCGTTAACCAATGGCTTGAAAATATCATATTTACCTCAAGACTTTACTGAATATACCGGTACATTAAAAGAGTTTGCGGAAAAACAAAAGATTTCATATGAAGAGCTGCTCAATAATTTGAAGAAAATGGGCTTTTCACGAGAAAGTTTTACTACAAAGATCGAAGAAATGAGCATGGGTCAGCAAAAACGAGTAGCTTTGGCTAAATCTTTAGTAGAACCAGCTGATTTATACTTGTGGGATGAGCCTGCGAATTATTTGGATGTCTTTAATCAAGATCAGTTGATTAAGCTACTGAAAAATGTTCAACCAGCTATGGTTTTAGTTGAGCACGATCAATACTTTATTGAGCATGTAGCAACGCAAAGAATAAAATTAAAAAAATTCAAAATAAATTAGCACTCGGGTTGAATTATTGCTAAATTTTAGTATAATAGAATCTGTTAGCACCTGAGAGATGTGAGTGCTAAAAGTGAGGGCGATATTTATGTTGACCGAGCGTCAAGAACTTATTTTAAAAACAATAATCACGGACTTCACGCAGACACATGAGCCTGTAGGTTCAAAGACAGTGATGAAACAATTACCAATTAAGGTATCAAGTGCAACCATTCGTAATGAAATGGCAGTGCTTGAAGATCAGGACTTGATTGAAAAGACTCACTCTTCTAGTGGTAGAATTCCTTCAAGCGAAGGTTATCGATACTATTTGGATAATTTGGTTGAACCACTGCAGTTGCCAGAGTCCGTTTATAATACAATCGGAAGTCAATTAGATCGGCCTTTCCATCAAGTAAATGAGATTGTGCAAGAAGCAGCTCGTATCTTATCAGATTTAACTGATTATACTGCTTTTGCCGAAGGACCTGAGAGTGGGGATGTTAAGATCACCGGTTTCAGAATTGTGCCTTTGTCAGCTAGACAAGTGATGGCCATTCTGGTTACGAGTGATGGTAACGTTCAAAATCAGGTTTATGCTTTACCACACAATATTCATGGGGAAGAAATTGAAAAAGCAGTACGCATGATCAACGATCAATTAGTAGGCAAGAGCTTAAATGAAGTTAATATTTCATTCTTAAGTGAGCTTGCTAAAAACGAAATCGGTAGCGATCATGTTAGTGAGCTTCTAGATTTGGTCGAAGATGTTTTAAAAGATGCTGCAAGCGAGCAGATGTATGTTGATGGACAAATTAATTTGTTGAACAACACATCTGAGCATAATGTCAATGATATCAGATCGCTTTATGAAATGATTGATCATGATAATCTATTTTCTAACTTGCTAGATGGTGAGGCTGATCCAAAGACTGAGAAATATCCAGTAAAAGTAAAGTTAGGTTCAGAAATGCCTAACGACTTATTAAAGAATTATAGTTTGCTGACTGCTGAATATAGCGTCGGCACCCATGGTAAAGGAACAATTGCTTTACTTGGGCCAACAAATATGCCGTATTCACAAATGATCGGCCTTCTTGAATACTTTAGAAATGAGTTGGCCAAGAAGTTGCTTGATTATTACGGTAAATTTCAATAGAGGAGGTTAGCCGTGAGTAGAGAAGAGTTTCCAAGTGAAAAAGATTTAGATAAAAAAGAAAAGGCTTCTGAGCCAAAAAAGGCTGTGAAAAAAGAAAAGGCTAAAGACGAAGAGCCTAAAAAAGATAAAGAAGATCAAAAGTTAGCTAAAGAAATCGCTGACTTAAAAGAAAAGAATAAAGATCTTGAAGATAAGTACTTGCGTAGCGAAGCCGAAATTCAAAATATGCAAGCTCGTTATTCAAAAGAAAGAGCACAACTTATCAAGTATGAATCTCAAAGCTTAGCTAAAGACGTTTTGCCTGCAATGGACAACTTGGAAAGAGCTTTAAGCGTTAAGGCCGATGATGATGTGTCTAAGCAATTGAAGAAAGGTGTTCAAATGACCCTTGATTCACTTGCAAAGGCCATGAAAGATCACGGTATTGTTGAGATTGAGGCTGAAGGCGTTAAATTTGATCCGACATTGCATCAAGCTGTTCAAACAGTAGCAGCTGAGAATGATGATCAAAAAGATCACGTTGTTCAGGTTTTACAAAAAGGATATCAATATAAAGATCGGACACTAAGACCAGCTATGGTTGTAGTTGCTCAATAAGAGAGGAAGTTTATACATGTCAAAAGTTATTGGTATTGACCTCGGAACTACTAACTCAGCAGTTGCAGTTCTTGAAGGTAAAGAACCAAAGATCATTACTAACCCAGAAGGCAATCGTACTACTCCGTCTGTAGTTGCTTTCAAAGACGGTGAAATTCAAGTAGGTGAAGTTGCTAAGCGTCAAGCTATTACTAACCCTAACACCATTGTTTCAATCAAGCGTCACATGGGTGAAGCTGATTACAAGGTTAAGGTTGGCGACAAGAGCTACACTCCACAAGAAATTTCAGCATTCATTTTGCAATACATCAAGAAGTTCTCAGAAGACTACTTAGGTGAAGAAGTTAAGGATGCAGTTATTACTGTTCCTGCTTACTTCAATGACGCACAACGTCAAGCTACTAAGGATGCTGGTAAAATCGCTGGCTTGAACGTTCAAAGAATCATCAACGAACCAACTGCTTCAGCTTTAGCCTTTGGTTTGAATAAAGACCAAGATGAAAAAGTTTTGGTTTACGACCTTGGTGGTGGTACTTTCGATGTTTCCGTTCTTCAATTAGGTGACGGTGTCTTCCAAGTATTGTCAACTAACGGTGATACTCACCTTGGTGGTGATGACTTTGACCACCGTATTATGGATTGGCTCATCAAGAACTTTAAGGATGAAAATGGCGTTGACTTGTCCAAGGACAAGATGGCAATGCAAAGATTAAAGGACGCCGCAGAAAAGGCTAAGAAAGACTTATCAGGTGTATCAAGCACTCACATCTCACTTCCATTCATTTCTGCCGGCGAATCTGGTCCACTTCACCTTGAAGCTGACTTAACTCGTGCTAAGTTCGATGAATTGACTAGCGACTTAGTTGAAAAGACTAAGATCCCATTTGACAATGCATTAAAGGATGCAGGTCTTACTGTTAACGACATCGACAAGGTTATCTTAAACGGTGGTTCAACTCGTATTCCAGCTGTTCAAAAGGCAGTTAAGGAATGGGCTGGCAAGGAACCTGACCACTCAATTAACCCTGACGAAGCTGTTGCCTTAGGTGCAGCTATCCAAGGTGGTGTTATTTCAGGTGACGTTAAGGACATCGTATTGCTTGATGTTACTCCATTGTCACTTGGTATTGAAACCATGGGTGGTGTCTTCACTAAGTTAATCGACAGAAACACTACTATTCCTACTTCAAAGAGCCAAATCTTCTCAACTGCTGCAGATAACCAACCAGCAGTAGATGTTCATGTATTACAAGGTGAACGTCCAATGGCCGCAGACGACAAGACTCTTGGCCGCTTCGAATTAACTGATATTCCACCTGCACCACGTGGTGTTCCTCAAATTCAAGTTACCTTCGATATCGACAAGAACGGTATCGTAAACGTATCTGCTAAGGATATGGGTACTGGTAAGGAACAAAAGATTACTATCAAGAGTTCATCTGGTTTGTCAGACGAAGAAATCAAGCGTATGCAAAAAGACGCCGAAGAACACGCCGAAGAAGACAAGAAGCGTAAGGAAGAAGCAGACTTACGTAACGAAGTTGATCAATTAGTCTTTACTACTGAAAAGACTTTGAAGGAAACTAAGGATAAGCTTTCTGATGCAGATCGTAAGCCAGTTGAAGATGCCCTTAATGACTTGAAGAAGGCTCAAAAGGACAACAACTTGGACGAAATGAAAGAAAAGAAAGATGCTTTATCCAAGGCTGCTCAAGACTTAGCTGTTAAACTTTACCAACAAAATGGTGGAGCTCAAGGTGCAGCAGGTCAAGCTGGCCCACAAGCAGGTCCTCAAGGCCCACAAGGTGGCAACCCAAACAACGGTAATAACGGTGGTGCCCAAGATGGTGAATTCCACAAAGTAGATCCAAACAAGTAATGGGTTTATAATTAAACAAAAGGAGAAGAGAACTACCCATTGAGTAGTTCTTTTCTTTTGAGAATAATAAGGAGTTCAAATAGATGGCACAAGAAGATTATTATAAAGTGCTTGGCGTAGATCGTGACGCCAGTGACCAGGAAATTAATAAGGCATATCGTAAACTAGCAAAGAAATACCACCCAGATTTGAACCATGAACCCGGAGCTGAAGAAAAGTATAAGCAAGTTAACGAAGCTTATGAAGTTTTGCATGATAAGCAAAAGCGTGCACAATATGATCAATTTGGTTCTGCCGGTGTAAATGGCCAAGGTGGCTTCGGTGGCGGAGCCGGTCAAGGCTTTGGTGGTGCAGGTTTTGATGCTTCAGGCTTTGGCGATTTTGGCGACATTTTTGGCGATATCTTTGGTCAAGGCCGTCAACAAAGAGTCGATCCTACAGCACCTCAACGTGGTGAGGACCTAGACTATACTTTAACGATTGACTTTATGGATGCCATTAATGGTAAAAAGTCTCAAGTTAGCTATACTCGTGATGAAACTTGTGAGACTTGTGGTGGTAATGGTTGCGAAAAAGGTACGCACCCAATTACCTGTGATAAATGTCATGGTACAGGTTATATGACAGTTACCCAACGTTCAGTCTTTGGTATGGTTCGTCAACAAACTACTTGTGATAAATGTAATGGTCGTGGTGTGGTCATTGAACACCCATGTAAGACTTGTCACGGTAGAGGTATTGTTGAACGTAAGAATACTATTGAGGTTGATATTCCAGCAGGTATTGATAATGGTCAACAATTGCGTTACCAAGGCCAAGGTGATGCCGGTATTAATGGTGGACCATATGGTGACTTGTACATCATTTACCGAGTAAAGCCATCCAAGATTTTTGAGCGTCGTGGTCAAAACATTTATACTCACGTGCCAATTTCATTTGCGCAAGCTACATTAGGTGATGAAATTGACGTTAAGACTGTTCATGGTGATGAAAAGTTGACCATTCCAGCAGGTACGCAACCTAATAAGAAATTTACCTTGCGAGGTAAAGGTGTGCCTTATCTTCGTGGTGATGGCAACGGTGATCAAATTATTACTGTTGATATCGTTATTCCAAAGCATATTAATGAAAAGCAAAAACAAGATTTGACTAACTTTGTTCAAGATGGTGGTGGACATATTACTCCAAAAGAAAAAGGCTTTTTCGAAAGGCTTAAAGATAAATTGAACGGAGAATAAAAAAATAGCGAGCTGTAAAATGCAGCTCGCTATTTCTTTTGTATGCGCCGTAACCTTTGCTATAATTAATAAGACAGAAATAAAAGGGTGCATTTATTTATGGATTTAAACAAATTAAAAGACTATCAAAAACATATTCGAAACTTTGCAATCGTAGCGCATATTGACCATGGTAAGTCTACTATTGCCGACAGAATTCTTGAATTGACTGATACTGTAAGTCAACGTCAACTTAAGAATCAGATGTTAGATGATATGCCACTTGAACGTCAACGTGGTATTACTATTAAAATGAACTCAGTTGAAGTTAAGTATCATGCCGAAGATGGCGAAGACTACATCTTCCACTTGATCGACACACCAGGGCACGTGGACTTTTCTTATGAAGTATCACGTTCTTTGGCTGCCTGTGAAGGTGCATTGATGGTAGTTGATGCTTCACAAGGTGTGCAAGCTCAGACTTTGGCTAACACTTACTTAGCGATCGATGATGATTTGGCAATTTTACCTGTAATTAATAAGATCGACTTGCCATCTGCTGATATTCCTAAGACTAAGGAAGAAATTGAAGAGATGCTTGGTCTTGATGCTTCTGAAGCTGCGGAAGTTTCTGGTAAAACCGGTCAAGGCATCAAGGACATGCTGGAAAAAGTAGTAAAAGACATTCCAGCTCCATCTGGTGATATTACTGCGCCACTCAAGGCTTTGATTTTTGACTCAAAATATGATGACTATCGTGGTGTCGTAATGTCAGTCAAAATCGAAGACGGTACAGTTAAGCCTGGTGACCGAGTTCAAATTATGAATACTGGTAAGGAATATGAAGTTACAGAAGTAGGTGTTTCAAGTCCACATCCAATTAAGAAGGATATCTTGATTGCTGGGGATGTAGGTTATATTACTGCCAACATTAAGTCCGTACGTGAAACTCGTGTTGGTGATACTATCACCCAAGCAGATAATCCTACTGCCGAACCACTTCCAGGTTACCGTCAAATTCCACCAATGGTTTACTCTGGTATGTATCCAGTTGATAACCGTGATTATGAAGACTTAAAGGAAGCTTTGCAAAAGTTGCAATTAAACGATGCAGCTTTAGAATTTGAACCTGAAACTTCTACTGCTTTAGGCTTCGGGTTCCGTTGTGGTTTCTTAGGACTTTTGCATATGGATGTTGTGCAAGAACGACTAGAACAAGAATTTGATCTTGATTTAATTATGACTGCACCATCCGTTGACTATCATGCAATTATGAATGATGGCTCAACTAAGGTAATTGATAACCCATCAGATTTGCCAGATGCTGGTGAATACAAGGAAGTGCAAGAGCCTTATGTTAAGGCAGAAATTATGGTGCCAAATGACTTTGTTGGCCCTGTAATGGAACTTTGTCAAAGAAAACGTGGCGAATTTGTTACGATGGACTATCTTGATAAGTACCGCGTTAACGTTATCTACAATATGCCGTTGGCTGAAATCATCTTTGACTTCTTCGATGATTTGAAGTCATCAACTAAGGGTTATGCTTCACTTGACTACGAGATTACTGGCTATCGTGCAACCGACTTGGTTAAGATCGATATCTTGCTTAACAAGGAACCAATCGATGCTCTTAGCTTTATCGCTCACAGAAGTGAAGCACAAGATCGTGCTCGTCAAATGACTTCAATGCTTAAGAAGTTAATTCCACGTCAAAACTTCGAAGTTGATATTCAAGGTGCGATCGGCGCCAAGATTATTTCTCGTGCTACGATCAAGCCATACCGTAAGGATGTTACTTGGAAGATTCACACCGGTGACCCTGACCGTCGTGCTAAATTGCTTGAAAAGCAGAAGCGTGGTAAAAAGAGAATGAAGGCTGTAGGTAAGGTAGAAGTGCCTCAAGATGCCTTCATGGCCGTTCTTAAGATGAATGATGATGATATCAAAGGCAAGTAATTATGGCTAAAAATAAACAAAAAAGTTCTGTTAGCACAATTCTAATCAGAATTTTTGCCGTCATTTTATTGATTGTTGGTTTGGTCCTGATTTTCAATAAACAGATTGGTAATCAGATGATCAGTCATAACCAACAGTCAACTTTGACTAGCTTAACTAGAAAGAAAGTTGAACAAAACCAAAAGAAAAAGGGGATGTACGACTTTAAGAAGGTGAAGTCAATTGGCATAGGCCAGGCCACAAGGTCGCAGATAAAGAAGACCTCAGGTGCGATTGGTGCTATAGCAATCCCTGAAGTTAATATGCATTTGCCTATTATGTTAGGGATGTCCGATGATGCGATGTCTACTGGTGGTGGAACAATGCGTGCCGACCAAGTGATGGGTAAAGGTAATTATCCTCTTGCTGGTCACTATATGACCGCGAAGGGTATTCTATTTTCACCACTAGAAGATGTTAAAAAGGGCGAGTTAATTTATTTAACTGACTTGAAGAAGGTATATATTTATCGCATTTATATGAAGAAGATCGTTGATCCTTCTGCAGTTTGGTTAGTTAACAATACCCGACAAAACATCGTCACCTTAATTACCTGTGCTGATGGTGGTAAAAATCGCTGGGCAATTCGTGGTAATTTAATTAAAACCGAAAAAGCAACAGATAATAATTTGAAAGTCTTTAACTTAAAATAGATTGTCTGACTTATACAGATATCGTATTTGCGTTAAAATTATTAATAGATTTGCAAGAAAGACACTCGCTTGTGAGTGCCTTTTAGTTTTGATGAGGGTGTTTTACAGTAATGAAATGGCAACAAAGAACTGCTGAAGAGCTAGATCCAAGTTTGATAGAAAAGTATCAGCTAAGTCCAATTGCGGCAAAGCTTTTTGCCTTACGTGGCATTGACAGCGATGAAAAACTAGATTTCTGGTTTAATGCGACCGAAGAGAATTTAGCGGATCCTTCGCTTATGCATGATATGGATAAGGCCATTGATCGAATCAATCAAGCAATTGATAATGGTGAAAAGATTACGATTTATGGCGACTATGATGCTGACGGGATCACTGCGACAACGATTATGACAGAGACTCTAAGTATTTTAGGTGCTGATGTGTATTACTTTATTCCAGATCGCTTTAAAGACGGCTATGGCCCTAATATTGATCGCTATCATGATATTGTTGCAGACGGTACCAAATTAATTATTACTGTAGATAATGGTGTGACTGGTATTGACGAAGTTAAATATGCTAAAGAACATGGTGTAGATACAATCGTAACCGACCACCACACTTTTCAAGAACAAAAGCCAGATGCCTATGCCATCGTACACTGTAATTATCCTGGCCAAAAATATCCTTTTGATGATTATTGTGGTGCAGGTGTTGCCTACACAATCTGCCGCGGCTTAATGCAGGATACGATGCCAGAACTACTTGATTTAGCCATGATAGGTACGATTGGCGATATGGTTAAAGTAACCGGAGAAGGTCACGTAATTGTTAAACGAGGGCTGGAAGTACTTAACCAAACTGAGCGACCAGGTTTGCGTGCCCTGATAAAGAATGCTGGCTTAACTTTAGGCTCGATTAACGAAACAGATATCGGCTTTAATATTGCTCCTCGTTTGAATGCGGTAGGTCGATTGGCCAATGCTAACCTTGCAGTTGAGTTATTATTAAGCGACGACGATGTTGAAGCACAAAAGATTGCGGATCAAATTGAAGAGCTGAATAATCAGCGTAAGGAATTGACGACTGAAGTCTATGATAAATGTATGGCGTTAATCCGTGAGAATAGCTGGCAAAAACAAAATACGCTTGTTTTATATGATCCAGATTTTCATGAAGGTGTGTTGGGCCTGGTAGCCAATAAGATCGTTGAGAAGACGCATAAGCCAACGATCGTTTTAACTAAGAATCAGGCTGGAGAAATCAAAGGTTCAGGTAGATCAATTACTGGCTTTAATTTGTTTGATGCCCTTAATCCTTTAAAAGAAGAGCTTTTTACCAAATTTGGTGGTCATGATTTTGCCTGCGGTTTATCAATGACTGAAGATAAAATTGGTGCTTTAAGAGAAAAGCTTGAGAAAGGTTTTCACGTTGAAGGTGGACTTGAAATTAAGGAATATGATATGGAACTGCCTTTGCAGGGATTGTCACCACAGATCTTAGCGCAGATTAATCAAGTGGGACCGTTTGGAACGGGGGATGCACAGCCAATTTTCAGTATCTCCAACCCAACGATTACCCAATTTTTTAAGATTGGTAAAGAGAAGAATCACGTCAAGTTTAATGTCGCTAAAAAGGGTGGCAGCCTGGCTGTAATTGGTTTTAATAAAGACTTTTTAAACAATAATTTGTTGCCATTTATTGCCAGGGTCTTTGTTCAATTGTCGCTTAATACTTATCGCAATAAGATATCGTTGCAAGGTATCATCGAAGGAATTGAATTTGCTTCACCTAAATTAGCTGTTCCTACGCCAGTTATTGATTTGCGTCAAGAAAAGCTAGTCATGGGTTTTGCAGATCGTTATTTGTTATTTGACAAAAAGAATATTCCAATTGTTAGGAATAGACTGCAAGTAAGTGACGATAAGATTAGTTTGGTTAAAGATTACGACAAATCTGGTGAAACAGTTGCTTTGCTTGATGTACCACGCAATCAAATCGAATTAAATTCGGCACTAGAAAAGAATTACCAACAAATTTACTTACGTTTCTTGCTTGATCAATTGCCAGTAGAGCATATTCCAGCAAAAAGCTATTTTGGCAAAGTGTTGAAATATATTTATGCTCACCCAACGTTGAGTCCAGATGATTATCGCACCGTAGCGCCATATCTTGGCTTAGATTATGACAGTGTATTGTTCATTTTACGTGTCTTCTTTGAATTAGGCTTTGTTAAATTGGACGATGGCAAGCTAGTAGGCGAGCAGCATCCTCAAAAGCAGCCTTTAACAGCATCTAAGTATTTGAGAGCAACGCAGTCACAAATTAAGTTTGTCGATCAATTGAGAACAATGCCAACTCAGCAAATTATCACATATGTTAATAATTTTTTGAATAATTAGATAAATATCAAGATTTTGATGTTTTTATACCAAAAATCTGTTAAAATATACAAGTTAAAAGTGTTTGAATAAAAACGCAAAGATTTTTGGAGGTTTTACTTCTTATGGCAATTGATTTTAGTAAGTATATTGCAAGCGTAAAGGACTTTCCTAACAAGGGAATTGTGTTCCGCGACATTACACCAATCTTGCAAGATGGCGATTTATACCGTACTGCTACTCATGAATTAGCAGAATACGCCAAGAGCAGAAATGCGGATGTAATCGTTGGTCCAGAAGCACGTGGTTTTATCGTTGGCTGTCCTGTAGCAACTGAATTGGGCATTGGCTTTGTTCCAGCAAGAAAGCCTCACAAGTTGCCTAGAGAAGTTGAACGTGCTTCATATGCTTTGGAATACGGTTCAAACAGCTTGGAAATGCACAAGGATGCTATTAAGCCAGGTCAAAGAGTAGTTGTATGTGACGACTTGATGGCTACTGCTGGTACTTTGAGAGCTTCTAAGGAATTAATCGAAAACCTTGGTGGTAAGCTTGTAGGTGCTGCATTCTATATTGAATTACCTGACTTAAAGGGTAGAGAGAAGTTGCCAGACGTTGATATTTATTCATTAGTAAAATATCACGGTGCTTAAATAGTAAATAAAAAGCCTTAATGCGAAAGCATTGGGGCTTTTTTATTTTGCAAAATTTTTATAAAATTATTAGTTAATAAAAGAGGGGGAAGCATGAAAATCAAATCATACGAAAAACAATATTTTGCGCAACTAGGCGCAGTGATGGATAAAGCGAGGATACAAGAACTAGAAGCTGAAAATTTGGAGCCAGTTTTTGTGGCTTTCAGGGATGCACCATATTTAGATTATTTGTTGTCTTGTAAGATTTACGTAGCACTTGAGGACGAAAAATTAATGGGTTTTATAGGCTTTAAACCAGGTAAGATCGAATTCATCTATGTTGATCCAAATGCACAAGGTAGAGGGATAGCTACCAAGTTAATGGAAAAAACACTAGACGAATTAAAGCGACCAGTCAGTCTTGAGGTGTTTACCAACAATAATCGTGCTAAAGCTTTGTATAAAAAAGTTTGGTTTTGAAACTGTTAAAACGATAACTGAGAAATGGTCTGATGAATATCCGGTTCTTTTCTCACAAGATACGATGGAATTAAAGTAAGGAGTAATTATAAAAATGAATATCTGGATAAAACGAATTATTAAAGCCATTGCAATTTGGTTACTCTTAATAATGATCTATTTAACTTTGAATTTGTGGTTTAATGTAAATATTCCAATTGTTTCGAATATCTTTGGCGTCAACTTGATAGCAAATACTGAGGCAGGACGTTCTATTACGATGACCTCAATCTTTCCAAACTGGATCCTTAGTTTAGCATGCTTTGTGATCGCATATGTTGGTGTGAGATGGTTTTGGAAAGGGATTAACAAATCTAAAAAATAAATCGTCTTAAAATATTGCACTAGTAATTAAAGATCGTTATACTAATTTGTATAACGCTTAGAAATAGCGTGAAATCAACAGAAATAAAAAAATACCCCTGAAGGAAAAATTTCTTTAGGGGTATTTCTTTTGTTCTATTTGCCAGTTAACTTAAATTTGGTCCATGGCTTGATAAAATCAAGTAAAAATAATTCATCTTTGGCGATACTACCAATTTTGTTCTTTCTTGGCTCTTTATGTGGCTTTAAGACAATTTGAAATTCATTTTTATAAATACCAAAATTGTCATTACCGATTAAAACATCACCGCGTTGAAATTCCTCTTCATTATCATGTGGTGGGTTAGGGATGTCTTTGTAAGTTACTCGAGGCATAGTTGAACGAATGACAATTTCATTCATGTCGCCGCGGCGGAAGTGTTGAGGTTTTTCTATATCACTAATTTGTTTTACATAATCAACGTGAAGCATTAACTGGTAACGATTTACCTCTGATAAAGCCCTTAATTCTTCTTCGCTAGCATAGGCGTTACCAATGATTACGTCATCAATTAAGCCTGAGGCAAATAAATGCATTGCTTGAACATCGATTGGCAAATTACGGTCTTGTTCCAGAGTTGGCAAACTATCTTCGACATTCCATGGCCCCATTTTACCCACTTGACTGGAAACAAACGCTGCAGTGTGAATGCAAAAATGCTTGAAACGCTTGCTACAGTCAATAAAGAAATCATATGGCAAAGCAGTACCACGTTGAGGGTAAAAGTTATGACAACCATAAATGAAAGGCGTATTTGCTTGATAGAAAATAATATTGTTTAAGTAGTCGACGTTGTTACTCATGTTTAATTCAATGATTTCAATTATTTTTTTGTACTTGGCTTGAGTTTCTGCAGGACTGACTTGACTTCAAGCATACTCATAAAAATGCGAGAGAAGCCGTATTTATGACCAAGTTCTAGGTGTTTAGCATTGTCTTCAAAATTACTGTGGTCTGGATAGATGGATAGACCTAAAGATCTCATTGTCATTATATATACCTCTTTTCGTCAATATGTATATACCAATTATAGTTGATAAAATTAAAAGGGGTCTAGCCCAATGCTCTGGTAAAAGAAAAAGGATGAATCAAATCAATTCATCCCTAGACAATGATTTCAGTAATATTTTGTTTATTCGTTAAATAAAGCAGTTGAAAGGTAACGATCACCGCCATCTGGACTAACAGTGACAACAGCATGACCTTTACCAAGCTTCTTAGCTAATTCGATTGCACCGTGGATGTTGGCACCAGCGAAAATACCAGGTAAGAAACCTTCGTTTTTGGCAACTTCACAGGCTATCTTCATCGCTTCATCAGTTGAAACTTCTACAATGCCGTCATAGACATCTTTGTCCAAGTTTTTTGGAATAAATCCAGCAGCTATGCCGTGTTTGCCAGTCTTGCCATCCTTTAATAAAGGTGACTCGCTTGGCTCCAGTGCGTAAACCTTAGTATTAGGATTTTCCTTCTTTAATGCATGGCCAATACCTGAAAGAGTACCACCGGTACCAACGCCAGCAACAAAAGCGTCGACAGACTTGCCGATACCGTTCATTGCGCTAATAATTTCTGGACCAGTAGTCAACTCATGAATATTAGGATTTTCAGGATTATCGAATTGCATTGGCATATAATAGCTTTTTTCCTTAACTAATTCTTCAGCCTTAGCAATAGAACCCTTCATGCCTTCAGAACCTGGTGTCAAAATAAGTTCAGCACCGTAGCCTTTCATGAGCTTACGACATTCTACACTCATGGTTTCAGGCATGACGATGATAATGTGATAGCCTTTAGCAGTAGCTACCATGGCTAAACCAATACCGGTGTTGCGTGAGGTAATAGTACCGCCTGGCTTTAAATTGCCATCACGTTCAGCTTTTTCAATCATTGCTAAAGCAATACGATCTTTGGTTGAGCCTGCAGGGGTTTCAAATTCAAGCTTAACATAAACATCAGCCGCATCTTCTGGAACGACACGGTTTAACTTCAATAATGGTGTGTTACCAATCAATTCTGTAACTGAATTATAAATTGTACTCATTTTTTACTTCTTAATTTAAAACTAACTTGCTTTTTTCAACTTGTTTAAGCCAGTTATCAAAAAACGTTTTTTGTGTATCCTTCCATTGAAAAAGTGGGGAGGACATAGAATAATTATCTGGCTTTTTGTAGTGACGATCGGGATGAGCTGCGACTTCTCTTTGATATTCATCCCTTAAACCAGTTCTGCCATATTCGATATGTGAGAAGATGAAGTTTTGTTCAGGCTTCTCTTCTGATAAAACCATGAATAAATGGCCGTTATCATCAACCGAATTGATCACTAAACGTGGATTTTGCATGATTTGTTCTTTATCCATTTTCGCATAACGAGCATGGGGAGCGATAAAGCCTTGGCTAAGCCCATCTAATAAAGGATGTGGTTCGATGATTAAATGGGGAAAGATGCCAAAAATCTTTTCTGCTAAAATTCTTTTTCTAATGCCATAAAAATAGTTCATGGCTGCCATTGCACCCCAACAGAAGTACAATTGTTGCTTTCTTTGTTTATCAAGTTCTTGAATCAAACATCGAATTCCCTCTATATATTCGACATCATGAAAGGCAAGATGGTCAAGCGGTGCACCTGTAATAATGAAGCTATCAAATTCTTTGATACGATCGATATCTAATGGCTCTGAATAAGTAGCAGATACTTCAGTAGGAACAGGGCGATGCAGATAATGAGAGCGTGGATATAAAAACGTTAATTTTTCGTTAGGCAAAACCTTTAAAAGCGTTTTTGCGTATCCAGCTTATCGTGCATCAGATTGAGAGCGCCTATTTTTACTTTATTAGCCAAGTTTTAACCTCCTTACTTATTAAAAGCTAATACACTTATATAGCTTATAAAAAATAAGTAAAGAAAAAAGGCCCAATATTTCTGGACCTTTGATTTAAAAGATTGGTGAAAGCAATCTAGAGAAGTATTGTTTGAATTTTAACCAAGATGACTGTTTAGCAAAATATTCATTAGTCAATAAGGTACATTTCTCAAGATCTTTTTCAAAAATCTCTTTTAATTCTTTAGTTAAAAGAGGATTGTAGTTGAATGAGTTAACTTCAAAATTCAAAGTGTAACTACGGAAGTCTTGATTGGCAGAACCAACAGACGAGATATTTGAGCCACTGACCATTGTCTTAGCATGGATAAAGCCATCATTGTACTTATAGACTTTAACGCCGTTAGCAACCAAGTATTTGGCGTAATATTCAGTCGCACGATAAACAAATGGGTGGTCAGGCATGCATGGAATCATAATTTTGACATCCACGCCACTGTTGGCTGCAATAATCAATGATTCTAGAATTGAGTCTTCAGGAATCAAATATGGCGTCTGAATATAAACGTATTCTTTTGCGCTAGCAATGATACCTTCATAACCGCGTCGAATACCGTAGCGTTGGTTATCAGGACCAGATGCAACAATTTGCATGGCGACGTTGTTATCTGATTCGAAGTCTTTACGATCAACAATAAAATTTTTAAGCTCATCTAATTCGAATTTAGGAAGACTGGTTCTTCTAGTTGAAGTGTTCCAATCCATGGCAAAACGAACTTCCATTAGAATAGGAGATTGTCCTTCTACACGAAGGTGCGTATCGCGCCAGTGACCAAATTTCTTAGATTGATTTACGTATTGATCGCCAATATTAAAACCACCAATGTAACCCGTATTGTGGTCAATAACGACCAATTTGCGGTGAAGGTGATAGTTAAGACGAGGAGTAGTGAACCAGTGCTTTTTAGAAGTAGAAATAAATGGTTGTGCTTGCCCACCCAATTCTCTTAAATGATCAAAAAATGCTGGCTTAGTACCACGTGAACCTGAAGTATCATAGATTACTCGCACTTTAGCACCATTTTTGGCAGCTTGCTCAAGTGCAGCTAAAACGCGATGGCCTAATTTATCTGCATAAAAAGTATAGAACTCCAAACTAACAGCTACTTTGGCATTCTTAATGTCTTCAATCATTTGATCAAAGAGTTCGGGGCCGTCTGTGTAGACTTTAACGTGGTTAGCAAAGGTCAAGATAGCATCATCATTATTTAAATTCAGCTCAGTTAACATTCTGACACGTGGAACCCGTTCTTTTCTTGGAAGAAGATCGTACTCTTGCAACATCTTCTTTTGCTGGTTTAAATAATGGTTACGTGTTTCTTTTTGTTCCTTTTGGATAGCAAAGATTTCATCTTGCGATAATTGCCGGCCAAAGAAAAGATAAAGAATAAATCCAATACCAGGTAAGATTGTCAAAACAAGCATCCATGCCCAAGTGGCAACCACGCTTCGACGACTTCTAAAGACGGTCCATACGGCAAAGATGACGTTAATTATCCATAGAACCTCTAAAGTTCGCCTTATTATGTCCCATGTTAAAATCATTATTTTGTTACTCCCCTTTGAATAGTTTCAATTAATAATTTTAGCAGATTTAATTCAAAAAATAGTTTAAATTTATTGATCTCTGATAAAATAAAAGTGAAAGCAAAAAACAGATTAAACGGGGGTAGAGAACGATGAGAAAGAGAATAGTTTATCTTGCTGGGTTGGCTTTAATGGCAATGGATTTAGGTGCAACAACTACCGTTGAACCCGTTAATGCAGCGATTGCTGATCCAATTCAAACAGGTAAGAAATTAAATTTAACTAGAAGTGCATATGTTTACAACAAGCGCGGTGTTAGAGTGGGTCGGTTAAAGAAGGGTAACATGTGCAAGATCCACGTTATCAAAGTAATCAACGGCGCCACTTACGTTAAGATTGGCAAGAACAGATTCGTAAAACAAGAAGCATTTTTACCATATGTTAAGTCTGCTCGAGTAGAAAACATTATTAAGAAGAATTCATATATCTATGATGAAAATGGTGAAAAAATTCCAGGCAAGTTTGTCAAGCGTGGTACCAAAGTAGACTATTTAGGTCATAAAGAAATTAATGAAAAGCCATTTGTTCAAATTGGTGATGGCGAATACGTTAAGGCATTAAATGTTTTAACTATTATGGTTAATAACTAAATAATCAAGACAAAACAAAAAGAAGTGATGATCATCACTTCTTTTTTATTCTGGTCAAATTATCTATTTTTCATTACCGGTTGGTAAACCAAATCAATTAATACTGCCGCAATTACTGCAACAACTACAGTGATTAATAAGTTTTGCCAGCTAATTTGTACCATTGCTAAACCGCAAAGAGCCAAGATAAAGGTTAAAGCTACATCCGCAATTTGAACGATACCAACCAACTTGGATGGGTAATCTTGCCAGAAGTATTTGCGAGTTCTGGTGATTAATACGATGAGCATAGCACTTAAGACTAAGTATACGTAGACCATCGTTGAAATAGCACCATGACTCCAGCCATGAGTATTCAAGTACCAAACAAAGATGAAACCGATCACGGTCCAACCGGCAGCAAGAGAGAAGGCAATTTTAGCTAATTTAGCCATGTTCCAGTTTTCTGGCTTGTAAGTGATATGGGTTCTATCAGTACCGATCATCATAGTAACCATGTTGTTCATGATAGTGTAGATAACCATTGCATTCAAAGCCATTGGAATGTAGTCGAAGAACAGGTAACCGAATGTTAAAAGCATAGTTAATTCGGCAGTTCTAGCAAGCTTAGTCAATGACCAAGTAGTCATTCTTTGGTAAACGCGGTGACCAGCATCCAAGATCTTAACGATTGAACCTAAACCATCGTTCAAAAGAACCATCTTGCCTGAACGCTTAGCAACGTCGGCGGCGTTAGAAACGGCAATACCAACTTCAGCTTGCTTCAAAGCAGGTGAGTCGTTAACACCGTCACCAGTCATCCCAACAATGTAGCCCTTCTTTTGGAAGCACTTAACCATGTTTAACTTATCTTCAGGTAAAACGTCGGCGATACCAGCTAAGTTGTCGATATCGGTATTATCGTTAAAGTCATGAATAGAAATTACTTCACCAGTTAAATCAACTTGTTCAGCTACGGCTGCGGCAGTCTTTTGGTTATCACCGGTTAACATGATAGGACGAACGCCACGCTTCTTTAATTCAGCTAAAGCAGCCTTAGAATCGCTTCTTACCTTATCTTGTAAGATGAAGACACCGGCGAATTTATCGTCGATTAAAACAGCAACTGAACGACCTGCTTTAAAGTTAATGTCGTTTACTTCTTCGTTGGCATTTTTATCGATTAAAGATAATTGTTTAAATGAACCCAGCTTAACGTTGTGACCATCAGCTTCGGCCATTGAGTAACCAGTGTCGGAAGTAAATGGTACGAAATTATCGGTGTCCATTACAGGGATGTTTTTTTCTTTTAAGTATTCATCAATAGCAGTATCAATGATACCGGCATTACGTTTGTCAGTGGCCGCACCAACTAAGGCAAGCACATCTTTATCAGGTAGATCGCTAACATCGGTCCAGCTAGCTACGGCAGTTTTGTTTTCGGTAATAGTTCCAGTCTTATCAAGCAAGAGCAAGTTCAAGTTGGCTGCATCTTGAATACCAGTTAAGTCGGAAGTCAAGACGCCTTCTTTACTCAAACGAGTTGCTTCAAATGAGTTGGATAATGCAAAAGTTGATGGCATAGCCACAGGAATTGAGGCAATGAACATCATGGCAAGGAATGGCAACATGTTAATAAAGGTATTGAAATTGCCACCCTTGAAGAATGAAGCGATGATGATTACTAAAGTAAGAACACCATCTAATAAACAAAGGTAGTAGATGATCTTAGTCAACAATTGTTGCAAGTGACCTGGTGCAGCAGAATTGTTGATCAAGTTGATGGTCTTACCACTTCTTGAGTGCTTACCAGTAGCAGTAACGATTGCTAAGCCGTCACCTTCGACAACTGTAGTACCAGCATAGGCGGTGTCGTCAACATTCTTTTTAACTGGCTTTGATTCACCAGTAATTGAACTTTCATCGCAAGCTAGAGCGCCAGAAACTACTTTGACATCGGCTGCCAATACGTCACCACGTTGCAATGAGATTAGATCGCCTTTGACTAATTGCTTAGAGTCGATCTTGATCCATTTGCCATCTCTTTCAACCGCAACAGTTGGCGTTAATTTGTGTGAAATGTTGTTTAATACGCGACGTGATTGTTTCTTCTTTGAAGCTCCGTTAAAGGCCGCGAAGAGTAACATCAACAATACGAATAATGATTGAACCCACTTGCCTAAGATACATTCAAGGATCAATGCACCTTCTAGAATCCAAGCAGAAAGATTCCATAATTTAGACAAAAATTCCTTAAAGAAATTGTATTCAGGCTCAGGTACTTCGTTTAAGCCGTCTTCTTTAAGGCGTTTGTCTGCTTCGGCTTGAGTTAAGCCATGAAAATTTTCAGACATTTGTTTAATTCCCTCCAAATCTACCTTATTAAATTAGCACATAAATTGCCCAGATTAAAATACTAAAATATAATATATGATATTAAAAAATTTAATATCTAGATTTACCAAAATAAAAAGGATAGATTATGAACTTAAAACAATTGCATTATTTTTTAGTGGTAGCCGAAGAAAAGCAAATTACTTCTGCGGCTAAGAGATTGTATATTGCACAACCACCATTGAGCTACCAATTAAAACAACTAGAAAAAGAATTAGGCGCACAACTTTTTAAAAGAACGTCACATGGGATCGAATTAACCGATGCCGGCCAGATTTTGCAAGGTTATGCGAGTGAAATATTATCGCTGGCCCACAATGCGGAAAATCAGGTGCAGAAGACAATTTCTGGTGAATTAGGGACAATTGCTATTGGTATGGCATCTTCATCGACTGGACTAATTCCAATGGACTCATTTAAAGAATTAACGCGTTTTTATCCCGAAATCAGTTTTGATATCTATGAGGCCAATACTTTTGGCATTTTGGATAAACTAGAAAAGAAGACGATCGATTTAGGGATCGTGCGTACGCCGTACAATCGTAATGGCCTGAATGCGCGCAATTTAACTAAAGAAAAGATGATGGCGGTAACTGTTGATCCGTATTTTCAAGGTAAAAAAGAACTGCGTATCAAGGATCTAGCGAATCAACCGCTGATTATTTATCGCCGCTTTGAAGATATCTTTAATCAAACATTTGCTCATCATGGAATCGCGCCTTTTTATGCTGTTAAATGTGACGATTCACGTACTGCGATTACATGGGCAAAAAGAAAAATGGGTTTAGCTTTGGTACCAGAATCAATTGCTACAATCTATGCCAAAGACAATATGATTCCTATTAAACATGCTAATTGGGTAACACATTTACAATTAATTTGGCGCAAAGATAGACAAGTTACTCCACTCATGAAAAAGATTATTGACTCATTAAGCTAATAGGATTGTAACTTAAACCTAATTGATCCATAATAAGTGTAAGCGGATACATTAATTATAGTGAGAGGGTGGTTAAATGACTAGTCCTATTCATGTTTATTCAGAAATTGGTAAGTTGAAAACAGTGATGCTTCATCGACCTGGCAAGGAACTCGAAAATCTTTCACCAGAAATCTTGAATCGGATGCTGATTGATGACATCCCTTACTTAAAGATTGCTCAAGAAGAGCACGATTATTTTGCTAAAACCTTGCAAGATCAAGGAATTCATGTGCTTTACTTGGAGGATTTGCTAGCAGAATCCTTAGTAGCAGTAAAAACGCGCACGGCCTTTATTGATCGTTTGCTAGAAGAATCTGGCATTAAGAAAAAAGATCCTTTGCACCAATTGCTGCTGGAATATTTGCTGGCAATGAAGCCAGAAACGATGGTGAAGCAAGTAATTGCCGGTATCAAAAAGAGTGAGATCAAAAACGTTGAGCCATCACTGGCCGACCTAGCAGAAGATGCAGATTATCCATTTTACCTAGATCCAATGCCTAATGTTTACTTCACTCGTGATCAACAGGCGGCCATTGGCAATGGGATGACGATTAATAGGATGACCTTTAGGGCAAGAAGACGTGAATCTTTGTTTATGAAGACAATCTTGCAAAATCATCCTAATTTTAAAGATCAAGATATTCCGATTTGGCGTGATCGTAATGTTCATGGCCGAATCGAAGGCGGGGATGAATTAGTTTTAAATAAGCACGTCTTGGCAATTGGAATTTCGCAAAGAACTTCAGCGGTTGCAATCACCGACTTAGCTCATGCCTTATTTGGTCATTCAACTTTTGACACGATCTTAGCGATTAAAATTCCGCACAATCATGCCATGATGCACTTGGATACCGTATTTACGATGATCAATTATGATCAATTCACAGTGCATCCCTTCATCCTATCCAAATCTGGCAAAATTGATATCTACGTTTTGCAACCGGATAAGGATGGTGAAGTCAAAATTACGCCTAAGAATGACTTAGTCGAAGTATTGAAGGAATATTTGCACTTATCTGAAATCGATTTGATTCCCACAGGAGGTGCAGATCCAATCGCCGCTCCAAGAGAGCAGTGGAATGATGGCTCAAATACTTTGGCAATTGCTCCAGGTGAAGTTGTTACCTATGATCGTAATTATGTTTCTAATGATTTATTGAGAAAACATGGCATTTTAGTACATGAAGTTCGTTCAAGCGAACTTTCTCGTGGCCGTGGTGGCCCAAGATGTATGTCATGTCCACTAGTTCGTGAAGATATAGAAGAGGCAAAAAATGAAATATTTACAAAACGTTTTTCAAGGTAGAAGCTTTTTAGATTGTAAGGATTATACTCCTGCAGAAATTGAATATTTAATTGATTTTGCACTTCACTTAAAAGAATTAAAGAAAGAGCATATTCCACACGAGTATTTAAAGGGTAAGAATATTGCGCTTTTGTTTGAAAAGTCTTCAACTAGAACTCGTTCCGCCTTTGTCGTTGCTTGCAACGATTTAGGAGCAAATCCTGAGTATATGGGTGCAGGTGAAATTCACTTAGGCAAAAAAGAGAGTATTAAGGATACTGCTAAAGTTCTAGGCAGCATGTTTGATGGGATTGAATATCGAGGCTTTGCCCAAAAAGATGTCGAAGATTTAGCTAAATACTCCGGTGTACCAGTTTGGAATGGTTTAACCGATAAGTGGCACCCAACGCAAATGCTAGCTGACTTTATGACAATTAAAGAAAAATTTGGTCACTTAAAGGGCATCACCTTAGCTTATGTTGGCGACGGTCGTGATAATGTCGCAGACAGTCTATTAGTTGCCGGCAGCATGCTAGGAGTTAATGTGCATATTGTTACACCTAAGCCATTATTTACCCACCAAGATGTTCAAGAAATTGCCGAAAAATTTGCGAAAGATTCAGGCTCACAAAACATGATCACTGATGATATTGAAAAAGGCGTTAAAGGCGCCAACGTAATTTATACCGATGTCTGGGTTTCAATGGGTGAAAACGACTGGAGCGAGAGAATCAAGCTCTTAAAGCCATACACTGTAAATATGAAGATGATGAAAGAAACTGGTACGCCTGATGATCAATTAATCTTTATGCACTGTTTGCCAGCATTCCATGATCGCTCAACTAAGGTCGGTGAAGAAATCTACGAAAAATATGGCTTAAGCGAGATGGAAGTTACCGATGAAGTCTTTAACTCCAAGTATGCTTGGCAATTTACTGAAGCTGAAAATAGATTGCACTCAATTAAAGCAGTAATGGCTGCAACTTTAGGTAATTTGTTTATTCCGACGGTTAACGAAAGAGGCAATTAAAATGAAAAAAATAGTTGTTGCTTTGGGCGGTAATGCAATTCAGGCTGAAGATAATAGTGCGGCAGCACAACAAGAAGCTGTTAGAAAAACTATGAAGACCGTTGCTAGCATGATCGAAAGCGGCAACCAGGTGGCGATTACTCACGGTAATGGCCCGCAAGTGGGTAATCTGCTTTTACAGCAGCATAAGGGAGCTAGTGAAAATAATCCAGCCATGCCGCTTGATACGATTAGCGCAATGACGCAGGGTAGTATTGGTTACTGGATGCAAAAGGCTCTAGATGATCAATTTAAGTTTGATAATTATCCAAGCCAAGCAGTAGCTTTAGTTACCCAAACCATCGTTGAAAGCAACGATCCTGCGTTTGAACATCCAACTAAACCGATTGGCCCGTTTTATACTTTCAATGAAATGCAAAAGCAACAGATTTATCATCCTGATTACACTTATAAGCAAGATGCTGGGCGCGGCTATCGTCAAGTAGTTCCATCACCTAAACCAGTTAAAATCATCAATGCGCCAATTATCAAGAATTTATTGCAAAATCATTTTGTCCCTATTGCAGCTGGTGGTGGTGGAATCCCGGTCGTTGTCGATCATGGTCGTTTGAAAGGTGTTGCCGGAGTTATTGATAAGGACTTCAGTGCCGCAAAAATGGCGGAAGATATCAGTGCTGATGAGCTGGTTATCTTAACAACTGTTGACAATGCTTACTTGAATTACCGCAAAGAAAATCAACAAGCAATCGGCAAAGTTACAGTTAACGAGTTGAAACAGTACCTGCAAGAAGGACAATTTGCGGCTGGCAGCATGAAGCCTAAGATTGAAGCTGCAATTGAATTTACGGAGAAGACAGGTAAACCGACAATTATTACTTCTTTAAAAAATGCTGCTAAATTAAACGATGGAGTAGGGACGATCGTTTATAATGAGTAGCGGTGATTAAATGAATATTTTTAATGAAGGAAAAGAGCAGAATGTCGCTCAGGCTCTGAATGCAAAAGATAAATGCGTTGCTCTGCAGCAAAAAATTTTTGCCAAGTATCCAGATCAGACGCTGGTTGACGTTAATTTGAATATTACAGGACCAATAAAAAAACAATCGCTTCTTAGAGAAGCTGTTTAATTATGGTATTAAACAGCTTGAAGCAAGTTGGGATAAATTGGGTTTTGCTTATAAATTAGTGGTCTCTTTAGATGAAGATACAGGATATGAAAACTTTTATATCTTGGATTTGCCAATTAAAAAGGTTAAGCAAACGACGATTGCTTTTGAGGATCAAGCAGAGCTTGGTCGTTTGTTTGATGCAGATGTTTTGGTCAAAGATAAAAACGCCGCTATTTCTAGACGAGATCTGGGACCAAGTCCGCGCAAATGTTTTATCTGTGATCGACCAGCTAAAGAATGTGCTCGCTCTCGGAGGCATTCTGTTGCAGAAATGCAAGATTATATTTCTGAATTATATGTAAAGAATGTAAAATGAGGTGGGTAATCCATCTCATTTTTCGTTTTTTTAATAAAAATAACAGAAAATGATTTAAAATAAATGATGGACGAATTATAGATATATATGTTTATTGTTTATAAGGAAAAATATGAAATTAGAGAAAAATCTAGATAATTTAAAGCAAATAGCCCCACTGGTTCAATATGCTTTTGGAAAGAACAATGATCTACTTCATGATGATGATTTTATGTCTCGTTATGATCATAGTGATGGCTATGGCTTTTTTAATGATAAAAAATTAACTAGTTACATTATGGTGAACAAGTTTAAGAGTGAGGTCTTTGGTCATCATGTGCCAATGGCTGGTATTGGGTATGTTGCCTCATATCCGGAATATCGCGGTCAAGGTCATATTTCGAAATTGATGAAGGAAATTTTAAAAGACCTGCATGACCAAGATATTCCGTTCACTAACCTGGCTCCTTTTTCTGAGAGCTTCTATCGTCACTATGGCTTTAGCAACAGTATTTATCAAAAAGAATATCGTTTTTCTGGTAGTGCCTTAAGAGCATTTAAATTGCCACGTACAGGTCACGTAATTCGCGGCAAATGGAACGACCTAATGGTTCAAAATGGAGTGATTCAACTCTATGAAAGACAACTTCATACAGATGATGAGCGAAATACGGTAATTCGTCAGGCCTGGTGGTGGAACAGAATGGACACATACTACCACAATCGAAACATTGCCGTTTATATCGATGCGGATGGTCGTCCTATTAGCTATTTGATTTACCGTATTCATGGCAATGTTTTCTTAGCTGATGAACTTTATTCGATCACTGCCAAAGGCTTAATATGTTTGCTTGGCTTCATGGGTTCTCATGCTGGTGCGATTAAAGAATTTCGCATGATTTTACCAGAGCATTCATTAATTGGTGAACTTTTCCCAGAACAAAATCAATTGCACATTAGTCTGCATCCCTACATGATGAGCAGGATTATTGACTTTGCCATAATGGTTACTTATATGAAGCCCCTTCAAGAAGGCACCTTTAATGTTGAAGTGATTAGCGATGACCAATGTCCGTGGAATATTGGCGTATGGCAGATAACTAATCAAGCTGGTCAAGTTTCCTGTAAACAAATTGAAGACGGCTTGGTTGACTATTCTGGCCCAATTACTGCTTGGACACAAGTTTTTTTAGGTAGACTAAGCATGAGGGATGCTGTTAAACTAGGGTTAATTACAGATTATCGGATTAAAAAGCTCGACTTTAAAAAAGGCGACGTTTCTTTCTATGATTATTTCTAGTAAAGAAGGTAATTAAAATGAGTAGAGAAAAGAAAATCAACTTATTAAAGTTCTTAGGCATCATTGTTAGTGGAATTAATGTAGTGATCTCTTTGATGATCATGCTTAATAAGTATCAAATTAGAAGAGATCAAAAGAAACTAGCAGATGAGGGTCACGCACCTTTAGGTGAGGATTAGTATGAAGCAATTGAAGATTGCATATTTTAATCAATTAGGGCGCAGAGAATTAGATCAGGCAAAGACAAAATTCGAAGAAGAGTATCCTGATACTGAAGTTAAATTAATTAGTACAGGGTATGATGAGGCTTTTGAAAAGATGGCTGATGGCGAGGCCGATTTGGTTATTGCGGATAAGCGCGATGAAAAGGATGACCTTGAAAGAGAAGATCTTGCTCAAGTTGGTGTAATGGCTATCTTGCCTAAGGGCAGCTATCAAAGCGGCATTCAAATGGTTGATAAAGCAGATCTGTCGGACATGACTTGCTTTATCGTGGCTAAACCTGAAGAAGAAGTTGCTGAACTTCATTTGTTTAAGGATCTTTATCAGGTGAAAAGCCCATTTATTGCTTCAAACTCAGTTGAAGAAGCTGCCTTGCTTGTGGCTTCAGGATCTGGTTATTTTTTGATCAATGAAATTGCGGCCGATTTGCTCAAGAACGACTCATTGCAAAAGTTATTCTTAACAGATAATGGTGCGCCAATGCGTCAAACGATTGCAGCTTTCTATGCTGAAAAGAATCAAACTATTGCGAAGTTTAACGAAATTTTGAAAAAAGAATATTAATTTTGGCAAGTTGAGCCAGTAAAAGCTTCAACTTACGGCAATGGTGACGTAGTCACTGTACCTAAGAACATGCAAGGAACCTGGTATTCATATGATCGGGATGCACACGATGGTAAAAAGATTACTTTTGGTGCACACACCGTAAATGGCAAGATTATTTACACACAAGATAAGAACGTGATCAGTGATTACTTCAATGGCAAGATTAAGAATCAAAAGAAGTTTGACCAAGTTACGAAGAACTGGATGTCAGGCAAGATAACCACAATAAAGAATGATACTTTCTATGAAATTGATCCATGGGTCACCTTTGAAAAGTGGAGTCTTTACAGAGTAACGCCACAAACAATTAATGGTTAAAAGCAAAACATTTTGGTCTACACGAGTAGATATGATGGCGGTAATTACTACAGAAGTAAGAAGCTTGCTAAGCAGATGAAGGATTACAAGTTTGGAAAAGTAACCTATACAATGTAAGAAGAGACGCATTCCGAAAGGGATGCGTTTTTTAGTATTCAGAATAAAAATTATGTTAAGTAATTTAGAATGTTAATTAATGGGAAATTATTTATAATAAAAGATAATAAATAAACTTAGTGAGGGTTAAAGATGAAACTACAAAAAGCACCTATTTTACACTTGTTCAAACTTGAAGTTGATCCTAAAAATCATGACAAATTAATTCAATCAATGTTGGATGCTCATTTAGATCAAAATGCATTGTTCATGCAAAATGGTCACGAAGATGAAGCTGGACACAAGAATTATGCCGTTGAATGTTTCCAAGATGATACACAATATCAAAAACGTTTAAATTCAGAAGAATACCAAGCCTTTTTAAAAGCCAGTGATAAGCTGCTAACTGAAAAAGTTGATGTTGAATTACAACCAGAGTTTATTTCAACCAAGCCAGATAAATTGAATGTTTCTGGTGAAAATGACTATGTTGTTTACATGACTGAAATCGGCGTACAGCTAGGCAAAGGCGATGAGTTTGCCAATGGCGTGTTAAAAGAAATGAAAGCTGCCGTTGAAAAAGAAGTAGGCATTATGGTAATGATTGCTGGAACTGTGATGAACCAGCCTAATGAGTGGCTTTCATTAGAAGTTTATCAAAATAAAGATGCTTATCAAAAACACCTTGAAACTAAGCACTTTAAGAGATATCTTGAGGCAACAAAGTTCTGTGTTGAAAGCAAAGGCCTTCATTTACTTAAGTCAGACTTTGTTTCAGATCAAGGACAAATTTTTTACCGTCCTTAAAATGATACTAGGAAAAAGTGTCTATGTCCTGTAAAATATAGACAGAGTCAAGTCTAATGCATACCAAAAAGAGTTACTTCATTTGGAAGTAACTCTTTTATTATGTTGATATTAATCCTCTACAGCAGAGTAATTAAATTGTTTAACAAAATGGATAATTAAACCGATAATTAATCCAGCTAAACTGAAGGTCAACCAGCTAAATCCTAGATGGAACATAGGCAAGTAGCGTTCAGCGTATGAAAGAATAGCTTGGATTAAAGGCGTTGAACGCAATACTTCTGGTAAAGTGTTGATCATATCGAATAAGGCAGGAATCAAGGTTAAGGCAGTAGTTATTTTGTAAACGACCGGATCATTTTTATATAAAGGTGAAAGAATACCCAAGATTACCAATGAGATAGCCAATGGATACAGAAGCATTAGGACTGGAGTAGACCAGCTAATGATCGTATCCAAGCCCATGTTGGCGATGATAAATGAAAGAAGGCAATTGATAGCTAAGAAGGTCTTGTATGAAATCTTAGGGAAACGCTTATGGAAGTCTTGGGCAAAGGCAACAACTAGACCCATTGCGGTAGTGATGCAAGTGATCGTGGTTAAAGCCGCAATTAATGCATCCCCAGCAGTACCCAAATAATGATGAGAAATTTGTGCTAAAGCTGTACCACCGTTTGAACTTAACTTGAAGTCGTGCAAACTTGTCGCACCAAGCCAGATCAAACAAACGTAGATGATGGCAATAGCGAAGATGCCAAACATGCCGCTTTTAACTGTAGTGATCGCCACGTCTTTTTCTCTCTTAAAGCCAAGGCTGCAAATTGAAGTGATCACCGTAATACCGAAGGCAAGAGCTGCCAAGCAGTCCATCGTGTTGTAGCCTTCTAAAAAGCCGTTAGTAAATGCGTTATGAGCGTAGCTTGCAGTAAAAGCTGCGTCCTTAGCGGCACCCATCGGGTTTGAAAAGGCTAAAAAGAAGATGAGAAATAATAAAAGCAGGAACACTGGATTCAAAATTTTCCCAATTAAATCAGTAATCTTTGCTTCGGTAGCAGAAAGGAAAAATACGATACCAAAGAAAATAGCGGAGAAGATAAGTAAACCAACTTTTTGCATATTGCCTGGTAAAAGTGGGGCAATACCGATAGTATAAGGAACTGTTGCAGTTCTAGGCGTAGCAAACAAAGGCCCTAAGGTTGCATGGATTAAAACTAGAAAGATCAACGCATATTTTTTACCGATTGGCTTTGCTAGCTCAAAAATCCCGTGTGAGTGAGTAATACTGATCGCAATCAGTGCCATTAGTGGCAATAAACCACTGGAAATTAAGAAGCCACTACTCGCAGCCAGCCAGTTTTTACCAGCTAATTGACCCAAGTGAACAGGAAAGATTAAGTTTCCGGCTCCAAAGAGCATACCGAAAATTAAAGAAGCAATAATTATAGTTTTACGAAAAGAATTAGTTTTATTCATTTTCTCTATCCTTTCTGTATTACCACCATGAAAAAAGGCGCCCCTCAAGCAAGTTGCTTAAAGGACGCCTTTTGCGTGTTACCACCTTTGTTTACATTGTTATCGCTAACAATGCCTTACGCGTACATGAAAAAATCAGATACGTTGGTGCAGTAACGGGCACTCCCGGCTAAAACTTCCCATTGGGTTGCCTTAGTCACTCATAGATTACTTTCAATTGTCTTAATTCATACCTGCTTTCACTATCTCAGGCTCGCTGACTAAACTGACGACAATCTACTCTTCTATTCATAGTGTGTAAAAAATCTTGTTGATAAGTAATATACAGGATAGTTTTCTTTTCGTCAACAAATTTTTTATTTAAACAGATCATTAAAGGCTTCACTCATAGTAGGGTGAGTGTAGATTTGATCACGGAGTACGCTAGCTGGGATTTTTGTTTTGATTGCCATAGAAATTTGGTTAATCAGTTCATAGGATTCAATGCCGTATAATGTGGCACCAAGAATTTGATCGGTATCAGGATCGACTAGGGCTTTAAAAAGACCACGAGTATCTTTAGCTACGCGAGCCTTTGGAATAGCTTTGACAGGAAGCTTCTTAAGAAGATAGTTAATACCTTGAGCTTGGGCTTGTTTTTCATTTAAACCTATTTGGGAAAGGGCCGGAGTGATAAAGACGCTGTAAGGAATATTGATTCGGTCGCTGACGACGCGCTTGCCGCTGCCAAAAAGTTGATCTTTGATGATGCGGTAATCATCTAGAGAAATGTAAGTAAATTGTGGGCCGCCTTTGACATCGCCGATAGCCCAGACATTTGGCACGCTAGTTAGCAAGTGATCGTCAACTTTTATTGCACCTCTGTCGGTGAGTTGGATGTCGGTATTTTCCAAACCAAGATTTTCGGTATTCGGTTTTCTACCAGTTGCAGCCAAAATTCGGTCAGCCTTGATTGAAAGCTCTTGACCGTTCTTTTCGTAGAAAACGGTGTCGTCTTCAACGCGATTGATCTTTACGCCGAGTTCAAATTTGATGCCGGTATTTTCAAGATCTTGTTTGATCATTTGACTAATGTCATCGTCTTCACGTGGTAAAAAATCGCTGTGAACGTCCAAGACTGTGACCTGGGTGCCGTAGTTTGCAAACATGTTGGCAAATTCAAGACCTATGTAACCACTACCGATAATAGTGAGTGTCTTAGGCATTTTAGTTTGATCCATTGCTTCAGTAGAATTGATTACCTTAGTGCTGTCAGCCAGACCTGGAATTGGAGCATAGTTAGGCAGAGCACCAGTGTTAATGAAAATGCGCTTGCCACGGTAATGGTCTTTAGTACCGTCTTGCTTAGTGACTTCTATTTCATGATTATTTAAAAATTTAGCAGTACCGTCTAAAACTGTGACTGTCTTTTCATCGGCAAGCATGTGATAATTGGCATTTCTTAGAAAAGCGGTCATATCATTTTTACCATTGATGGCATCAGTGAATTCTACACCATTAGCAGCTTCAATGATTAACCGTTTGGATGGCAAGCAGGCGATGTTAATGCAGGTACCACCATACATTTGATTCGATTTTTCGATTACTAAGACTTCCTCGCCCTTAGTGGCTAAGAACTTTGCTAGGGTTTTACCACCTTTGCCGAAGCCAATGATAATGTTTTTGATTTCTTTAGTTTCCATATTAATAGTCCTCTTACAAAAAGTAATGATGAATGTACAATATTTATTTTAAAGAAAATATATAATTTGTCATCTTTTTTGCTTTATGAGTGTTGAGTTGTGAAAAAATAACAGAGTTATAGACAATTGGAGGATGTCATTATGAGGGATATAATAAATGAGAAAACATCAGTTAAGAATAAAAATTATCCGTTGGTTTAATTACAGTTTTCCTAGGATCGATTTTCTTCTTAAGTTCTGGACAACCAGCACACACAGCTGAAGTAAGCGCTAACTCTAATGCTAATGGAGAAGCAACTTCAAATAAAGATGCCAAGGCACATGTAACTGATTCTTTGATTGCATTAAATGGCCCTAAGGGCCCGGAAGGAGTCGAGAAGCTAGGATAACAAATTGATGGTGTTCATCAACAAACTGTTAAAGATGAATTACCAACTTTGAGCTTAAATGATTTAACTCCTGATCAATTGGGAAAGTTGCAATCAGCAGTAGGTAGTTTGGATCCTAATGAATCACTTGAGGATCAAGGAATTACCTTGACATGGAAAACTAAACCAGATGTTGATGCTGTGGGGGACAAGCCATGGTGTAGCAGAGCTTACTTACACTGATAATATTGGTGATACTCCGCAAAAAAGAAGCACTATCATCAAGATCGATGTCGATGTTCGTGAAGGACAAAAGAAGAACGCTGGTCAAGTTAGAAATCGCTTAACCTATATTGATGCAGATAGTAATCAGATTGTTGAATCTTGATTGGGTTGGTAATAAGAATACTGACAATGAAAAATTTAACGATATGCAATATGTGTTGGATCAGGCTGTTGAAGGATTAGGTTATGGAATGGTTGAAATTAATTCGGATATTTACAATTTGGCACAGTTTGGTAATGAAGACCAAACTATAAATCGTTTTGTTAAGAAAATTTCTGATAAGCCATTAACTTGGTCACAAGCAAATGAAGAAGCTTCAAATAACAAATTAAACTATGATACTTCTACTTTCCTTGATGCTGACGGCTATACTATGTTGGATGCTAATGATTCGGCTACATTGATTGCTAATGTTGGTACTTTACCAGATGGGACCGAGATTACGTGGAAGACGGCTCCTAAATTTGATAATGATGGTATTTTAACTAATACCCCCGTTATTTCAGTGAAGGAGCCAGATAAGGCGGAATTGGAAAACTGATGAGGACAAAGCTCAATTGCACACACCAAGCTATGATTATACTTTGGAGTGGAAAAATGAGCCTCTCGTCGATAAGATAGATGAAAATGGTAATCATATCACCAAGTTCGTGTTCCTGTAAGTCTGGCTAAAGATGCTAGTCAGTTAAATCCAGCTCAATTCTCAGGTGATCAAGATAAATTAGTTGATGCAATTGCACAACAAGTTGCTGATGAGCAGAACCGAGGACCAACGATTCAAGCATTCAGAGAAGAAGCACCAAGTCCAGAATTAATTGCTAAGGTTAGAGAATGTATTCTTGATCCTGAACATGAACGCTGGAGTTGGACATTGGAACCTGATTTGAAGAAATCAGGTTATACAATTAGCTTTGCTAAATTCACACCACTTCCAACTGATGATCCTAATATTACTAATGCATTAAGTGCTTTAGTAAGTTCAATGGGTATAAGGATGAATGTTGAGCCACAAATCGTTAATGCTGGTGAGAAAAATATAACTCGTTGTTACTGATCCTAATGGTAATGAAACGAGAACTGATCAGGTAGTTCACTTTACTTCTACTGGTAAACGTACTCTATTGGGTGGTCAAGTTGAAGACATCCATTGGGATGCAGGTACCAACAACGGTCAATGGGATAAATTCGTGGCTCCAGCAATTGAAGGTTACACTGCAGTTAACTCACCAGTTGCAGCAGAAAAAGTAACGATAGATACTAAAGATACAGCGGTTCATCTTACCTATAAGAAGAATGGCAATCCAACTAACCCAGGCGATGGTGGTCAAAAGACAACTCCAACAAGTCAACCTACTACTCCTACTACACCACAAGTTAAACCAGAAACTACTCCAACTGAGAATACACCAGTAACGCCAAAACCAACTGTTAATGCTCCTGTTCCTCATGGGGAAAAGTCTGTAACTCCAAGCAAGCATAATAATACTGTCGCCCCTCACGGCCAAAATGGTCCAGTAAACAAAGTAGCTGCACCTCATGGTGAAATGGGCCCAGTTGTTAAACATGCTGTTTCTTATAAAGGTACTGTTGTACCAGAGGCTCAAGTAGTTCCTAATAAGAAGGATTCGAACACTGCTCATCAGTTGTTCCAGCAGGGTAATTTGGATGACGCACAAATTACAGGAACTACGGCTCAAGGAATGCAGAACGATAAGAACTTAAAGCATTTGCATCGAGCAGGAGTTTATTATTTACAACTTAATATGCGAAAGAATCGCGTTTTCTCTAATGCTAAAATGCGTCACGCACTAAATTTAGTATTAGATAAAAAGCAACTTGCACGTAAAGTTTTGGCAGATGGTTCTACGCCAGCCGATACTTTTGTAGCACCAACGCTAGCCAAGGATCAAAGTACTGGTGTCGACTTTGCTAAGGAAATGAAGCCAGAAGAGACGCACAACGTAGCTAAAGCACAAAAATTATGGAATGAAGGATTAAAAGAAGAGGGTAGAAAAAAGGCAGACTTAACTTATTACACGTATGATCAGACGATTAATAAAAATATTGCCCAATTCGTTCAATCACAGGTTGAAACTAAGTTAAAGAATGCCAAAGTCGAAATTCATGCGGTTCCTGCGAAAAACGTTCAGGATAATGTCATGCGTGGTAATTTTGATATGTATCTAAGCTTGTGGTTAGCTGACTATACAGATCCAATGAGTGATATGGATGTTTTACAATCAAATAATTATTAAAATCATGGTAGATATAATAGTGCCGATTATGATAGATATGTAAAAGCAGCTAAGAGTAAAAGTGCTGAAGAAACTGATCACTATTGGGAAAATATGCGTAACGCGCAGAATCAGTTGACCAAGGATACAGCCGTAGTGCCTCTTTACAATATGACTGAGAGTCATTTGGCAAGAAAGAATTTAAGAGGAGTATTATGGCACTCGGTTGGTGAAGTTGATTATACTAGATCCTATTTTGATTAAATGAAATAAACTCCAAGGTTCAAAAAAATCTTGGAGTTATTTTGTTATGCATAATTATAATTATGTAAAGTGACGATGAAAAGAAAAATACTTGGTCATTTGACCAAGTATTATCAGAGGGGAAAGTTCGATTTTTGTTAATAGTTATTTAGACGATTGTTGTCTGTCTTTTTAACTTTAACTGGGGTAGGAGCTTTAATTAAAACGAAACTGATAGCCATGAGGCCTAAAACTATCATTGCGGATAGAAGTACTTTAAACATTACCCTCATTCCTTTCTTTTGTTTGATTTTAAAATACAGGACAAAAATTAAGAATTGTTAGGCAAAAGGTAATATATTGCTAAAGAATTCTAAGAAAAAGTTGACGTTGATCAAGTTGTGATTTTGTTTGCTCTTTTAAACTAATTAATGAAATGAGGAGGAACATCTATGGTTAAAATTCAACGCTTTTTTATCAAATATAAAAGACAGATCTTAATAACAATTACTATTTTGCTTATCTTAGCTGAAATCTTTCAGTGGGTATTCAAATTAACATTGTTATATCAAATTCTGATGGCAGTTGCCGGTGTAATTGGCGTAATTCCGATAATTTTAACTGCTATATCATCCTTGAAGGTCAAGTTAATTTCAATTGATGTCTTAGTTTCTTTAGCCGTGATTGGTGCTTTTATTATTGGTGAATTTAATGAGGCCGCAATCGTTACTTGGCTCTTTATGCTGGGCGAAGTTCTGGAAGATTTTACGCTTAAAAAGACAAGATCCGCAGTTTCTGATTTGGTTAGTATGGCTCCACAAACAGCATTAGTAGTGCAAGAGGATGGGTCTACCGAAGAAGAGGATGTTGATTTTATCGATTCTGGCGATCAAGTAGTCGTTAAAACTGGGGACCAAGTGCCAGTAGATGGGAAGATTATTAGTGGTAGTGGCAATTTGGATGAAGCTAGTATCAATGGTGAGTCTAGATTAGTAAATAAGGGTGTCGGGGATACAGTTTATGCCGGCACTATGCTTGAAAATGGTAATTTAACGGTTGAAACTACGGCGGCTGGTGAGGACACTACTTTTGGCAAAATCATTGAAGTAGTTGAAGAAGCCGAGGATTCTAAGTCTCATACAGAAAAGCTGATTAATCGTTTTGCCAAGTATTATACGCCATTGATTTTAATCATAGCTCTTATTGTAGGTGTGATTACACGCAACTTTAAGTTAGCGATCACAATTATGGTTCTTGGTTGCCCCGGTGCATTAGTAATTGGCGTGCCTGTTTCTACAGTGGCTGGTATAGGCAATGGTGCCAAGAACGGCATTATTTTTAAGGGTTCACAAGTTATGGATGAGATGCGGAAAGTTGACGAAATTGCTTTTGATAAAACGGGCACATTAACTATTGGTCACCCAGAAGTAAGTGCTGTAAGAGTTTTAAATGGAGATAAAGCCAAGATTATTAAACTAGCTGCCGCGATTGAAAAGAAGAGCAATCATCCGTTAGCTAATACGATTGCAAAGATGGATCCCTTTGTCATTGATGCAGTGGTTGAGACTGTTAAAGGTGAGGGAGTTATTGCTACATATGAACAAGAGAAGTATTTTGTAGGCAATTTACAACTGGTTGAAGAAAATACTAAAAAAAATGCTGAATTGGAAAAAATTGCAGATGATTTAAGCAGCCAGGGCGATTCGATTGTTGTCTTTTCAAATCGAGATCAAAGTTTGCTAGCTATATTCGGGATCAAGGATCAACTTCGTCCACAAGCCAAAAAAGCTTTGCTAAAACTGAAGAAACTTGGCATTAAGAAGCTAGTTATGCTGTCTGGTGACAAGCAACAAACAGCAGAAAAAATTGCAACTGAATTACCACTTGATGAAGTTCACGGAGAGCAGTTGCCTAGCGATAAAGCTACTTTTATTAAAGCTGAGCAACAAAAAGGAAACAAGGTCGCGTTTATTGGTGATGGCATCAATGATGGACCAGCCTTAGCTAGCGCCAATGTCGCAATTGCTGTTGGTAATGGTACAGATGTAGCTGTTGATGTTTCTGATATTGTTTTAGTCAAAAACGATTTAAAGCAAGTAGCTTACGCCTTTTCTTTATCCAAGAGAACGATTCTAAATATGAATGAGAATATTGCGCTTGCTTTGTTAACTGTTCTGATTTTGTTTATTGGGTTATTCGTGGGCTATATCGAGATGGCTAGTGGGATGCTAGTTCATGAATTGAGTATTTTAGTAGTCATTTTAAATGGTATGAGATTATTGAAAAATCGCTAATAACTTGATGATCATCAAGTTTTGAATCTGAATTAGGCTTTACCATAAACACGAGAAAGGAAGTTCAAGTTATGAAGAAAGTAATGATGAAGTTAGATGGCATGACTTGCCCATCTTGTTTAACTAAAATTGAAAAGGCTGTAGAGGAAACTCCTGGAACAGACAATATTAAGGTTTTATTTAACGCTGGAAAATTAAAGTTCGTGATGGATCCGACTAAAACTAATTCAGATGAAATTAAAAGCGCCATTGAAAAGATGGGTTACGAAGTTAAAGGTGTTAAGGAAAAGGATATTTAAAAATGAACGCAGAAGAAAAGTATCAAGCAGAGTTAAAACAGAGTGATATTGATCATCATACTCCGACTGCAGGCGCAATGATGGGCCATATTATTGCTAATTTGGCTATTCATTCATTAAAAATTAATCAAGCTAGTTTGTTTGCTAGGGGTGCAGCTAGTTTGTTTTTAAGCGAAAATGCTAAGAAATGGTTAGATTTTGAAAAAGAAGAATTCGAGCAGTTGAATCACTTGTTAGTTAATAACGGTGAAAGCATCCCTACAACTACTGACCAATTTAAGGAATTCACCATGTTAGAAGAAAATGGTGCAGATAAATACAATTATGGGGATGCACAACTCTTTGCCTTAGTTAAAGACTTTGATACACAAACTTTATTTATTACTAAGGCAATTGCTTTAGCTGAAAAAGAAGATTGGCCAGAGCTTGCTCAAAACTTAACCAATTTATTAGCTTGGATTAAGGAGCAAATTCGTCTTACGCAAAACTTCTTAGGCCATGATTTGCGTGAAGGACTATATAATGAAGAAGACGAAGACGAAGACGATGATGATGACGATTTTTAGTTAAAAGGTGAAGAAAATGGCAGATTTATGTGTACGTTTGGTTCCATTATTTAATACTTTAAATGAGGCAGATCAGTTAGAGATAGAAAAGCTGGTAAGAAAGAAGAACTATCAAAAAGGTGAACTAGTAATGGATCCGACCGGCAATAATCTAGTCATTGTCGCATATGGGAGTGCCAAGCTTTATAGCTTAGATAAAAATGGTCATGAAAATATTACGCAGATTCTTCATACAGGTGATTATGCTGGTGAAGACTGGCTACTTGGTAAAAATGATGGCTCTATTTATGTCGAAGCAACGGGAAATAGTAAGATTTGTCTATTGAACAGGCAAGACTTTTTAAATCTGTTAAAAAAGCAGCCTATGCTAAGCATTAAGTTGCTTGAGCAAAGTATGACTAAGATGCAAACAATGCAAAGGCAAATAGATCTGTTGTCTTTGCCTAAAATTGAAGATCGCTTATCTGAGTATTTACAAGAATATGCGGTAAAAGTTGGTAAAAAGACGTTTAATTTGCCGTTAAAGATGAAGGATCTAGCATTATATTTAGGAACTACGCCGGAAACTTTGTCACGTAAGTTTGCCTTGCTGGAGAAACAAGGCGTGTTAACGAGAAAACTACGCAAAATTATTTTGAATTAATAAAAAAGCAGAGCAAAGCTCTGCTTTTTACATTGATAAAATTATGTTAAGTTCTACTTGCCGATGAAGCTTTCTGGGATGCACCCTGGTTGATCATTTGAATAGAAATATCTTTCTTACCAAGAGGGTAGAAAATGCTGGCACATAGAGTCAACTTGTCCTTCATACCTTCACCAACAACCATCGTGATGGCATAGTCGTCAATCCATTGCATCTGATCAGGATTTAAACTGGTTTGAATTTCGTTACAAATGACATCGATCAATTGATCGCTTAAGGCATCTTTTTTAAAGATAACGGTCAAATCATCAATACCAGATGGCATGTGTTCGTAAGAAACATGGTGACGGTTGAAAATTTCCATTAATTTTAAGGTAAAAACAGCGCCTTTATTAAGCATGTATTTTCTCAAATAAAGGGCCGCAGAGTTTTTACCACCAGCGATACCGGTAATCGTGTGCTTAGGTTTCAGGGTTAACTTCAGCATTATTCGGCGTACCAGTAACAATTAAGCTCACATCTTTTGGCTCAAGAAAGCGAGTTTTAATACCTTGATGCTGCAAAATTTTAGCTATTAAAATAGCGTTTAAACGCTCACCGTGAGCCTTAAAGGATCGGCATTAGGATAATCTAATTGTGGCAAGATTAACAGCATACGCTTGATTTCAGCTAGCTCTGATTGTGGCAAATCAAAATACTGGGCAATTAGTTCGTAGCGCTGTAAATTTTATTAACGATATCCTGATAATTATTGCTTCTCAAACTAGTGTAAGCATAGGTGATTAGTAAATCAGTCACCTTAGTATCATCACTATTTCTTTTTCCAGGTGCGGATACTACAATAACTTTGCGTTCGGGATCATTTTTGACGATGTTTAGTGCTTTATCGACACTATTTCCGGCAGCTAGAGAGGAGCCGCCAAACTTAACAACTTTCATATCTATTCCTCTAAATGAATTGCTTTAAATCTAAAATTGAACTGATAGCTGCTTCCATGTTGACTGGATCAATTACTTTTTCAACGTGTGGTTCGTGGTCAAACAAGGTGCGTACACCGATGGATAATTGACCACCCAATTCATCATGCAACTTCTTAATGGCAGCTACGCCAGTTTGAGGACAAACTCTACCTGTAATAGCCTCATAAACGGTTTCAGGGAACTTATAAGGACTAGCAGTAGACACAATCACCATTGGTGTTTGATCGTTTGTCTTGCTCTTATATTGCTGAGCAACGTATGAACCTACTGCAGTATGAGGATCAATTACGTAGCGATCATAATTGTAGACGCGGTGAATTTCTTCTTTTACTTCATCTTCAGTGGCAAAACCAGCCGCAAAAATAGTTTGTAATTTGTCTAAGACCTCTTTGTCGACTTGGTAATGACCTCTTTGCGTTAATTGATTCATTAGACTAGCAATTTTTTCATTATCTTTATCATATAAATCGAATAAAAGTCGTTCTAGATTGCTTGAAACTAAAATATCCATTGCTGGTGCGTTAGTTAAATGGAACTTACGACGCTTGTCGTATTCACCTTTGGCAAAAAAGTCAGTAAGAACGTTGTTTTCATTTGAAGCACAGATCAATTTGTTGATTGGCAAACCGAGTTTTTCTGCATAGTAACCAGCTAAAATGTCGCCGAAATTGCCTGTAGGTACGGTAAAGTTTACTTTGTCGCCCAAGTTGATTTCACGACGGCGAACCAATTGACCATAAGTGTAAAGGTAATAAGAAATTTGAGGAACAAGACGACCAATGTTCATTGAGTTAGCAGATGAGAATTGGAAACCGTTTTGGTTTAGTTTCTTTCTGAAGTTTTCATCGTTAAAAATCTTCTTTACTTCAGTTTGCGCATCGTCAAAGTTACCCTTGATCGCGATGGCTTCCAAATTGTCGCCGTGTTGACTGAGCATTTGTTTAAGTTGGACAGGGCTAACGCCGCCTTCAGGATAGAAGACGATGACGCGTGTACCTTTTTGGTTAGCAAAGCCACGCATTGAAGCAGTTCCGGTGTCACCAGAAGTAGCAGTCAAGATAATGATGTCACGATCGATTTTCTCAATTTGTACTGCACGTGTCATTAGCTGTGGTAACATCTGCAAAGCAATATCTTTAAAAGCTAAAGTTGGACCGTGAAAGAGTTCCATGTAAAAATTATCGTTGTGTTTTTCAATTGGCACAATGCTGCGGTCGTCCCATTGTTCGCTATAAGCATTGATTACTGCAGATTTAATTTGATCCTTAGAAAAATCATCAAAAAATAAGCTAATGATCATTGCTGAAATTTGCTTATAAGATAACTTAGGTAAATCTTCTAGTTGAAAATTAGCTTTTGGAAAATCTACTGGTACATAAAGTCCACCATCTTGGGCCAACCCTTGGATGATTGCGGCTGGTGAAGTTAACGCATTGTCTTTTGCGCCTCGAGTACTACGATATTTCATAAAAATCTTCCTCTTCTTATTTAAGTGATGAATATATTTATTTAACATTGTAACTTGTTTTGCCCATGTGTTACAATCATAAAAATAAGAAATTCATTAAAAAATAGGGATATAGGAAAATGGCAATCAAAATCGCATTACTTGGTTTAGGAACCGTTGGTTCCGGTGTTTTAAAAATAATCAAAAAAGATTAAACAAACAAGTGGAGAAGAGATTGTTATTAAAAAAGCCCTTGTTTGTAATCTTAAGAAGCACCAAGATATGGCTAAAGAAGTCGAATTGACGACTAACTTTGATGATATTTTGCATGATGCAGAAATTAAAATTGTAGTTGAATTAATGGGCGGTTTGCATCCCGCTAAGGGATACATCTCTGATGCATTAAATGCAGGCAAGAATGTGGTTACTGCCAATAAGGACTTGATGGCTACTTTTGGTTCAGAACTTATTGCCTTGGCTGCTAAAAATAAGTGCGATTTGATGTACGATGCGAGTGTAGCAGGCGGTATTCCTATTTTGCGTACTCTTAGCACCTCTTATGCTAGTGACAATATTTCAGAAATTCAGGGAATCATCAACGGTACAACGAATTACATTTTGTCGCAAATGGGCGAAAAAGGCTTAAGCTACGATGAAGCATTGAAGAATGCCCCAAAATTAGGTTTTGTTGAGGCTGATCCAACTAACGATGTCACTGGAAAAGACGCTGCCTATAACATTGCAGGTAAGCTCTTTGTGAAAGTTGCGCCGTGTCTTTTGCCTAATAATGCGATTATGGCGCATATTAAAAATGAATTAATGCTCTGTAAATTAAGAGTCAAAGTCTTGGCACAGCGATTTTTACTGGACCAGGTGCAGGTAGTTTAGCCACTGCCAATTCCGTAATGAGTGATGTAATTGCGGAAACCAGTAACTTTGTCAAACAGACTAATGGCAAACCCTTCAGTAATTTCTCTAGAACGATGAAGTTGACCAGTTCAGAAGAGGTCAAGTATCCTTATTACTTATCTTTTGAAACTGAAGAAACTTTGCTTGATTTAAGTGAACTACTTTCGACATTAGAAATTCCAGTTAGAGAAATTAAACATGTTGATGAGAAGACAATTGTGGTAACTGAAGAAATAAGTCGCAGACAATTGCAAGACTTAGCAATTCAAGACAAATATTTGAGAGCCAGTTACAAGATCTTATAACGATTGTGAGGGGAGTTATAGATGATTATTAAGGTACCAGCTTCAACGGCAAATTTAGGGCCAGGATTTGATTCTATAGGGATGGCCGTTTCACTTTACTTAGAAGTAGAGGTCTTAAGTATTTCAGATCGTTTTCAAGTTGACCATGTAATGCCTAAGATTCCTCATGATAAAAATAATCTGATCGTGAAGACTGCGCTCACCGTTTATCCAGGATTAGAGCCACTTCATTTGCGCGTGAATAGCGATATTCCGCTTGCTCACGGCTTGGGTAGCAGTTCTAGTGCAATTGTCGCAGGAATCGAATTAGCTGATCATTTTGGCAAATTAGGCTTGTCTGATGAAGAGAAAGTCCAGATTGGTGCTCAAATTGAAGGCCATCCTGATAACATTGCTCCTACGATTTTAGGTGGTCTGGTGGTAGGAACCGAAGTAGACAATCATTTTGATGCGGTAAAAGCTCCACTTCCTCCATATAGCTTGGTAGCATATGTGCCTGATTATAATTTACCAACCAAGAAGGCGCGGGGCGTTTTACCAAAAGAATTGCTATTAAAAGAGGCCACTCATGGTTCCGCGATCGCAAATACGCTCGTAGCTAGTTTGTTTGCCCAGAACTATGAGATGGCCGGAGAATTGATGGAGAAAGACGTTTTCCATGAACCATATCGTGAAAAATTGGTACCAGAGCTTTTGAAGGTAAGAGAAGTAGCTCATCAAAAGCATGCTTTAACAACCTACCTTAGTGGTGCAGGTTCAACGATTATGACTTGGATTGAAGATAAGCACGTCAAAGGCTTTTTATCAGGACTTAATAAGCATGACTTAAAGGCTAATACGCTTGTTTTACACCCCGATGAACACGGCGTACAAATAATTGAATAAAAAGAAAAGTGACCTTGAATTTTTATTCAAGGTCACTTTTTGATTAAAGGATAATTTATTTATTGCTGCCGCAAATTTTTTACCAAAGTTAGCTGGTGCCATATGTTGGATAGCCGGATAGATAGGCCCCATGCCTGTTCCAATAATTAGAAAACCGATTACTGCTAAGTAGTATTGAGATGATGGAATAAGCACTAATAAAATTCAAATGGCTTCTGTGATTAAACCAATTCGAATGAGCTTTTTATCAGATAAGCGGTGAGAGATAAAACCAGCAATTAGTCGTCCTAACATCAAACCACCAAAAAGCAAAGAACCAAATGATGCAATGAGCTCTGAATTAATATTTCTTTTAGTACCGGCAAAATAGCTAGATGTCCATAAAAAATAAGTGGCTTCACCTGCACAGTAAGAAAAGAAGGTGAATAAAGTAAAAATCACGCCAGGTACCTTCAATGAGGACATGATGCCGACTGATTCAGAGGTTTCACTGTCTACATTAGCTTTCTCGTTAACTTTCCATAGTGGCAGAGAAATGATGCAAACGAATAAGATAAATCCTTGTAATATTGCAGTCCATAGGTAATCCGCATGCCAATTAGCTTTGAGTAAAGCAAATGCCATGATATTTGGACTTATTATGCCTCCTACATCATAGAAACAATGCAAGAAGTTCATGACCCGTGGAGAATAATTACTTGCAACGTAATAATTTAGGGCGGCATCAATTGATTCGGCACCTAGACCATAAGGCATTGCCCAAACAAGTAATTGCTAATATTGGTTGACAGAAGAAAACCCTAATAGACCACATACAGTTAAAGCGATTGAAATAATGACAATCCACTTGACGGCCATTTTTTTTGATTAAATGTGGACTGAATAAAGATGAAATTGCAGTCATTAAAGAAATAGTCATTGAAATATAGCCGGCATAAGAGCTCGGTACATTTAAACTTGATTGCATTGCTGGCCAACCGGACCCAAGTAACGAATCAGGTAGTCCCAGACTAATAAAGGCTAAATAGATGACGGCCAATAATAAAGATCCCAATGTTGTTTCCTTTCGTAAAAAGTATTTCAATATACTTTTTATTCTAGTTTTTCTTTATTAATTATAGCATTAAAGGATAAAATCCAAGAGTCAATTGAAAGTAAAAAAGACAGCAGATTTTTTGAACTGTTGTCTTTTTAGATGTTTAATTATCAAAAGTTTCTGTGAAGCTATCGCCATCAACAAGCATTCTTTTGGCGTTTACCGCATACCAGTAAGGCATGACTTCCACGCCATCTTCTGTTTCTGGCTCGCAGTCGGCCATTTCTAAGACATTTTCGAGATCTTGTTTGTTAATTTGCGGATATAGTTTCAACAGGGCATCTTTAGTCATACCAGTTTGCTTAAAGCCACTATCCTTATAGTTTTCTTTGAAGATGTCTTTAAAGTCGTTTAAATCGTAACGCGGCTTGAAATCGTCATCGAAGTACTTGATTTCGATGTTTTCGATTTCCATGAAAGCTCCTAGTTGGTTAGCTAAATGTGGCAACTTATTGGCGATTTGCTCAATAGTGTAGCCATCTTCTGTAGTGGTTTTAGCGTTGTCATGTTGCTTGAGCCAGGCCTCTCTGACATCGTGGATGTCGTCGCGAGTATTGATAGTGTCTTTTACCTTTTGAATAAGATCGTTGTGATGCTTAACAGCTTTTTGCCATTCCAAGCGGTTGGAGTACATTTGGCGGTAACTAACAGGGAAGGGATGGTTGATCGTATTAAAAATGAAGTTAAGTTTATCGGTTGAGTATGAATCTAGTTCATTTTCTTTCCAAATTAATTCGTAATATGAGCTCATGATAGTCCTTTCTATATTTTTATTTATTCAATAGCTTTAATTATTTTTTTGTTCTTATCAATCCCATTTTGAGCTTCTATAACTGATTGTTCAATTTCTTGAATATGATTATTTTGCATTTGTTTATCAGAAAAGAACTTTGGATTGTTTTTGTAGAATGATTCCAGTTTGTGATAATAATCAATTAATTTATTTTGAAAATCTATATCATTCTTGTAGAAGGTAATGAGTAATTTCCCATGATTCCAATTAGGAAAATCTTCATCTAAGCAAATAGGAAAGTTGTCCGCTTGATGCATTTCCCATAGATCACTATAGAAGTCTGTAACTTGATTTGCTTCTTTTGATAAGAAGTATCTGTCATCTTCTTGAACAAGCCAACCTTTATCAATAAATTTTTGAGTTACTTTTGGTACATTCAAATTGTAGGTAAAGATAAAATATTTAGGGATTTTAGCGGTGGTAAGTCTACCTTTTTTGATTTTGCCCCACCAAATTAATAGAAGTAATTCACGCAAACTGAAATCTGTATTTGTATCATATTTGTCGGTGTACTTAGGATAATCAAATGATCTACCAAATTGTTTATCATAATCTGGTTGGCTTTCTTGCACTTTACGGTATTTGGTCCAAACTTTCGATTGCTCATCTTCATATTTTTTCCAAGCTGCTGCATTTTTCTCATTAAAAGGTGTAGGAGGTATTGACGCATATTTATTGTCTTCTGAGCCTTGCCTTGATTTCTCATCCGAATTTTCAGAATGGAGTTGAGAAGTGCCAATTAGTAATTTAATTCTCTCAGCTAATTCGTTATTTTGTTTAGATAATTTGGTATTTATTTTTTTGTAGTCGTAAATTTTAATTAACAACCAGATAATTATTGCAATTAAAATTAGTAATATTATTGCCATTTTGATCCTCTTTATGATGATACTAGGTTGTTTTTAATTTATCCGAAATGTTAACCTTTTAAAACTATTATATCTTAAGTATAGTAGAGAAGATAAAAGTCGAGAGATAATAAAAACTCATAATGGAATTTCTTCCAATATGAGTTTTTTGTTAAATATTCAATTGTCTTACTTTTCTAGACTATCTCTTGCTCCTTGAAGCGACCGTATACCTTTTCAACTTCACTTACGCTCATGAAAGCGTATGGGTCAGCTTTTTGAACAATTTGACGAATATCATACATATCGTAGCGGTCGATAATAGTGATCAAAACCGTCTTTTCAATGTGACTGTAGGCACCTTCAGCATCGTGCAAAATGGTAATTCCACGGTGCATTCTGTTTTGAATACCATCAATGATGTGTTGGGGATGCTGAGTTACGATCATAACCTGCATCTTCTTATGCTGCGTGTAAACAGCATCGATTACACGGCCGTTAATAAAGATGGTTAAAGCAGAGTATAAAGCTCTTGTCCAGCCAAACATGAAACCAGCTGCGGCAATAATGATTAAGTTAATAAAGATATTAAACTTACCGTAGCTAATGCCAGTCTTTTGACGAATAACGATCCCTATGATGTCCAGCCCACCGGTTGAAATTCCGTTCTTAAGTGCAAAACCAGTACCAATACCGTTAATTGTCGCACCGAAGATCGCACAGACAAGAGGATCAAGATCCATATGCAATGGTTGAATGACATGCATCATGATTGATCCTAGGACAACTGACACAATCGTAAAGAACGTGAATTTATGTCCGATCTTAACCCAAGCCAAGATAAACAATGGAAAGTTTAAGACGAAGTACATGATTGAGGTGGACAGCGTGAATGGTAAGTATCGTTCACTGACAGTGTTAATTAACTGCGCAAAACCTGTGATTCCGGATGAGTACATGTGTCCTGGCGTCCAGAAGAAGTTTAACGCAACCGCCACAGCAATTGAGTAAAAGAGGGACGCTGATAACTTAGACAAGAAGTTATAGCGCCTGTTGAATTTATCTAATTGATCCATATATGTTCCTTTTTACCAACTATAAATACTGATATATCAAGCTTTCTATAAAATGCTGTGCAACATTTGTGCAACAGATGTTTTTTTTAGCAGAATAATTATATCATTTTGATAGCTCATTCAAATCGGAGATGATTTTATTATCTTCCGATTTTTTAAGCTCATCAATTAAGTAAGCATAGTATTTTAAAGTTGTAGCTACATTACTATGACCTAATCTCTGACTGATAGCCACAATATCTACATGCTTCTTAATTAAATATGCAACGTGAATATGTCTTAAACTGTGAAAGTGAATATCCTTATTGATATTAGCATCTTTTAGTAAACTTCTCAAAGTTGAATTCGCAGTCGCAGAAGTAGGTGGCAGGTCATTTTCTGCAGGATTGCCAAAAACGAATTTACATTTATTGGCTTTCAAGTCATTAAGTCGTTCAAGTAAAAAATCATTAACCTTGATTTTACGTATAGAACTTTTGTTTTTAGTTGGTCCTATTTTCTTACGTTGCCAACTCCATGATTTATTAATATCAATAATATTATTTGTAAAATCTATATCGCTCCATTGTAAGCCGGATATTTCACCTAATCTAGCACCAGTAAAAATAGCAGTGAGGATCATATGCCGTGATGGTGTATTAATATCTAGTTCATTAATAGTTGTTTGAGTTAATCTTTTGATTTCATCAACATTCAAGTAAGTCACAGCTAATTCTCTATCTTCATTACCATGAACTTGAACTTGCTTAGTAAAATCAGCGGATATAAGACCGTCAATAATAGCTGAATTAACACAAGCTCTAACGCTACCATTTAATTTCTTTACGGTAACTGGTGCATGTGATTTAGCTATAAAGTTAATGAATTCCTGGTACTTGGTTCTAGTTATATCTTTAATGGTTAAATCACCAAAATAATGCCTAACCAAATTTATTTCATAATTGTATTTAGTACTGGTGGCAGGGGAGCAGTTGGGCTTTTTATAGGTTTCAAACCACTTCTGCATATAGTCAGCAAAAACAGGATTCTTGGTAACATCTACACCATCAATAGAAGCGGCTTCCATTTTAATTCCGTACTGTTGTGCTTCAGCCTTAGTTTTAAAACCACCTTTCGATTTTTGCTTGAGGACAGAAACATTTTTTTGTTTTTCTGGATCCCATTGAGTTTCTCTCTTTGAAAATCTGACGTACCAAGTTTTACCGCGTTTCTTAATTGAAGCCATAAAATACTCCTATTCTAGCCGTGGTTCTGCTACAATAAAAGGGCAGAGTCCAAGTGGCTTTGTTCATATATACCATCGCTATTGGCGTAGGATGGTTGTTTAATTCAAATATATTCATAATATAGAGCTATTGGCGTAGCTTTTACTAGATCCCATCACTGTTGGCGCAGTGGTGGTTTTTATTTAACTAAAAATTAGTTTTTAAAGTTTTTTAAGTTGGCTAAATAAATAGAACCTCCAATAATTGCAAGAATTCCACCTACCCAGCCTAATGCTGGAATTAATGAGATGGCTCCGCCGACAATCATCAAAACATTAGAAGATGTTTTAACTTCAGGCATTCCTTTATAATAAACAGCTCCCACAATTCCTAATGCTAGGATTGCAATCTTAAGAACATATAAAAGAATAGTAACAACTGTAAAGGCGGTATAACTTTCACTATCTGCTTGAGCTGCAGCCGCCCCAACCATAAACCAGATACCGAAAAGTAGAATAATTCCTCCTGCTAATCCTACAATTCCATTTGTTAATGCTAAATTCTTGCTTTTCATCGAAAAGCCTCCTCTTAAAATAGACAGCTTTTAAAGTCTTCAGTATTTGGACTATGCTTAATTCTCATTGTGATCAAACAGATTCTTAGTAGCTTCAGCCATTCTGGTTGGTATACCATAAGCTGATAAGAATTGACCTGGTTCTTCAAAGTATTGACCACGACTACAAGCATAATCATATAGTAGATTTAAGGAATATAAGTCAGCAGATTTTTCTTCAGAGTTCTGACCAGCAAAACTACTATAATATAAGATTCCTTTATCACCAAGAATAAAATGGCCAATTTCATGACCGATAATAAAAGGAAGCTCACTTTGATTATGCCAATTCAAGTTAATAACCATTAAATTGTGTTTCTTTAAAGATAGAGAAGGATCGTAAGGATCAGCATGTACTAATTTATAACCGATTCCATGATCGAAAGCATAGTTTAAAAGATACTCAATCAAATCATTCATGCTTATCAGCTTTTCCTTCTTTAATATCAGCGTCCATTAAGCCACGGATCATATCTAAATATTTATCAGGTACGGTATAACCGTGATACATAACTGGTTTATCATCATCCAATGAAAACGAATCATCAGTAGGCAATGAAGGATCATCAGTTAAGCCATTTAAGTAATCAGTAGTAGTATGTAAAACGTTAGCTACTGCTGTTAAACTAGCCACACTTGGTTGCTTATTTTTCCAATGGTAAATAGTTCTAGTACCTAATTTAGCCCTATCATTTACTTCTACTAGCGAAAGATGTTGTTCTTTGGCTAATTTTTTTATTCGCTCAAAAGCTATCATATCAACACTCCTGAAGTGCTGACAAAATTAATTCGCAAAAATGCGTATTAAGGTGTTGCATAATTCGCACAAGTGCGTATAATAATATTTGTCAACAAGTTACAAAACAAGTTACAAAACAAGTTGTAATACAAAAATACGATTTTAAAACGTGTTGGGGAACATCGTCAATCGCTTATTTGTTACACTCTTATATTCGCACCTTTGCGAATGTTTGTCAACAAGTTTCGCAACAAGTTGAACAACAAAAACAAGAGGTGAAAAGAATGGCTGCAGAAGAACAATTAGAAGTTGCAAAGCAAAATGTTGAAAGAAACATCAAAAAAGCCTTATTTGACAAAAATATGACCCAAGTACAGATAGCAAAGCTAATTGGTGAAAGCCGTCAAAATGTCAATAGAGCTATTAAGGGTGGAACTCTTCCACGAGATGTTGAAATTCGCAAACGAATTTACAAAGTTCTAGGAATGGAATAGATAGGAATGGAGTGATCAACATGCAACTAGCAATTGAAGATTCTTCATTAGAACAAGTAGTTGATCTAATTATGAAGAAACGTGGTTACGTTCCTGAAAATCAAATAGTTGGACGAACTATTAGTATTGATGAATTTGCTAAGAAATATGCTAAGCCACACGGTTCAGCATGGGTAAAAAGAAATATTCTTTATCCATTCAAGCCTGACTGGTGCAGCAATATTCATCCAGGCAGAGGCGGCAAAATGACGATTTTTGAATATCCTGCAGCCATTTGGATGAATGAACACAGAAAGGAGATCGATTGGAATGCAAAATAAGAAACTTCCAGACTGGGAAACAGTATTTGGTGGAATATTGCTTAGCGTGATGATTGCCACTTTCAGCTTATTAAGTTACTGGTTTTGGTCAGCAATGATTGATTGGATTGGCGGTAAATAGATGAAGCAAAACAAAAATTCGCGTTTAATTGTCGCCAGCAATGCTTTGCATAATTTCTTGGTTTTTGACTTAAAGCCTTATGCAAAACATGGATTCGTCAAAAAAGTGCAAAAAAATAAAGCTATCTTTCAGTTACCACACAGAGTAGATAGCTTTAGCAAATAAACATTACATAAGGAGTATATCACATGTTAGAAAATCAAGCATTAGAAGATTTCGTTAACATTGAAAAAAAGAAAATCGATATTGAATATACAGCAGAAAGCAATGTTGTCCCTATTAATTCAAACATTGTAAATGCTTTGATTGCGGTTTCTGGAAAAACAAAAGCCGATATCTCACGTGAAATGGGGAAAAGTAGCCCGTGGTTAGCAAATATCCTCCGTGGAGAATCACTTATTAAAATGAAAGATTTACAGATTTTAGCTGAAAAACTTAATCAATCTAGCGTAGATTTACTATTCTTACATAAGTTTGATCGTAGCTCTGAAACCGATATGAAATATTTAGAAAAAGTGTCTCTAATACGTGCGAAAATACAAAAAAATACTTATGAAAAGAGATATACCCAGAAAAATAAAACAAAAAATTTAGAAACAAAAAAAGTTGCGAATACAGCAATTAATCAAAATTCTTTAAAAAATGATTTTGCCAAAATGTACGTTGCTTTTACAAAGTTAACTGCATCAATTGATCAATTCACTGCACAATTGCAACTTAATGATGAAAGAAGACAAAAAGAACACGAAGAATTAATTAAAAGAATTGATAAGCAACAAACTTACTTAGTTGGCGAAATTAAAAAAGCCAATTATCCCAAAACAACAACTTTTGATAGAAATTGAGGTGCTTTATAAGTATGAATGTGTTTGAACTAAATAACGCCATTAAAACCGTCAAAGAAAAGAATCTTGATCCTGAGACTTTGGCAGATACGTTAGAAAGCCTTGAACTTCCAAGAAATGAGAAACTTGATAACGTAGCCACTTGGATTGAAGAGAACAACATGAAGCTTCAATGGTTAAAAGAAAAGAAACATCAATTAAGCGATGTTGAAACTTCCATTAAAAATCAAAATGAAAGGCTTCAAGAATTTCTTACTAAAGCTATTGATGATAGCGGTCATAAAGAAATTCAAACAGAGAATCATATTCTTAAGCCTCGCAACTATAAAGACTCTGTGATTGTTGAAGCCACTGAAAAACTGCCGATTGATTACATTGTTTGTTCTGAAGTGGTTAAGCCTAACAAGAAATTGATTTATGAAGACCTAAAGAAAGGCAAGCAAATTAAGGGCGCTCATTTAAAACACAATAGGAGGACTACAATCAAATGATTAAAGCAGAAATTGATATTACAGAACAAATGAAAGGCTTTAGCAAATTTGCTAAACAAGATGATGTTAATCATGCCATGGATGAAATCATTTTGATTTGTAGAAAAACAATGATGCCACCTAGAACTGTTTTATATCAGATTGCTAAAGCTGCTAATGAGAGTAATCAAATAGTGGATTATCAAATGGCATGTAAGATTCAAGAATTACTAGATGAACAAAGAAATGAAATCAAACGTAAATCAGAGATGATTGAAGATTCCGTTAAAGATGCCATTTATGGGTTAAATGAAATTAAAAAATCAGGTAATCCAGCAGTTATTAAGAGCTTCATTGAAGCTGTAAAGCTGGATTTGAAACAGATTGAGAGTGTCCTATGAAGATTAGTTTAAGAGGATTGTCTGATATTAAGCTAATTAAATTGTTTGATCGTGCTGCTAAGGCAGATGATAGGCATTTAGCCAAAACAATAGTTTACCGGTTAGCTTACAGACATCATGAAAGTTTTGAAGCCCAATTACGTTATCTAGGCAAAAGAGCTGTTAAAAGAGAAAATTACCCTAGTTTTAACATGGTAGCTAAGTTATGGAAGGATCGTGATTAAGATTTACAAATTAAGACCTTATCAAACAGATTTGATTAATCGAATCGTTGATTCTATGAAAAAACACCATCGTGTAATTATCGTTCAAAGCCCGCCAAGAACAGGAAAAACGGTGAGTAATGGCGGAAATTGCCCGAAGAACTACTAAAAATAATAACCGTGTAATGTTCTTGATTCATAGACGTGAAGTATTAGATCAAGCCGTTAAGACTTTTAACAAGCAGGGTGTAAATCCTGATCTATTAACAGCAGGTATGGTTCAGACATTAACTCGTAGAGTAGACAAATTACCGATGCCCGATGTGATTCTAGTTGATGAAGCTCATCATGCTTTGGCTAAGAGCTATCAAAGGATTTTAAAGCAATTTTCTAAAGCTATAGTTTTGCTTTTCACAGCAACACCACATAGAACAGGAAGAATGCAACTTGATCAGATTGCTGATGATATTATCGTTGGGCAATCAATTCATGAGTTAACCGAAAAAGGGTTTCTAGCACCATTCAGATACTTTCAACCACCTAATGATTTTGATTCTAAATTACTTAAGCGGAGTTCTACTGGAGATTATACAGCGGAATCTATGCAACAAGCGATGTCTACTAAAATCTTTGGTCATATCGTCAAACAGTACAAGCGAATAGCTTCAGGGATGCAAGCAGTGGTGTACACGTATTCCGTTGACTCGGCTGTTGAGATAGCCCGTAAATTCAATTCTGAGGGGATTTCAGCGGTTGAAGTAGATGGGACTACGTCAAAAGAAAAACGTGATCTAGCGGTGCGAAAATTCCGAAAACAAGAAATTAAGATACTTGTTAACGTAAATCTGTTTACTGAAGGTGTTGACCTTCCAGATGTCGACTGCGTGATTATGGCACGTCCCACAGCATCACTTGCATTGTACTTACAATTCTCAATGCGGTGTTTAAATCCTAGACCAGGGAAGACCGCAATAATTATTGATCATGCTAATAACTTTAAACAGTTTGGCTATCCTAATGATGATCGTGATTGGAAACAAGCTATTAAATCAGGCAAGCAGAAAAGCAAAACTTTATTAACTGATCCTGGTTTATCAATTGTTACTTGTGATTATTGTTTTGCAGTAGTGAGAGCCAGTGAAGTTAAAGATGGTAAATGTCCAATTTGCGGTAAGCCAATCAAAGTTCATGAAGCTAAACCAGTAAGTGATGTTGATTTAGTTGAAGCTACTAAAGAAAGACAACGATTGATTAAAGAAATCGTTAAGAAAAAATTATTGAAGGAAGTTGCTAATAAATCTGTTAGTGAACTTCACACGATGAAGGAGCTACAAGCATACGCAAAGTTACACGGGTACAAAAAAGGATGGTGTTATTACATTGCGAAGAGAAAGGGAATTATCTAATAAAAGATTTGGATTATTAACTGCAATCAAAATAGATCATATTCAACATACTAAATGGGGAACACGTAAATTTTGGTTATGTAAATGCGATTGCGGAAATGATACTGTTGTTCGTCAAGACCACCTTCTAAGAAGTGAAACCACTAGTTGTGGCTGTATTGAAGCTAAGAACAGAGAAAAATTAGCTTTTAAACCTACACATGGTCAAACAAAAACACATCTGTATTACGTTTGGAACACCATGCGACAAAGATGCCGTAATCCACATGCAAGCAATTATCACAATTATGGTGGTAGAGGTATAAAAGTTTGCTCTGAATGGGATAAACATTTTGAGCCGTTTTATGAATGGGCAATTAAACATGGCTACAAGCAAGGACTAACAATTGACCGTATTGATAATTATGGCAATTATGAGCCTGATAACTGCAGGTGGATAACACCCAAAGAACAAGCTCAAAACAGAAGACCTGCTAAAAGGAAGGGGTTGATTAAAAATTGAGTGAATTAGAAGAATTAAAACAAGAAAATTCTGATCTGAAAGATGAGAATGAACAATTAAAAGACAAAATTGATGAATATGAAAGCCAACTTGATGATATCAAAAATTTATTAGATCAAGCATATAACTTAACAATTTATTAGGAGAATTAAAATGATCCAATTACCTAAAGTTCAAAAATTAAAACCTAAATCGCAACCACATAATTTCTTTATCTGGGGAGCGACTATGAGTGGCAAATCGTATTTCTCAAGTTTCTTTCCAAATCCATTGATCTTAAATACTGATGGCAATAGTGAACAAGGGTCAGCGCCAAGTATTCAAATTAGAAATGTCCGTGGCGCTAATGGAAAATTAACTCAATCTGCTATTAAGCAACTTGATGACATTATCACAGCTTTGCAGGTTGAAAATCCAAAACGACCTGAAAACCAACAATTCAAAACAATTGTTATCGATGTAATTGATGATATTTGTGTAATGATTGAGCAAGCTATCTGCCTTGATGCAGGTGTCCAAGCATTAAGCGATATTCCTTATGGCAAAGGGTACGCGATGTTTAACACTGCTTTGCAACAATTCGTTATGGACTTAAAGGCACTGCCACTTAATGTAATTTACATCAGCCGTGAATTAGCAATCACTGATGAAAATACTGGTGTAACTACTTATGAACCATCACTTAAAACAAAATATTACAACATCGTGAATGGTAACTGTGATGTGGTTATTAGAACAAAAAAGATTGGTGATGGTCAGAATGCTTCATATTTCCGTGAAGTAAAGGCACTTAGAACAATGTATGATCCAGCAAATATTACAGATCGTAGAATTTTACAATTGCTTGAATCCTGCAAAGGGATGTTCAAGAGAGAAGATTTAGAAAAATTACAAGCAAAGAAAAAGGAGAATAAATAGATATGAGTTTATTAGATGCATTAAATGAAGTTAAGAAGTCAGGCTTTGATCCAAAGAAGGGTAAAGAATATAACGCTTTTGAAAATATTCCAGCAGGGACTTATAAAGTTAGCCTTGATGGAGTAACCCACAATGCTAAAAATGACCGTGATTTCTTATTGCTTAGCTTCTTAGTTATTGAAGGTAAGTATGAAGGTAAAACTGAATCAGTGTTTCCAACACTTGCGCAAGTAACTTCAACTGGTAAGGCAATGCCACAATTTGTTATTGCGAGATCAATTTCAATGCTTCAAGTAATCGGTGAAATGGTTGATACTCCAATTCCAGATTCTGATTTTGATCACGATTCTGAAACTGATGCATATGAGGATTTAGCTAATACCTTAACACCTGCAAAGGGTAAGGTACTAATGATGACAATCAAAGAAACACCTAACAAGAAAGACCCTGATCGTCCTTATCGAAATTATGAATTTAGTAGAGCGGAGCAACCTAAAAAGCTTGAAGTAGATGGCAAACAAGATCCATTTGCGGGTAATACAGGTAGTGATATTGAAATTAGTGATGACCAACTTCCATTTGATTAAGAGAGGTAATAAAAATGAATGATATTAAATATCCAAAAACTGAATTATTTGTAGTACTTGGTACTAAAGTTTATCCATTGTATACCACTGAAGATCCTGAATTTGTTCACAACTTATTAACTAACGTTGAAGGTAGAGAAAAATTATTGAGTTTTGAAGTAGCCATTAAAAAGCACCATAGTGGCGGTTTATGGTATCCAGGCTGTGATGAAGAGCCAATTTGGACTAAATGGACAGTTCAAAAACGTGCTATCAAATCATATTTGGAATTGCCTAAGCCTAAGGTAAGTATTGATTATAGCAATCAAGAAAATCGCTGGTGATGTTGATGCAGATATTTACACTTATTGTGATTTCGATCATTGGCATAACTGAAACCATTGAATTTATCTGGAGGTGATTAAATGCATCCAAACTTAGTTAATTATGCTTTGTCATATGCAGAACATGGTTTTAGCGTAATACCAATTGGAAGTAATAAACGTCCACTAATCAAATTTGCAAACAAGCCGCCCCTTGAGGGCGATGAAATTAAGCAAATCTGGCAAAAATATCCAACAGCTAACATTGCATTAAAAACTGATAAATTCTTTGTAATTGATGTTGATCGCCACAGTGGTGAAGATGGCATGAAGTCTATCAAGGCACTTAATCATGATGAATGGTTTAAGAATACATTATGTGAAAGAACTGCTCATAATGGTTTCCATTTTTTCTTTACTAAGCCTAAGGATTTAAAGATTCAACAAAACATTGGATTTTTACCCTCAGTTGATTTAAAGGCTCATGAAAATAATTATGTTGTTGTTGCTCCTTCAATGCTAGGAGATAAATCTTATAAGTGGTTAAACAGTGAACCGATGAGAGAACCACCACAAGGCTTAATTGATCTGATCTTAGAAAAGCAGAAGGAATTTAAGCCGGTTGAACAGCTTGAAGGTTATAAGCCTACTGGCAAAACTCAAACTACTGAACTCTTTGAAAAGATTGCCAATGGTTTGGGTAAAACTGGTGGCAGGAATAATGCTTTGGCCAGTTTCATTGGAGGGTTGTTATTCCGTAATGTTGATCCTGAAGTAGCTGCTAAATTAGCAGTTATTGCCAATGACAATACAGAAGATTCACTACCACTCAATGAAGTTGAAAGAACTGTAAATTCAATGATTGAAAAGGAAATCAGGAGAAGAGAGGCAAGCAATGAATGAATTAATTAAATGTAGTTACTGTTCACATTATGTCCATAAAGGAAATTACTGTGAGCAATGTGGCCATAAATTAAAGCAAAACAAAAAGCCTGCCGATAACGGCAAGCTTAATGCTGAAAAGATTGTTGATCTTTTAGAAAAAAAGATTACAGAACAGTTTGATAGCACTACTAATCTTTAATATCTAAAAAATTCTTAAGCATAAAACCAACTAATTTATTAGTACGATCTACTTCAATTCCTAAAATTTTAGCTGCAATAATAGCAGTTCGTTCATCTTGATTTTCAGCAGCTTTTAGACTTTTTACCAAATCATCTTCATGAAGTTGCTTATGTAAACGACCGCTTGCATTGTACTTTTGCTGAAATTCTTTAAGAAGTGCATTGTACTTATCTCTAAATTCTTGTTCAGTCATAGAATCACCTCCTATTTACAGGATGATTCTAGTGTATCAAATAGAAAGGAAGTGAGCTCAGTATTGACTGATGATAAAAAGGTAATAAATATCAATGAAGAAGCTGCTAACAAATTAAAGCAGGAACAAAATCATAAAACTTTATTTGAAGAAACTAAAGATCATTCTTTAAAAACTACATCTGTTAAAAACGTTGTATTAATCCTTAAAACTGATAAAAACCTCCAAAATTTATTCAAGTTCAATGAATTTACCAATGAAGTAGATGTAGTAAGGGATGCTAATTTAAAAACTTCAATTGGTGAAATTAATATTTCAAAGGGTCAATATACTGATCAAGTTATTAATGGCATTGAACTTTATATTGAATCTTCAAAAAAATATGGTGGTGCAGTTTTCAAAAATGCAGTAGTCGATCAAGGCATTACTAATGTCGCCTACATGAATTCATACAATCCAGTAGTTGATTACATGAATGAAGCCTATGCACGTTGGGATAAAAAGCGCCGCTTAGATGATCTTTTCCCTAATTTCTTAGGTGCTGAAAAGAATGAAACAGAAATCTTGATTACACGATTATGGTTTATGGGCGCTGTGGCCAAAGCATATGATCCTAAAGTTAAATTTGACTTTGTACTTGATATTGTTGGTGGTCAAGGTGCTGGTAAAACTACAATGCTGCAAAAATTAGCCCCACTTGGTTTATACACTGATCAGTTCAACACATTTACAGATAAAGATGATTTTGAAGTTATGAAAAACGCGCTGATTGTTAACGATGATGAAATGACTGCATCGAACAAAGCAAGTTTTGAAGTAATTAAAAAGTTTATCACTATGCAGGTGTTCGAATATCGTAAATCATATGCACGTAAGTCAGAACGATTTATGAAAAAATTCGTTATGGCCAGAACTACTAATGAAGTTCGTCACTTAAAAGACCGTTCAGGTGATCGTAGATTTATTTCAATTTATGCAAATAAAAAGCGGCAAAAAATGAGCCCAGTAACTGATTTACAACCTAATTATGTTAAACAAATTTGGGGTGAGGCAGTTTGGCTTTATAAGAATTCTAAAGATCCGTTTTTACTAACTAAAGGGCAAGAAAAATTACTTGAAGAAAATCGTGAGCAATTCCGTTATACATCCGGTTTGGAAGATGAATTAATGGATATCTTAGATAATAAATTCAAGAATCAAGATTTCATAAAGAATACCGAATTAGCTTTAGCTTTATTTAATGATAGGGATGCTTTAGGAAGAAACACTAAAGAAACTCGTGATATTCGATATTACATGGAGCACTTAGGCTATAAGGTTGGAGCCAGAAAGAAAATTGACGGGCAACAATATAGAGGATTCGCAAAAGAGTGACAGTAAGTGACAGTAGGTGTACAGTTACTGTCACCCTCTCAAAGCCTTGATACTGTAAGAGTTAAATCAATTAGTTGACACTATGACAGTATATATATAATAAAATATTTTATTTATAAAATATGGGTACTGTACATTTACTCCTTATAAAGATATGCCGTTTTTACTGTCTTACTGTCACCTTTGGGCTCTAAAACCTTGATAGAGTAAGAATTTAAAGGGTGACAGTTAAGTGTCAACAACTGTCACATGAGTGACACTTTTGAGGTGAAAAATATGAAAAAGATAAAATTTGTACGTTTTGATTGGGTCCCTAGCAATGAAGTTCAGGAACTTGATACTCAAATTAACAACTTTTTAAGAGAACATCCTAAATATGAAGTTCTTAATTATAAATTTACGGCTTTTTATAATCAATATTATTCAGTCCCTGCAGAAGTAGCTTTGATTGAATTTGAAGTGCATGATTGAGGTGAAATTTAATGAATTCAGAACAACTCAAAAATAAAATTGAAAATATTGATCCAAATATCAGTGTCTCAATTAATCCAGATACAAATGAACCAATAGCAGTTTATCTTATAAATTATAATGATTTTGGTTCAAAAATTGTTCCATTATCAAATGGTTTAATTTACACATTTTTTGAAAATGAATGGAATTTTAAGAATGTATATGAAAATTTAGATCCTAATCAGATGGATGAACTTCAATCTTTGGTTAATGAATATAGAAATCAATTTAGAGGCAATCCATTTAAAGAATTTACTGATCAATTGGCTGAAACATTGCTTGAAAAAAATCAGGCCTATGGTGATAGTTTCACCAAGTCAGTTGATAAATATGGTTTATCAGTAATTGGAGTGCGTCTTTCTGATAAATATAATCGGATTGAACATTTAATTACTAATCATGAATTGAAAGAAAATGATGAAAGTTTAGAAGATACTTTACTAGATATGGCAGGCTATTCGATTCTTGCACTGAAATATTTAAAGGAACATAGGGATGACTAAGGCAACAATTCATATTTATTCCAGTTCTGAAACTGTAGAAGCTTATGAAGTAGATAATTTTAAAATTAATGATAATTTAGTTATCGCTGAAGATGATATTGAAAAATTTATTTTCCCATTATCTTCAATAATGATGATTGAGGTTTCGAAAAAATGAAAAAAGATAAATATGACTATGATATAAAAGCTGGTTTAAAAGAAGCTAAATATATTCTTTCATTAGATTGGCGTGTAGTTTCTGATTTAGCATTGGCTGGTGAATTTATTAATAATTATGGTATGGCACCTAAAGAATATGTAAAAAAATATGGTGATTCAAATGACAACTAATGAACTAGAAACTAAATTAAATGAAATTGATGATGAAGTAGTTATTCATATCAAAAAATACAATCCTAATGGCGGTGGCTATTATGCTTTAACGATTAATTCTCATTTCAATCAATATTCAGATAGATTAACTATTGAAGTTACTAATACTAAAAAGAAAGTTTTGCTATTTTCTTTATTTAAAAAGCGTTATGGAACTGTTAAACGTTGGGAACTTGATACTAGAAGTAATAATCATACCTGGACTGTTGAACATATGGATTTCTATCTTAAGGCTTTAAAGATAGCTCAAGATTTTATGGAGGAAAATAACGATGTATGTAATTTACGATAACCAAAAAAATAAATATTTAGTTGATATTAAGAGACATATTGTAAGTGATACCTATGAAACTATGGTATGTACCAGTATAAAGAAAGCATATCAATTTAAAGACGCTGATATGAAACAATTGAGACATTTTGAAGATCTTTTGAAATATGATCATGGTGACTTGGAATATGTAGCAATGTCTTAATAATTTTGTAATGGAGGAAAATAATGAACAAAGTTAAATTTCTAGGAATAGGGGCTAGAGGTGAAGTTATTAATTTTGTTGATAGTTATACTGAAAGCTTCTTATATAAGCATGGCTTAAAACGATATGAATTGGAATCACCAATTAATGAAAAATTAACAACTGTTCAGACTAAATATGGTGAATTAGTAATTTCATTATCAGATGTTGTTACTTATGTTGGAGATCATATCTGGAGTGTAAGTAAAAATGAATAATAGTCTTAAAAATAAGCAGAATGATTTTATTGATTATTTGAATCAAAAGAAAATTACATTTGAGCTGATGTATAAAGACGGTCAGGTATATGGGTTCCTATTAGAAAATAAAGGTTACTACAATATTAAATTAAAATTTAGTAGAAAAAATGGACCTATCTTATATGTAAATACGCAAAATTATTATAACGGTGATGATCTTACTGAATTTTATTCAATTATTAATGAAATTCATGAACTATTCTTGGAAGGATAAATAAGGAGTAAATAATATGCACGGTAAAGTAATTCAATTTAAAGCGGATATTGCAAATTTTAAGGTTAAGGATGGTAAGGTAACAGTTCAATTAACTGCAGATACGGCAGATATTGTGCTTGATAAGCTTAGTGATATTAGTGAAGGATCAGTAATGGTTAACTTAGAAGCTAGTCAAACAGAGCTGCTTCCAGATGATCAAGAAAGTAAAAATACTCATGCTGATGCTAATAGTTAGTTGATGGTTCATTGTATTGATCGTAAATATTCTATTTTACGATTTAATTCAAGAAGCTAAATATTCAACAGAACGTTCATGGCTAGGAATTACATTAGCTATTACAGATGTTACGTTAACAATTTTGTTGTTTAGATAAAGAGGTATTTAAGATGAAATTATTACGCTATGAAGATCCAGTAGAAGAAATTCATTATTATGGTTTGTCAGATAGTCAATTCTTTAAAGATAAAGACCCTAAATATATTTTTGTAGTTAAAGAAGATGCTAATATGGGTGATCTATTGGATAAAAAGAGAGATATCACAATGTTAGACATGAAGTATGATCGTGTGGTGCTCTCATAATGGCTAGTGAAGAACATGAGATTCAAAAACGTATTCAAGTAGCATTGTCACAACACAAATGTAGCGTTTTTAGAACTAATGTAGGTAAAGTGCAAACAATAGATCATCGCTGGTTTGATACGGGCTTGCCTCAAGGATTCCCTGATTTAATGGGCTTTCGTTGGGTTGATAATCAAATATTTTTTATTGAAGTAAAAAATAAAACTGGTAAACCTAGAGAGGATCAATTGAGATTTCATGAATTTCTTGCATCTCATAATGTGATTCATGGAATTGCACGAAGCGTTCAAGACGCTCTAATGATAGTTGATGGAGGCTTATGTGGATTCGGTTATTAGCCCTTTAGAAAGCTTTTTTATGCAACCTAGTGTAACTATACTCAGCAATTAAAAAAACGCTCTGAGGGTCTTTAAAATCGTTTTAACAGTGTAAAAAAGTGTGTGCGGAGAAGGTGGTTTAGATGAATTTAACTAAATATCAGAAAGCCTTAATTTATATTCACAGAGCTGAAATAAAATATGGCTCAATTAGTAAAACTCCTGAAAATGATCCAGATTTGATCAAGGCACAAAATTTAGTTGCAATTGGTCATAGAGCTGTAAAAACGTTTGAGCCAGATGATCTTGATTTTGAAATTAAGGAAATGCTGGAATATGGTTATCCAGCACATGTAATTTATGAAATGCTTCATGTAGGACAACCTGCAGTGCAACGTGTAAGAGAATTTTATGGCTTAAAATACAAACCAATTTTTAAATACAAATTAACTAAAGATGGTCAGCCAGATTTTTATACTACTTATGTTAAAGGTATGACTAGAATCGCAAGGATTTCTAACAGTTCCAATTCCAAAGCTATTTTGAATTTAATCCCTAAGCTGGGCTACGAAATTTCAGAAGTATCGTTTTATTGGGGCGATTTGCCCGATGATTGCACATATGCTATTCGCCAATCTATCGTGTTTGTAAAGCACGGTATTGATTCATGGCTGAATGAAGCATGGAAAGGATGATGAAATGAAAATTATTATTGATGCTGATACTTATTTTGATTTAAAAGAATATGCTGATAAAATTGGTGAACCAGTCTCAATGGTCGCAACTGGTGCGATAAATCGATTTTTAAAAAACATGGAGTGGTAGAAATGAGTTTACTTTTTCCTGAAATTAATAAGAAAAGAACACTTGAAAATGTATCAGGTTTCTTTAAAAAAGACTTACCAAGACTGTTGCTTATGAGCGGTAGAAATTTAACTGATTTGAGTTCTCCTAAATTGTCGGCGGCTCCTGGTAGCTCTAATTTTGGGAATTCAAATGAGGACAAACTCATTAACGGTATTGATGCCGAGGCTATGGTAGAAGCTGTTTATGACGCAATTCATCATTGCTCGCATTCTTCACAAATAATCCTTATAGAATTGTTTGTTAAAAGAAAATCATGGCAGGATGTAAAACCACTTGTTTACAGTGAACAATATAAGTTTTCATACTTAAGACGGCAGGCAATGTTTGATTTTGCTAATGCTTTTGATTACTGGCAAAAAGTTCACCATTGCCAACCAATCATTAGCCTCACGGACTTTAGTTAAAGCAATTTTACAATAATTTATAAGCATTATTAGAGTAATTCAATAACAAAAAATTATTGTATTATGGTATTGTCGAAAAATTAAGGAAAATACCTCCCCAAAGATTTCGATAAATAACAGTTTATTTTTCTTCAAAGGATGATATTTGTACGTGAAATTTATAAGTAAAGTTTTATCAATTGACTACAACTGACGTGTACACAGTGCAGGTGGAAATCCTGCATCATCCTTAGTGCCGTTAAATAAATTGCTCCTTGAAATTTATTTTTAACGACAGACAAAGCGCAAAAACTCTCACGAGTAAAAAGACACGTCCGACTTATTAGTTGCGGTGGTTCTGGTGTAAGTCCAGATGCGCTTATAAGGCTATTGCTTAGTTCTTGCTATGCGAGAATGCATCATTAGATGTCCTTTCAAAATTATTTGTCAAAGAGCGATTAATTCTTAATACGATTAAGAAACCTAGTAGTTTAATTAGAAAGAACGGTAGCAACTAAGCTAGTAATGATGGTGCAAGTCCATCCTGGGTTTTAATTTAAGTCAGCAAAGCTGGCTTTTTATTTTGCAAAAATCAAGGCGGTGGTGAAATGGTTTGAGTAAGCATAATACAGCAGATTTAACGGCTTTTGCTAAGCTAACTAAAAAGAAACAGAAGGCTATCAAACTAATGTTTGAAGGCGATTTAACTATTAAAGAAATCGCTCAAGAACTGCATTGCGGTGAGCGCACATTATATTCATGGAAAAATGATGCTTTATTTATAAAAGCTCAAAATGAATACGCAATTCACGTTCTTAACAATGCTTTGCCTGAATCAATTAAAGAACTAGTAAATTTAATACAACATGGTAAGTCAGAGATGGTTAAGCTCCAGGCTATTCAGACCGTCCTAAAACACGCTAATCTATTATCTGATAATTCAACGCCAGAGCTTGATAAAGCCAAGATCCGTAAAGCTAATGCTGATGCAAGAGTTGCTGAAGCCAGAGCTAAAGCAATGGAAGATAACGGCGCAGATGTTGAATTGTTGCTTGATAAGATGATGGACACTTTAGCAAAGGAGGATTTAAAGCATGGCTCTAAATGATGTGCTAACTCCTAAACAGGCTGAAGTTCTTCATACTTATTTAACAGTTCCATTTAAAATGATGATCAATGTTGGTGCTGTTCGTGCTGGCAAAACTTACATAGATAATATCTTGCTGATGTATGAACTGCGTCGTGTTGCTAATTTAGCAAAGAAACGAAACGACAAACACCCACAATTCATTTTAGCTGGTGCTAGTTCGGGTTCGATTTATAACAATATTATTGCTGAATTATCGCGCCAATTTGGAATAGATTTAAAAACTGACAAACACAATCATTATCACTTGTTTGGTGTTGATATTGTTCCTGTTTATACTAAATCGATTACTGGATTGACTAGAGCACGTGGGTTTACTGCGTATGGAGCTTATATAAACGAAGCAACATTAGCAAATCAAGAAGTATTTAACGAAATTCGTAATCGTTGTTCCATGGAGGGATCACATATTATTTGTGATAGTAACCCCGACATCCCAACGCACTGGCTTAAGACTGATTACATTGATAACAAAGATCCGAAAGCTGGGATTATTTCATATACGTTTACCATTGATGACAACACATTTTTAGATAAAGAATATGTTGAATCGCTTAAGGCTTCTAAGCCTAGAGGGATGTTTTACGATCGTGATATTTTAGGCTTGTGGGTAACTGGCGAAGGTATTGTTTATCAGGACTTTAACAAGGACACAATGGTTATTGATGATAATAAAATTCCTAAAGGCTTGCATTATTACTGTGGCTGCGACTGGGGTTATGAACACCCTAATCCTATTTTGCTACTTGGCGATGACGATCAAGGAAATACTTATGTCTTAAGAGATTATACAAAGAAGCATAAGTTTATTAACTATTGGGTTAAGATTGCACAGAACTTACAAAATGAGTTTGGGCGCAATCTTATTTTTTACGCTGATTCAGCACGTCCCGATAATGTTAATGAGTTTCAAACGGCAGGCATCAACTGTATTAACGCCAACAAGAATATATTGCCAGGTATTGAATGCGTTGCACAGAAGATGCGTGAAGGTAAATTCTTTATTGCCGAATCTTGTTCTCAAGGTTTAATGAATGAAATTTACCAATATGCCTGGGATGAAAATACCGGGCAGCCTTTGAAAGAAAACGATGTAAGACATAATGACCGATTGGATGCTTTAAGATATGCAATTTATTCGAGAAATGCGAAAGGAGGCTACATCCCTTGGAATTAAAACAAATGCAAGAACTGATCAAAAATACCAGCACACAACGTGCTAATTTTTTCAACAGTTATGAAAGTGCATTGAAATATTATAGAAATGAAACTGACATTACAAGCAGAAATGATGGCAAAGCCAAGTTAAATAAGGATGGCAAGGACGATCCGCTGCGCCGTGCTGATAACCGTGTGCCATCGAACTTTTATCAACTACTTGTTGATCAAGAAGCAGGGTATGTGGCTACAGTTCCCCCTCAGATTGATGTGGGCGATGAAAAATACAATGAAGTTATTTCTGAAGTGTTGGGCGATGATTTTGCCTTAACCATAAATAACTTAGTAATTGATGCAAGTAATGCTGGCGTTGCATGGCTTCATTATTGGATTGATCAGGATAATAACTTCAGATATGCAATCATTCCACCTAATCAGATAACTCCAATTTATTCAACTACTTTGGATAATAAATTATTAGGTGTATTGAGATCATACAAGCAGTTAGATTCTGATACTGGTAAATTATTTACGGTTCACGAATATTGGAATGAAAAAGAGGCTGCATTCTTTAAACAGCCAACTTCTAATCTTGACGATCTCGAACCATACAACAGCATTACTAGCTATGATATGAGTGCTGGCTATGAAACTGGTGTAAGCAACGTATTAAAGCATAATTTTGAACGTGTCCCGTTCATTGCATTTCCTAAGAACAAATTAAAACTATCAGAGCTTAAGAAGTGCAAGGGCTTGATTGATGCCTATGATGACATTTACAACGGCTTTCTGAATGACATTGATGATATTCAACAAGTAGTGCTGGTATTAAAGAATTACGGCGGAACATCACTTGATAAGTTCATGCATGATCTGAAGGAAAATAAGGCTGTTAAATTTAACAACGCAGGGAATGGTGACCAATCTGGTATCGATACACTGCAAATTGATATTCCAGTTGAAGCCAGAAATTCAGTGTTGCAGACCACCAAAGAAAACATTTTCTTGTATGGTCAAGGCATTGACCCTGCTAACTTTAAGAATAGCAATGCCAGTGGCGTGGCAATTAAGATGCTCTATTCACATTTGGAACTAAAAGCTGGCATTACAGAATCGAACTTTCGGCGTGGCATTAGTCAATTAGTGAGAGCCATTATGAATCATTTGGGCATTAGGGATGCTGAAAGCCTCAAAATCTCTCAGATTTGGACTAGAACTCAGGTACAAGATGATTTAGCTAAGGCCCAAGAAATTGCCGCTGTTGCTAATTATTCAAGTAAAGAAGCAATTGCTAAATCAAATCCTATTGTTGATGATTGGCAACAAGAACTTAAATACCAAAAAGAAGATATTCAAAATAGTGACGGTTTTAGAGCTTCTCAAGGCTTTAATGATCCTGAAGGTGAAGACTACCCTAATGGAGATAAAAACGATTCTGATAAACCAGAGAAGGCAAATAAGAAGTCTGGTGATTAATTATGAACTCACAAGAATACTGGAAGAAACGCGCTCTCTTAGCTAAGCAAAAAGAAATGGCTTCAACTGCTGAATATGAAGTTGCTATGCGTTCTCGTCTTAAGGATCTTGAAAACGAATTTATCAAAGAATCCAAAAAATGGTTAACTAAATATGCTAAAGAAAATGATCAATCACTAAAGCAAGTGGCTGATTATTTAAATTCTATTGATACTTCTAAATTTGACATGACTCTGGCAGAGTTCGAAGCCAAGGCCAGAGCTGGTGGCTTTGAGAAAGAATTGAACTCTGCCTACTATAAATCTAGAATTGCTAGACTTCAGGAATTGTACAGACAATATCAAGAATTAGCCGCTAAATATGCTGACGATGAAGAAGATATTATGGCTATAGGCTTAGCCAAACGATATGAAGATACTTACCTATTGGAAAATTACAATAAATATTTAGTAGTAGGTAGCTTAGATGTTAATTTTGCTCACTTTAATGAGCAAGAATTAAAAGATATTGTTTACCAACCTTGGAAGGGCAGTAATTTTAGTAAGAGAATTTGGAACAATTACACCAAAGTTATGCCTGAAGTGTTAACCGATGTGATGTTTAGATCAACTGCTTTGGGATATTCTTATAATCGCGTTGAGCGAGTGCTAAGAGATAAGTTTCAAGGTGTGGTTAAATCCAATATCCATCGTTTAGTTGTCACTGAAATGGGACACGCTGCAGAAGAAGCTACAGCAAAGTTCTATAAAGATTCAGATATTGAGCAGTACCAATACTTAGCAACGCTAGAAACTCATACATGTGATGTTTGTGCTCACTTAGATGAACGTATTTTTGATGTTAAGGACAAGCGAGAAGGCATTAATTATCCGTTAATTCATCCATACTGCAGATGCACCACAGTGCCTTACATGGAAGGTTTGCCTGATATTCCAACACGATGGTATCGTGATCCAATTACTGGTAAAGGTAAATGGACTAAATCTATGACCTTTGATCAGTGGAAGCAAGTTCAAGGCTACAAAGAAACATGGAGAAAAGCTAAAACTTTAAAGCTTGATGAATTAAATAAATATGCTGAAGTAGTTCCGATATTGAAAGAAGTTCATAATCTTTCTACAAAAGGCATCCCATTATCTGTAATTGGAAGAATTAATGATGGTAAAGTTGTTAAATATCGTTATTATGATGAAGATGGTTATGTTGAAAAGGATCTTGATTTAACGAATCATGGTAATGCTAAGCAACATACTATTGTTCCTCATGTACATAGATGGAAGCACAAATATGATAAGAAACATGATAAAATTATTTTAAGCAGAGGTAAGGGAGTATCTCCAAGTAAAAATGAATTAGATGATATTGAAAGGTGGCGAAAGCACTAATGCAAAACTTAAAAAGTTTAAATCAATTCAAAGAATTAATTGATATTGGCTATGAAATAAACTTTATTTTAAACAGTAAGCATTGGCTAGTAGAACCTGATCAAGATGCATCTGAATTTTCACGAAAAAGAGAACTAGTTTCTACTGATCAAAATAATTTAGATTTTATTGCTAAGTTCAAGAATACAAATGATTTCTTGAATTATGAAATTGATGGTAAGAAAATAAAAGATAATTGGCAAAACATTGTTATTACTGATTATTAATTAAGAGAATCGTTATTAAACGATTCTCTTTTTATTTGGTGAAATTATGAAAAATCTGTGGGAAAAGTTCCGATATAGTGAATGGTTTACAATTGTATTGCAAGTCTTACTTGTAGTGATTGCCTTTGTAGTACTTTCAGTTATAGGAACTCTAATAAATGTGTGGTTTGTTCATTTTATGAAAGATACTTTTGGAATTAATGTTTATTGGACATTACATTAATAATTGTCTGACCTGAGTACGTCGTAAAACTGCTCTTTTTGTATGCCTTGTGAGAGGCGAACTCGTAGAAAACGTGTAAAAGGTAAGGAGAATTTATATGAAAAGAAATCAACTTAAAGATTTAGGACTAGATGAAGATCAAATCAAAGCTGTTATGGACTTGAATGGTGAAGATATTAATAATGCTAAATCTGGTAATGATGCAATTGTTGAAGAAAACAATGCTTTGAAAGCTCAAATTGCTGAACGTGATAAAGATTTAAAGAATTTACGTAAGAATGCTAAGGATAATGAAGAATTATCAAACTCATACAAGGAATTAGAAACCAAGTATAAGAATGACACGGCTGATCTTACTAATAAGTTAAATCAAACACGTCTTACTAGTGCTGTTGATCGTGCTTTAAGTGCAAGCAAGGTCAGAGATACTAAGGCAATCAAAGGTTTCTTGGATATGGACAAAGTTAAAATTGATGATCAAGGTAACTTATCAGGACTAGATGAACAAATTAAAGAAATTCACAAAACTGCACCATACATCTTTGATGAAGGTATTAAGCAGAACTATGAACCAAGTAATGGAACACCTGCTACTACTGATCCGGTACAAGCTATGGTTGATGTTTTTAAGAAATAGAGGAGATTTATTAAATGGCAGAAGTTATTAACTATGCTGATGCATACCAAAGTGCTGTGCAACAAGCTTTTTATGATGGTCACTTATATAGTGCAGATTTATGGAACTCACCATCTAACTCAATGGTTAAGTTTGATGGAGCAAAACATATTAAAGTACCACGTTTAACCATTACTGCAGGTCGTCAAGACCGCCAACGTAGAACTATTACAGGCTTTGCAGCTAATTACAGTAATGACTGGGATTCATACGAATTAACCAACGAACGTTACTGGAGCACTCTTGTAGATCCTTTGGATGTTGATGAAACTGATATGGTGGTTTCAATTGCTAATATTACTCGTCAATTTAATTTGGATTCAAAGATGCCTGAAAAGGATAGAGAGATGTTCTCAAAGCTTTACCAACAAAAGGTTCACTATGATGGTGATGATGGCATTCACACTGAATCAGTCGATGAAACGAATATTCTTAAGTTATTTGACGAAATGATGAGTAACTTTGACGAAGCTCGTATTCCTGCTGAAGGTCGTATCCTTTACGTAACTCCAAAGATGAATGCAATTTTGAAGCGTGCAGATGCTATGAACCGCACTATTGTGATTTCTAATCCTTCAGCTATTACTCGTACAGTTCACTCATTGGACGAAGTATCTGCTATTCATGTTGTTCCATCTGATTTAATGCAAACTGCTTTTGATTTCACGGTTGGTTCAAAGTTTAAAGAAGGCGCTAAGCAAATTGATATGTTCTTGATTAGCAATGGTATTCAAATTGCACCTGAAAAATACTCATTCGTTGGATTTGATCAACCATCTGCTTTAACTTCAGGTAATTACTTGTACTACGAACAATCATATGATGATGTTCTTATGTTGAGTACTAAGACCAAAGGTTATGAAGCTGTTGTTAGTGATGCCACTGGTGTTAAGGACTTATCAGATTCATCAAAGCTTGGCAAGAAAGCCGATACTGCTAATGTAGAGCAAACTGCTGACAGTACTGATGTAAAGCCTACAGATGCTAGCACTGTTGAAGAAATCAAGGCCTACTTAGATAAGCACCATATTGATTACACCGGTAAGACCACGAAATCAGATTTGTTAGCTTTAGTAAAATAGTAAAGCGGTGATTGAATGGATAAAGAACACATTACTGACCAAGTTAAATTGTTAATTCCTAACAACAATGAAAATCCTGATTATGATAAGATCATTGATTTTACAGTTGATAAGATCATGAATGATATTGCCAATTACTGTAATATTCCAATCGATGAACTGCCTAATGAATTATCTACTGTTGTGGTTAACATGGCAGTTCAAGCAATTAAAGTTAATGGATTTCTTGATGGTGAGAGTGCTGCTAACATTCAATCACTAAATGAAGGTGATACCAGTGTTACATTTAAGCCTATGAGCGATATTTACGTAGCTCTACAAGGCTTAAATCCTATTACGGATAATTACACTAATATCTTAAATAACTTCAGGAGGCTACCAGAATGAGCCAATTTGAAGGTTTAAAAAAGGCAGTTACATTGCTATGGACAGATAAAGCAAAGATCACTGGTACTAAGAAAGTAATTAAGAATCACATTACTAATAGTGTTGAAACTACAATTGTAGAAAATGAACCTTGCAAAGTTGTTCTGAAAGGACAATCTGCAGGTACTCAAACTATCTTTGGTACTGATGAAGCTGATGCTAAATTATTAATTCGTAATGGTATTGATATTCCTGCAGGGGCGGTTATTTATATTACTGATCAAAACGGCAATACTACTAAATACAAACGCTCTAGCAAAGGATACTCGGGTTATTACTCACACCAAGAAATAGCAATGGTAAGGGATGAAAAAGCATGAGTTTAGGCACTGTCGATGATGCAGAGTTTCAAGCCTGGGCCAGTCGCGTTAAAGGACGGATTGATAGTGGTCAACTAAAAAAAGAAATAGGCCAAAGCACTAAGCGTATTGGTGTTCAAGCGATTAGAACACTTAAAGCTAACACTCCAGTTGCCTCTGGTACTTTGCGTAAAGCTTGGACCGCTGAAGGTCCTTCTGTAAGTGGCGGCGGTTGGGTTGTCAAAGTAAGTAATCCTACTGAGTATGCTTCCTATGTTGAAAGTGGCCACAGAACTCGTAACCACAAGAACTGGGTACCAGGTCAATTCTTCATGAAAAATTCCTTGAATGCGATAAACTCTCAGCTACCTGATCTGATAACACCTGGCTTATGGGCTTTTAGGAATTTACTATCATGACAATAATTGAAAGAATAGCGGATGAGCTGGCTCGTATCTCACCGAACACAACAATTTACACGGAGAATCAACCTAATGGGTTTGATGAACCGTGTTTTTTTATAGGCAGAGCAGGAAATACAACTCTAAAGCCAGAACTTTTTGATTATGAAGTTAGAAAAATGTCATTTCAAGTTGTTTATTTTCCACCAGAAGAAAATGCTAATGAAGCATTAGATGAGATGGAAGCACTGCTAATGGACAATCTAACTGTATTGCCTGATTTTGCTTATTTAAGAAATCGTGAATTCAGTGTAGATACTAATGAACATACGTTGACGTATGATTTTGATCTCGTTTTACGGATGTATAAACCAGATCTTTCACTGAAACAAAGGAGTTTAGATTTAAATGCAAGAACAAAAGGAAACAACAGGGAATAACCCCAAAGTTAAGCGCGCCGAAGTTGAGTATACTAAAGCTCAAATTAAGCAAGCCAATTTATTCCCCGGTACAAATAACACAGCATTGATTAATGTCGCGTTGGAAGACAACAAAACTTATACAATTGCCGAAGCTAAGAAAGCAATTGAAGACTTTAAAGGAGGTATGTAATAAATGGCAGGTGGAACTTGGAGAATGCAAAACAAAGTAAGACCGGGTGTTTACATCAATGTTCGTGGTGATGGCAAGCCGGTATTAACCACACCTTGGGGCCGTTTATTGATGTTCCAAAATAAGCCTTTAGGTTGGGGCAAGAATGGCATCATTGAATTAAAAGCTACTAGTGATTTTACTGCGCTAACCGGCCACAAGAACACCGATGAGGTATTGGCTCCAGTTTATGAAGCTTTAAAGGGTGCCGAAACGGTATTGCTTTTAAACGATTTTACTGGTGGCGCTAAATCTACTGCTACTAAGACAGGTGTTTATACCATTAATGCAAAATATGAAGGTGAACAGGGCAATAACATTAGTGTTAGTTTTGTTCCTAGTCCCTTGGCTGATGGTGCAAACACTCAAGATGTAACTGTAACTACTATCTTCGGCACTAAGCAAGTTGATCAAGTAAAAATCACTTTACCAAAGGCTGACGCTGATGCAATTGCTAAAGCAGGATTAACCAAGGAAGACCAATTGGAAGTCCACAATGACTACGTAGACATTACTTTTGGTACTACTCCGGCAGATGTTACTAAGGAATTAAATGGCAAGGGAGAATATCCACTTTATACTGCAATTTATAATGGTTTAACTCAAAGCGCTACAAACGTTACTTTAACAGGTGGTACTAATGGTACTAATAATGTAGTCGATGACATGCATGACTACTTAGAAAACGAATATTATGCTGTAGCTACTACCGCAGGTTGGGAGGAATCAAGCAACATTCACAAGCTTTTAGCCGAAGAAACTAAGCTTCTACGTGAAAACGTTGGTATTAAGGTTCGCGCCGTTATTCCTAATACGACCGGTGTGGCTTACAACTATGAAGGTGTATCAACTGTTTTGAATGGTTATGTACTTAATGATGGCACTGTAATCAGTCCTAACATTGCTGCAGCTAGATTTGCTGGTATGAGTGCTAGTGCTACACCAGATCAAGCATTAACTTATACCCAACTTGATGATGCTGTAGAAGCTAGTCCAAAGTTAAATAACGACAAGACTATTGAAGCTTTAAATGCTGGACAAATTGTGTTTACCACATTGGCTGGTAGTCGTGTGGTGATTGAACAGGACATTAACTCACTCACTAAGTTCACTAGCGAAAAATCCAGAGACTTTAGCAAGAACAGAATTATTAGAACACTTGATGAAATTTGTACTAATACTACTCAAACGTTTGAAACTAGTTTTTTAGGTAAGGTTTCAAATAACGAATATGGTAGAGATTTATTCAAAGCTAACCGTGTGAGTTACTTATCTGATTTAGAGTCACGAAACATGATTCGCGACTTTGATCCTAATGATTTAAGTTTGGCGCAAGGTAATGACAAAGACGCCGTATCAATGGAATTATATGTAACACCAGTAGACGCAATGGAAAAGCTTTACGTTAACTTGGTAGTTAGATAGAAAGGATAAATAAATGGCAACAACTTTAGAACAAGTTCTTCATGGCAGAGATACCATTTCATCAAAGGATGCTAAGGTTACCGTTACTATTGATGGTAATGTTATTAATCTGATTGATTGTAAAGAATTAAAGATCAACATCAAAAAGAACAAAGAAAAGGTTCAAGTTCTTGGCGATCACTGGAATAAGCACAAAACCACTTCTGTTGATGGTACTGGTACTTTAGGTCAATATGTAATTAACAGTAATTGGTTAAAATATGGTATTCCTTACACTATGAAGGAAGGGGACTTATACTTTACGATCACTTTTTCCATCGAAGACCCAACTTCAAGAGCTGGTAAACAAATTATTCAACTCGATGAAGTTAACTTGGACGAAATTCCAGTAGCAGATTTTAAAGCAGATGATACTGTAATGGATACTTCAGCAGATTTCACGTTTGAAGGTATTCACTTAGTTCAACCTTTTGATGGTATTCAGTAAGGAGAAAAATAAATGGCTGAAAATTTTAATGTTGAAGACTTTATTAATGTTGAAAGTCCTGTAAAGGAAGAAGAAGTAAAGATCAAACGTTTTAAAGTACCTTTTAAGATTCGTTCTTTAACCGCAAAAGAAGTAAGCGAATTAAGAAACGATTCAAAAGAAGTGCAATTTAACAAATCAACTAGAACTTCTCAAAAAGTGCTAAATCAAGACAAGTTCGAAAACAATTTGATGGCTGCCAGTGTTGTAGTTCCTAACTTGAAGAATGAAGAACTCCAAAAACATTACGGCACTTATGGCGATCCTGCAGGCACATTGGAAGCAATGCTCTTAGCAGGTGAGTACAATGTCTTAGCTGAAAAAGTATTAGAGCTTTCAGGCATTGATGCTGATAATGATAACGATTTAGTTGCTGAAGCAAAAAACTAATTAATAATTCGATTGGTGATTTCTCCATTTACAACTATGTCCTCAACAAATACCATTGGACACCAAAGCAGTGGACAGATTTAAATGAAAGAGAAAAGGCATTAGTTGTCGCATCAATTGAATTGAGGTTAGAGCAAGAAGAGGAAGAAAGAAAAGAAAGCGAAAGAGAGGCAAAGTCATAACACATTGAAATGATATGTGAGAGACTTAGCCTCTCTTTTTTTTGTAGGAACTAGAAAGGAGGTTAATATATGCCAGAAATAAGTGCAACGATTAGAGTTGTTGATGCTTTTAGTAATCCGTTAGATAAATTGTCAAATGGGCTTTCAAGAGCGCAATCAGGTTTTAGCAGACTAAAAGGCGCCCTAGGCGGAAATATGTTTGGTGGTGCTGAAAAATCAAGCAGTGGCTTATTTAAATCTATGGCTGGTGGCGTTGCGGTAGGCAATTTGATTAGCAAGGGCATGGGCCTTGCAGGGGCTGGAATCAGATCTTTAATTGCTGATATGAACGAATCAAACGCAACGTGGAAAACGTTCGATGGTAATATGCATCAGCTTGGAGCATCTAGTAATGAAATCAACAGTGCTAAAGCAGATATGCAAAAATTTGCACAACAAACAATTTACAGTGCTTCTGATATGTCTAGTACTTATTCTCAATTAGCTGCGGTTGGTATAAAAAACACCGGTCAACTTGTAAAAGGTTTTGGTGGATTGGCCGCTGCTGCAGATAATCCACAGCAAGCCATGAAGACTTTAAGTGAGCAAGCCACTCAAATGGCGGCTAAGCCTATGGTTCAATGGCAAGACTTTAAGTTTATGCTTGATCAAACGCCGGGTGGTATTGCCGCTGTTGCTAAAACAATGAATATGAATACTAGACAATTAGTTAAGAGTGTTCAAGACGGAAAAGTTAAAACGGATGAATTCTTGGGCGCTATTGCTAAAACCGGTACAAATGCAAACTTTAGTAAAATGGCTACCCAATATAAGACAGTTGGGCAAGCTATGGACGGCTTGAAAGAAACCTTATCTAATTCTTTAGGACCATCTTTTGACGCAGTAAGTAAAGTTGGAATTAATGCAATTTCAGGTATTGCGGATAAAATCGGTAGTATTGACGGTAAGGCATTAGGTGAAAAAGTAACATCTTGGATTGAAAATGCTCAAAACAAAATTGATGCTTTTAAAGAGAAAATGTCTAACGGTTTCGCAGCTTCTTTTAATGTTGCAGGCTTTCGAAATATGATAACTGCTGTTGGCAATGCTATTAATAATGTTAAAAACGCTTTTAGTGGTGTAGGTGGTTCACTTGCTAATTCATTAGGCAATTTATCTGGTAAAGGATTAAATGGGATCAGTTCAATAATTACTAATATTGCTAATGCAATAAGTAAAATGAGCCCTGGTCAAATAAGAGCCGTAGGCACAGCAATTGCCAGCTTAGCTGGAGCATTAACTTTATTAAAAGGTGCTGGCTCTGTAGCAGGAATTATCTCAAACATTGCATCTGGATTAAGCGCCATTAAAGGCGGTTTGGGTACTGCTTTTAGTGGAATTAAAGAATTGCCTAAGACTTTTTCAAGCATTGGGCAAGCCAAAAATGATATAGCTGGTTTCTTTTCTATTTTAAAAGATGGTGCTAATGCTGGTAGTGCAAATAACTTTGCTGATATGCTAGGCGGTTCAAAATTCGGAGCTGGTATAGGTGATATGCTGGCTAAAGTTAATGGTATTAAAACAGCTTTTGCTTCTTTAGCACCAGCTATATCTGGTGCTTTCTTACCGATTACTGGAATTATTCTTGGTGTGTCTGCAGTAGTCGCTGGCGCGGTTATGGCGTGGAAGAGTAATTTCTTAGGATTTAGAGATACTGTTCAACAATCATTCAGCAATATTGGTCAAGTATTGGGTCAAACTTTTAGTAATCTAGGTCAAGTATTTGCACCAATAAAACAAGCATTTAGTTCAATTGGGCAGGCTTTAGCTCCTGCATTACCTGCGATTAAACAATTTGTAACAGCACTTGGCGCTGTAGCTGGTACAGGTGCGCTACTAGGATTATCAATGATTGTAGATATCTTTAAAAATATTGTTAGTGGCGCTATGGCTGCTGGTAATGCAATTAAAGGTGTTGTTTCTACAGCTAAGGGTTTGGGTGCTGCATTAAGTGACATTAAAAATGGTGATTTTTCATTCTCGGGTGTTAGAAAAAACTTTGCTGACGCTGGTAAAGCTTTTGCAGATGCAAGAAAGAACTTCCATCCATTTGATTTTTCAACTACTGAGAAGACATTTAACACAGCAATTAATAATGCCAAAAAGTCTTTCGGTAACAGTAAAGTAAAAATGAAAGCAGATGTCGATACTTCAGGCATTAGTAAGAAGATGAGCAGTGCCACAAAGGGTGGCAATCATAAGATCAAAATTGGTGCTAAGGCTGATTTAAGTTCTGTTAATAAACAAATTAGTTCTATTTCTAAGAAACAGATTTCAGCACCAAAAGTTAAAGCACCTAAAGTGCCACAACCTAAAATGCCTAAAGTCAAAACTATGCCTGCGCCTAAGATTAAAACTCCTAAAATACCACAACCTAAAATGCCACATCTTAAAACTATTCCAGCCCCTAAAGTGCAGAGACCTAACATGGGCGGTGTTGTCTCTGCCGTAAGAAGTGGAATGAGTAGAGCGGCTTCAGCCGCAAGAGCAGGTGGCGCTCAAATTAGCGCTGCAGTTCGTAGCGCATTGAATCAAGCTGTAGCAGCTGCAAGAAGTGCCGCTGGGGCAATGCAAGCCGCCGGTGCCATGATTGGTGCTGGTTTAGCAGCTGGTATTCGTTCTCAAATTGGTGCAGTTGCGGCTGCCGCCAACGAGTTGGTAGCTCAAGCTAATAGAGCAGCTAGAGCCGCCGCTCAAATTCACTCACCTTCCAGATTGTTTGCAGAAGTTGGTAGTTTTATTGGACAAGGTATGGCTGTGGGTATGGATTCTACTAGAGGGCTTATTAGCCAAAGTAGTAGAGCCATGATCAATAGTGCTTACCCTGGATTGAACGGCTCTATCAATAGTTCGGGTTCTTTAAGTTCAAGTTCAATTAGGCCTAATAGTGCTACAAGCAACAATTATTATACTGGCGGCGCTAATAATTCTAGTGAAGTAACTATTGCCCCAGGTGCCATTGTAATTAACAGTTCAGGCAATCCTGAAGCAGATGCAGATGCTTTACTTGATAGACTTGAAGAAAAGATTATGGAGCAAGCTAATAAATCATTAAGTTAGGAAGTGTTGCATATGCCTGATCGTAGTGGCATGGAATTTTATATAAAAGATCAAACAACAGGTGAAAATTTACAGATACCAGTTAATCCTAGCGATGTTAAATTAAAGTATGAAACAGATGACCATTCTGAAACCATTGTCAACTTAGGTGAAGTAAACATTCCTGGCAAAACAAAGCTTGTTGGTGTTGAAATTAAATCCGTTTTTCCAACAGTAGGCGCTCACTATGTTGCGACTAAAAGCCCACATAAGCAAGCTACATATGTTAAAAAAATTAAATCAATGCAAAGCAAAAATCACAAAGTTAGATTTGTGGTTACTAAAACAGACATTTCAATGTTGATGACCATTGCTAGTTTTGAGTATGGCTTGGAAAACGGTTGGGCTGATGAATATGCCTATACTTTAGAATTGAAAGAGTATCGTAAATTTAGTTACGAGAAAAAGAAGAATCCCAAAAAGCGAGGCAGGTCTAAGAAAGGCAAGAAACGATCAAAGCCAGCAGGAAAAATTAGTGTTGGTTCAACGGTTATTGTGAACGGACGTTTGCATGCTGATAGTTACGGCAGAGGCGCAGGAATATATGAAAAAAACGCTAAGCGTGAAGTTATTTTCATTATTTCTGGTCATAAATATCCAGTTTGTGTGGGTGTCAACGGCAAAGCCCGTGGCTGGGTGAAAATGAGTGAGGTAAAAAGATCATGAGTGATTTGATTCAAATGACCTTGTATAGACGCTCCACTCACTTTACACACTCTAAGCGCAGAGTTGGCTATGATATAAGCGATTTAGTAATTGATGATTCAGTCACATTAGATAGAGACACTAATTTTTCGGCAACTGAGTTTAACTTTAAATTGATTTTTGAAAAGAAACCGATTATCCCATACACAGGTGACATCATTTCTTTTAAATGGAAAAAGAAGAAAATGTTTTATGGCTATGTTTTCAAATATGGCTTTGATAAAAATCACAACATTACCGTTAAGTGCTATGCCCCTAGCAGATATCTTAAAAATGAAGATTCAATTGTATTTAAGGCTGGTACATTAAGTGAAAGATTCAGGGATGTGTGCAAACGTGCTGGGATCAAAGCTAAGGTTGTGGCTGGATCAAATCACAAATGCAAAGCTGAAGTTGATGATGGCAAAACGTATTTCGATATGATTAAGAGTGCAATGAGTGCTACTACTAAAGCAACTCACAAACACTATTTGATTTATGACAATTATGATACTGTGGAACTTAGAAAATTTCCTTACAAAAAGTTAGATATCATTGTAGGCGATGCATCTGGATTAACTGATTATGATTATTCGGTTGATATTAATAACACTTACAACGTTGTAAAAGTTGTCAAAAAGGATAGCAAGAAAAGCAAAAACTCGTCTAAAACCAAGACTGGCGAAGATGATCCTAAAACCACAACTTTCAAATCTCGAAAGGTATCAATGCCATCTACTAAACAGTGGGGTAAGCTTCAGAAAGTCGTTAACGCAAAGAAAAAAGCCAACGATGCCCAAATGATTCAACAAGCCAAAAATGAGCTTAAAAATCGAAATAGAGCGAACAAAGAGCTAAAGATTACATGCGTTGGTCGTACTGATCTAGTTCCGGGCAATTATGTTACCGTTGAAATCAAAGATTACAAAAAGAAATTTAAAGACTGCCCGATTTTGAAGGCTGTACATCATTTTGGGCAAGATTATACAGTTGAGTTAACAATGAAGGTGGGACAATCATGGCAGGTAAACGGCTCTATGAGTTAATGACCCAGCGAGGTGGCAAGCCGAGCGATTATTCAGATGTTGTATATGGAACTGTGATTAATGCTAAGCCTTTGAAAGTCCAACTTTCTAACAATATGGTCTTGACTGACGATTTTATCGTTCTTGGCAAACACATTGGGAAATTTAAGATTAAGGGCAAAGTTACCAAACACGAACACGATGAAGTTAAAGGCAATATAGAATTAGAAATCGATAATTCTCTTGAATCTGGCGACAAGGTAACCATGATCCGTGAAGATGGTGGTCAACAGTTCTATTTATTTGAAAGGATAGGTGAAGACGGTTTTGGATTCTGATGAAGAAATTAATGTTGGGGCATTAATGGAAGATGCATACTTAGATGATGCTGATCTTGATGATGAAGTAGATGATCAAAGTCCCACTTATACTTTTAAAGTCGCTAATGGTCGAATTTGTGGGATGACTAATGAACTTGATGCAATGCAACAAGCCGTAGATAAGATTCTTAAAACAGAAAGGTTTGTTTATCAAATCTATGATGAGCAGTATGGTAACGATTTGCCTGAACTAATTGGTGAATCTATCAATTATGCGAAATCGGAAGCAGAACGAATGGTAGTTGAAGCTTTAGAGGCTGATGACCGAATCAACAATGTTGAAATTACTAAGTGTGAGCAATCAAGCAGTGATGCAATTACTATAGAAGGCTTTGCTAATACTGTTTACGGCAGGGTTGGTTTTGAAAGTGAGGTGGATATAGTAGATGAATCCTAATGAATTAGCTGATGAACTTGAAGCACAAAATTATGACTATTGGTTAAACTTAATGCTTGATAAAGTGCCAGATGATATTGATAAACGTGAAGGTTCTATTATTTATGATGCTGTAGCTCCTGCAGCTATGGTTAGTGCTCAACAATCTTTATCCTTAGCTAATATCATACGAGAAACGTATATTAAAACTGCTCAAGGTGAATTTCTTGATTATAGAGCGGTTGAACATGGAACCAGCAGATATACAGCCACTAATACAGAAGTTAAAGCTAAATTTAATGATGATGATGGTAAGCCGGTAAACGTTGAAGTAGGTGATAGATTCGCAAGTATTGCAGAATCACCTATTTTTTATACAGTCATTAAAGCAAATGATGACGGCACTGCAGAAATGCAAGCTGAAGAATCAGGAACAAGCGCTAATAGTTACATCGGTCAAGTGCTACCAGTTACACCAAATGACAGCTTAGCATGGGCTGAAATCACTGAAGTTACCATTCCTGCTAGAGATGAAGAAACGGATGACCACTTAAGAGCGCGACTTTTAAATTCAAATAGTTGGGTAGCCTATGGCGGTAACGTGGCTGACTATTTAGACATGACTAGCAAGATTCATGACGTTGGTGCAACTCAGGTTTATCCAACGTGGAATGGGGCAGGAACAGTTAAATTAGTTATTTTGAATAATGATCTGATGCCAGCTAGTTCAACTCTAGTTAAAAAAGTCAAGGAAGAAATTGATCCTGAAGAATCTACCACACAAGGATATGGTTTAGCTCCAATCGATCATAGGGTAACTGTCACAGCTCCTGAAGCTTTCACTGTTAATATCGCAATGAATGTAACAATTGCGGATAGTGCGAACGTTGATACGATTAAAGCTAATATAAAAACTTCTCTCGAAGAATTCTTTAAATCATTGCGCAAAGATTGGGACGCTGTTAATCCTACAGTTGGCAGAGGCTATTCTATGACTATTTACCGCTCAAAGATTTTATCTAGAGTGATGATGATAGTCGGAGTAGCCAATGCTACAATGCCACGGCTTAACGGTAGAGACGAAGATCTACAACTTGTGTTTAACAATACTACTTCACAACTTCCCGTTTTAGGTGAGGTGAGTGTAAATGAATAAAGACGAACTCTTAAAATACATGCCAGATTATTACAACGGTGTGTATGAAATGGAGGAACTTTTAAAAGCACAATCCAAAGGACTATATCAGTTTGATGAAAAGATTAACCGAACGCTTTTAAATGAATTTATCATTCAAGCAGATGAAAAAGGTATCTCAGTTTTTGAAGATCAAGCAGGAATTAAGCCAGATCCAGGTGCAAGTCTTGAAACCAGACGCAATAACGTTCTTTTGAGGCTGTTACCACCTAAACCTTTAACTAAGAGATATCTTAATCATTTGCTTGAGATCATGAATTTAAAATCACATGTAGATGTTGATTATGCTAAGCATCTGGCTATAGTTGAAGCAGAATCTGCAGATATTACACCAGATAAAGTTAACAGTATGAAGTACATGCTGAATATCGCTTTACCAGCGACTATGATCTATGATATCAAGATTAATCTTGCTCAGACTACCATCCAAAGGGAACTCTACTTAGGCATTGTAAATACTGCGGATTCTTATATAAGTATTCAAGCCAATACTGCGCAAATTGACTTTCAAAATAAATTGTAAGAGGTGATTTAAAAAAATGTCGCAATACAACAAAACGGTTCTGACCCATGCTGGTCTTGAATTAGCTAAAAGAGCTAATGCAGGGCAAACAAAGTTTGGGATCACGAGAGCAGTTACTTCCGCAGATGATTGGAGCAATAAAACCGTTCAAGACCTTGAAGAAGTAACTGCTATTCCTAATATCATGCAACAGGGAACCATCATGGACACTGATGAAGTTGAAAGCAATAACTCAGTAATTGGTGTTTCTCTGTGTTTTACTAATAAAAATTTAAGCACTGGCTATCAAATTAGAATTATCGGTCTCTACGTTAAAGAAGAGGGACAAGAAAACGATTTTCTTTATGCTGTAACCACTGCGATTACCCCAGAATACATGCCTAGTTTCGCAGATAAAGTGTTATATCGCTTTAACATGCAGATGTATTTAGTCATTGGCAATGCGCAATCGGTAAATATTGTTATTAATGAAGGCACTGCCGTAACTCATGGGCAATTTAATAAATATAAAGCTGAGGTAACTGGAAACTTAAAGACGCTTGAAAATACTCATAAAGAAGATATGAGTCATGTTGCTAAGAGCGCAAGTGTAAATGGTGGGGCTGAGATCTTACCTGACAGTACTGGAAAGCTGAATTTAGTTGTTCCAGATCCTGATCTATCTAAATATGTAAGTCTTGAACAATTAACAGAAATGCTCCAAACCAAAGCTGATATTACTGCTGTTCCTAACAAGACTGATACTGAGGAAGGTATTAGACAAGCTAAAGCTGCTGCAAAAACAGCGGATGATAAGGCGCAAAGTGCTTTAGATTCTAAAGCTAACGCTTCTGATGTGTATACCAAGCCACAAACTGATCAAAAGCTAGGGCAAAAGATTACTTTTATTAAATGTGACAGTCCACAAGCTGCATACGATGCTTCCACAAAGCCTGCAGCGGACGGCTCAATAGTTTTTGGCATTTACGATATGAACGATGAGCCTAGCGAGGCTTATGTAGCTGGTCAAAAGATCAATATCGAGTGGCTATATAATCATTTCAATGATCTTCAATCAACCGTAAATAGTGGGCTAGCCGCTAAAGCTAATCAGTCTGATTTAAACAGTACTAATGCCACGGTAGAATCGCAGGCTAACGAAATTGCGTCACTCAAAGCACAACTCAACGATGCAGTCAACCAGATTAACTACATCAAGGCAAATTACATTGAAGGCAGACGCTTTGCCAAATCGCAGGAAGCACAAGCAGTAGAATGGGAAAACGCAAACCCACAGCGGATTGCGTTTATAACTGACGATTAACACTAGTCTAAAACTGGCGTTTTTATGCAACGACAGTCCTAAATGGGCTGTTTTTATTTTGGAAAGGAGAATTTTTATGCAAATTTTTGGTGGTGGAGAGGAACTCCTTCGGAGATCAGATGTGCCTCAATGGAATCTGATTCCTGGCACGTATACTCTTTCAGGCTTTTCTATGACACCAAACGGCGGTTCCATTGATGATGCTAAAACTGAACTAAAACAAGATAGTGAAATGATAACCTCCCCCAAAATTGCCCACTTATGGGGAAATAATGCAATAGGAAGTGGGGTCAAGCTACCACAATCGCTATATCTCACAAAAGGGATCTATACCTTAAGTTTTTTGTGCAAACACTTTGATCCTAACGACAATAACACTTACCCATTAGGCCTTTATGATGACTCAGCTACTAACAACAAACTACTGGGACAATGTGACGCAAGAAAAACATTTAAAAAAGTAAGTATTACTTTTGCTGTCAATGAGTCTAAAAACTATAGTTCACTACGTGTTGGAACAACTTCTGGAGCGCCATATCCCGCCGGATCAATTTACTTGGGTGATTTTAAACTGGAACACGGCAATTTGGCAACCTCATGGGCTCCAGCACTTCGAGATTTTGCTTATCAATCAGACCTAGATGCTTTGAGAACAGAAATTGACCAGCTTAAGCAAAACAAATAGGCTCTCGTTTATGAAGAACGACAGTAGATAGCCTTTATTGATAGATAGAAAGGAGATGGCTGTATGGCAGTAGATCACATGCTGTTTAACAAACTCAAATGGTTCAACGTTGCTGACAATGCTGACAATATCACTGCTGGTAGCCAAAAATTTATTAAAAATTATATCGGCAGGAAAGCAACAGCGGGGGCAGTAGTCGCTTGCTACACAATGCAAACCGATATGGAATACTTTATTAGCAATGTTCCAGTTAATGTCGGAGACACTATAACATATCAAATAATTAATAAAAACAATGAAATCTGGTTAAGCGTTGATAATGATGCGTTCCTCCACTCATCTCCGAGACCATTTTTCAAATTAAGTGAATTTCTCTCAAACGGCGGTAAATTATCATAAAAATTAAGGACAACACTCAAACGAGTGCTTTTTTTTATGCACAAACCTAGCTCACGGGGCGTACCCGTGGGCTTTTTTAATGAAAGGAGCCAATTATGGCTGACGAAACAAACACACCAGTAGCAAGTGCTGAAACTGCTACACAAGAAAAAGAAAAGAAGTTGTATGTTTACTACTTCTCTGATCCAGACGCAAAGGATCCGCTTTTAAGATTCCACATCATCTACTCAGACGTGGAGTTTGCGGAATTACCATGGCATGTCCACACTGAAAAGCCGGATGAAAACTTGAAGTCACCAGTTTGGAGTAACGACGTTAACGGTTGGGTAGAAGACAGCAAGGACGGTCAAGCAGAAATTTTGGCACAAGCACAAGCTAAAATTGAAGCACTTGATAAGTCAAAGGCAGAACTTGAGCAAATTAACAGAGCAAATGCTCAACAAACTCAAATGATTACTAAACAATTAGGTAACCAAATGACTATGATGGTACAAATGCAACAAACTTTAGCTATTTTAGCTAAGGGCAGTCAAGCTCAACCTACTGCGCCAACTGTAAACACTGATACTAATGGAGGTAATAATTAATGACACAACTTGAACAATGCTTTTTCAATATGTACAAAATGGACTATGATTTTGGCTGGTACGACAAGAGCCAAATGAGAGATCTTGTCGCGCAAGGCTTTTTATCACCAGAAAATTACGCAAAAATCGTAGGTGAAGCCTATGTCGCACCACAATCTCAACCTGAACAACCACAAGCCTAGTCGCTGGGATTTCATTAAAACTGGTTTGTTGATCGCAGGCTTGGCAATCTGTTTTTTGATCGATCGAACTTACTTTTTTTACCCACCAAGTCTAGCACCTGCATGGAATAATATTTGTTTTGACATCGTTGGCTTGCTGGCAGGCGTTGATTTGATTCTGTGCGGTGTTTTAGATGTACACATAGATATACTAGTCAAACTTGGTTTGGGCGTTTCAGTAGCGTTTCTGACGGTACTACTAGTTGCGGAAAATTTCCACATCTTTGGAGCTGGATATTTCAGATTTCATCCTGTGGTCGTCTTCGAGATCTATACGATTGCCAATTTAATGCAGATTGCTTATGAGTACGACCCACAGGATTGAGAAAGGAGCTGATACACTTGCAGAGTCTTAAAGACATACTTAGTGTACTAGCCCCTTTTTTACTGGGATTATTTACGAGTTATCTAAGTGATAAGAGATCAACAAGACACGATGAACACAGCTTTTTAGCAGACGACTATAAAGCCGTGCTTGCTGAAAATAGGGAATTAAGAAAAGAAAACAAAGAATTACGAAGGGAGTTAAACAATTATGAAACCAAACACTAGAATTTTGGATTATGTAACATTAGTACAAGATGGTGTACTCACACTTGATGATATTCCGCAAGACATCACGAAAGAAGTAACTAAATGGGTGCGCTATCTAAGTGGTGTGACCGATAACGGCATGGTCAAGGACGAACCAGCACCAGCACCAACGGTGCAAACGACTAAGCCAGACAAACCCTTGCTTCCAAAGGTAGGTGACTAGTCGTGTCAATGGAACAGCTTATGAATTACGCTTTGATTGTCTTGATTATCGTTGTTGCTATCTCGCAAGGGGTATCAACTGCATTAGATTTTTACATTAAAAAGATGACTGCATCAGGTAAGAAAGTGCCTGAACAAGTTGTAACTGTCAAAGAAGCGTCTGATGCTTTATACAGTCAAGCTAACAAATTACTTGACTTTACAGGTGCAGAAAAAAAGAGTTGGGCTACTGAACAGCTATTAAAGCAGAAGCCACAATTAACGCAGGAAGTGGCTGCAGGTATGATCCAAAAGTCATACGATGATGCACAAAAGGAAATGGCTACACCATCACAAGATAATGAAACTGCTGAGCCGATTGGCTTTGTGCAATTGGAAGACGATGACAAAAATGACTAAGACATGGAACAAAATCATTTTCGATTCTTTCGAGAAAGACAGAAAGAAAGGTAGTGAAAAAGATGTCAAACTCAACCGTATCAAAGAAAAGTTATGGAGTGGATGTGGCGAGCTATCAAAGCACAACAGTTAATTATGCTGGTGCCAAATTTGCTTTCGTGAAGCTTACTGAAGGCACAGAATACACCAATCCTAAAGCAGAAGCGCAAATTAAATCGGCTAAAGCTAATGGCTTAATGGTCATGGGCTACTTTTATGCTAATCATAGCGCATCAGTATCCAAAGCAAAGGCGGAGGCTAAGTTTGCGGTAGCTAAGGCTAAAGCATATGGCATTCCTACAGGTAGCTATCTTGCGGATGATTGGGAGCAAGGCTCTGGCAACTCGGTAAATGGCAGTACGTCTGCCAATACGGACGCTGTTCTTGCCGCAATGCAAGTTATCAAAGAATCGGGATACAAGCCTTTAATCTATTCTGGTGCTTACAATTTTAGAAACCGTTTAAGCATTTCACGAATTGTAAAATCCTATAGCACATGTCTATGGGTAGCAAGTTATAAAGTAAGTGGTCGACAAGATTATGCTGACTTTAACTACTTTCCATCAATGGACGGTGCTGCTATCTGGCAATTCACGGATAATTACCGTGGTCTAGGTGTTGATGGCAATATCTGCTTAATCGATTTAAAGGTCAGTTCGAACAGTTCTAAGTCTAAACCAACTAAAAAGGCTGCAGAATCGCTCTCTCAGCATCCCGTTGTTAAGTGGGACATTGGCGCTGTTGCAGTTGTGTCTAACGCCAAAGGAGCATACGTTTACACCAGTTCCAAACTTGATAAAAAAGAATCATCAAAGCTAAAACCTTGCGGTTCTGTCTGGCAAGTCTTCGGCTTGGAAAATGGCGCTGTCAAGGTGGGCAAGGGCCAATACTTTGACGGACGTGCTGTCTATGTCAAGGCAAACCCTATCGCATACAACGATAGTAAGCACGCTGTCGCAAAAATTGTGATGCCTCACACCCATGCGCTTGATGCTCCAAAGGCTGACGCAGAAAAAGTGTACGGCTTGGCTCTTAACTCAAAAATTGAGATTCAAGGGCGTGCCGGGCACTTCCTAAAAATCAAGGAGCTACACAAAGGCAAGCAGGTGTATGTCACAGGCAATCGTGCCTATATTGTCCTATAATATAATTAATTAGAATATTTATATGAGAGGAAGTGAAAAAATCAACCCCTCTAAATATATCAAAGAAGCCACTCTGGAGATTAATTTCTCTGGAGTGGCTTTTTTAATTTATTCATGATATAATTTTGAACATCTCATTTCCCTAATGAGATTAAAATTACATCTATTTTACTAATTAAGCCACTCTAGGAAAAATTCCTGGGGTGGCTTTTTTGTGCAACATTTGTGCAACACTGTCAAAATTTCTATGTTTTATTAAAACATCAAATCGCATAAAAATAGGGTTTTGAAGTTCTCTAAAAATTCTAAAGCCCTATATTTTGGATCTAATTGATCCATATAGCGTCAATCCTTAGTTTAAATACAAACTATATTTATTGTTTTTAGCATACTAAGTTTAACAAAAATAAGGGCAGGGACCAACCAATAAAATTATTTATCCCAATGCTTTTTAATAAAATCAGCACGGCCACCGGCTTCTTCTAATGCATATCTTTCAGGATTCTTTTTATAGAAACCTTGATGGTAGTCTTCAGCAGGGTAAAAAGGTTTGGCTTCTTCGATTTGAGTCACGATTGGCTTATCAAATCTACCGCTTTCAGCAAGTTCTTGTTTAGACTTTTCAGCGGCTTCTTTTTGTGCTTCAGAATTGTAAAAAATGACAGGACGATAATTATCGCCACGATCTTGGAATTGGCCCATTGCATCGGTAGGATCAGTTACTTGCCAATAGTAATTTAAAAGTTCTTCATAAGAAATCTTGCTTGGATCATAAGTGATTTCGACTGCTTCTGTATGACCGGTTTTGCCGCTGCAAACTTCTTCGTAGGTAGGATTAGCCACATGACCACCGCTATAGCCAGAAACAACCTTTTCTACGCCATCTACGGTGTCGAAAGGTTCCACCATGCACCAAAAACAACCGCCGGCAAAGATTGCTGTGTCTGAATGTTTATTCATATTATTCTCCCTTTCTAATTTAAATACCATTTAATAATCTTAATTGTTTTTAATTATATGACAAAAAAGAAAGAATCACCAAAATTTTTGATGATTCTTTTATTTAATTATTTCTTGTTAATGTACTTCTTAGTGGTCTTAGTCAAACCTAAGTGAAGGTGAGAGCCAGTTAATTTACCGATCTTTTGGCCAGTTTTGACGTAAATGTCGCTCTTGTTGTTAAAGCCTTCCTGATAAATTTCTACATATTTATCTGGACTGATAACCCAAATGAACCAGCCTAAGCCGCTATCATAAGCAACTTTCTTAACTGTACCTTCATGAATAGCGTAAACAGGTGAGTAGCCAACTTCTGAGTGACCGAAGTCCAACCCATCGTGGAAGTATGAAGGTGGGTTAACAGAACGCATATAATCAGTCATCCCGAAAGTTTGCGCTTGTCACAAGCCTTGAATGGGTAAGTCCATTTGTATGTCTTTTTTTCTGGTTCAGTAGTAGTTGTTGTTGTAGTATTGCTGTCAACTGCAGCATCAGCTGCAACTACAGTTGATACATTTAAATTTGAACCTAATAACACTGCGCCTAATAAAGTGATTAATTGTCTTTTAAATCTCATCTATATTAAATCAGGATGTACCTGAATATCTCCTTTCTTTATGTGACCAGAATTATTGTAAGCGCAGTAGTTTTACGTAACCGTTACAAAACTGTTTCTACTTACCAAAATATAGAAAAACAGGACTGAATACTTTTCAGTCCTGTTTAAAAGAAAATTTTATTACTTAGCGTAGTCATCAATACCTAAGTGTTCAAGAATCAATGCGGCAGTTTCCTCGATTGAACGGTGAGCTACATTGATTACGTAACAGCCTAACTTCTTGTATAAAGCTTGAGCTGATTCAAGTTCCTTGTTGATTGAATCCATGCTTGAGTAGCTAGTGTCTGGGTTTAAGCCGTATGAAATCATTCTTTGACGTCTGATTTCATTCAATACAGATGGATCGTTGGTTAAACCAATAATCTTCTTAGGATCAATCTCGTAAATTTCCTTTGGAATATGAGTTTCTGGAACAAGTGGTAAGTTAGCAACCTTCAAGTTCTTGTTAGCTAAGAACAATGAAAGTGGAGTCTTAGAAGTTCTAGATACACCAAGTAAAACTACGTCAGCTTCCAAGAAGCCCTTAGGGTCTTTACCATCGTCGTACATTACGGCAAATTCCATTGCGGATATTCTGTCGAAGTACTTTTGGTTCAAACTGTGTTGAGCACCGATCTTTTGATCAGGAGTCATGTGAGTAGTCTGTTGGATAGCTTCAACTACAGGTGAGAAGATGTCTACGCATTGAATATTGTGTTCACGTGCAAACTTGATAACAGGCATTTGCATTTCATCTTTTACTAAACTGTAGATGATTACAAGATTTGGATATTTTTCAATTTCTTGTAAAACTTCATCCAATTTCTTTTCATTAGTAATAAATGGGTAACGACGATAATTAATTTTAGCCTTTGGAAATTCAGCAGCAGCCGCAGTAGCGTTGCTAAATGCGGTGTCACCAGCAGCATCGGAAATAATGATAATGTTTAATTCATTTGGGTCTTTTGTATCTGCCATATTAGCACCTCTTTCTGTTCATAATTATACTATTAATGAAAGCGGATTAACAACCGAATTCTGAGGATTAACTTTTTTAAAAAATATTTGAAAATTATGTTGACCCTTAAGATTTGTTTGGTATAATTTAAGTAAATGTATGGCGTAACGCCAAGAAATGGAAGGAGGGATCACACATGGCTAAGACAATCGTTCACGAAAACGAGTCTATTGATGATGCTCTTCGTCGTTTCAAGCGTTCCGTTTCAAGAAGTGGTACCTTACAAGAATACCGCAAGCGCGAATTCTACGAAAAACCAAGTGTTCGTAGAAAATTGAAGTCAGAAGCTGCACGCAAGCGTAGACATTATTAATAATCTGAAAAGCTCACCCGGGAATGGGTGAGCTTTTTGTTTTCCAAAAATTGATTAACGCAGTACTGAAATAATTAATATTTCAGTGCTGCGTTTTTTATTTGTTGCATCAATGACTATATATAGATATTTATCAGATTGATACTACTATATCTTGTAGGCAAAAGCGAATAACTTTAAAAAGTCAAGTCTTAAGTTAAAGACGAGGAAAAGAAGACCTACAAGAAGATCTTAAAGGGTGTAAATCTCACTATGAATACAGGTGAAATTCACGCCATTATGGGACCAAACGGTACAGGTAAATCAACTTTATCTGAAACAATCATGGGCAATACTAAATATCGTGTTACTGAGGGTAAGATTTTACTTAATGAAATATGCTGTTGAACTTAATCGCTTGATTAGTTTTCAAATGGAAGGAGCCATTGGCTAATGTATGAAGATAGTCTTTCATCAAAAGAAAAAGAAGTCTTTGAAGCTTTAAAAAATGTGATTGATCCCGAATTGGGCGTGAGTTTGGTTGATTTAGGGTTGATTTATTCAGTTGAAGTTGATGATCAAAATGTTTGTCATATTAATTGGACTTTGACTACGATGGGCTGTCCTATTATTGAACTATTGCAAGATATGATTAAGAAGGCGGCACTACAAGTTGATGGAGTAAAAGACTGCGAAGCTAAATTAGTCTACTATCCCCAATGGACACCGAAGATGATGAGTCAAGTTGCAAGGCTTACTCTAGGTATTCATCTTTAAGGTGACTAGAGATGAAAAAATATCACCTTTTAAAATATGCTAACGGAAAATCATTGGCTGAAATCAACGAATCAGTTTAAGTGCCTAAAAATAAAGGATTTTGGCGTAGCCTATACAGGCCCTGGAGCTTTAGTTGCAGTAGGATATATGGATCCAGGTAATTGGGCTACTTCAATTAATGGTAGTCAAAGCTTCCAGTTTTTACTAATTTCGACTATTTTATTATCGAGTTTAATGGCGATGCTCCTGCAAAACTTGTCAGCTAAATTGGGGATCGTAACACAATTTGATTTAGCCCAAGCTATTAGACTGCATACTGATAAGTTTTTAAGCGTGATTCTATGGATAATTGCAGAACTTGCAATTATGGTAACAGATGTTACTGAAGTAATTGGCGCTGCGATTGCTTTAAATTTATTATTCAAAATACCGCTGATCTTAGCTACTCTTATTACTATTTTAGATGTACTGTTTCTTTTATTTCTAAGCAAGATTGGCTTTAGAAAAATTGAAATATTAGTGTCGTGTTTGATTTTCGTTATTCTTTTTATCTTTGCGTATGAAGTGATTCTAGCTAGACCTAATTGGATAAATATCGGTAGTAGTTGGAGGTATTTCACCATTATCAGGAAGCTTAGGAATTATTGGCGCAACAGTTATGCCTCATAATTTTTATCTTCATTCTGGTATTTGTCAGGTTAGGAAAATTAACTCTCGTAATCAAGAAGAAATTCGTCAAGCGGTCAAGTATACTGAGACTGATTCCAATATTCAATTAACAATTGCATTTATTATTAACTCGCTTTTGCTGATAATGGGAGCCGTGGTTTTTAAGAGTGGGGCTGTTCGAGACGGTTCGTTCTTTGGCTTGTATGACGCGCTTAATAATACGGTAATGTTGAGTAATCCAATATTAATAAATGTTGCAAAGACTGGAGCTGTATCGACTTTGTTTGCAATTGCGCTCCTAGCTTCAGGTCAGAACCCAACGATTACTGGAACTTTGACAGGTCAGTTAGTGATGGAAGGCTTTATTCATTTGAAAATGCCAATGTGGGCTAGACGATTGATCACTCGCTTGTTTTCGGTGATTCCAGTAATCATATGTGTAGGATTAACTGCAAATGATTCAATTGCAAAACAACATTTTGTCTTGAATATGTTGATGGAAAATTCACAGGTATTTTTAGCCTTTGCCGTACCATTTACAATAATTCCATTATTAATTTTGACTAATAATAAAAAATTAATGGGTGAATTTGCTAATAGTTACGTGGTATCGGTACTGGGGTGGAACTCCTTGTTAATATTGATTTTTTTGAATCTGTATAATTTACCAGAGACTTTTGTGACATTTAATTTTTGCAATCCAGATTTAGCAAAAGTAGTAGCCTATTTAATAATTGCTATCATTATGTTTTTGTTAGTCTGGACATGTGTAGAAATGTTGGGTGTTGATATAAGTAAGTTACAACGTAAATTTGTTTTATCTAATAGAAGAATATAAGAAAAAAACTCAGGGATTTTTCCTTGAGTTTTTGTCTTTTCCACACGTAAATTATTGAAATAAAACAAAATATTTGCTTTTTATAGAAAAAACTTCAATATATTACGTTGAAAACTTAATAGTTATGTTTATAGTTTGCTATAATATTATTGGGTTTTAATAGAAAGAAGGAATTATAAATTGAGTTTGTCAGATAAGATCATGACTGATATGAAAACAGCCATGAAAAATCACGATAAGACAACTCTTGATACTGTCCGCATGATCAAATCTGCTTTGATGAATGAAAAGATCAAGTTGGGACATGATTTGAATGCAGACGAAGAATTAACTGTTCTTAATCGCGAAAAGAAACAAAGAGAAGAATCAATCGAAGAGTTTGCTAAAGCTAAACGTGATGATTTAGTGGAAGAAACTAAGAAAGAATTAGCAGTAGTTGAAAAGTACTTGCCTAAACAAATGAGCAAGGACGAGTTGGAATCTGCTGTTAAGGAAACGATTGATGAAGTTGGTGCCAAAGGCAAGTCTGATTTTGGTAAGGTTATGAAAGCCTTAATGCCCAAGATCAAGGGACGTGCCGATGGTAAGGCTGCGTCTCAAGCAGTTCGTGATCAACTAAACTAAGTTTAGTAGTAACAAGAAGGAGCGGGTCTTTTTGGCTCAAACAACTTTTACACCTCAAAAAGCAGAGAATATTCAAAAATTAGTTGGAGTTAATGATGGAAATCTGAAGCTTCTTTCTGAAGGCTATGATTTGTCCGTTACCGATACTGGCAATGACATTGTTATTGCAGGGGATGATGAGGCAAACGTAAAGAAAGCCGTCGCTGTTTTAAAGGCACTTGACAGTGTCGTGAATACCGGCGTTAACGTTGGCGCGCCCGATACGGTTAGTGCGATGAAGATGGCCGACAAGGGTACCACAGAGTACTTTGCGGATCTGTATAAGAAAGTCTTGATTCGGGATGCTAAAGGTAGACCGGTCAGGGTGAAAAATATGGGTCAAAAGCGTTATGTCGAGGCCATTGATAAATCCGATGTTATCTTTGGAATAGGGCCAGCTGGGACTGGTAAGACTTTCTTGGCAGTTGTTTGTGCAATTGCTGCATTCAAAAAGGGCGAAGTTTCCAGAATAATTTTGACTAGACCAGCCGTTGAAGCTGGTGAATCACTTGGATTTTTGCCTGGTGACTTGAAGGAAAAAGTTGATCCATATTTGAGACCAATTTACGATTCTTTGTACGCTATTCTTGGTACTAATACTACTGACCGCTTAATGGAACGTGGCGTAATTGAAGTGGCTCCACTTGCTTATATGCGTGGACGTACGCTTGATGACGCGTTTGTAATTCTTGATGAAGCCCAAAACACTACTGATGCACAAATGAAGATGTTTTTGACACGTCTTGGTTTTAACTCCAAGATGGTCGTAAACGGAGATATGACTCAAGTCGATTTGCCGGGACGACAGCATAGCGGTTTAATCGATGCTAGACGAATTTTGAAGAACATCGACCAAATCAAATTCATCAACTTTTCTGCACAGGATGTTGTTCGTCACCCTGTAGTTGCCAAAATTATTACTGCTTATGAAAAAGAGGACGCTAAACACTAAAAATGGATCCAATTGATATTACCTATAATGATGAAGTTGGTTTTTTAGATGATAAAAAACGCGACTGGCAAGACTGGATTATGAAGCTTTTGCTTTTAGCTAAGAAAGAAATTGGCAAAGATAATAACTTAGAAATGAGTATTAACTTTGTTGACGAAGATCGTAGTCACGAGATTAATTTAAAGTATCGTGATAAAGATCGTCCAACAGATGTCATTTCTTTTGCAATTGAAGATGGTGAGGATTCAATTGACTTAGCTGCCTTTGAGGATGATCCTGATTTTCAAGAAGATATCGGGGATTTGTTTATGTGTCCAAGTGTCATCAAACGTCATAGCAAGGAATATGGCACTGGGTTTGACCGAGAATTTGGTTATACTGTAGTTCACGGCTTCTTGCACTTGAATGGCTATGATCATATCAAGCCTGATGAAGCTAAAGAAATGTTTGGCATTCAAGGAAAGGTGCTTGAAGACTACGGCTTACCACTATATCCAGATCAATTAGATGAAGGCAGAGGTAAATAATGGAAGAAAAAAAGTTTAAGTCTGGCTTTGTTGCCTTAGTTGGTCGACCAAATGTCGGTAAGTCAACTTTGATGAATTACTTAGTTGGCCAAAAAGTGGCGATTACTTCTAATAAGCCTCAGACCACGAGAAATCGTATCTCAGGCATTTATACTTCCGATGATATGCAAATCATCTTTGTAGATACACCAGGTATCTTTAAGCCTCATTCAAAACTTGACGACTATATGGATAAAGCTAGTCTTTCTAGTTTAAATGATGTAGATTTAGTTTTATTCATGGTAGAACCTGAGAAAATTGGTAAAGGTGATCAATACATTGCTGATTTGCTTAAGGAAGTAAAAGTTCCCGTATTTTTAGTAATCAATAAGGTTGATCAAATTCACCCTAACAAGTTGTTGCCAATTATGGATTCATACCATAAGCTAGAGAGCTTTAAAGAAATACTACCGATTTCTGCTACTCAAGGCATTGGTATTGAAGACTTATTAGCTACGCTTAACAAGTACTTGCCAGAAGGACCACAATATTATAGTGCTGACCAGATCACAGATCGGCCTGAATATTTTGTCGTCGCTGAACTTATTCGTGAACAGATCTTACGACTTACTTCACAAGAAGTACCGCACGCTACCGCGGTTGCCGTTGATCAAATGAATAAGCATCAAAATGGCAAGTTGGTGATTGAAGCAACCATTTATGTTGAAAGAGATGGACAAAAGGGCATTATCATAGGTAAAGGTGGTAAGATGCTCAAGCAAATAGGTATTAATTCTCGTAAGGAAATCGAAGATTTGCTTGGAGAAAAAGTCAATTTGCGTCTCTGGGTTAAGGTCCAACACAACTGGCGCTCAGATCCAAGCTTCTTAAAACAAATTGGTTATGATAAGAAGGAACTTAGTTAATGGTACGCGAACTTAAAGAAGTTCAGGGTATTATTTTCAAAAGACAAAAATATAAAGAAGCAGATTTATTAGCAAAAATCATGACTAAGCAAGATGGAATAATTACCTTAATTGTGAAGGGAGCTTTGCGGCCAAAGTCACGTTTAAGTGCTGCGACGCTGAATTTTTCAATGGGTACTTATGTCATTTATACCAGCGGACATGGTTTGAGCAATCTACGCACGTATAAAGAAGTAAAGCAATTCGATGGGTTATACCAAGACCTGACGAAGAATGCTTATGCTTCTTTTATTTTTGACTTAATTGATCATGCTTTTGTCGAATATCAGCCAATTGGCAAGTATTATGACTTGGCTCTTTTTGCCCTGAAAAAGATTAATGAAGGCGTTGATTGCGAGATGATCACGCAAATTGTGCAAATGAAAATGCTCAGTGCTTATGGCGTTGAACCTGAACTAAGACATTGTGTAATTTGCGGTAAAGAAAAAGGCATTTTCGATTATTCAATTAAACTAGGTGGGGTTATTTGCAGTGACCATTTTGGAGTAGTAAATAGTTGCATGCATTTAAAGCCAAAGGAAACTGCCGTTTTGAGAACAATCGGCCTTTTGCCTACTGATCGTCTTGGAACAATTACAATTAATGAAGAAACTAAAAAGGCTACTAGAAAAGCAATCGATCGCATCTATCGTGAGACGATTGATTTAAACTTAAAGACCAAAAAATTCTTAGATGAATTAAAACTTTTTTAGTTAGTAAATATCTGGTTTAAACCTAGTTCATGTGTTAAAATATGTACGTGTTTGGCGATGATGAGGATTAGAAAAGTACTAGTTAAGCGAGTACCGTTTGGTGTAAGGGTACCTAGGAAAAGGCCCCTCTAGTCAAAGCTCAATTAAGTGCAGGAAGAACACTTCCTGAATTAGGGTGGAACCGCGATATATTTCGTCCCTATGCAAAATTTTGCATAGGCTTTTTTTATGGCCTAGCGCAGGAGGAGAATTAAGGAAAATGGCAGATAAGAAATTAAACATTCAAAATATGATCTTTAAGCTGGAACAATTCTGGTCCTCCAAAGGTTGTATGATTATGCCTTCTTACGATGTTGAAAAAGGTGCAGGTACGATGAGTCCTTACACTTTTCTTCGTGCAGTTGGTCCTGAACCATGGGCAGCTTGTTATGTAGAGCCTTCAAGAAGACCTGCAGATGGTCGTTATGGTGAAAACCCTAACCGGTTATTCCAACATCACCAATTCCAAGTTGTTATCAAGCCAGCCCCAAAGGATATTCAACAATACTACTTGGACAGTTTGAAGGTTTTAGGCATCGATCCTTTGGAACACGATATTCGTTTCGTAGAAGACAACTGGGCTAACCCATCAATGGGTTGTGCCGGTGTTGGTTGGGAAGTATGGCTTGACGGTATGGAAGTTAGTCAATTTACATACTTCCAAGTAGTTGGTGAATTAGACGTTAAGCCAACTATGAGTGAAATCACTTACGGTGTTGAAAGACTTGCATCATACATTCAAGACGTAAACTCAGTCTTTGACCTTGAATGGGGTAACGGTGTTCTTTACCGTGATATCTTTAAGCAACCAGAATATGAACATTCTAAGTATGCCTTTGAAGAATCAGATCAAGATCAACTTCTTAAGTTCTTCGATATTTATGAAGCAACTGCTAAGCGTCTTCTTGGTCAAAACCTTGTACACCCAGCATATGACTACATTTTGAAGTGTTCACATACTTTCAACTTGCTTGATGCTCGTGGTGCTGTTTCAGTAACTGAACGTGCTGGATACTTATCAAGAATTAGAAACTTGGCTCATGAAGTAGCTGTTAAGTTTGTCGAAGAACGTGAAAAGCGTGGCTTCCCATTGCTTAAGAGCGCAGAAGACAAGAAAGCTGGGGTAGAAAATGGCTAAAGATTATTTATTTGAAATCGGTACTGAAGAAATGCCAGCCCATGTTGTACCACGCAGCGTAAAGCAATTGGCTGACAGAACTAGAAAGTTTTTGAAAGAAAACGGTCTTAAGTTTAAGGACATCAAGACTTTTGCTACACCACGTCGTTTGACTATCTTGGTTGAAGACTTAGCTGAAAAGCAAGACGATATTGATGAGGTAAAAAAAGGTCCTGCTAAGAAGATTGCTCAAGATGCTGATGGTAACTGGACTAAGGCTGCACAAGGTTTTGCTCGTGGCCAAGGTATGACTACTGATGACATCTACTTTGAAGAACTTAAGGGTACTGAATACGCTTATGTTCACGTTCAAAAAGAAGGTAAAAAGGCTACTGATATTTTGCTTGGTATGAGTGATATCATCAAGGCTATGACCTTCCCAACCAAGATGAGATGGGATTCAAACGACTTTGAATTCGTTCGTCCAATCCACTGGCTTGTATCATTATTTGGTAGTGACGTAGTTCCAGTTAAGATCTTGGATATTACTGCTGGCCGTAAGACTCAAGGTCACCGTTTCTTAGGCGATTCAGTAGTATTGGCTAATGCAGATGACTATGAAGATGCATTGAAGGATCAATATGTAATTGCTAACGCTGAAGAGCGTAAAGATATGATCGTTAACCAAATGAATGAATTGGTTAAGGAAAATCATTGGCAAGTAAAACCTGATCGTGATCTTCTTGAAGAAGTTACCTACTTAGTTGAATACCCAACTGTTTTTGCTGGTTCATTTGATGAAAAGTACTTAAACATCCCAGACGAAGTATTAATTACTTCAATGAAGGATAACCAAAGATACTTTGAAGTTTACGACGAAAATGGCAAGTTAATTAACCACTTTATTGCTGTAAGAAACGGTAACAAGGATTACTTAGATAACGTTATTTCAGGTAACGAAAAAGTATTGGTAGCTCGTTTAGACGATGCTCAATTCTTCTACGATGAAGACCGTAAATACCCACTTAGCCACTTTGTTGATCGTCTTAAGAATGTTTCATTCCACGACAAGATTGGTTCAATGGCTGAAAAGATGCAACGTGTACGCATGATTGGTGATTATCTTGCTAAGCGTTGGGACTTACCAGAAAACGTAGTAAAGGACTTCGACCGTGCTAGTGAACTTTACAAGTTTGACTTAGTAACTCAAATGGTAGGGGAATTCGCTGAACTTCAAGGTGTCATGGGTATGCACTATGCTCGTCTTGCAGGTGAAGACGAAGAAGTTTCTGTAGCTATTAAGGAACACTACATGCCAGCAACTGCTGAAGGTCCACTTCCAGAAACTACTGTAGGTTCACTTTTGTCTATTGCAGATAAGATTGATACTATCGTAACCTTCTTCGGTGCAGGTATGATTCCTACTTCATCAAACGACCCATACGCACTTCGTCGTTACGCTTACGGTATTGTTAGAATTTTGCTTAACGAAAAGTGGTCACTTCCATTTAACGAAGTATTGCCAGAAATCATTAACATGCTTAATGGTGTAACCCCAGCTAAACTTCCTAAGGGTGATGCAGACCAAGAAATCGCTGACTTTATTCGTGATCGTGTAAAGCAATACTTGCAAAAGAACAACTTCAAGTACGATATCGTTGATGCTGTCCTTGCATCAAGTCAACAAGACCCAAGTCAAATTTTGGCAGCTGCTAATGTATTGCAACTTCACCACGATGATGAAGAATTTAAGCCAGTAGTTGAAAGTTTGACTAGAATTGACAACATCTTGAAGAAAGCTAAGTTCAAGGGTAATGTTAAAATCGCTGAAAGCTTATTCGACGACAACAGTGAAAAAGAACTTTATGCTGGTGTTGAAAACTTGCAAAAGGTTGAAAGTTTGGCTGACCTTTACCAAGGCTTCGTTCAACTTCAACCAGTTATTGACCAATACTTCGATGCTAATATGATCATGGCTAAGGATGAAAAGGTTAAGAACAACCGTTTAGCACAATTATTTGCTGTTAGTGAATTAGCTGATCGTTTAGGTGACTTGAGTAAGTTAGTCATTAAATAATAAAAATAGATAGAAAAGGTGATTCATATGGCTGGACGGATTCCAGAAGAATTCATCAATGAGGTCCGCAGTAACGTTAATATTGTAGATATCATCAGCCAATACGTGTCACTTGAAAAGAAAGGCAAAGACTATATTGGTCTTTGCCCTTTTCATCAAGAAAAAACACCTTCTTTTACGGTTAATGAAGAAAAACAGTTCTTCAAATGTTTTGGCTGTGGTAAAGGCGGCAACGTTTTTAAATTCTTAATGTATAAGGATAATCTGACTTTCCCAGAAAGCGTAGAGCGGGTTGCAGAATTTGCTCATATCGCGATGCCACAAGGATATGGCAATAATGATGGAAGCAAGATGAATCCACTTATGCGGATGCATAAGGATGCAGCAGAATTTTATCACCGTGTATTGCTTACCACTAAAGCTGGTGAAAGAGGGATGCAGTATGCTCAAAAGCGGCAACTGGATCAAAAGGTGTTAGATCATTTTAATATTGGTTATGCTCCCAAAGAAGATAATGTTCTGATTACTTATCTGCGTGGCAAAGGCTATCAAGATGATGAGCTGCAAAAAAGTGGCTTATTTGTCGAAAGTAAAGATGGACGCTTATTTGACCGTTTTCGTGATCGACTAATGTTTCCTTTGGATAATGAAAATGGTCGAACGATTGGCTTTTCAGGGCGGAGAATCTCTGACGATAAAACTGAAGCTAAATATATGAACAGTCCTGAGACAAGTATCTTTACCAAGTCTAAAGTTCTGTTTCACTTTGCGGAAGCAAAGAAAGCAGCAAGAAGTGAGCAGCACCTTATTCTTTACGAAGGATACATGGATGTAATAGCTGCTTACAAGGCAGGCATTAGCTCAGGCATTGCTTCGATGGGTACTAGTTTGACAGATGATCAAATTTATTTGTTACGGCGGGTAACCACTAATATTATTATCAACTACGATGGAGATCCACCTGGTATTCATGCGGAAGAACGTGCCGCAAGAATGTTTAACAAGGCAGGCAATTTCAACCTAGGAATCGTTGTTTTGCCCGATAATCTGGATCCGGATGAGTATGTTAAAAAATATGGCGCCGAAAAATACCAAAATGAGGTAAATGGTGCTAAGACTCCAACTGAATTTTTCCTTGAAAGATTGGCTAAAAAGTACAATCTTAACAATGATCGAGAAAAGATTACTTATTTGGATGAAGCAGTCAAAGAGATCGCGCAAGTTAGAAACCCGGTTGAACGGGACATGTATATTGAACAGCTTGCACGCAACGCACAGGTGTCATCTGCTTCGTTAAAAGCAAATTTAGCTAGAGAATTACGTAGAAATAATCGTGCTAAAAGTCATATGCGTCAGCAGTCTAATTATTCTGCTCCGACTCCTAGCACGGATGAGATGCAGCCTTCTTTTGAATCAGCAGAGACTGCTACGATCCAACAAACAGCAGGGCAACGACACCCAAGGCAAGTTAGATTATTATACTTATTTATTCATTCACAGCAGGCACAAAAATATCTACAGGAGGGAAATTTCCATTTTCCAGATAAAGACTTTGAAGAATTAGCACAATTATGGATTAAATACAAAGAAACACACGATAATCCGCAAATTGATGGTTTCTTAGATTTTATTCCTGAGCAACTTCAAGGTATAATAGTAGATGCTGAAATGGCAAACATGCCAAAAGATTTTACAATTCAAGAGATTAATGAGTATGTCCAATCGCTTCAAAAGCGCAACATTTATTCCCGGCTGAATGAGCTTAACAATCAATTACAGGATGCAATGCGCAAACAAGATCGAGACGAATGTTTGAGACTTACTCAAAAGATTATTGAGTTGAAAAGGGTCTTAGGTTAATAAGGAGGCTTTTTAGTGGCAGAAAGAGAAACTACACAAAAACCATCTTTGGACAAGGTGGTAAAGCAAGTCGTTAAGGACGTTAAGAAGGAAAAGACAATTACTGAAAAGGACTTCACTGCTCGTCTGATTAAGCCTTATAATTTGCAAGGCAAGGCTGTTGACCAACTTGTACAAGAGTTTGAAGATAATGGTATCAGTATTGTTGATGAAAATGGCGATCCTTCAAAGTTAGCCTTAAAGAAGCAAAAGGATGTTGAAAAGGCTGAATTAAAGGATATGTCAGCACCTTCAAGCGTTCGAATGAATGACCCAGTACGGATGTATTTGAAGGAAATCGGACGTGTGCCACTTCTTACTGCAGACCAAGAAATCGCTCTTGCCAAGAGAATTGAAGCTGGCGATGAAGAAGCAAAGCAAGAATTAGCTGAAGCTAACCTTCGTTTGGTTGTTTCTATCGCTAAGCGTTATGTTGGTCGTGGTATGTCATTCCTTGACTTGATTCAAGAAGGTAACATGGGTCTGATGAAGGCCGTTGACAAGTTCGATTATCGTCTTGGCTTTAAGTTCTCTACTTATGCAACTTGGTGGATTAGACAGGCTATTACCCGTGCTATTGCCGACCAAGCACGTACTATCAGAATTCCTGTCCACATGGTTGAAACGATCAACAAGTTGATTAGAATTCAACGTCAATTGTTACAAGACTTAGGTCGTGAACCAACTCCAGAAGAAATTGGTGCTGAAATGAATATGCCAACCAATAAGGTTCGTGATATTCTTAAGATCGCTCAAGAACCAGTTTCTCTTGAAACTCCTATTGGTGAAGAGGATGATTCACACTTAGGTGACTTCATTGAGGATAAGGATGCAACTAGTCCAGAACAACATGCTTCATACGAAATGTTAAAGGAACAACTTGAACAAGTACTTGAAACTTTAACTGACCGTGAAGAAAATGTTTTACGTTTGCGTTTTGGTCTTGATGATGGCCGTACTCGTACTTTGGAAGAAGTAGGTAAGGTATTTGGCGTAACTCGTGAACGTATTCGTCAGATTGAAGCTAAGGCTTTAAGAAAGCTTCGTCACCCAAGTCGTTCAAATCAATTGCGTGACTTTATGGATTAATATCTAGATCTATGAAAAAGACGTTAAGCAAGTGCTTAACGTCTTTTTTGATTTGCTTTATTGTTTGCTGACTTTTCCTTTAGCGATATCATCTTCAATGATCTTCATTGGGTTGAGCCAAGTACCATTGTCTTTCCAGTAGTAGCGACATGGTACACCATGTTTATCAATGTATTTCTTGTCTGTCTTAGTTATTCCTAAGTGGATGTGAGAACCGGTTAAGCGACCGATCTTTTGGCCTAACTTAATCTTTTGGCCCTTCTTTACGTAAATATCTGTGATGCTGAGAAAACCTTCTTGATAGATTTCTACATAGCCATCATCAGAAATCACCCAAACATATAAGCCAAGGCCTGGAGCATACTTAACTTTATGAACTGTCCCAGCATGCACAGCATAAACAGTAGAGTGTCCTACTTCGCTGAAGCCGAAGTCGTAACCATCGTGGAAGTAACTTTTAGTAGGGTAGTAACGTCTAATTACGTCAGTTTCACCGAATTTTTGGCCTGATTTAAATTTTATTTTCTTTTCGTAAAGGCGTTTAAAAGGATAACCCCAGGTAACCTTATGAACTACTTTTTTCTTCTTTTTAGGCTTTTTCTTTTTTACGACTTGAGTCTGAGGTCTATTGGCATTTAAATCAATGTGCCAAAGCGGTACCGAAGCAAAAATAATAATTGCAATTAATGCAATAAAAAGCGATACTTTGCTTTCTGTTTTTTTCATCTAAAAAAGTTCATCTCGTTTTCCATCAAGCATATGTTCACTAACATTAGGATCGAAAAATACAGGTAAATCATGATCAAAATTATAAGCTAGCTTATGTTGCTGCAGCTCTTCTTTAGTCATCCAAGTTAAAGTCCCTTCGTCTGATGCCTTGACTGTCCCCTTAAATTCATCGGCAACATAGAAAAAGACTAAATAGCGTTCATGATTTTTATCATAGAACTGCTTTACTCCAACAAGTTGGGGATGAGAAATGGTCAGTCCGGTTTCTTCTTTGATTTCTCGAACAACAGAATCATTAAAAGACTCATGTGGTTCAACGTGACCACCAGGGAAGGTAAGGCCTGGCCAAACTGGATCGTTGCGGTCCAAAACTAGAATTTTATCTCCATTTTTGATCATGCACATGTTAGTTAAAGTTACTGTCTCAGTTCTTTTCAATGCAAAAACCCACTTTCTTTGTACGATTATAGCAAAACATGACTAAAAACAACTACTAAATATGCTAAAATTTGATTAAACATACTCTTTATGGAGGATTAAATGAACTTAAGATTAAATACGCTGGCAAAAATGGTCGATCCCGACAGTAAAGTTGCCGATATTGGTACTGACCATGCTTATTTGCCAATTGAATTAGTTAGATCAGGAAAAATAAAATATGCGATTGCAAGTGATGTTGCTGAAGGACCGCTTGAAAATGCTAAAAACGATATTGCGGAAGCTGGATTAAGCGATCAAATTGAAACGCGTTTAGGCAATGGACTAGAAACTATTACTCATCAAGACCAAGTAGATACTGTAGTAATCGCTGGTATGGGTGGAAAATTGATGGTTGATATTTTGGATACGGCTTGGAGTAAAGACTTTCAATTTAAAAATTTAGTGCTTGAACCTAATATCGGTGAAGCTGGCGTGCGTAATTGGTTAATGATGCACAATTATGAAATTGTAGCAGAAAAGTTGATAGCAGAAGCCGGCCACACCTATGAATTAATTAAGGCACGTTTGACAGCTAATAAACATGATTTAACCGAAAAAGATATTTTCTTTGGTCCATTCATTGTACGTGAAAAGAACCCCGTATTTTATCAAAAATGGCAAGGGCAATTGGCTTACAATGAAAAATTGCTAAAGAATTTGAACAAGGCGCGAAATAAAGACGAAGACCGTATTAATGAGATTGAACATAATATTCAGTTGATTAAGGAGGAGCTAAGCGATGACTAAAGTCAAAGAGATTGTTGAACGTTTAAGACAAGATTTTCCAGAGGACATTGCTTCTAAAGGCGATCCTGTGGGGATGCAAATCGGTTCAATCGATGCCGATGTTACTAAGGTAATGACGACTTTGGATGTGCGTCCTCAAGTTGTCGAAGAAGCTGTAAAAAAGGGTGTTAACTTTATTGTCAGCCATCACCCTGTAATGTTTAGACCTGCACGTAATTTAGATTTTGCCAACGCACAAAATGCAATGTATGGCGAGATTATCAAAAATGGCATTACCGTTTATTCAATTCACACAAATTCTGATAAGGCACAAAATGGCTCAGCTGATTGGCAAGCTGAAGAATTAGGCTTAAAAGATGTTGAACCATTTTGCTTAGATGATGATGGCATTGCAATGGGACGAAAGGGTAAACTACCTAAGACGATGTCAGCTTATGATTTTGCTTATTATGTTAAAGACAAAATGAAGATCAAGATGGCCAGATTGATTACTGCGGATAACGACAAACAAATTTCCACTGTCGGCTTTATCTGTGGTGATGGTGGTAAATACTGGACTAAAGCTTTAGATGATAATTTGGATGCCTTTATTACAGGTGACGTTTATTATCACGTCGGTCATGATATGATTTCATCCGGTTTAACAGTAGTTGATCCTGGTCATTATACTGAAAAATTGTTTAAATATAAGGTATATGATCGTCTCAAGAAATGGAACGAAGAGAATAATTGGAATGTTGGCGTTGAGCTTTCTGAAGTTTCAACAAATCCATTTCAAGATTTATTTTAATAGAAAGAGGATAGAATAAATGGAATACCCAAACTTGTTGCCAAGATTTTTAAAATATGTAAAAGTAAATTCACGTTCAGATGAACATTCAGATCGTTTTCCTTCAACTGAAAGAGAAGAAAACTTCCAAAAGAATGTCATTATGAAAGACCTTGAAGAATTAGGTCTTAGTGACGTTCACTATAATCAAAAAGCTGGTAGCGTAATTGCTGAAATTCCTTCAAACGTTGATTACGACGTACCTGTAATGGGCTTTTTAGCACACAGTGATACAGCTGACTTCAATTCAGAAAATGTTAAGCCACAAATTCATGAAAATTATGATGGTGAAAGCAAGATTCAATTAGGCGATTCGGAATTTTATCTTGATCCAAAGGTTTTCCCACACTTGAAGAACTACAAGGGTCAAACTATCATCACTGCTTCAGGTGATACCTTGCTTGGTGGGGACGACAAATGTGGTGTTTCTGAATTAATGACTTTTGCGGAATACTTGATGAACCATCCAGAAGTAAAACACGGTAAGATTCGTTTAGCCTTCACTCCTGATGAAGAAATCGGTACTGGTGCAGAACACTTTGATGTCAAAGACTTCGGTGCAGATTTTGCCTTTACTGTTGATGGTGAAGCACCTGGTAAACTTGACTGGGGTACTTTCTCAGCAGCGCAATTTAGTCTTGATATTCAAGGGGTTAACGTTCACCCAGCTGTAGCTAAAGGTCAAATGATTAATGCTGTTCAGGTAGGAATTGATTTCCATAATCAATTGCCAGAACATGATCGTCCAGAACATACTGATGGTCGAGAAGGTTTCTTCCACTTGATGAGCTTCAACGGTACTGTTGATAATGCACACCTTGATTACATCATCCGTGACTTTGAACGTGATGGTCTTGAAGAACGTAAGAATTTGGTTAAATCAATCGTTGACAAGATGAACGCTGAATTTGGTACTGAACGCATTAAGTTGAAGATGTGGGACCAATACTACAACATGGCTGATGAATTGAAGAAGCACATGGATATTGTTGATTTGGCTAGGGATGCATATAAGGCTGAAGGTCTTGAAATCAACGAAGATCCAGTTCGTGGTGGTACAGATGGTTCACAATTGACTTACATGGGTCTTCCTTGTCCTAACATTTTTGCAGGTGAAGAAAACATGCATGGTCGCTACGAATATACTGTTCTTGAATCAATGTACAAGGCTGTTGATGTTATGATCAAAATGGCTGAATTAAATGCTGAAAGAGCAAAGCAGTGAAACAAATTTAAATAACTGCTATAAAAATATATACTTTTAAATAGCTATGATTATGCAAAACTTATGCTTATTTAAAGCATAACAAGTTATTCACTAGTATTATAATTGACAAAAAATATGCCAATATTGTTGTTAGATCAGCAATATTGGCTATTTTTTGTTTTGAATTTTAATTTTATAAAAATGTGAAACAGGATAAAAATAATACTTGAAAATTGAGTATAAAGTTAGTAGTATTATTAGTGTAATAGATAAATAATACAGTATATGTAGAAGGTGAGTTAATGGAATTTAAGGATAATATTCCTATTTATCTTCAAATTGAGCAATATTTATATCGTCAAATTGCTTTAGGTAAGATGAAGGCCGGTGAGAAGATTCCATCGGTTAGAAAGTTGGCATTGGAATTGACTGTTAATGTCAATACTGTTCAACGTGCTTTACAGGAAATGAACACACAAGGCATTCTTTATACCAAGCGTGGCGAGGGTAATTTTGTTACTGAAGATACGGAATTGCTTTCTAAAACAAAGCAATCTCTCATCAACAATGAGTTAGATGAATTTGTACAAAATATGGAAAAATTAGGTGTTAAAAAGGATAAATTAGTCTCAACACTAACAGAGTACTTGAAAGATAGTGAGAATCATAATGAGTGATTTATTAATTATTAAAGATTTAACTTACAAGAAAAATCAAAAAACAATTTTAAAAGATGTTGATCTAACTTTAACGTCAGGCAAAATCGTGGCCTTATTAGGTGAAAATGGGGCAGGTAAAACAACTTTAATGCGTATTATCGCTGGAGTGGCCAAGAATTATAAGGGACAGATTGATTTAGCTGGTGCAACTAAAGAAGCTGAAAGAAAGGCTAAATTATCTTTTACTGATGGCTTAACAGGTTTCAGTGATTCAACTAAGATTGCGCAAATTGTTCGCTTTTATGCTACAATCTTTCAAGATTTTGATGAAAATGAATTTGATGAATTACGCAAATTCATGAAGTTAGATCCTGAGATGAAACTTAGTCAATTGTCTCGTGGTATGCGTGAAAAGCTAATCATTGCTTTGACTTTTGCACGTAAGGCAGATTTATATCTGCTTGATGAACCGTTTGGCGGCATTGATGCAATGGCCCGCAAGAAGATCATCAATTCAATTATTTTGTGGAAAGACGAAAATTCTACTATTTTAGTCTCTGATCACTTTGTCAATGAGATTTCATCATTGCTTGATGAAGTAGTCATCGTTAAGGATAATACAGTTTTAGAGCATAAATCAGCAGACGATATCAGACAAAACCACAAGTCAATTGAAGAATACTACGAGAGCTTTTATGCAGATGAGGATGATGAATAATGACTAGTTTTAATACATTGTTCAACAGAATGTTTCAAGAAAAAAGCAAGTCAGTTTATTTAATTTACTTAATCCAGGCCTTTGCTAGTTTGTGCTTCACGATCATGATGATGGTCTCTGCTGGAGGTCATGCTCAAGAAATAGTAGTGGGAAGTGCACGGGAAACAATTAACCCGGTGGTAGAATTCTTATTCATGTTTGCAGTAATGATGCTAATGACATCATTTGTGGCGGATTTCGTTTATTGGATTGTTTCTTCCGTAAAAAACGAAAGAATTAACCGTAGTCAAACTTGGCGTTTAATTCCAATCAGTGATACCAAATTTTTATTAAGCAACTTTGGTACAGCTTTTCTTTCATACATTTGGCTTGGTATTTTAGAGTTTGTAACTGCTGTAGTAATGTCGCTACCTTTGCTTTTATCAAGTAAAGAAATTAAAGAAGCTCTTCAAAGAAGCAACTTTGATATTAGTGCTCAGACCTGGGACCAACTACTCGGCGGATTATTACTAGTAATCTTATTAGGCTATGCTTGGTACGCCATTGTTAGCTTGATTAATTTAAGCAGCAGAAGCATTATGGATTTTTTGCCTAATGGTTCAAGTAAAGCCTTGATGTTCTTTGTTAGATTAATCATAGTGATCATGATTGTCTGGCTTTTGGTCTATGCATCAAGTACATTATTTTCTGTGATTGGTCAATTTACGCCATTTGATTTTGGTTCTGGTGATACAGGAGTTTGGTCAGTCGTACTAGAATTTTTGGCCTTTGATGTAATTATTACTTTAATCGATATTTTCCTTTTGAATAAATTCGTTGAATCTAAACAGAACTAGGAGGCCGCTATGACAAGTACTAAAGCTTTATTTAAACAAATGTTTTTACAAAAGCGTCGGTATGCTAATCTGGTTTTGTTAATCCAAACCTTTGCCGTGGCATTTATGTTCTTAATGGGAGTCATTTTTAAAGGCAATGGCAATCCCATTAATAATGTTGCTAGCGGATTTGTTGGAAGTGACAATCTTTGGGACTTGATATTGGGTCTGGGTGTACTTACTACATTTTTTGCCGATGTTACCTTTTTAGGCCTAATGTGCTGGCAAAATGAAAAAATCAATTTAAGTCAGACTTGGCAATTGATTCCAGCATCTGGTAGTAAAATTTGGATCATTAATATTGTTTCTAGCATAGTTGAATGTGCTTATATCTTCGTTATTCAAATTGTAATAGGTTTAGTCGTAGTAACTATTGACAGTTTTAGCCATCATATCAATCCTTTCGTTGGTACAAGTTTTGGTACAAATATTTCTTTTATTGAGTCTGCCTGGTCTCTTATTGAAGAACTATTAACTCTGGTTGGATTGTGTTTAATTATCTTTGCTTTTGTTAGCTTAACCAATCTTTTGACTAGAACCATTGCTGACCAATTGCCAATGAAAAATACTACTGCAGTCAGATTAGTTGTAATGGCTATTTTGGTAATTGTTGGTGTGATTATTGCATTGCGAATCAACGATCAAGTGTTAACCATGTATACTAATCATTTATTTGCTAGAGCCCATCGAGCTATTGATGTTGATACTCTTGGAGTTTCTGCGCTTGAATACTGGATTGGCGCAATTTTGCTAGGCATTATTAATTGTCTTCTTATTCAGAAATTCGTTGAGCCTAAAATAGTTAATCGTTAGAAGGGGATGAATGAGTTGACTAGTTTTGGTAATCTTTTCAAACAAATGTGGGTACAGAAAAGTATAAATATATTTATTTGCTTTTCGTCATTAACTTGTTTACAATAGCGTTTCTTTCAATATTCGCTTGGGGAACCGGTAATTATGATTTAACTTTCTTTTATACGCCGACTCATAATTTAGGTAGTTTTTGGCGCTATAATATGGCTGCTTTAACTATTTATTTTGATATTGCTTTTTGTGCAGTTACTTGCTGGCAAAACGAAAAGATCAATATGAGTCAAACTTGGCACTTAGCTGCTGTAGATGAAAGAAAGACTTATTTAGCTAATGTATTCAGTAGCTTAATTGCATGTGGTGTTTTCTTCTTATTGCAACAAGTTATAAATATTCTTCTGCTTATTCCTACTATGGGACCAAATTGTGTGGCAGAAGCATTTAGTCAATTTGGCTTATCTCCTCTTACACCAAATGTGCCAGGAATCAATGTATCTTTTGAATTCTATTGGCTATTTGTAGTATTAGTTATTTTGTTTATTTATTTCTTTGTAAGTTTTGCCAACTTTGTTTCAAGAATTGTTTCTAATGAACTCCCTGTAAAGAGCACCTTATGGATTAGACTTTTGATCATGGCGATTTTAGTAATTATTGCTGTTTATGTTTGGTTAATCGTCCTTTCTCACTTACAAAACTTGGTTGATACTAATAAAGTACTTCAGTCATATGATCCAATCTGGTTAGATGATCTTCTTTTATTGATAGTAGACTTAGTATTTGGTCTATGCGATATCTTGTTTGTTAGAAAATGGATTGAACCTAAAATTGTAAATAGATAAGAGAGAGCAATCATTAATTGATTGCTTTTTTTCTTGTTATAATTGTTTCGAGGTGAAAATTATGAAGGAAGAATCGCTTTTTTCCTTAGCCAATGAAAATGAGAGTACACCGCTAGCAGAGATCATTGCTAAACATACAAAGGCTCACTTTATCACCTTTAGTGCCGTGACTTCATCGATTAAATACATTCGCCAAATCATGGAAGAAGCGGAACAGAACCGTCAATTTGGTGAAAAGATGATTTTGTCTTTATCGATGAAATCCATCGCTTTAATAAGGCACAACAAGATGCCTTTTTGTCCTTTGTCGAACGTGGAAGCATTACCTTAATTGGGGCAACGACTGAAAATCCATCATTTGAGGTTAATTCAGCGTTGCTCAGCCGTGCAAAAGTATTCGTTCTTCATTCTTTATCAACTGATGATATTATTCATTTGCTGAAAAATGCTATTAATAACCCAGCAGGATTTCCTGGATTAGATGTCCAAATATCTGATGAAAATCTGCGTATGATTGCGGAATTTAGCAATGGGGATGCACGCAGCAGCCTGAATACGCTTGAAAATGCCGTTTTAAATGGTAAGAAGACAGGTAAAAGGGTAGAGAGCATTTTGCAACAGTTAATCAATACTAAGTCTCTACGCTATGATAAAAAAGGTAATGAACACTATAACTTAACCGCGGCCTTGCACAAATCAATGCGTAATAGTGATGTTGATGCTGCAGTTTACTGGGTGAATCGCATATTAGACGGTGGAGAAGATCCTTTATATATTGCGCGTCGATTAGTCAGATTTGCTAGTGAAAATGTGGGTCTAGCCGATATAAATATTTTGAACGTAGCGATTAATACTTTTCAAGCTTGTAAATTTATCGGAACGCCAGAATGCGTCATTTATCTGGCTTGCACACCGAAATCGAATTCAGTTTATGTTGCTCAACAAGAGGCGGAAAAGGCAATCAAGAGAACGGGCAATTTACCTGTACCGCTTCAAATTAGAAATGCACCAACTAAACTGATGAAGGACTTAAATTATGGCAAGGATTACCAATATGCTCAAGATGCACCGGATAAGCTTACTAATATGAAAACGATGCCGCCAGAATTGGAAGGAAGTCAATTCTATTATCCAAGTGAACAGGGGAATGAAATTCGCTTTAAGAAAAGAATTGAACAGATCAAGGCTTGGCATAAAAAGAATGGGTAAAGAAAAAAGCTTCATTTCTCATGGGAAATGGAGCTTTTTCATACATCTATAACTAATTAAGCATTGGCAGACATGTAGTCGTAAAGTTGGTTAACTTCTTCAGCAGTGAATGAACCTTCACCAGTTTTCATAGCATGAACTTTTTCAACTGAAAGGTGACTAGCAAAAGCTAAATCAGTGTCATTTACATGGTGCTTAACTTGAAAATCAATAATTGCGTCTGTTAATTCTTCTTGTTGTTCATTCATAATAATTTCTCCTTACACCTCAATTTTAACTAAACTGTCTGTAAAAATAAAATTTTTAGCTAATTAAAATGTTTTCCATTGGTTGAATGGCCAGTAACGGAAGACAACTCGACCAACAAGAGCACTTCGTTTAACAAAACCAAAGTACCGTGAATCTTTAGATACATCTCTGTGATCACCCATTACGAAGTACGAATTCTTTGGCACTCGTTCTTTTAAAGTGAAGTTATTAGTATAAAGCTCGCCGAGCTTATGAGCCTTTCTTTCAAAGCTATTGTTTAAATAAGGCTCAGGTGTCCGCTTACCATTGATATAAAGCTTATCATTTTTTGAGGTAACCATGTCACCAGGCATACCAACTACACGCTTAATATAAAGTGCACCTTTTTGATCGGGAGCCTTCAAAATTACGATATCATTTCGCTTAGGAGTGAAATGGCGTACCGCAATTAAACGATCACCATTTTCAAAAGTAGGTTGCATCGACGGGCCAGAGACAGTTTCATTAGACAGGAAAAAGCTAAAAATAAAGTAGTAAATTCCCATCAAAATTGCAAACATAATAATGATGTCGAGAACAAATCGCCCAATGCTCTCGTCATCATTTCTCTTTTTGGTATTTTCTGCCATAAAAATTCTCCTTGTATTACCTACTATTTTTATTATAACTGATTTCTAGTGCTTTGAATGTTAAAATCATTAAGTAGGTGTAAAGATATGACAGAATATATAACGAAAATTAATCAACTTGATCAAGAACTAGATAATGAAATTGTTCATCGTCAGGTTAACGAAATAAGACAAATTGATAATTATGTAAAAAAGCAAAAGCCCTTGCCTCAAGCACCAAATATGCTGGGGTTATTGCCAGATCAATTTGAAGATATTCTAGCAGATATTGGTGAAGACAAAAGAAGCAGTTTAACGGCAATTAATAATCTATTCAATAATTGTCGTCAGTACCTGTCTTTAGAATATGGCATTTGGTCTATTGCCAATCTAGAAACTGCCGGTTTAATTAAAGATAAACTTGGTATTACAAAAGCTTTAGAAATTATGGCTGGAAATGCTTTTTGGTCTAAAGCACTTGAAGAAGTTGGCATAGAAGTGATTAGTACAGATTCTTTAGAATGGGCTAAGACCTCTAAAACTGGTTCAGAACCATTTCACCAAGTGCTAGATTTAGCAGCTAGCGACGCTATTAAGAAATATCGTGATGTAGATCTAGTTTTGTGTTCGTGGTCACCAAATTTTGGTCAAAGCGATTTAAAGACAGTTAAGGCTTGGCGGACGTATAATAAATCAAGTTACTTATTGTTTATAGGAGAGCGAGACGGGGCAACAAATTCGCCCCAGTTTTGGCGAAGCGACTGGTTTAAAAAGACGCCAGAGTTAGCAGAAATAAATCGTTCGTTTAAGAGTTATGATTTTATTGATGAACAGATATTTGAAATTAGATAAATAATGAATTTTAAAAAGATTTTATTGCTTTTCATCCCGCTATTGGCATTTCTGGGTATGGGGACTATGCTCTCTAATATTGATTCAGGCCATGCGGATGAATTATTAGAAGCACACGGACTAACAAATAATACTCGCTACTTTAGAACTAATAGCAAAGAAAGTATTAGTTCATTTTTGCGTTACTTAGATAAAGATTATGCCAACCATCAATTGCAGCTGCATCTTGATAGCAATTATGAGAAAAAGCAGGTTTTAGTGTGGGCTAATCATACTGTTAAGAGTCTGCCGACAGAAGAAGGACGCTACTTTTCTCCAGATGATTTTAAGGGCAAGGTTTCTTTTGCAGTTTTAGGTCCAGCAACTGAAGTTAATTTGCTTAATGTGCAAAACAATAAATATGTTGTTTTGGGGCAAAATTACTATTCAGTAATTGGTGAATTTAAAGATTATCCTCAAGTAGAAATGGATAAATATTACCTAAGTACTGGGATTGATCAACCAACTGCCAAGGATCAATTAAGAAATTATCGGATAGTAATTGATGGTGCACCTAATGTGTTAGACAGAATTGCCAAACATTACCACGCACAGTTGCACGTGCCATCTTTTGTTAAAGAGCATCACCGTGATCGTTGGTCAGTTGTACCTTATATTTTGCTGTTGCTTGTTGCCGAGCTATTTGGTATTGGCGGCAATGTATTGCTAGCTATTTTAATTAAGCGACAAGCTAAATTAACGCATCTGCACGGAGAGTTATTGCGCAACTGGGTAATCAACCAAAGCGTACGTTTATTCATGATAGAGGGTGCTTTAGGCATCTTTACGTATATCTTTTTGAGATATCATGCTTTTTATTCTACATATAGTTCTCTTATCATTACGTTGATAGTTAGTTGGCTGATATTCATTGCCGCATTCTGTGTGACAATTTATTGCTTAGCGAGAAAGGATAGAAAAATTGTTAAACCTGCCAAAAGATTTTAAAGACAAATATCGCGATTTACTGGGGGCAGAACAAGCAGAAAAAATGTTTACTGCTATGAATGAGAGCAGTAAAAAGGCCTTTAGAGTAAATACTTTAAAAAATAAAACGCAAATTTCCTACAGTTTAGATAATCCAGTGCCCGAAATTAAGCATGCATACTACGGTGAAATTAGTGGTGAAGATCCTGAATGGGTAAGTGGTTATGTTTATTCTCAAGATCCTGCAGCCATGTTTCCTGCCGCAATTAGTACTGTTAAACCAGGTGAAAAGGTTTTGGATCTTTGTGCTGCTCCAGGAGGCAAAACCACAGCTTTAGGTGAGCAGTTAAAAAATAAGGGTCTGCTTGTTGCTAATGAGATCTCTATTTCTAGAGCCAAAATATTGCGTGAAAATGTAGAGCGCTGGGGCATTAGTAATGCCTTAGTCACAAATGAAACGCCAGAAAATTTGGCTGCAGCTTTTCCTGATTTCTTTGATGTAATCTTAGTTGATGCACCATGTAGTGGGGAAGGGATGTTTAGAAAGAACCCTGCAGCGATTGATTATTGGTCACAAGCTTATGTGTTAACTTGCGCTCAACGACAAAGAATGATTTTGGCTGAAGCGGTAAAGATGCTTAAACCAGGTGGTCGCTTGGTTTATTCAACTTGTACGTTTGCACCAGAAGAAGATGAAAAAATCGTAAATTGGCTCACCCAAGAATATGATTTTACTATTTTAGACAGTCAAATAAAGGATGAGCGCGTTAGTGCCGGTCGTCCAGAATGGGGCAATGATAATCCTGACTTAACCAGGACTTTGCGTTTTTGGCCACAAGATGGCGTTGGTGAAGGGCAATTTGCGGCGATTTTGCAAAAGCCAGGTGAAATAGAACAGGTTGCCAAGAAAAAGCGTAAAAATAAGCGTAATGCATTGTGTTTGACCAAGAATGAACAAGAACTAGTGGGCGAGGCAATCGATAAGTTCAACTTGCCTGAAGAACTAGCTGATTGGCGTAAAAAGGCGCTGGTAAGCAATGATCATGTTTTTGTACCTGCAATTGAATTCACTGGTAAAACTAAATTACATATTTTAAACAACGGTGTAGAACTGGGTGTTTTAAAGAAAAAGCGCTTTGAGCCAGGACATCAATTGGCTGAAGTGCTAGGTCAAGTAGAACAAAAGCGCGTGATTGATTTAGCTGATGACAAAGAATATCAAGATTATCTACACGGTGAGACTATCAAAGTAAAGAGCGATCTACGTGGTTTTGTTTTGGTAAGCTATAAAAAGATGATCTTTAGTTTTGGTAAAGTTGCGGGTAATCAAGTTTTGAAGAACTTTTATCCAAAGGGATTGAGAAAATGATTAAATTAATTGCAACAGACATGGATGGTACGTGGCTTAACGACGACAAAGATTATGATCGTGAAATTTTTAAACGAGAATTTAAAGAGATGCGCAAGCGAGACATTAAGTTTGTTGTTGCAAGTGGCAATCAGTATGCTAATTTGATGACACGTTTTCCTGATGTGATTGATCAGATTTATTTTGTGGCAGAAAACGGTGCCTTGGTAGCTCAAGGAAAGCAAATTTTGCACGTTGATGCTTTAAGTGATGAGTTATATCAAACTTTGCTCAAGATTACGGATGAGTATCATTATCCAGCAATTGTTATGGGGCTAGTTAGTGCATACGTCAAAAAGAGTAATGATCCAGCTTATGTTCAAGAAATGAAGAAGTATGTTGAACACTTGGAGGTAGTTGATTCATTTGATGAAATCGATGACCGAATTTTCAAGATTAGTTTGACAGTACCGGAAGATGAGATGCCAATTGTGCTAGAGCAATTAAAACAAAAATATCCTGAAATTGGTTTTGTTTCTGGTGCGGCTGACTCGATTGATATGCAGACGAAAGGCATGAATAAAGCCGTCGGGTTAGAATATTTGAGTCAAAAATTGGGTATTAAACCAAGTGAAATGGTTGCTTTTGGTGATAGTGGCAATGACGTAGGGATGCTTAAGTATGCAGGACGCAGCTATGCCACTGCCACAGCTTTAAAAGAAGCTAAAATGGCAGCTGATCAAATTATTGGTTTAAGCAATGAAAGTACAGTGCAAAAAGAAATTTTGCGTTTACTTAATCTAAATTAAAATATTTTTGATTATGTAAAATAAAACAGCAGATGTTACGACATCTGCTGTTTTTAGTTTATATTAATTAATTATTTTTCATCGTCAAAAGGATATTTCATCCCCCATGAAGTTCTAACACTAGTCAAAATGTAAGCGATATCGTGTGACATTTGAAGTTGACCATCGTCATGGCCTTGATCAATATATCTTTGCATATCTTGTACTTCGTATTCTAAGGCCTTGTCGCTGTCACCAGTCGTAATCTTGTCATGCTTTTCTTCATGAGCACTGGCAGTGTAGGTAATATCTGCTTCAGTAGCACGTGGATAGTGATTAATTTCAACGTAGCCTTTGGTCCCTGAAATAACACCGCGCTTTGGTTGTTTAGCTCTCATGGACAAAGCCATAACTACCATTTGATCCTTAGTGTTCTTCATAATGATGCCTGATTGTTCATCTACGCCAGTTTCAAAGAATTTCACTGTAGTCAGAATGCTTTCAGGACTTTCATCTAAAAATGTTCTGGCAAAAGCAGTATTACTTCTCAAGAGTAGCTGCCTTTACTATGATTGAAGCTATCTTTCTTTTGCTGATCTCACAAGATGATGAACGAATAGAGCATATTAAAAAGCATGAGGAGATTATCTCTAATCAAAAGATTTAAAGTAACTGATCGATTTGATTTTTCAAAGGCAGATCATAATACTTTTTGATTTGAGGTAGGGATGCAAGACTGTTTTGACCATAAATAGCAATTAAGGCAGCCAGTTCGTTTTTCCAAGCAGAGATAAATTGCTCTAAGCCTGCAACACCATTTTGATTATATTCTTGTAAAAAGACATTGGAGATGCCGACGTATTGTCCACCTAGTACTAATCCTTTTAATACGTCTAAAGGATTACGTACGCCACCAGAGACAATGAAGTTGACGTCTTCTTTTTTCGCCATTAATGCGGAAACAACTGTAGAGAGACCAAGATCTTCTAAATATGATACATCCCTTGAATTACGAGCATTTTCAATTTGAGCAAAATTGGTGCCACCACTGCCAGCAATGTCGAAATATTCAATGCCGGCGTTTTTTAGAGTATGGATAGTTGCTTCATCTAAACCAAAACCAACTTCCTTAATAATAATCGGAAGATCGATTTGATCACGTAATGCCTTAATATGATCTAACCAGAAAAAGTTGCGATCACCTTCGGGCATAGCGATTTCTTGAACCGTATTAAGGTGAATTTGCAAAGCATCAGCGTTTAACTCATGAATGATTTTATTAGTAGCTTCTACAGGTGTTTCTGGATTAATATTAATTATTAAAACACCGTCAGGATCTTCATTTCTGGCTACATAAAAACTATCTAATTGATCTTCTTCTTTAGCAAGGATGCTAGCAGATCCTAATGCAAGAGCAATCTTTTCTTTTGCAGCTACATGGCCTAGGGCTTTGTTTACGACTTTAGATTCTTGAGAGCCGCCAGTCATTGCATTGATAAAAAAAGGCGCAGAGACGCGTTTTTTAAACATCTCTACACCTAGTATTTGAGTATCAACTTTGGTTTCAGGCAAAGCAGGGCGAAGTAAATGTAATTGATCAAAACTATTGTATTTTTGCTTATTAAAAAACATCTGAGCTAGTTTCAGATGTTCTTCTTTTCTTTCGGATCTAATTGACATATATATTCTCCGTTAACGAACTAAACTTATTTGGTGAACTCTAAAATTAAGGGGCAAAATGCCATTATGACGCCATTCGCTTTCAAGAGCGGCCACGTCAGTATTAGAATCGGTGATTACAATACCGCAATCGCCATTGCCTGCGCCAGAAGTCTTAGCAGCTCCACCAAAGTCTTCCGCAATTCTGATTAATTGAGTCAAACGTGGAATTTCAATGGCAATTTGGTTGATTTTAGCAAAGTGTTGCAATAATTTACGGTTAGCGCGAATTTGCTTTTTAATTAATGAAATATCGTTTGCTTCAAAACCAGCGATCATCTTTAAAACGCAGGCTCTAGAAGATGCTAAGAAGTTCTTGTATTCCATGTTCAAAGCAGCTTTGTTAGCGTTAGTTTCATCAACTAAGCGAGAAGTAGAAGCAGGCTTTTGACTCCAACCGATCATCAACTTCATATCCTTAGGTGGGTTGAGCAGTTGGATCTTTAAGCCAGGCCAAGCTTCATTAACTACTTCAGACAATGTCTTTTTATCAAGTTCATGTTTTAGCCAAGTTTTATCAAAGGTTTGGTAAGCAAGCCAACCACCATAGACACTAGCAGCGATATCTCCTGCGGAGCCATTGCCCTGAACGGAATAGTGAGAGATGGCTGAAAGCTTGTAAACAAGCTCATTACTCGTTTTTACGCCATAAAAATGCAAAATAGCCTTAACAGTGGCTACAGTAACAGCAGCGCTTGAGCCCAAACCATATTTCTTACCGTCGGCAGAATCCAAGTCTGAATTAACATGCAGATCGTATACTTTCATCTTGATATTTTGTTCAATACAATATTGTTCTGTAAAGGAAATTGCAGACAAAATATACTCAAATGGGTTATCACGATTATCAATTACCATCTTAGAACCACGACGAACCCAGTGGATAGAATCCTGTGAATACTGCTTAGAGTGAATCAATCCAGTAGAAGTTTTGCTTTTGGTGATTGAAACGCGTACGAATTGATTAACCGCTACTAAAACAGCAGGACAGTCCTGCTCTAAAACTGCATATTCTCCGGCAATATATAACTTTCCAGGTGCTTTTTCTGTTATCAAAAGAATTAAATCCTCGAATCTATCTAACTTTCTATGTACAAATTAATCCAAATAAGTAACTCCAGGGCCAAAACTTGCACTCACTATCTTAACATTATTGAATTCTGACTCAAAGTTTTCAATAATTTCTTTTATATTTCTTAATTGACAGAGCACTTTAATATTTGGACCAGCATCAATAGTATAGTAGCATTCAATACCTTTGTGGCGTAAATTTTCTATTAATTTTATAGCTTGGATGGTATCGGGTTCAAAATAAGTAAACTCTGGTTGAGCGGTTAAGTTAATTGCGTGCATCTCATTAGCGTTGAGTTCAGCTAGTTCGCCTAGGACAGTGAAATCTTCATCTTTAATAGCGCTAATCATCTTGTTTAGTTCAAGTTCATTACGTGCAAGCCATGGCTTAAAGAATGGGGAAGATTGAGCATCTTTCATGCCACGAGTTGATGAGATTTTCTTTTGTTTAGTGTTCAATTCAATCGCAAGTAGATGTAGATCTATTTTAGGGTGTTCATCTAAAGCATAAGCGTAAGAAGTCTCATCGGAATCGCCTTTTTGCCAAATGGAAAAACCACCGAAAACAGAACGACTTGCGGAACCTGAGCCAATTCTAGCCAAACGTGATAATAAGGTTTTATCCGCGTCAATATGATAATAGGCGCAAAAAGCTGCCGCCAGGGCCGCAAAAGCGGAACTAGAAGAAGCAAGACCTGCAGCTGTTGGAACGTGATTGGTAGATTTGATTACAAGATTTTCTTTATCTAAGTTAAATCTTTGTTGCAACTTCTCAATATAGTTAAAAACGCGTTGGCTGTTAGCAAGAGATTGCTTTTTATCATTTAAATAGAATTCATTTGTGTCTGTTCCTTTTTCAATGGAAGTATCGGTATAAAAAGCGTCAAGCGTCATTGATAGACTCGACATCAATGGAATTCTTAAAATGGCGTCTTTTTTGCCCCAGTACTTGATTAAGGCGATATTGGTATGTGCTCGTGCAGTTTTTGTCATTAAATTTCCTCGATCCAGCTGTTACTAATGATATCTTGACACTTAGCTGCTATTTCATTAGCGATTTCTTGATTTTTACATAATGTGATAGTGATCCCGCCTAGGCCACCACCAGAGAGTTTAAAGCCTAAAGCACCGTTAGCTAAAGCCAATTTTTGTAATTGATCAATCTTAGCAGTAGAAATATTGAAAGAATGCAAAATTTCTTGTGCTTCATTAAAGATTTTTCCTACTGTTAGACTATCTTGTTTAAGCCAAGCTTGTTTGGTTAAATCAGCTAATTCACCTAAACGCTTCATATTGTTCTTGGCTGCTTCGGATTTATCTAGTAATGATCTTACTTGGGTAACAGCCTCTTTAGTATTGCCTAATTGCCCAGTATCCATGATTAAAAGGGTAGCACCCAGTTTTGCTTTAAGCATCTTAGGACCCATTTCCTTATTGAAAAATACTAGATAGTCTGAATTGACAGTAGCAGCATCAAGACCAGAGGCTTTGCCGTGATTAATCATTTCGGCATGGTTAGTAACCGCCATGATTTCTTTTTCGGTTAAGTTTAAATTGAAAAATTGATTTAATGCTTTAGTTGTGCCAAGCGCCACGGTAGCACTGGAACCAAAACCACGTTCCATCGGAATTTCACCTGTATAAGTGATTTTTAAAGGCTGGGTATTCTTGGCTTTTTCACGCATGGCTTTAACCACATATTTAAGTCCATTGTATTTATCTGGTGCATCGAAGAAAGGACCATGATAGCGTGCGGTATCCATCCACATTTGATCAGAATCTTCAACTGTGGTTTTAATATGCAAAGCCTTAATGGGCATTGCTAAAGCATCATAGCCATAAACCACAGAGTGTTCACCAATAATAATCACTTTTCCGTGAGCTAAAAAACTATACTTCATTATTTAATCATCCTTAAAAATAGATTTAATAAAAGATAGAACCTTGTTGTGCTAGAATATTAAACAAGGAGTACGAACAAATGATCAAAATTCTAACAGGAAGACAAACCGACCCATTACAAGAAAAAATTCTGGAAGAAGCAGTGCGGAATTATCAGCAGCATCCAGAACATAAAACTTTTATCATTGTTCCTAATCATATTAAGTTTACCACAGAAGTTAGGGCAATTAATAAACTTGCAATCAGTAAAAATCAAAGTGAGACGGCAGTTAAGAATTTGCACGTCCTTTCTTTTTCTCGTCTTGCTTGGTTCTTCTTAAAAGATGCGGAACAAGGCTTGCCTACACAGCTAGATGATGCGGCAAGTGCAATGCTGCTTACGCATATCGTAGAACAAGAAAAAGATAAGCTAACCATCTTTGAAAATTCAAATACTGGTTTAATTAATCAGTTGTACAGTACTATTTTACAAATTTATGATGGCAACGTAAATTTAGAAGATATCGATGAAGATAGTTTAGATCAAGAAACTAAGAGTAAGGTTCACGATTTACGGATTATTTACGATGCTTTTATTAAAGAAATTGCAGGTAAATTTTCTACCAAAAATGAAGTTCAAGTTCAGTTGAATGAAATTTTGGCTAAGAATAAAAACCTAGGTAATACTAGTTTTTATTTCTGTGATTTTTCGCATTTTTCATTGCAAGAAACTTTAACTATTAAATTGCTGATGCGCAAGGCTAAAAATGTGGTTTTGGCTTTCAAAACAAGGTTAGGTGACATTAATCCGCAGGCCGAAGAGGGCGACTACGACTATGTAATCCAGCAGACGATCAGTCGTTTTACTTCATTTTTGCAAGAAAGAAAAATGGAGTATACGGTCAACAGCTTCCCTCTTTCACCAAAACCAACAAAACGCGAAATACTTAATAGTTTATGGACTGAAGCAATTTCAAAAACTGACGATTTAAATCAAGTACAGTTGGTAAAAGCAGATTCACGTTATGCCGAAGCATATTTTGTTGCACGTACGATTTATCAGCAGGTTGCTTTAAGCAATTACCGTTATCATGATTTTTTGATCTTGGCACCAGATTTAAAGGAATACGAGACTTACTTAACGCCAATTTTAAGGCAGAATAAAATTCCTTTCTTCAATGACTTGCAGCAAGAGATGAAGTATCACCCTTTAGTTGTTTTAATTGAAAACCTGTTTAATCTGCATGATTTAAAAGGCAATCCTTTTACTACTTCGAGTATGCTAGCAATTTTAAAAACGCATTTGCTTATTCCGTCTTGGTATAAAGAAGAAGCCGAATATATTCATGATGTCGATGAATTAGAAAATTTTGTCTTGGCTCACGGTATTAATCACGGTTTGTGGCGTAAAAAGTTTTCTGACTTTGTGAATGCGGAAGTCATTCGTCTGGATAAGATGGATGAAGAAGTTGCTAAGATTGATCGCTTGCGTAGTTATCTGGTTGATAAAGTAACTAATTTATTTGAAAAATTAGCACAAGAGAAAGATAGTCAAAAGGCATTAACGATCTTTTTTGACTTTTTAACCGAAAATGGAATTGCCGCTAGACTAGAAAAATGGCGTGATGACGCTAATGATGCTGGAGACTTGCAACAAGCACAACAGCCAGAGCAATTGTGGGATTTGTTGATTCAATTGCTTAGTGACTATTTAATGATTAATCCTGAAGAATTTAATATGGATGAATTTTTCAATATGTTGATTAATGCCTTTAAGGAGGCTAACTTCTCGCAAATTCCATCCACGCTTGATGCAGTTAACTTATCTGAAATCGGAATGGTTCAGACTAGTGGCTATAAGCAGGTCTTCATTATTGGTGCAACTAGCGGTAATTTGCCAGCTATTCAAAAGATGCCAGGCTTTTTAACCACTGAAAACTTAGCTCAATTGCAGGATAGTTTTAGTTCAGATTCATATTTGGAAGATAATCAACAATTAAATAATTTGGATCAAAACTACCAATTTGGTTTATCACTGGCCTTAGCTCAAGACCGTGTGTATGTGTCATATCCTGTCTTAAATGCATCAAATGAGACGCTAAATTCTTCTATCTATTATCAACGCTTAAGCGACTATGGTGCTCGTGAATTTGAGCAGCATGATTTGCCAGAAAAAATGCAGGATCTCTTGTCATTTATTACAAATGCAGATGCCAGTTTAGGTTATTTGGCTTATATGAACTCATTAGCTAAGTCGTCAGCGATTACTAAATTGCTTCAGCTGACTCAAAAAGTATTGCCACAGAAGACGGATTCTGTTTTAGATGCTAGTCAATTTGATAATCAACCAGAGGATATTGGTGAAGAACTAGCTACTAAGTTATATGGTGAAAATCTAAACTCATCAGTTTCTCAACTAGAAACTTTTTATAAAAATTCCTATGAATATTTCTTAACTTATGGTTTAAGATTACGACGCCGGTTTGAAAATGAATTTGATGTAATTCAAGCGGGCAATTACTTCCATGAAACCTTTGACCGTTTAGTAAAGCAACTTAATAAGCGTCACCTTGATTTGGCTGATCTCAATGGTACTGAGCTAGAAAGTATGCTTAATTCTGTGAGAGAAGTCATGAAGGATGAAGGAAAATATGCCCAGTTAATGAATGATCCGTTTAATCAGTATTTGTTCAAATGTCTGGATCATACAACCTCGAAAGTAGCTCACAATTGGCGTAAGTCACTAACTAAAACGCCACTTAGAGCTAAGTACTCTGAATTAAGTTTTGGGGTAGGAGAACGTCTTAAAGGTCTTAGTTTTGCAGTCCCTGATTTATCAGGCAATCACCATGTTGATTTACGCGGAAAAATGGACCGGGTAGATTTGGCTAACTTTGCCGACAAGGATCAAGTATTAGCACAGGTTATTGACTACAAGTCATCAGCTAAAAAGTTTGATTTAGGTATGTTTTACAATGGCATCGCCTTACAGATGGTTTCATATCTAGATGTTTTAGCTAATAATAATCAATTCTTTGCCGGAAGCGATCAATTGTCGTTATTAGGTGCATTTTATCAAACAGTTACTAGACAGTTAGAGAGACTGAACAGCGATAAGCTGATCGATAGTTCTATGAATCTTCGTCAAGCTGCAACTGATAGCAAGCCTAAATTGATGTACAACGGCATCATCAGTAACGACCCGGATATTTTAACGGAAGCTGAACCGTTACTAGAAGGAAGCACTAAGCAGGTTTCAGAGCTTTATACTGGTGTTAAAACTAAAGCTAAAGGTGGATTTAGTTTGCCTGCCAATCGTAGTTTCAGTGAAGAAGAAATTGAATTGTTGCTAGAGTATGATGAATATTTGATCAAGGAAGCATCAAGTCAGATTCTGTCCGGTAAGATTAGTTTGAATCCGTATAAATATGGTAAGTCACAAAATGCTCTAACTTATTCAGACTTCAAGGATATCTTCTTCTTTGATGCGATGCTTAGACAAAATCAATACCATGAAATCAGTAATATGAAGAAAAAAGATCTGTTAGCTAAAATCAAAGAAAGATTAGGAAGAGAGGACTAATTTTGCCACAATTTACTAAAGAGCAAGAAAAAGCGATCAATGATCGTGGACACGATATTTTAGTTTCAGCTTCGGCTGGTAGTGGTAAAACTACAGTCTTGGTTGAACGGGTTTTGAGAGAAATTTTGGCAGGAACGCAAGTAAGTGAACTGTTGGTTGTGACATTTACTAAAGCAGCTGCAGAAGAAATGAAAACGAGAATAAAGAATGCCTTGACGCAAGAAATGGCTAAGCCAGGCGTCAATCGGAGATACTTGCGAGAACAACTGAATCAAGTGGATACTGCCAATATCTCAACTATTGATGCTTTTTGTCTTGAAGTAATTCATCGTTTCTATTATTCAGTAGATTTAGATCCTAGTTTTCAGATTCTAACCGACGAAACGCAGGCAGCTTTATTAAAAGAACGTGCTTTGCGAGAAGTTGAAGGTGAATTTTTAACTAATAAGGATTCTGACTTTAGACGTTTTTATGATAATTTTGCTGGTGACCGGGATGCTGACAGTCCGCGAGATTTGTTATTAGATTTGTATAACTATGCGATGGCTAAGCCAGAATATCATGCCTGGTTAATGCAATTGCCAGAGGTGTATGAAACTGGAGCTGAGATTACTCAGTCTAATTTATGGCAAAACCAAATTAAGCCATACTTATTAGATAGTTTTAAGGGCCTAGAAAATAAAATCAATGGGCGCTTAGAAGAGACTATCTTTGAAACCAAGGAACTAAAAAAAGTCAGAGAAGACTTCAGTTTGTTTGATCAAAACTTACAGAACTTCTTGGCGGCCTTGGATGAGGATAAACCATATGATGAGCAAAGAGATTTACTGCGTTTGTGTACTTTTAATGGTAGATACCGCAAGTCGAGTAAATGGGATGAAGATCTGCTAGAGTTCTACGGTGATTTGCAAAAGTTAAAAGATGAAGCCAAAAGTCAGGTCTTTGATACCTTTACGGCATTTTTTGCCACCGATGAAAAAGAACAAGTAAAGGTAATGCAAGATGGTCAAAAGATCGTAGCTGCGATTGCGCAAGCTGAAATCGCCCTAATTGAGCGTTTTAACAAGTTAAAGCGCGATGAGGACCTGATTGATTATAGTGATATGGAGCAATTAGCCTATCGCATTCTCAGTCAGGATACGTCTAGCTCACAGATGGCTAGAGATTTTTATCAAAGTAAGTTTAAAGAAATTCTGGTTGACGAGTATCAGGATATTAATGCTCTGCAGGAAAATATTATTCAACAGGTTAGACAACCAGGGAAGAATACCTTGTTCATGGTAGGGGATGTGAAGCAGTCGATTTATGGCTTTAGACAAGCTGAACCTAGTTTGTTCTTAAGAAAGTATCATGATTTTGCTCAAGAACAAAACGAACATGAAGAACGTATTTTGCTTTCGGATAATTTTAGATCAACCGAGCCTGTAACTCGTACTGTCAATCATCTGTTTAATAGTATTTTGAGTTCTAATTTTGGTGGAATTGATTATCAAAAAGAAGGGCAATTGGTTTTTGGTGCCAAATATTATCCAAGCAATTTGCCTAAGGCTAGTGAGGTAATCATTCATAAAAAAGAAAGAGGTGGAGACGAAAACAGCGATAAGGTCGATTTTTCAGAAATCCAAATGGTTTTAGCACGAATTAAGCAGCTAAAAGAAGAGCACATGCAGGTATTCGATAGTAAAAGCGGACAAATGCGTGAGATGAAGTACAGTGATATTGCTATTTTGACTAGAAGTCATAGTGATAATCTGGAGATCATGCAGGAATTTGCCAAACAAGATATCCCCTTGTTTGTGACTGATGCCGAGAATTATTTTCAAACTTTCGAATTAACTGTCATTATGAATTATCTGAAAATTATCGATAATCCTGATCAGGACATTCCTCTGGTTACGGTTTTGCGTTCACCACTCTTTAATTTCGGTGAAAAAGACTTGGCTAAGATTAGAATTAAGAGTAAAAACAGCAGTTTTTATAGTGCCCTTACTTCATATGTTGGTGTGGGAGATCAGCTCAGCGATAAATGCAAAGACTTTTTGAATCAATTGGCATCGCTGCGTGAGTTTGCGACTACGCACAGAATTTCTGAATTAATTTGGAGTATTTATACACGAACCAATCTGTTAGAAATCATGACTGCTTTGCCTAATGGTGAGCAGCGTCGGGTCAATTTGGAAGCACTTTATGAGAGAGCTACTTCTTATGAAAGTGCTGGCTTTAAAGGATTATATCAATTCATCAACTTTATTAATCGCATGCGTCAAAGTCAAAAGGATTTAGCTCAACCGCTTTTAACTAAAGAGGCGGGAAATGCAGTAAGATTGATGACTATCCACGGTTCTAAGGGGCTGGAATTTCCAATTGTCTTTTATTTAGGGATGCATCATCAGTATCAGTTGCGCGATTTAAAGGGTAACTATGTCATTAATGCTGATGGTTTAGGTGTTACTTTAAGAGAGGAGCATTATCGAATTGACTCCTTAGTTAAGGCAATGGGTAATATTACTAAGAAAAGACAATTGCTTGAAGAAGAAGCTCGTATTCTCTATGTAGCTTTAACGCGGGCTAAGCAAAAGTTAATTATGGTTGGTGATATTCCTAGTTTTGATAAAAAGGTCAAAGACTGGTCTAACGAGTTGGATCATGAAGGTCAGTTATCATTGGCAGATAAATTAGCTGCAACAACACCATTAAGCTTTATGGGCCCCGCATTAGCTTTTGATCGTCGTGT
>ENA-OPDC01000025-OPDC01000025.1-human-gut-metagenome-genome-assembly--contig:-NODE-25-length-114134-cov-5.634727_pt1 | contig 114134 bp, 126 predicted proteins | sample MGYA00241620_ERZ501503 | MGnify/ENA primary metagenome ERZ501503 (study PRJEB25962, sample SAMEA2042659) | human gut metagenome | biome: human gut; feature: human-associated habitat; material: faeces...
TTATTTAATTTTTAATTGACTTTTATCAACACCATTTGACAAAGAGCCCTTTTTTGATGATGTTTTGTTTAAATTCTATTTTTCATAAAACTTGATTTCAGTATTAGCCAAATCAACTGTGTAAGTTTCTTCCTCAAGTGGACGCTTAGTCATGCCTTCATCAGTTGAGTAAATGATCAAAGCTAACTTGCTGCCTGATGGAATAGTGTAGTAGGTAGGTTGAAGCAAGAAGTCCAAATCGTAGAACTTGTCAGCTTCAATTGCTTCAGGCTTCTTCATGTCCTTGTAGTTTTGCATGTTCATGTGGGCCTTAGTGATCAACTTAGCCTTGGTCTTCTTGTCTGGAACAAATTCTTGCAAAGTGTCAGTGCCAAATCTATAACCCAATTCTTGGCCACCACGCATCAAGAACTTAGGTGTTGCAGTCAAACGTTGTCTTTCGCCAAGTTCAACCAAAGCAACAGAAATTTGACCCTTAGGAAGAGAACCTTTGACTCTGACCTTAACTTCAGGACGACCTACGATTGTAGTTGGGTGGATAAATTCATCTGTGACAAAGCGTAAGCTTGGCTTAGCCCACTTTTCATCACCACAGATAAACTTGTATTGCCAGTCGCTTTCAGAAATGCCAGCCTTCTTGAATTCGATGCCACCTACGTCAGTGAATGACTTCTTAGCTTGACCATTGCCATCTGCGTAAAGATCGCCTTCGTCAGTAGGGTAGTAGCTCTTTTCTTGACCTAATTCGTCGTTCCAGTCCTTTTCTTCATGCCACTTGTCAGCTTGCAAGTTGTCTTGAATCATGACTGTTGGCCATTGGTTGTAGGCATTGTTTTCTACGCCAAGGAGTTCATGAACAAACCAGAGGTTCATCAAGTCAGTAAAGTCGATGGAAACGAAGTTGTTCATGTTATAGTGCGGACCTTGGTGCAAGAAGAGGTGGTGCTTCATTGGCATCTTAGAAACGAGTTGCCAAATCTTGTAGACGTTCTTTGGCTTAACGTTCCAGTCGTTTAAACCATGAACTGAAATCCATGAGCACTTGATGCCATCTGCGTGATGACGGTAATTTCTTGCTTCCCAGAAGTCAGAATATTGACCAGTTTTACGGTCTTCTTTTTCAAGTAATTCCTTTTGCATCTTGTCGTATTCTGGCTTGATCTTGAGGTAGGAACCGGCATCCCACAAGTTAGATTGACAAGTTTCAGCCAAAAGGTCGAGGTCTTCACCTTGGCAAGCCTCAGGAGCAATAACCAAACCGTGTTCACGGTAGTAGTCGTACCATGATGAAATAGCAGCTTCAGAAACAACAGTCTTCAGACCCTTGACGCCAGTAGTTGCAATAGCGATTTGCAAAGTACCCAAGTATGAACGACCAGTCATCCCGATGTTGCCGTTGCACCAATCGGCTTTGGTTTGAACAGTTCTGGTGCGGTCGGTGTAAGCAACACGGTCGCCGTGAAGCCATTCAATGACAGCTGCAGCTGATTCAGTTTCTTCAGGTGCACCGGTAATTCTGACACCGTCACTGCCGCGCGTACCGATGGCACCAGCAAAGACGCTAGCAAAACCACGAGCAAGCATATATTCGTTTAATGGGTAAGATGACTTGTGAACTGCTTCTTCAGTTGCTGGGTGGCTTGAGCCGTCTGGCTTTTCTGCCTTAACGATTGGAGAGTGTTCATATTGTGGGTCGTTCCAAGTACTTGCATCGGACAAGTTTTCATCAACGTTGTGGTTTCGTTTTTCGTTGGCGATGATGCCACCAAAGTATGGGGATGCAGTGTAAAGTGCTGGCACCTTGAGGCCTTTGTTAGTTTCGGCAGGACGGAAGACAGTAACTTGAATCAAGTCGCTCTTGCCGTCGTGGTCGGTGTCAAGATCAGTTTCTACGTAAACGACTTCACGGATTACCTTGTTAGTGTCAAAAACAGGGATGGACTTGCCGTTGAAGAATTTGAATTCGTTTTGGCCCCAGAATTGAGTGAAGTAGCCTTTACCAGCCATCACATCGAGCAAGATTTGACCATTCTTACTACGAGTGTTGAGCAAACGGTAGAAGGCTGAGATCAATTTGTGATTGTCGCTGATGTCTTGAACAAATGGCAAAGCATTTTTTTGCATAAAGCGAGTTGGGTCATCAAATTGATAGTCGTAGTGAACGTGATAGCCGAGCAGTTGCAAAGCAACGTTGTAGAATTGTTCGGTGCCGATGGATTCAGACTTTTCTTTTAAGAAATCTGCTAAAGTTTCATGATCTGAAACAGCGAATTCGTTCAACTTGGCCGTTTTAGCAGCATCAGTCTTGGCTTCAGCGATTGCATTTTTGACGAGTTTTTCAAGCAGGTCGCTGAAAGACCAGTCTTCGTAGTTTCTAGGTAGGAAGTTGATGTCGATTAATTCTTTGACTTGTTGATCAAAGCGGGTTTCAACATAGGCATATTGATTGTATTTCATTGATTTCGCTCCTTTTTTTCTTATTAATTATAGTTTACCTGTTTAAGGTGACATCGCAATCAAAAAAGATGAGATCAAGTTAATTTTAGAGTCCTCTTATATAAGTATTAGTGCAATTTTATTTTTAATTATAAAATAGAGTACTAATATTATGATTGGGAATTGATATAAGATTTGTCACGATTAATAAAAAGGGTAAGTTGGTGAAGAATTCACGCAAGGCTAAGCCAGGTGTTAAGTATCATGTAAATCGTGTGTTTAAGATGGCAAGCGTAGTTATGCGCAGATTAAATTAGGACGCAAGTATGTTAAGTTTATATAATGAAAAAGTCGGCGATTTTGCCGGTTTTTTTTCGTTAAAAGATAAAAATTTTAAATGGCGTATAAACGTAAAGCAATGCTAGAGCAACGACTACGATTAATTCAATCGTGTTTCGCTTAGTTAGACGATCATAATTTTCTTCTTTAATTTTATTTTGGTGAAATGCCTGGGTGAACTGAATACGTCTGACCGCTAGAACGACAGCAATGATCAGATAAATGCTGATGCCGATAATATTTAGAGTTCTCATTCTTATTCCTCTTAGTTGTATTTGTGCTAGTTTTTTATTAAAATTATATCAAACAAACGTTCAAACTTCGATATTTTTTAGAAAGGAAAACTGATGGCAAATTATAACTCTAAACGTGAACATTATCGCAATGTGGCCCGCAAACATGAAGCGATGATCGAGCAAAAATATCAATCTCAAATTCGAGCTTCAATTAAAGGTACCAAGGTTTATAGTGTTGATGCTTTTGCCGATAAAGAAGTTGATGATTTTACTCAAAAAGCTAAGCAAATTGTCTGGCCCCTTGCTACCAATCAAGCCGTGATTAAGGCCTGCCAAGATTATCCGCAACAAAAAGTAGCTGCTTTGAATTTTGCTTCATATGTTAATCCTGGTGGTGGTTTTTTAAACGGTGCAATGGCGCAAGAAGAAGCGATTTGTACGCAGTCAGACCTTTATCCGGTTATTGCAAGTCAACGTGATTTTTATGCTTGGAATAAACAGCACAGAAATCGCGGCCTATATATGAACCGCGGGCTTTATTCGCCTGATATTATCTGGGATGGGGATGTTCAAAGTGGTGTGCTCACATGTGCCGCACCTAATAAGACTGCTGGTCGTCGCACCTTGCGTGAGCCAGAAGAGCAGATGAAGTTCTACAGTGATGCTGACAGCGCAATGCTTAGTCGAATGAATTTTGTTAAAAAAATAGCTGAAGATCAAAAAGTTGATGTATTGATCCTTGGTGCATGGGGCGCCGGCGTCTTTGGCTTTAAGCCAGCCGAAGTTGCCAAGATGTGGCAGAGGACGTTCGAGCAACCAACCAGTATTTCAAAGGTCGTTTATGCAGTGATCCCAGATGAGCGGCGACAAAATCGCGCAGTGAATGAATTTAAGAAAGTTTTCGAGTGAGTTAGATAGATGTTTTTTAGGTAAATTTAGTTCATAATATAAGTAAATATTTATGTACTAAGGAAAATATCTATGGGACTTTTTGATTTATTTAGTAAAAAACAAAGAAAAGCGAATCAAGCGTTTTTGGCCGACCAGCGCAGCCAACAAGTTATTGCTAAGATTAAAAAACTAGATTTGCCAGCTGAACTTAAACAACAACTGATTAATGCTAAAGTTTATGACATTTGGTTTAACAGTAAGGATTTAGCGCCGCTTAGTAATCTACTGAGTGATCATGAAAAAATCGAGTATGCAGCGCTCGGAATTACTGATCAGGGCGAAGATGTAATGCTGACATGTACCAATCAAAATTTGATTATTTTGAGTAAAAAACATCCTAGTGAAAATAGCCGTGTGATCCCGTTAACAGAGATTATGAGCGTGCTCTTACAGCAGCAAATTATATCTGAAGAATTAACGTTAATAGTGAATAATGAACAAGTTAACATTAACTTACTTAATAAGACAACTGCGGCACTTTTGACAGCAACGATTAAGAAATGGTCGCGAAATGATGATAACCTTGATGAGCAAGTAGAGCAGATTAAGAAGTTGAAAGATTTGCTTGATCAAGGGATTCTGACTGAAGAAGAATTTCAAACTAAGAAAAAGCAAATTTTGAAAATTTAGAGTAAACAAAAAGCCATGTGTTTTTAGAGACACATGACTTTTTCTTTCTATTTTATTGCAATTCCATCTTCATGATGGCCTTGACAGAGATGATTGCAGGCTGACCTGTAGCGTGGTCTTTAACTTGCAGCATCTTGTTAACCATCGTTTTTTCAGCAGCCGCCATGATTTCAGCGATTGCCTTATTGGCATCAGCTGCAACATAGTCATATTTTTCATCGGCAAAGGTAGAAATAATAATGATAGAGCTTGTAGCTGCTGGAGTAGATTCTTCAACTTTAGGTTGAGGTTCCGTAATTTGTGGCTTTGGCTCAGCTCTCTTGCTGAACTTGATCGCTGGCTTCTTAGGTTCAGTTACTTCAGCTTTTTGCTTTTCTTTATTTTCAGCTTCAGCTTTTTCAATTACTTCATGCAGCGACTTATTAACCGGAATTTCACGCTTAGTGACCACACCAGTCTTATTTGGTAAAAGATCTTGCACAGTTTTACGTGTTTTAAATAAATCAAACACCTTTGGACCATAAATATTGATTGAGCAATGCAGTCCGTTTAGTGGGAAAAACTCTTCTTGCCGGATTCTCGTATCGACTTCGCTACGATCCACGCCAGTCTTTTTCACGATATCATCCGTAGTATAAATCGGATAAATCTGCTTTAAATGTTCAATCGTCGTACTATCTTGGGCACCGATAACCTGTCTAAGCAAGTTCCAGGCATTGCTATCGTAACGTCTGGTTAGTCCATTGCTGGTAACCGGTTTGATCAAGCCTTGCCTTCTTGCGTTGGCAACCAATTTTTGATCGATACTTAAATTGTTGGCTAATTCAAGCTCAGTTAAATTGGAAGTAGGGCGAATTGAATCGATCTCATGATCGATCTCTTCAGTATGGATCTGCTTAGCCAAAGCCCAGTTTTGGTAGTTGGCGATGTAAGTCGATTCGCCTTCTTCTGGGTGGCGCCACATAATGTAGCCCAAAAAGGCATTTGGATTAGATGGAAGCGGGATAAAATCATGCTTTGTAAGCAATTCAAAGTTGGTCACCATATTGAACGAATTGCTGCTATTTGGTGCAGCTTCGCTATAGAAGCTGATTTGATCATCAGTGCGCAATTCACCTAGCTTCTTAATGTCGCCCACATAAGGCAAGGAATATCTAGCAAAGACCAAGCGACCGCTATCAACGACCTTGACGTCTTTAACCTCTAATTGCGGCATCTTGTGGGCGATGTTTGGAATCTTTACTGCACGGCTACGAACAACCGTAGCAGTGTATTTTTGCTTATTTTTGTCAATTAGTGGCAAAACATCGTCAGATTCGCCTTGTTGCAGATTTTGCAGACGCTGCTGGAACTTTTCATACCGACTTGGTTGGAACTTAGCATCGACATGCGCACCTGTTGAAGCAAATTCAGCGAGATCTTTATTTATAAAGTTTTCACTATAATTCTTTTTCGTCAGATTATTGTTGCTTAGTTCAACCACCCAAGAATCTTGTCTATCATAGGTGCTGACCAATGTTTCGGCTCTATTGGTACCGATGAACATGCCGGCTTTTTTAATATAGGTGGCGGCTAAGCCATATTTGCCCTGACCATATTGTTTAACCTGACTGATACCTTCAATGTAGTCACCGATTGCCAGCTGTTGGTTATGATGTTCAATGTATTTGATATTTTCAATATTCAGCCAAGCATGGTAGTCGAGAATTTCCACCTTATCTGAGTAGCAGGAGATTTTATCGATCAACAATGAGCCATTGAGATTGGTTTTATTCGGCAAAGTTACATCCCCCAAGACACCGATCCATTTGATCCAAGTGCCAGAGTCAAAGTAAGGCTTTAAGCGAATGTGGATGGAGTTGGGATGCATATATTTATTGAGCTGTTCATCGATGACTTTATTGCGTTCGATATTAAAGGTCGATGCCTTATTTGCTGTTTTTAAATCATTTATTTTTACATAGCTAATATTTAATTGATTTTCTTTAACGTGATTCTTCGAAAGCTTATGTCTATTTTGGTGCAAGAGCTTTTTTAAATTTTCTGGTTTCATAAAAATGCCTTCAATCTACATCTATATTAATAATGCTATCTTTCATTAGTACAAGTTAATCGCCTTCTTTTCCCTTTATTCCTATTATAGTTGAATAAAAAATGTATAGAAAAGATGACACCTTTTGGAAAATCTTAATTACGGTTTTACTAAAATTTTAAAAATCTTGGACATAATAATCTCAAAAAAATGGAGGATATGTTATGGGCTTTTGGACATTTTACGTGTTGCCATTATGCATTTCATTTGTGTTGATGCTCATTGGCATTCATTTACTCAAAGATCGAGCAAAAATTGGCGCATATTTGGTGTACTTTTTAGCAGGAATTAATTGTGTGATTGCCGGCATTTTTGGTGTGTCTTATATTTATGCCTTTGTGCTTGAACTAGTTACGCCAAGTTCGCTTACTAAGTATGGTTGGATGGAATTTTGGAATGATAATGTGATCTTTTTCATTACCACGGTGGTTTTGATTGCGATTAATGTGCTAATTTGGCGTCGGAGCAGGAAAATGCAGTTGAAAATTAGATAAAATATTTGCCATGAGAGCGGCTTTAGATGATAAGATAAAACCTGTTGAAAAAATTTTTTGAGGTGAAGAGAATGACATTACCATTTAAAGCAGTCGCAGTTGACATGGATGGTACCTTTTTGGATGATCGTAAGCAATTTGATCATGAACAATTCGACCAACTTTTAACTGAATTTGAAAAGCGTGGAGTACACTTTATCGTTGCTTCAGGTAGACCTTACGTTAGATTAAAGCAAGACTTCAAGGGCTTTGCTGATAGAATGGATTTTGTAACCTTGAATGGTTCCCGCTTGATCATTAAGGGTAAGGATGCCGCAAGCTACCCAATGGACAGACAAGATGTCTTAGAATTGATCGATGATGTGCAAGCTGAGTATGGCAAGATGGCTACCATGGTCTTTGAAAAAAATATTGCTTACTTACATAGTGAAGTTGACAAGGATGAACGTGACTTCTTAGCTTACTTTGCCGGTAACAGTGATTTAGTTGATAACTGGAATGACATGCCAGACGGCGATATTTACCAAATTACTTTTGGTATGGACAGTAAGCACGCCGCAGACGTTGAAGAAGCATTTAATAAAGATCACGAAAATAAGATTTCAGCCTTTGCATCGGCTACTTTTGCCATCGACGTTAATGTAAAAGGCGTAAGTAAAGGTAGTGGTCTTGAACGTTTGCTAGCTAAGATGGACATGACCGGTGACGATTTAATTGCCTTTGGCGATGGCGGCAACGATATCCCAATGCTTGATTTTGCCAAGTATTCTTACGCTATGGCTAACGGTATGGACAAGGTTAAGAAACATGCCAAGTTTATTGCACCCGCCAATACTGAAAATGGTGTATTCAGAGTATTGCAAAAGTACTTGGATGAAGAAAAATAAAAATTATCTTGCAAAATTAAAAATAGATGATATAGTTTAATTAACTTATAGAAACAGAGGATAATTGCTTTATGATTCGCTTTTTGAATCTCTAATACTTGATTTGTTAATTAGAAAATGAACTTTGGCACTTTTTTAGTGTACCCATTTTTTGCAATCAGTATTAGCAGTAGGCGAATCTAAGGCGATTTTTTATAAAATCGACCTTTATTTGTTGCACTGTTAATTCGAATGCGAATGACAGTGCTTTTTCTTTGCGACAAATCAGATTAGGGATGTAAAACAGTTCGTCAATTAGTTGTAGATAATAACGAGGAAAAATAATGGGTCTAAAAGATTATCTTAAAACAAACTATCAGCGTGCATTTTTAGTACTGTTTTTAATCACGCTCACGCAAGCCACAACTACTTTTTATACTTACTTGACTAGTCCTGAACTTAATGCAATTTCGCAAAGAAAATTTGCCTTATTTATTGAATTAATTGCTGTGCAATTTGTGTTTGGCCAAATCTGCAATTCAAATTTTAACATTGCAAATATTCAAAATACTAAGCAGACGCAGAATTTATTTCATCAGGTGCGTCAAAATATTGTTAAACATTATTATCGGAAACCAGAAAAATTGGCTGATATGGAAAATCATCTGGGTAATGATTTGCAGATGATTCAGACAAGCTACTATGATGTTTATTTCTACTTTGCCTGTGATTTGATTTATATCGTTTTTACAATTGGAACTTTATTCACTTTTCACTGGATATTGGTGGCATATAGTCTGGTGATTTCGTTTTTCGCAATTGTAGTGCCTAAGTTATTAGAAAAATATACAAATAAGGCAACGGAAAAAGTATCTTCCAAGAATGCACAGTTTTTGAATTTAATCGAAAATTGGTTCAATGGACTTGAAGAACTTCGGAGATATAAAAATAAATCAATTTTGAAAAAGAAAATTGGTGAATCAAGTCATCAGCTTGAACAAAGCGAATATCAACGTGATAAGTCAATGATTTATGTAGGGATGGTTGCAGCCATTTTTGATGTTATGGGGCGTGTTGGTGTACCAGTAATTGCTGGAATTTTATTTTTCAATCATCAAGTGAGCTTAGGTGCAATTCTAACTGCTGGCTATTTTGCTAATGGGATCTTTTACAGTGTAAATAGTTGTGTAACTAAGTATATTCAGCTTAAATCAACTAAGACCTTGAGAGATCAGCTAGCCAAATTGCAAAAAATTGAAGCAGATAAGAAATATGATTCGATTGATGAAATTGCCTCAATTGAAGTAAAGAATTTGTCTGTTAAATATGAGCATGGTGAGAAGATTGCTTATCCTAATTTTGTCATTAACCGTGGTGAAAAAGTTCTGCTTGTAGGCGATAGCGGTACCGGTAAGTCTACTTTATTAAAAGTATTGTTAGGACAAATTAAGCTAAGCAGTGGTGAGGTAATTTTTAAGAATAAAAATGATGAGCTTATTCATCCAGATTTTAATCAAATAGGCTATCTAGCACAGGATTTAACGATGTTTGACGCATCGATTTTGGAGAATATCACAGTGTTTAATTCAAAATTGAACGATCGTGTTAATTCTGCAGTTGAAGCAAATGCTTTTGTTCATGATGAAGAAAAACTAAAGGATGGATTAGCTACTGAAATTGAAGTAAAGCATAATTTGCTTTCAGGCGGACAGCAACAAAAAGTCGTCTTAATGCGGGCAATGGTTCATGAAAAGTCAATTTTATATTTAGATGAAGCAACTAGTGCGATTGATCAAAAGGGTGCGACGAAGATTTTACGTAATTTAACGCAGGGCAAAGAAACACTTTTGATGAGTGCACACAACTTGAGTGAAGAGCAAAGGGCGTTGTTTGATCGTGAAATTCACTTGGAGGGTAAATAATGAGCTGGAAAGAATTGTTCAAATTAAATCCGTGGAGTTTTAGCATTGCACTTTTACTTCAAATGGCCGGTGCAGCAGGTGAAATTGGGGTAGCTTACTTTTTAACGCTGCAATTTAATGCAGTACGTAATCGCAACTTACAGATGTTCATCTTTTGGACCGTTTTGCAGATTGTCTGTTACGTTTTCGTCTATCTTTTTTATAATGTTGCGGGAATTATCTGGCAAAAGCACGTGCAAAGGTATCTTCATTTGATTAGGCAAGAATTGACGGATCATTATTTTGAAGATGGTAAGAGTCATCATGCGGGCAGCGTGCAGAACAGAATGACTAATGATTTAACGTTGCTACACAATGATTATCTAAACTCATTTCGTTATGTGGCAGGGATGCTCGTTAGCGTGTTTAGCGTAGCCCTTACACTGTTTACATTTCAATGGAGCTTACTTCTTGCGTGTTTAATTTTTGCGGCAGTGCAGATTTATTTGCCTAAACTGATGGATAAGCAATTACAGAAGGTTACCAGTCTAGTATCTGATGCAAATAAAAAGTATCTGAAGACATTGGGTGATTGGCTCATTGGTCTTTCAGAACTGCGCAGATATTTAGCAGGACAAAAGTTGTTCGACGTGATTGCTAAGAGTTCAGGTAAATTGGAAAATGCTAACGTTGAAAAACAAAAGGTAGATCAAAAACTGGACTATTTAAATCAATTAGCTTATTCAGTTGGGGATGCATTGATTTTCCTGTTAACTGGATTTTTGGTGGTTAATAATTGGGCTGCTTTTGGTTTAATTGCAAGTATTGGTAACTTTAGTTCAGCGATGTTTGCTTCGCTTCAAGGAATAGCTGATTATGGCGGTCGAATGAAGGCAACTAAGGATTTGCGTAAGCAAATTTTACAGGCCAGGAAAAAGATCATTGATGAAAAATCGGTTGATTTGAAACAGCCAGTGTCGTTTTCAACTAAAGGTTTAGCTATCAAATTTAAGAACGGTGAAGAAGTAGCTTTCCCTGATATTCAAGTTAATGCTGGTGAAAAGGTCTTACTTACTGGTGACTCTGGTTCTGGCAAGAGTACTTTATTTAAGTTGATTTTAGGCGAAGAAAAAGCCACTCGTGGTGAAATTGAATACTTTGATGAGAGTGGGAAAGTAGTTAAGCCAGATTTAGCCGAAATTGGTTATTTGCCACAATTTCCAGTGCTGTTTCCAGCGACGATTGCCGAGAATATTACAATGTTTAATGATAAACTAGAACAATTTGTTTCTGGAGCAATTGACGATGTGCAGCTAGCTAGTGACGTATCGAAGTTTCCAGATGGAATTGAAACAGAAATTGATTTGAATAAATTAAACGTTTCAGGTGGTCAAAGGCAAAAAATAGTTTTAGCTCGTAGTAAGGTTCATGATAGTAAGCTAATCTTGATTGATGAAGGAACAAGTGCAATTGACCAAGCTGCAACAATGAGAATTTTGAAACGATTAGTTAAAACCGATGCCACGATTGTGTTTATCGCACATAATTTTAATGATGAGATGCAGAAGATCTTTGATCATGAAATCTGTTTAACTAGATAAAAAAATGCCGACAATCAAAGCGTAAAGCAAAGATTATCGGCATTTTTCTTTGGCCTATTTTTTGCAACAAAAAAGCAACGCACACAAGCGTTGCTACTTTGGTGATCCGGGTGAGATTCACGTTAGTTGCTGGTTGATATTAGTTGATTTTAAGCATTAAAAATACTGCATTTTGATGTTAGTTGATAATAGTTGATTTTAAAATTGGCGACACTTTCAGCGACACATTTTAAATGCTATCTAGTATTTCTTCAATTTGATCATCTGATTTTTGCCGTAATTCATCTAGCATATAAGCGTAAACATCAGCCGTAATACTCATATTACTATGTCCTAGACGTTTAGAAATTGCATATAGTGGAACACCCTTATAAAGTAGCAAAGCAACGTGAGTGTGGCGCAAAGAGTGAAAGTGAAAATGATCTTTTTTTATTTTTAGTTTCTTTAACTGCTTCTTTAGTACCTTGTTTGCAGCATTGGTTGTTGGCACTTTACCTTGTTTTGACATGAAGACATACTTTTGATGATTGGCTCTTAATTGATCCAATATATCTAGTAACTTTTGCGAAATGCGTATAACACGTTTGCTGCTTTCGGTCTTTGGTGCCTTTATTTTATCGTCAATATAACTGTATGACTTAGTAATTTTGATTAGCTTGTTCTTGTAGTCAATATCCGACCATTCAAGAGCCATGAGTTCACCAATACGCATACCAGTGTAGATAGCTGCAATAATCATGTATCTGCTTATATAGGTGGGCTTTATTCCATCTTCTAATGATGATAGTAGCTTTTTAACTTCACTGTAGTTTAAATATTGTACCTTGTGGGTGTTTTCATCGTTCCAAGTGAGTGTAATCCTATCAGTGAAATTAGTTGATATAAGCTTATCAGAAATGCAATCACGAGCGAACGCTTTAATATATCTGTTCAGCATTCTAACCGTGTTTTTAGCGTGATCTTTACCATATTCAGTGATAAAAGTTTGATATAAGCGCCGGTTGACCTTACTTAGCTTAGTCTTACCAAAGTACTTGCTAACAACTGTAATTGAATACAAGTATCTTCTTTTAGTAGTTGAGGCCTTACCAGGTATCTTATAAGTGTTCACATAGTCCTCATAAGCTTCGGCGAAAGTAGGATCTTTATATGTTATTTGATTGTCGTCCTTTGCGACCTCCATCTTATTAGCCCACTCTTGGGCTTGTCGCTTAGTAGCAAAGCCGGCCTTACTCTTATATCGGCGTTTACCGTCTGCATCATACCAAGATATTTGCGCACGCCAATTTTTGCTAGGAAGCTTGGTAAAATATGCCATAATATAAATACACCACCTTATAAAAATAAAAGCTTGTTTGCCTTATTAGGTAAGCAAGCTCTTTTTATTTGTTACCAAACCGGTACTTTTACACCCATGAATGGTAGTTTAACGTCAGTATTATCAGTTCTAGTTTCCATTAGTAACTTATCAATATCATTAGCATTTTTAGGGCCGTTGCTGATTGCTGTGAAGTTTGCGTGGCTGTACGGTGCAACCATTTGTGTTGTGTGGAAAGTTACATAATGAGTTCCATCACCTAAATCAGTAGTAGGCAATTGATAAGTGAAGTAATTATTAAGGTAATCCTCCAACTTTACTGATTGATTAGTGATATTGATGAAATCGCCTTTAATTGCAAAATTAGGTGCATCATGATAAAAAGCAAAGGTCATTGTTCCTTTTTTAGGAATGTTTGCAAAATATCCTCTGCTAAGGTCACCGCCGAGGTAAGGCTTAGCGGTCATTTTAGCAACTTCTTTTAAATTGTTATTGGTAACTTTTTTAGTAGTTGCAGTGGCCTTACGTTGTTTTTTAACTTTACGAGTTTGTTTTGACTTCTTATATAATTTCTTCCAATTGCCTTTAGCATCATTCATTACCCAAAACTTCTGATTATTTTTGAAGTAACCATTTGCATAACCAGGCTTAGTAACTAACCAATCATAGGAGGCTACATGTTGAATTTTTAAAGTAGTTCCAGCTTTTAAAAGCTTTTTTCTAACTTCATAACTCTTATATCGTGGAATGGTGCCCTGAACTTCATATATATAACGTGGCTTGGTGAGTACGACGGTTCTAGGCTTTGCCCACCAAGACCAACTATGAGCAGAAACAGTATTGCCATTTATTCCCAAACAACCACACGCCGTTAAAAATAATGTGCCAGTAATCAATGCTACACGTTTAAGTTTCATTTTCTTAACCTCCCAAATCACTATTCATCTAGCCATTTGTATTGTCTGTTGTTAGTTACCTTTGATCTACCAATTCTTGTATTTCCTTCATAGAAAGTAATAAATACTCCACTTTCTTCAGTAGAATCGCCAAGCACGTGGTATAAATCGGCAGCGGCTGTAATTTCATTTTGAATATGGTTAGCTACTTCAAATCTCTCACTATTTGAAAGCTTAGAAAAATCGTTAATCACATAAACAGTCGCATCTGTTCCATCATATGTTGCTTTTTGAATAAAAATAGACCAAGCAAAAGCATCATCATCTGCTGACTTTTTTCTAAACTTACTAAGATCACTAGCAACCAATTTATTAACTTTTTTAGCTTTTTTATCAGTCTTTGCTTCTGCTTTAGCTTCTTTAGAGCTACTAATTGAATATTCTTTATTTTTCTTAGATTGTTCTATTTTGTCCTGTCTATCAGCATTTTCTATACTTTGACGATTGCACGACCTAATACCAGTCATAACGCCAAATAAAATTAAAACAGCTACGATAAGCACACAACCGCAACCATAGACCGTATCTTTTTTATCTTCAGATTTATTTTCTTCTTTTTTAGCCATTATTTTTCCTCCAGTGAAACTAAACTACAGGTTTATAGTCACTAGTTTTGGACTGTTGAATAATATACTTGGCTAATTCTTGCTTAACTTCCAAGTAGTCATTAGTGCCTAGACTATCAGCTAAATTAATATAGTTAATGTTTACAGGTTCATAACCATTATTAAGGTAGTTCTTTATTCTTTGATGGAGCATGAACTTATTTGCTTCATGTTCGCTAATGTCTCTTGTCCTTAAATTATTCTTGTAACTACCCATAACTTCGTTGTCGTGTTCATAGTGTCCTATTTCGTGTAGGACAACTTTTTCAATTTCTTCTTCACTAAGTGATTCATTAATAATGATGTAGTCTTTTTTGTCTCCTTTAGTTCGAAGCAGATAGCCTTTACTGTGAATAGGCAAGTAGGCGAGCCCTAAATTGCTTCTTTTAAGTAATTTCTTCAAATTACTATCCATATAAATCACCTTTACTTGTCAGCGTATAAACCTTTCAAGAAAGTTGTAAGAAGTTCCTTGTCATGATCATCGAATGGCTTGCCGTCATAACTACGGACGTTGTCTAGCATTTCAGCTAGGTCACTTGATGATAGATTAGATGATTTGGGATCTGGATTGTCGGTGTTACCAGTCAAATAGTCAACAGTAGTGTCAAGTATATTAGCAAGCTTGCCAAGCGTATTCATATCTGGGTCATTATATCCATATTCCCAATTAGCGTATGTAGATAAGCTGACGCCAACTTTATTAGCCATTTTAGTTTTTGTAAGGTCTCTATTCTCACGTAAGTTCGTGAGTCTCTCACTAAATACACTCATTTTATTTTCTCCTTATAATCTGTATCTCTCTGGCTTTATTTTAGTATAAATACAGAAAAAATGTACAAAAGTACAGAAAATCTGTACAAAAGTATTTACATTGCTGACTTTCTGTAGTAATATAATGACTGTAAAGAGTTACAGAAAATCAAAAGAAATAAAGGAGTGTGATATGAGTGGTTCAGGTAACCAAACAAGAAGCCGGTGAAATTCTAAAAGACTATTTGAAAGGTCATGGAATCTCACAAGCGTTTGTAGCAAGGAAAATGGGCATTACACGTCAAACCTTTAATGCTTATGTAAATGGAAACTACAAGTTCACTGCTGATTTTGCTATCAGTGCAGCCGATGCTTTAGGTATTTCACCAGACATTTTTTTAAAGAAAAACTACAGAAAATCGGTAGAAAAAGGAGAAAGACAATGGAAGAACTAATCAAAGTTCAAGTTAAAAATAATCGTCAGCTTGTTAGTGCGAGAGATCTTTACCAAGGACTAGAAGTGAAAAGAAGATTTTCAGCTTGGTGGGAACAAAACTCAAAAGGCTTTGAAAAGGGCACTGATTATGAGGGCGTACTTGTAAGTACCCCCTATAACAAATTGCATCCTGACAAGCTTCAAACCATTCAAGACTATTTGCTAACCATCGACATGGCAAAAGAGCTTTGCATGATGTCCAAGACAGAAAAGGGCAAGGAAGTTCGCAAGTACTTCATTAGAGTTGAAAAACGATTCAATGAAATTAAGGCAATGAGCATTCCTAAACCTGATTCGTACATGATTGAAGATCCTATCAAGAGAGCTGAAAGATGGATTGAAGAGGCTAAGGAAAGACAAGAGCTAGAACACAAAAATGAGAAGCTGCAAGACAAGATTGATAAAGATGCTGACGACGTTGTTTTTGCTAGAGCTATTAGATATAGCCACCATGCAATTCCAATTCGTGAGCTAGCAGACATTTTGACACAGAACGGCTTCACAATCGGACAGAACCAACTCTACAAGCTTTTAAGAGATGAAAAGTACTTATCAAAACAAAAAGATTTTTGGAACTTACCAATGAGTTCAAAAGTTAAGGCCGGCTATTTCAGAGTGATTCATAAAGTAACCAGAGACGGCCGTCCGTACCGTAAAACTTTGGTAACTCCTGAAGGCCAAAAGCACTTAATCAACAAGGCTTTAAAAGGCAAGTTTGACGACAACTATCAAAAAGTAATTGTTTCAACCTTAGGTATTTAGAGGTGATTCAAATGGAATTAATTAATGAACAAGCCTTTCAAGATATTTTCAAGGCTGAAGTTAAAGAGTTTCTTCAAAAAAATAAGCCGTTGCCTAGAACGGCACGACTTGATAAGGAAACTAGAGACAACTTATTCCACGGTAAAGGCAATGAATGGATTAGAACGTTTATCTTTGATCAATACCCTGAAGTTGATGAGTTAAACGGTGGCTGGGTATTAAATCCAAGGAAAACGGCTAACGGCAAGACAACCAGCATTCTAGTTAAACCGGCTATCGAGTGGCTTAACAAGCATGAATACGAGATTGACTGGAACGCAAAAATGCCTAGCTAGGAGGTAATCAAGTTGAAGAGATACAACAATTTCTTTAATGAGCTTTGGGACTTAGACCACAGATTAAAACCGTGGCAATCAATAGGAATTACAGTTGCTTACATAGTATTTCTAGTAAGCATTTGTATTTACCTTTATTTTGCAAGATAGGAGAAAAGAGCAATGAGTAATTTTAGTTTAGTTGTTTATTACATGTTTAAAGAAGTATTTAACCCGCATCTACACCATGCAGACTTTCAAGAACTTGTTGAAGACGTTGACTACGACGTATTTAAGAAAACTCATAACTTCAAGCATATGAAGTATATCAAGTTCTTACATACATTAAGCGAAGAATATTAGGAGGTGAAAGAATGCTGAAGAGAACAACCGCACATAGTCCACAACTGATTAAGTCAAGCAATGCTATTTTCGTTGCTTATCAGACTTTCAGCAAAGACTTAAAGAAGTTCGGCTTTGTAAAGAAAGTTGAACAAAACAAAAAAGCCTTTCAGTTGCCACAACGTGCAAACTAAAAGACTTAGCACTATATATTGATTGCATCTAAGGAGATTATACATCATGTTAAAAAGTTTCTCAATCGAACAAATGAAAGAAATTAAGCGTCAAAAGCAATTAAAAGAGCAACAAGAATACGCCGAAAATGGTAAGTCAACAGCTTATGAAGCCGGACAGCTTGTAACCATTGGCGACGCTGACTGTGATTATTTAGATTACAAGCACTTTGTAGTAGCTCAAATTGCAAGGCTAGGCTTTAAAGGCTATGTAGCAATTACCGGCTGGGACATTAACGAACTTGTTGAAGACCTTGCTGAAGATGACCCCTCAAGCACAAATTGGAGAGACGACGTTATGGACTTCTTCGACGGAATGGAGGGGAACTACTAATGAATGATGCTGAAAAATGGCTAAATCAAATTATTGCCGATATTCCTTCAATCAAAGAAGAGATGTATGAGGACGCTAAAACGTTTGATACATATGGTAAGGCTAAGAAGTATTTAAGAGACTTCAAGGGTGATTTTAACGGCAATTACAACGCAACCCCTGAAGAGCAAGTTCAATCAGCATTTAACACGATGATTGAAGACGTGATTCAGAAATTAAATCAAGATGCAGATAAGGTGAAAATTAATCATGACTGAAGAAAAACAAGCACCAATTCTTACACAAATTCAAACAGAACTTAAGGCACCTAAAGGCCAGTACAACAGTTTTGGCAAATATAAATATAGAAGTGCCGAAGACATTCTTGAAGCTGTTAAACCTTTGTTATTTAAGCATGAAGCACAGTTAATCATTTCTGATAGTCCTATTCAAGTGGGCGATCGCATTTATATTAAGGCCACCGCTTATTACAAGGACAGCGAACAAGAGAAACAAGTTGAAGGCTACGCACGTGAACCTATTTCTAAAAAAGGTATGGACGACAGTCAAATAACCGGTACAGCTTCAAGCTACGCTCGTAAATATGCTTTGAACGGTCTATTCCTTATTGATGATCAAAAAGACGCTGACACAGACCAATATCAACGTCAAACAAGAAATGCTAATAACAATCAGCAAAACAACACTACTGAAATTTCAAGAGCCACTCAAATGAGAAAAAAGATCAGTGCAGCTAAGAAGTTTGAAGTTCAATACGGCGGTGGCAAAGAAAAATTAGTTGATGTTGTTAGCTGGGAAAAATCAGGCGACAAACAAGCCCACATGTTTATTGAGACGTGGACTAAACGTGATCCAAAGAACTTAGCAGCTTATGAATTTATTGAAGCTAATGGGCTTTACACCGTTGAAAAGAAAGAGGCTTAATCATGAAGGACTTTAAAGGGGCAAGAGCATTTTTGATGATTCCAGTAGGAATTGCAAGAGACCAAGACCTTTTAGACAATAGCAAATCTATTTTGCTAATGGGTGAAATACTTTCAATGCTGAATGTGACTGGTGAGTTTTTCATGAGTAATGCAGAGTTAGCAAAGCGCTTAAAGACAACCCCACGAACAATAAAACGGTATTTAATTCTGCTAGAAAACAAAGGACTTATCAAGCGTACCAACGTTTACGCTGATAAAGAGAAAAAAGTAGTAGTTGGCCGGAAAATTACAGCCGGGGACACCCTGGGGACATACATGTCACTAGGGTGGGGACAAGCACGTCACGAGGGTGGTGACACCGATGTCACGAGGGTGGTGACACCCACGTCCCCTAAATATAACAAGATAATAGATCAATCTAATAGAACATCTAATACATCATCATCATCTAAACCTTCTTCTTCAAAAGATGAAATTAAAGATCCATTTGCCGGTGCAGGTGAAGTAGATGATGACGAAGAAGTTATTACTGGATTAATTGAAATGTTTAGTAAAGAAGCTCACATTTCTATTCCTAACTATCAATACAACCATATTAAGAGCAACTTGCTTACTATGGATCAAAGCGACGCTATTGATCTTATGTATACAGTGGTAAACAAGGTAAACCGAGGAGAAGTGCAGAACCCTATAGGCTATCTAATAACTTCAATAGCAAGTGTAAAGGGCGGTGAGTAGATGGCAACAGCAACTAAACCACCTATTGAAAGCCTATTACCGTATCTTAGAGAGCAAATACCAGGGTGCGGTATTAGTGATAGTGAATTGAACGAACTACGCCGTATTTATCCTGAAGTCTCTTTTAAAGACATTAAGCGTGTTTACTACGAAGCTATCAATAAAAAGGCAATGCAACCAATTAGTTATATGGTGAGACGACTTCAAGTATTAAAACCGGCTAATGATCCGTTTAAATTGAACCCACAAGCAAGATATAACGGAAAAATCAGAGTTGAAATAGGTACCGACTGGAGCGCTAAAAATGCTGAAATACAAGCCAAGAGAGACGCACAACGTCAGGCGTACGACCGTGTACATGGTGTCGGTGCTTATGATGCTAAAGTTCATGCAAAGACTGTAGAACTGAAAAAGATATTTAAGACGTTAACCAACAAATGAGGCACAAGATGAACAGATTTAAGGAATTACATGATCAAAAAGAAGAACTAAAAAAAGCCTTTATTAATGAAGTAAGAAAATCATCTACTTTCTATTTAAAAGTCACTTACAACAAAGACAAGATTACCAAAATAAGCGTTATTTATAAATTTGGCTATGATCAAAGAGCATTTACAGTTCGTTGCTTAGCAAATAACGAAGAAATGTTTGACACTAGACAAATTTATTTAGGAAAACATATAGTCTTGACGCCTAAAGAAACCATTGAACTTGCTCATTTACTCCTAGATGCAGGCCATTTGATAGATAACTTAGATAAGTTAGATAAAGGCGGCGATGAAAATGGAGAAGATTAGTTCAGCAGCTTTAATGACGCAAGCATACGGAATGTTTGAGAGCAATCGTGTATTTGACTTCATTGAAAGTTTAGATGTTGATAGTAACACGGCCTGGAAAATATTAGATTTTTTCAAAGACTATTCAGATATGTTTGTATTATCTAAAAAATCAGATCGAGATTATTACGAAGAAAAAATAGACCGATTAGAAAGAACATGTGATGAAGCTGCTGACCGATTAAGAGAAATAACCAGTCTATTAGAACCAGGAGAAGATTAAAAATGGACGCAATAAGTAAAAAGAGACCGCAACCCAAGAAAGAGTTAATGAAGCTGGTAAAAGATGAGATTCAACTTAGAAGCCCTAAATTTAATGCTGCAGTATTCATCGATTTAGTTAAAGACCGTGTTTGCGACTGGATCATAATGCACAATTTCAGACCGGCAAAAAAAGAAAGAGTATCAATCACACGTATGACTTTTGAACCGGGCTGGGAAATGCAAGCCATAGCGGAATATCATGTTAGCTCCTGGAAACAATATAGTTTTTACACCTATTACAACTTTGACAAAGAGCAGTATTTAACAACCGTTATTGATCCTTATGTATTTGCTAACAGTGGAGTTGTAACAAGAGGCTGGGACGGAATAACAAACTTATTATTTGACAGCAAAGGGTACAGCTATGAAGTTACTTGGGAAGAAAAGAAAATTATAGATAGTTACCAGCGTTTTAAGCACCCACAACCTAATGATTGGCTTTATCACTGTAAGAAGTGTGGAAACAACTTTGCAGCTAATGATTTAGATTATTGGATAAACAGCGGCCTTTTTTGCCCCGTCTGTAAAGCAGATTCAAAGAGCATAGATTTACTAGACAAGGCGACCGAAAATGGCTAGACGTGAGCGTAGCGTTGAAATACGTGAGTTTAAAGAGGACGGCTTAGACGACACAACTCTTAAATTTAGCTCACTGAAACAGTTAGATGATTACCTAGGCTGGTGGCACCGCTCTTATTCAGGATCAATCATTCAAAAGAGCAAACACGGATATTTGAGATACAAATACATCATTCATGATACGAAAGAACCACGTGTATACTACTTAGTTTGGAAAATTGACGGCAGAATTGTAGCAACCGATGAAGACGTTAAACGTTTTTACACCGGCAAAATGTACAAAAAGAAAAAGACTTACATGCCGATTAAGATTCCTAGACTTACACCTGAAGAGCTTAAACAAGCCCAGGAACGCAAAAGAGAGCGCCGTAGGCTATTACTACTCATCGACGTTAAATACGGCGGTATAGAGAATGCTGAAGGCACGTGGGAGCTAAATAAATTTAGAGAAATGATAGGAGCTAACGAAGATGGAAAATAGAGAAGAATTAATTGCAAAATTTGTTGATGATATTGCGGGACATGATTTTAAAGCGGTACAAACCGTAGCAGATCATAAAACTGTAGCAATTACTGTCGAATATAAAGAAGCCAACCAAGTTTTGTCTATTTTACTTGTAGACTATCGTGGCGAATTTCCTAAGGAACCAGTTAGCATTTCTGTAGCTGACGATGTGGATGAGGCGTTACTTCAACGGCTTGGCTGGATATTTAACCGAGTAAGCATGTTAATAAGCGGCTTGAGAGGAGAAGAATGATAACTGATTGTATATTTGAGCTCGCTGCATTATCTTGGAACATTAACCTAATAGAATTAGCAAAGATCATTTGGCTATTTATTTGTTTATCTGTAGGCCTATGGAGTGCCGGAGATATTCTGCACGACAAGAAAATGGAAAAATCATTTGCTAGTCGATTCTTTGAAGCACTAGCTATGGTACTCATTTGGGTATTGATTGGCCTTGTAACCACGTATTTTGCTAAATTTATTTTGATTTTTATTGGAGTAGTCATAGTAATATTCATGGCAATTGTTCTGATTAACATGATTTGAAAGTAGGCAAGATGAGAGAACACTTTATTAAAGGAAAAAAAGTAAAACCAGGCCTAACCATTACAACAGGCCGACATACCTATGTAGTTACTAATGAATATAAATTGCACTACGTAGAAAGTGGAAATCATGCTGAAGTGCATGTAACTGAAGAAAGAATACGGTCTCTTAGAAATTATTTGATGATAAGACCATTTCTAAAAATGGCCGACGCTGTGGCAAAAGCAGGCAACGTAATAGACCGGAAGCTAAACGGAATAGAGTAGGAGTTATACAAGTGATTAAGTGCGACGTAGAAACAACTGTTACAAATGTAAAAGACTTTTTTAAATACGATTTTTGGCACTACATGAATTTAGGTGGTATTCATGTAAACCAATTATCAAGCCCCCAAATGAGTTTAACTGGCACTAGCCACAGTAATACCAACGGAGTAGAAAAAAGCCTTATAGCCGATTTAAGCGAAGCAGAACAAGCAACCTATAGAGCCGAAACGATTGCAATTGCACTTAATAACTGTAGTGACTTAGAAAACTCCAAGCACCAAACCATTTTGCGAAGTACGTTTATCAATGAACTTACTGACTATCAAATTGAAATCAAGTTAAGTATGAGTGACTATCAATTAAGACGAAATAAGAAAAAAGCTTGCGTTGAGTTTGCTGAAAGACTGGAATTTTGGTGTAAACGTCGTAACATCAACGATTTACCGCTTTTATTATCCGAATAAAATAACAATTTCAACGAGAAATCAACGAGTTTCAACGAAAAAACAACAAGATTCAACGATTTTTCAACGTAATTCAACAACAAACCAACGAGACAAAGCCTTATATTGATAGTGTCGAAAATTTAGGAAGACGAGCAACTAAACTTTCGACAACCAATTTTAACTTTGCGTGGTGCAAGTTTTTCATTATGAAAACCTCCTTTCTTTAGATGATTAACTAGATACGAAGCAATGAAAACGGTAAATCTTCCGCAAAAGTACACGTAACGGTGACACGGCGTGGTGCCGGTGCAAGTCCGACCATTGCTCATAGGCTAGTAGCAATACTAGCCGATAGAAGTATGCCTGATTGTGGGCACAAATACCATGATCTGTAACTTGTATCTCTAACAATAAAAAGCCTTTTTTACGTTGTACCGTCTGATGACGCAACTTGGAGCGTATAAGTTGCTGGTGCGTCTGATTCCACCAGGTGCAATAGTCTGCGATGACTGTAGCAAAATGCTACAAGAGCGGACAATGACGAAGTATTTTCACCTTTTGGTACTAAAACACGTTATGTATGAACATCAAAATACTTTGTCGAGCTATGTTAATGATGCCGTGCCGTTTATCCACGTTCACGGCGTTCTGGGCTAAATAGCAGGAAAATTTTGTTTTGCCTAAATGAAATTCAAGGTTCGATGCCTTGTTAGCCCTTTGATCCTTTCAGGATCACGTGTTAGGCAGGCACTTTATACTTATCAACACTTGAAAGTTGCTGGAACGTGCTGCGCACGGGCAGGTTCGATTCCTGTAGTGCCTATAGGAGGATAAATAATAATGAAAGCTTTATCTGTACGTGGTGATTATGTCATGGACATGATTACCGGAAAGAAGAAAATTGAATATCGAACATGGTATACAAAATACCGTGGTGACTTGCTAATGTGCAGCACCGCAAAGAAAATTTCGGGAGCTGCGCCGGGCTATGCTGTATGTGTCGTAAATCTTTATGACGTTATGTATGACAAACTTGAAGGTATCTGGGAATGGTACATTAAAGACGTAAGACCGATTAAGCCAATACATGTTAAAGGACAGCTAAAATTATTTAACGTTCCTGACGAGCTTATAAAGCCTATTAGCAAAGAACAGTTCGATGATGAAATAAAAAAGTATATTTATAAACCTAAATGGAGAAAGAAGCGCTAAGGCGCTTTTTTATTTTGCGTATGTATAAGACTAAAAAGTTCGGTGTTGTTAGCTGTAAAGAAGAAAATGTTATCCTAGCAGTTTTAGAACGAGACTTTGAAAGAAAGAAGCGTAAGAAGAATGAGCTTACTGGACGTAATCAAGACACAAAGTCAGATAACCGATAGCGTGCTAGTCTCATTCTCTATGGGTAAAGACAGCATAGTTACTATGGATCTTTGCATGAAATACTTTAAACACGTTCAACCGTTCTTTATGTATTTAGTACCCGGATTAAAGTTTCAAGACGAAGCACTAGAAAAGTACGAACACCGCTGGGGAGTTGAAATTATTGAAGTACCACATTTTGAGAATGCTGACTTTTATAGATACGGCAGTTTCCGTGATCCTGATTACACGGTTCCTAGAGTTAAAATTAGAGCTATTTACGAAGCACTAAGACAAGAAACCGGTATTTATTGGATAGCTGGCGGTGAAAAGATCAACGATTCAATCGTGCGCCGTGCAATGCTGAAACATTCCGGCTCTATTGATGAACAACGTGGTAGATTCTATCCGGTCATGTATTGGACTGACAAAGAAATTAAACAATACATGCGTATGCAGCATTTGTTTTATCCGAAGTTCAACCAGGAATTAGGATTTAGCTTTCATTCATTAGCTGGTAAGGAATTATCAGCAATTAAACGTATTTATCCTGAAGATTATAAACGCATTCTAAAATTTTTCCCTGAAGCAGAAGCAGGGGTAGTACAGTACGAAGCTTACAAAGAAAAGGGTGAGAAACAATGGCTAGATCAGCATTAGAAGATTATTGGGCTGGCTCTATTTCTGCTAACATTAATCACCCTATTAGGCGAAAGAATGCTACACGGTCAAGAGCTAGAACAACAAGAAAACCTAAGCTCACTACTTCAGAACGCAAGACACAACGTGTATTAAGTCATGCACGTGTATTAGCGAGCACAATGAAAGCCGGTGAACGAAAGTTTATTCCACGTCAACAAATTAACGGCGGTAAAGTCATGATTGAAAAAGGACGTGGGACAGATTACCGAGTTTATGCAGCCAGTGACAACAAATATAACGTGAATAGTCGTAAAAATGCTTATGGTATCAATGTCTATAAAGGATCAACCGATAAAAAGGGTGTAACTTTCCAAACTAGACACTTCAAGATGGGTAATGTTGATAGATACATTTTCGATAAAATGCACACACGGCTATTTACATTCAAGTCGGGTAAAAAGTCTTATAGAGCTGGCAAAACCGGTTCAATGGGAGGTTAACGTTGAAAGAATTACAGCATTTTAAGTTTGGAACAGTGAAAAGAAGTCAAATTAAATTCGCTGACTATAATCCTCGTATCATTGATGAAAGCAACCAAAAGAAACTAATTAAAGCAATTAGAGAAAATGGACTGATTGAACCGCTGGTACGGTAAATTGCTAACGTTCAAAACTGGTAAGAGATCATATAAAGAGGGTTCAACAGGAAGCAGAGGTGGTTAATCATGGCTAGGAAAAAGGATACTTTGGAAAAGATTAGCTCCAAAGCTCGCCGCTTAGGGCAACAAATGAAAAAAGGAGAGATAAAAGTTGTCCCTGGCGTCAAAATGAATGGCTTACCGATTGTAAATTATCAGGCGGAAGATCCTAAAGGCTCAGTAGGTTTATCATCATTGCATACATTTATTGGACTGCCTAAAAAAGTAAAATCTAATAAGTTTGGCAATACAAAAATAGCTGATTTTACATATGATAAGAGATTTGGCCCATCAGCAGATATTTTAAATGATATTACAGGCTATAATGTTTCAAAATCCGATTATAAGAAGATAGAAAAAGCGCTTTGGACCAAAAACGGCAAGCAACGTTCATTTAAGCGGGGTTCAACAGGAAGCAGAGGTGGTTAATCATGGCTAAAGAGTTGCAGCATTTTAAGTTTGGCACGGTGAAACGGTCTCAAATCAAGTTTGCCGACTACAATCCGAGAATCATTGACGAGAGCAATCAAAAGAAACTCATTAAAGCAATTAAAGAAAACGGATTAATTGAGCCGCTGGTATGGAATAAACGTACTGGTGTTTTAGTTGGCGGGCATCAACGATTAACAGCAGCGGATAAGATTTATCGTAAAAAGGATTATGATGTTCCGGTTGCAATTATTGATGTAGATGAAAAGACCGAGAAAAAGTTAAACGTCCAGTTAAACAATCCATCTATGCAAGGTGATTGGGACTTAGATGAATTAGCAAAGTTGTCTGATGATGTTTCATTTGAAGACATGGGATTCAATAAAGCGGACATTGATTTCATGTTTGACGGTGAACTTGACTTTGACGGCAAAGAAAAAGAAGAGCTTCAACCATCAAAGAAAGAAACTCCATACGATGATGAAGTTGAAGATGAAAAAGACAAGATGGCTGGTCTTGCTGAATTTAATAAAAAGAAAGCTGACTTCAGACACAAAGACCAGGACGATACGATTATTAATTTCTACACAAAAGTTGTGTTTCCTGATAACCAAACTAAAGAAGAGTTTTACAAGAAAGCAAACATTCCAGCTAATGAAGAGTTCATTACGTTTGATCAGTTGAAACGGTATTTTGAAAAGAAATAGTTTGTGAAAAAAGAGGTGATGATTTAAATGGTAAGAGGATTAAGTAGAGCTGAAAGATCATTCTTTGCAATGGCAAGAGAACAAAGAGTACAGCGTAAATCAATTAGAGTTGATACAGCTAAACCCACAAGTTCAGGTAGAGATTTCAGTGAGCGTGTTAGATCTGTTAGAAGTAGACAACTAGCGAGGGCACGTGCAACAATGGCACGTTATGGCGTTAAAGCAAGTTCTGGCCACAGTGGTGGATAGAGTTAAGAGGTGGATTAGATGGCAAAGGGCAAATACAAAAAATGGCTAGAGCCTGATAATCTGACCAAACTAGAGGGCTGGGCTAGAGACGGCCTAAAAGACACCCAAATAGCCGATAACATGGGTATCAATGTATCTACACTTTACACATGGAAAAATCGCTACAGCGAGATAAACGAGGCTTTAAAAAAGGGTAAAGAAGTCGTTGATTACGAAATTGAAAACTCGTTAATTTCAACGATGAAAAAGCACACCTTAACGACTACTCAATACAAAATGGTCAAGAAAGATAAACTTGTTTTGCAAGCGGAACGAAAGAAGTTCGCTAACATGTATAAGCTTGAACACCCTGAAGCTACTAAAATGCAGATTCTAATAGCAGTGGCCGAACACATTCCAGTATATGAACAGATTCCATACGTTAAGACCGTTACTGAAGTTGACCCTAACATTTCATCTATGATCTTTTGGCTCAAAAATCGTAGGCCTGAAAAATACCGTGATCAAACGTTTAAGAAACTTAACGAAGCACAAGCACGTAAGGCTATTGCTGAAGCTAATATCAGTGAAAAGCAACTCAAAGCACTTGAAGAAGCTGACAATCCTGACAATGCCACTGTAGTAGTTGATGATATTTCTAAGTTGAAAGAGTTGAGAGACAAAAATGCAGACAGTTCAACTAAGCAAGGAGATTAACCCTCATTTCTATGATATGTGGACTACTGATAAGCCTTATATCGTATGCAAGGGCGGACGTGGTTCGTTTAAGTCTTCTGTTATCAGTCTCAAGCTTGTAACAATGATGATGAAATACATTCAACAGGGCAAGACTGTTAACGTTATCTGCATACGTGAGAACCAGCAATACTTGAGAGATTCAGTCTATAACCAAATATTGTGGGCTATGAACATTCTGCATGTAGCTAATGAGTTTCAAACTCGTGTAAGTCCAATGATTATCAGACACAAGCTAAGTGGATCAACTTTTTATTTTTATGGTGCTAATGATCCGCAAAAACTTAAATCAAACATCGTTGGTAACATTGTGGGAGTATGGTTTGAGGAGTTCAGTAACTTAAAGAATGCTGAAGTATTTGACCAGTCTGTACCAACTTTTATTCGTCAAAAACCGGTATTTGCAGATCAAGTTAAGATTTACATTTCATATAATCCACCACGTAATCCATATGCGTGGGTAAATGAATGGGTAACTTCAAAAGAAGTAGATGATGACTATTTCATTGATACAAGCACTTACTTAGATGATGAACTAGGATTCACGACAGAGCAGCAACTCAAATTAATCAATCAATATAAAAAGAATGATCCAGACTACTATAGATGGCTCTATTTAGGTGAAGCGGTCGGACTGGGTACCAACGTTTACAACATGGATTTATTCAAAGTTGTAGACCGTATACCAGACAATGAATATTTAACAGATATTTTATACGGCTTAGATACCGGTTTTATGGTATCTGCTACGGCTTGTGTTGCTTTAGGCTTAACTAATCAATACAACGTTTATATTTTAGATACGTTCTATTCTGATCCTACTAAGTACGTTAGAAAGCCAAGCCCTGAAGAACAAGCTAAAAACATTCATGAGTTTATCGAGGGTATCACTAATAAATATGGTCTATATCCTACAAATATGACTATTGATTCTGCTGACGGTGGTATTTATACGCAATACTGGCAAATTTATAACACCAGGTGGCACAAAGTTGTTAAGTTGGGTGAAGCTGCAATGATTGACCGTGTTCAAGATTTATTAGCACAGGGACGATTAAAAGCACTCAAAACACCAGGTAACGCAATAATGCTAGATGAACACAAAAAATATCAGTGGGATCCGGCAACCGTTAACAGTGCTAATCCTAAAGTCATTAAGGAGTTTGACCACAGTTGTGATGCTCTGAAATACAGTGTTTTAGATAATGAACAGTTATTAGGTTTAGCAGTTTAGGCGGTGAGTATATGAGTTTTATGCGAAAACTTAAAAGGCTAATCCATAAAGGGGGCGTGAAATTAGGTTTGGTACAACAAAAAAGTTTAAGCAGTATTACTGATGATCCGAGAATTAAGGTTCCGGCTGAAGAATACGATAGAATACGTAAAGCTAAACAGTATTATCAAGATAAATTGGATCCGGTCGAGTATTGGACTACTAAAGGTAAACAAAAAAGACCGTTAAACTCATTGAACGTCCTTAAATCTGCTAGTCAAGCGTTAGCGTCTCTTATGTTTAATGAACGTTGCAGCATTAAGGTAAACGATCCAAAGTTACAGAACTTACTAGATGAGATTTTCAAAGATAATAATTATTACTTAGATCAAGAAACTCACCTAGAAACGTGGATTGCGTTAGGAAGTGGCGCTATTCGTCCTTATGTTGAAAACGACAGGATCAAATTATCGTGGGCAAATGCTACTGAAGTATATCCGCTTGAAGCAAACACAACCCAAGTTGATCAAATTGCAATTTCAAGACGTTTGCAAAAAATTGAAAACAACAATGCTGTTTATTACACGTTATTAGAGTTCCACCAATGGGGTAATTGGACGACAGATGAACAAGGTCGTAAATATAGACCGTATATAATCACCAACGAGTTATATAGATCAGGTGATCCTAATACGATTGGTGAACAGGTACCACTTGATTATGTTGATGAATATGCAGGGCTATCACCTACAACCACGATCAACTATTTGGAAAAGCCTTTGTTTACGTTTTATCGTAACGCCGGTGCTAATAACAAAAACCTTGTTAGTCCTTTGGGTATTGGCTTGTGTGATAACTGGTTCAAGACTGTTGATGATATAAACATGGTGCATGATGGCTTTGAATGGGAAGTCAAAACAGGTTATAGACGTGTATCTATTCCTAGAAGTTGGGTGCGTCGTCAGCAAAACATGAACGGTCATCAAATTCCAGAAGATCAACAATATTTTTGGGATCCTAATGATGCTGTGTTTGTTCCGGTCAATTCTAAAGATGATACGAGTTCATTCAAAGACTTATCAATCAATATTAGAAATGAACAATACGAAGGGGCTATGGATTTCTTCTTACGTGAATTAGAAAATGATTTGCGTTTAAGTCCTGGCACATTCACTGTTACACCTTCAGGAGTTCAAACGGCTACTGAAGTGGTAACTAACAATTCTAAGACGTATCAAACACGTTCCAGCTACTTGACTATGCTAGAAAAAACGATTGACCAGCTAGTTTATGCTATTGCTGAATTATTGCAAACTGGTAAGTTGTGGTCTGACGGTAAAGCACGTTGGAATGGTGATATTGACGAGCTTGTTATTACTCCAGACTTCAATGATGGCGTATTTGTCGATCAAGAAGCTCAAAGATCAGCAGATTTACAAGCAGTTCAAGCTTCAGTTATGCCGAAAATTCAATTTATTATGCGTAACTATAATTTATCTGAAGAAGAAGCTACAAAGTGGCTTCAACAAATTCAAGACGAACAAAGCCCGACCCCTCCAGATCAAGAGATGGATATGCTTCCAGGTGGTGAAGTAAACAATGAACGACAAGGACAAGATAAGCAAGGATCAGATGATTCAGAAAGCTGATGACTTGATTGATTACTACGATTACACCAAGCAACAAATCTTTTATATTTTGATTGATTCATTCAAACAAACACGACCGGAACTAATGAATGCTGAAAAAGACCCTCAAAAAATCATGGAATGGCGTTTAAAAGCGTTGTCCCAGATTGGTGGGCTAACTGATAAGGTGATTAATTTAATTAGTCGTACAAGCGGTATTTCTAAGGAAAAAATTTATGACTTGATTTATAAAGACGGTCTAAAAGTTACTAAGCAGATGAACCGTAAGCTCTCTAAACAACTTAAAAAGCCTTATCACAGCGTTTCTAATCAATCGAGGGCAATTATCAATAGTTACGTTAATCAAACGATGGACGGGATTAATAACTATGTAAATCAAACGTTATTAACTCGTAACTACGGTAAAAATGCTGTAGCAAAAATGTATCAAGATATTGCTAACAAAACTGTGCTTGATGTAGTTACTGGCAATAAGACACCAGAAAAGGCACTTAGAGACAGTATCTATAGTTTTTATGACAAGGGTATTCAATCTACCTTAGTCGATAAAGGCGGTCACAGGTGGTCAATCGAGGGCTATATGAATACGTTAATGAGAAACACAACTTCACGTGTTTACAATGATTTGCGTATTCAATCTATGAAAGAGTTTGATTCTGTATTGTGTAGCATGAGTGAACACAATGCAGCACGTCCGGCTTGCGCACCAATACAAGGAAAAGTTGTTTGTATTGTTCCGAAGTCTGATCCACGTTGTAAGCGTGAGTATCCTAATATTTACGATTACGGATATGGAACGCCGGCAGGAACGCAAGGTGTGAACTGCCAGCACGACTTGTCTGTATACATTGAAGGCGTGTCACAACCGGCAAAACAAACGATTGACCCAAAACAAGCCGTTAAGAACATGAAAATACAACAAAAACAACGGTACTACGAGCGTCAAGTAAGACACTTGAAGGGTAAGAAGTCCGCAGCATTAAAATTGAACGATCAAGACAGTGCAAGCAGATTTCAAGCCGGTATTCGAGGGTATCAAGCTAAATTGCGTCAAATCGTTAAGGATCACGACTTCTTAACTAGACAGTACAATCGAGAAAGGATAATCAAATGACACAAGATGAATTAAAAAAAGGCAAGTATGTTGAAATAGAAGGCGAAGCAGCATCACAGGATGAGTTGCAAGAAGCAATTAAAAGAACCCAAAAAGACAATAGACCTATGGACTACTATTCAAGAGTTATTGTTTATGTTGATGGAAAAGTTGCTGCTGTTATTACTAACAATGATTTTGAATATGCTGAAAATGTAGCTGTTCGATTAAAGCCAGTCTACGATAATTAATTTAAATATTTTGACCTAAGTACGTCATTAAACTGCTTATTTTTTATGCTCTGAACGAGGTCGTCCCTCGTAATTAATTGCACGTTAGGAGAAAACAAATGGAAAGAGAATTTCTTGAAAAGCAAGGCCTTAATGCTGACCAAATTTCAGCAATCATGGCTCAATATGGCAAAGACGTTAACGGTATTAAAGACGGCTACGAAAGCAAGTTATCTAGCTTAAATAGCAATGTTGAAACGTTAAAAGGTCAAGTAACTGATAGAGATAAGCAAATTAAAGACTTAAGTTCTGCAGCTAAAGACAATGAAGAACTCAAAGCTAAGTTTGCTAATGCTCAAAAAGAAATTGCTGAAAGTGATAAGAAGTATAAAGCCCAACTTTTAGATCAAAAGAAGGACTTCGCTATTCAGCAAGCCTTAACTAAAGCCGGCGCTTATAACAATAAAGCTGTTATGGCTATCTTAGACGCTGATCAAATTAGCGTAGACGATAAGGGCAATATCTTACATGTTGAAGACGCTGTAGCACAAGCACAAAAGGACTTTCCTCAAGGATTCAAACCCCAAGAAACCGAGGAAGCAACAAAACCGGCTCCGAAAATTGTTACAACCGGCAATGCTACTTCCGAAACTGTTGAAAAGAAACCATCTGAAATGACTTTGCAAGAACAAAACGATTTGTACCGCAAAGACCCACAAAGATGGTCTCAATTATTTGATAAATAGAGGAGTTTTTAAATGGCTGAAACACATTTAAAAGATATGATCATTCCTGAAGTCTTTGATAATTATGTACGTAACAACTCATTAAAGACTAACAACTTAATTAATTCAGGAATTGTACAACCTGACACTGATTTAGGCAGTCGATTAGGTCAACCCGGTAATAAGATTAATATTCCATATATAAACGACTTGAACGGCCACGCTGATAATTGGACTGATACCCAAGATATTACTGTAGAGAACTTAACTAGTGGCTCACAATTGGGTATGAAGTTCTATCAAACTAAGGCCTTTGGTCAAACTGATCTTTCAACTTTGATTTCAGGCGCACCTATCCAAGATCAAATTGCTTCACGTTTCTCAAACTTTTGGAATACCAATGATCAATACATGCTATTTGCTGTTTTGCAGGGTATGTTCCAAGTTGATGAAGTTGCTAACTCAAAGGTATTGGACCTAACTGCTCAATCACCAACTGATTCAGAATTTTCAGCAAAGGGCTTTATTGCTGCACTTTCATTAATGGGTGATCAACCTGAAAACATTCTTTCATCAATTGCCGTTAACTCAACTACTTACGCAATGATGAAATCTCAAAACTTGATTGACACTATTCAACCATCAAACGGCGGTACTGCTATCAACGTATACAACGGCAAGCAAGTTGTAATTGATGATGATATTCCTACTGACACTTCAGGCAAAGACGCAACTTCAGTAGCTTACTTATTCGGTACTGGTGCTATTAGCTATTCAACTCAAATGTACGGTACTAAAGTAGTTGACGAACCATTGAAGCAAGGTGGACGTGAATCAATTGTGCAAAAGCGTGTTGGTTGTATCCACCCACTTGGTATGTCAATTGCTCCAGACTTTGTACCAGCTACTCCGGGCTTCCCAACTCCAGATGACTTTGCTAAGAAGGAAGCATGGACTATGCCTAAGGACGTTGATGTAAAGCACGTTCACTTGGTTGAATACAAGTTCAAGCTTGATCCTTACTTTGTTTTGAAGCAAAAGTCACAAAACGCCGTAGATTCAGCTAAGAATGCTGGCGCTGGCACAAGCACTGGCACTGGTAAGTAATAAGAGGTTGTTTTAAATGGAAATGCTACTTAGTTTTGCCGAATATCAAAAAATGGGTGGCACGGCAACCAGTGACAACTACCAAAAGCTTGAACAGGATGCGGAAGATTTAATTAATCCGATTACAAATGATTATTATGTTCTCAATTCAATTGACGCTGACGAGGATAAATACCGTGTTCGCTGTTTCAAAAAAGCCTTAGAGTTGCAGATTAACTTCAGCAACGATATTGGAGCGTCAACTCCTTATGGAATGTCTGATCAGGATATTAAAAGCGTATCTGTTGACGGTACCAGCGTTACCAAAGGCACTACACCTATTAATTTTGTTACCGGTGGTATTTACAACGTAGCCCTTGAATATCTTTATAGGGGCGGTTTTTTATATCGAGGTATTCCACATGCTTAGACCACCTAAAACGATGTTTCAAGACACTGTAACTTTGAAAAAAGAGGTCGTTGATACTGATGATCCATACGGCGAAAAAGTAGTAGCAGAAACAACCGAGATTAATAATTGTCGTTTTACATTACGAACCGTTTACAGCGGTACAAATAACGACAGACAAGTGGTTTCTAATGCAAGCATTGTGATGATGTCTACTTATACAACGCCGTTTATTGACTTTGATCCTAGTTATCAGGGTGCAAAGATCGTTTTTAACGGTCGAGAATACACGATTACAACGATTAATCGTGATATTGAACCGTTTAGTCGCAAAGTTTATCAATATAAGCTAGGAGTGATTTAAATGGGATTTAGTGTTAAGGTCGATCTTTCTAATTTCGATAAGCGTTTTAGTCGTGCAAATCTGATTAGAGCTAGAAAAGCTTCTGCGGACGAAGCAAGAAAGATCATGAATAGCAAATACGTGCCTAGTTCTACTAAAGGCGAGGATAAAAAGACTGGCGGATCATTAAGAAGCATGAGTTATGTTTCAGACGATGGTTCGGAGATCGTTTATACCGCCAAGTATGCGAGAGCGCAATTTTACGGCTTTATCACTAATAAATATGGTGGGCCTTATCGTATTCACAATTACACCACTCCCGGAACTTCAAGACGTTGGGACTTAAGACTAAAAGGCAACAATGAAGATATGAGTAAAGTTATGGATACATTTGCAAAAGGTTTGAAATGGAAACCACAGGATTAAAAAATAAAGAATTTAATTTGCAAACTGCTCTAGTAAATCTAATTAACAAATATGAAAAAGAAGGCTTCTTTGAATACATCAAGAAGCCTATTTTTATACAGTTTTTAGACAAAGATGATCAATTAGGCTTAGTTGCCTCACCTGGGGCACATATAGTTGATATGGATTTTTCAGGTCGAGCAAAGTGGGTATACAACTACGTTGCTACGATCAAAACAAAAAATAGAGCAAGTGCATACAACCAATTAAATGAATTAAGTGAATTTTTGCAACGCTTGAACAAAACGAAAGAGCTAGTTAGTCGGTCTACAGATCATCCAGTCACATCTTTTATATTTGATTCTATTAGCGTTTCAAGCGATGTTCACGAAATACAAGAAGATTTACAAGGAACAGTCACATATCAACTTGATGTGGCAGTTTTTGTTTACAGAAATGGAGAATTTTGATGGTAGCAGAAACACAACAAATTCCAGGCACCGAATTAGACACTAAGGGTGCCCCATTAAACGTCGTTAATAAGCTTTTTATTGATATTTACGGTTACACAACCTTAAACGACCTTGAAACCGGTAATTGGGGACGTTTGGCAACTAAGATTCAAACTATTACCCCTTCAGCTAACGAAACTACTAACAATAATAGTTACTACGATGGTGAAGGCTTTGGTAGTACTGAAGTTACTGGTAAACGTTATCAATTAGCTTGTTCCGGTCAACGTTATGTAGGTAATCCTGCACAAGATTATATTGCTTCCAAGCAATTTGCTATTGGTCAAGCTTTGCACTGCCGTGTTATCTGGGTGCAAAACGGTCAAGCTATCGTATCAGAAGCTACATTGACCAACATTGTTGCAACCGGTGGTGAAGCTTCAGCAAATCAAACATTTAGTTGCACTATTGAATTTAACGGCAAGCCTCGTACTGTTAATGGTCAATTGACTTTAACTGAAAATACTGAAAATCCTGGTCAATTGGGGACTTATAAGGCAAGCATTGATACAAGTGTTCAACCTTCAACCTCAACTGAACCTGCTACACCACAACCTGCACAACCTCAACCAATTATTCCAGTTAAGATTGTTTCAGCTAATGATGCAGATAATACCGGCAAAAAGACTAATCAAGGTTCGGGCGAGACATCAAGCGTAACACCAGGTGGTACAGCTAACCCACACATTAATTAACAATCGGAAAGACAGAGACGAGAGAGTATGAGACGTAATTAGGAGGTAAATATGACAGTTTATTCATTTGATAAGGAATTTGCGGTCGAAACTAAGAAGTCAGTAAACATTGGCGGTCAAGTTCAAACTATTAACTTTACTGATAACTACATTAAGAAGCTTAATAAAGCTGAAATCGCTGTTAGCGGTATTTTGAATGACTTGCCTGATGATGACGGCAACATGTCAGCAAAGGAACAAGCAAAGTTGGCAGACAATGTTATGGATAAATTAACCAAGACTGCTATTGATTGGCTTAACAAGCTTTTAGACGGACGTGGTCAAGAGTTATACAACTTCTACGGTCACAATACCTATGCACTGCTTAATATTATTACATTTTTAACTGGTTTATCTAACGATGTAATCAAAGATAGAAAAGCAGCTAATAAAAGCAAATAAACAAGGCTTTTTACTTGATTTAACTTCATCGTTTATAGATGCGGTTTCTTTCAAAGGTAAACAATACAAAGTCAATTTAGCATTTGATCATGTTTTAAAATTCTTTGATTTAGTTTCTGATGATTCCATTGATAATGACTATTTAAGCCGGAAAATGATCGAATTATTTTTCGGTAGTCAGAAAATACCTCAAGATCCAGAATTTCTTCAAGGATTTACAAAAATGCTTAATAAATTAATTAACGCTGAACCGTACTTATCCGGTGGCGGTGGTAATACTGCTGGTGGTTCTATGATTCAGTCTTTTTCATGGTCAAAAGATGCCGGAATGATTGAAGCTGCTTTTTTGCAGAATTATCAAATTGACTTAATGAACGAACGAGGAAAAATGCACTGGACTAAGTTCAAAGCCTTGTTCGACGGTTTAAGCGATAATACTCGACTTATTAAAATCATTCAGTTACGTCAAACCACACCCAACGATGTTACTAAGGAAGAGTGGCCACGTATTGCACAGGCTCAAGTCACATTTTCACTTGATGATCCTATGAAAGACGCACCACAGGCTTCTAAACGGTCAGCAAGCTTTAATACTTCGGCTATGTTCCAGGCGTTACTTGATAAAGCTCACAGGAAAGGAGAATAGATTTTATGAATAACGCAGACGGTAGAGTTGTTATTAACTTTGAATTTCCAATTAGTGAAGTTGAAAGTTCAAAACGTAAAATTGATAAAATCCTTCAGAGCTTAGGTGAAAACGCCGGTGAAGATTACAAAAAGTCGTTTACTAAAAATGCTGATGCCGTTAAGCAACACGCTGAAAAGACTTCCAAAGAGATTAGCGACAAGCTAGGTAAGGATATTAAATCTAAGGTTGATTTAAACACCAGTGATGCACAAGAACGAGCTAAAAAGGTAAGTGAGTTATATAAGCAATTAAAAGACTTGCTTAAAAATCCTACTTCCTTCAAAGTTTCCGTTTCTGATGCTGATGATTCTATCAACAAAGTTAAGAAGGATATTCAAGAAGTTCCTTCTGACAAAAAGGTTAAATATACCGCTGACAGTTTTGACGCTACTAGAAAAGCCGATGAAATCAAGCGTAAGACTGATGAAGTTCCTACCAAACACAACACCACTTTTAATGCTACTGATCACACAGGTGGCGTATTTTCAGCAATTAAGTCACATTTTGACAAAGTAAATAATCAAGGCAAGGAAACTCACTCGATTTTTAAGAGTGTATTCAGTGCAAATATTATTTCTAATGCTGCTACAAATGCGTTTGGTGCCGTTCGTGGTGCTTTAGGTGGAATGATTGGTGAAGCTAAGCAATACGCACTAGAACAACAAACCATGAATGCTACCTGGCTAACACTTACTAATAGTGCAAGCAAAGGTAAGGCTATGGTAAGTCAAATTAATAACATGGCTGCAGCGGCTCAAAACAGTACGCACATGGTTGATCAATTGTCCCAAAAGTTCTATGCGATTAATAATAGTGCTAAGCAAACCGGTCAATTAACTAAGGCTGTATTGACCTTGCAGGATGCCTTTGGTCAGTCAGATGCAGCGGTTGAAAACTTCGGTACTCAATTTGCTCAAATGATGGCTAACGGTAAAGTGTCAGCACAAGACATGATGTCTATTGTTAACACATTTCCTAAGTTGAAACCTATGTTATTGGACTATGAACGACAGATTCACCACGACAAGAATATGACCATGTCCGAGATGTCAGACCTTATGAGTAAGGGCAAGATCAAATCACAAGACATGATTAATGTTGTTCTTCAAGCTGGTAAGAAGTTTAAGAGTGCTACTGGTAACTTCACCGCTACTATTCCTGGTATGAAGCGTACCATTGATGCTCAAATGCCTAGACTGTTACAAGCCTTTGAAGGCCCACTAACTAAGATGCAAAGCCCTATTTATGGTGCGGTATCAAAGTGGGTATCAAGTAAAAAGACAGCTAGCGAGTTTGGCAAGCTGGGCAAAACCGTCTCAATCGGTATGAATAACGTGATGAAAGCCTTTGGTGGCACTAAATCAGTTAATGTTACCAAAGCGCTTGATAATGCTATTAACGGTATTAACAAAGGCTTACGAGGAGTATTCGGCTGGGTTAGTACTCATGCTAAAGACTTAAAGACTATTGCTTCAAGCATTACATCTATTGGTGGTCAAATTGCTAAGTCGGTTTGGGCTGATTTTGCTTCAATTATCCGAACCATTGGTAATATGTTTGGATTAACCGCCAAAAACGGTAAAAGCTCAAGCAGCGCTGTTCATGTAATTGCTGAAGCGTTAACTAGATTATCCCAAAACAAAGCAGCTATTAAGGCTATTTCAGATGCAATTGTAGCTATAGCTGTTGTTAAAGGTCTTGACCGTGTAGGTGGAGGCCTTTTTTCTATCGGAGAAAAGGGGTACGGCGCTTATCGTAAGATCAAATTCCTTGTTAAAGGTATGCAAGGAATTAAAGATATTAAAGGTTTAAGCGATGCTGAAAAAGGTTTCCTAAAATTTGGTAATGGCATTAGAAAAGCCGGTCGAATTAGCAAGAATGCTTTTGGTGCGATTGGAAAACTAGGCAAAGGTGCCTGGAATGGCATTAAATTCGCTACTAAGTCATTTGTTAAGTCATTTACTAATCAATTAAAGATTATTGGTAGAGGTATCAAAGGACTAGGGAGTATTGCCTGGAATGCTGCAAAAAGTGTAGGAAGCAAATTCTTAAATGCTGGTAAATTCTTGGGTTCAAAGTTAGCTCAAGGAATTAAGGCAACCATGAAATTCAGCATGGGTAAGCGTCTAGCCGTTGGTGCAGTTTCAGGTGCAGCAGTAGCAGCTCCCGAAATTGTCAACGCCGTAAAGAATAGACACAACGCAAATGCTAGAAGCCAAGACATTGGTGGTGCTGTTGGCGCATTAGCCGGCGGTACGCTTACATCAATGATTCCGGTTGTTGGACCTATGCTGGCTCCTGTTGGCGCTATTATTGGTAAATACGCCGGACGCTGGGGCGGTCAAGCTGTCAATAACTTTACGAAAGGCTGGCAACGTAACAAGCCACCTAAACGTTTTTGGAGTTTAGAAAACTTAGGCTATTCCGCACACAATATGTGGAATAGCTTTACCAAAGGTGTTTCTAACACAATTAAGTGGTTCAAGAAGAACTGGCGTGAAGTTGGTCTTTATTTCGTAAATCCTATAGCTGGAGCAATTAACTCACTGTACAAGCATAATAAGAAGTTCCGCAAATGGGTCAATGGACTTGTTAAAGGCTTTAAGAGTGCATGGCACGGTATAGTTAAATGGTTTAGCAATTTAGGCAAGGATATACAAAAATCTTGGCGTGGTATGATCAAGTGGTTTACTAAGTTAGGCCACGATGCTTCAAATGGATTGAAGAGTACTTGGCGTTCTATTGTTAAATGGTTCAAGTCAATTTATAAGGGCGTAACTGGTGCATGGCACGGTTTAACGTCTTGGTTCGGTAAACTAGGCTCTAATGCTGTTAAAGGCTTTAAGAAAGCATGGCATGGCTTAACATCATGGTTTAAAGGAATTATTGATGGTATTAAAGCAGCCTGGGACGGATTCTGGGATAAAATTTCAGGTCCACTTAAGTTTATCGGTAAGATTTTCAGCGGTAAGGCTAAAATCGGTGGTATTAAATTTGCTAACGGTACCGACTGGCGTAGTCGCTACGGTGTACCTGCTATTGTTAATGATGCACCTGACAATAACTACCGTGAAGGATTAATTGATACTGACGTCAGTGTAAAAGCCTTTCCTGCACAGCGTAACCTTCCATTTTGGTTGAAACCTGGCCAAGACATTATCAACGGTAAAGATATGGCTCGCTTATTTGGTAAGCCTGCTAGATTTGCTACTGGTACCGTTGCTATTGTTAATGACAAGGATCTATTCAGTGATAGCTTTAACAAGATCAACGATACTTTAAAGGGTATTCTTGACGAATCAAAGAAAACCAACAAGAAGAAAGAAAAAGGCAAGGACTACGGTTCTATTGTTTCTAATGCTTTACATAAAGCTTCATACACTACTAAGAGTGGTGCTAAAGTTTCATGGAATATTGTTGGCGAAACGATCAAGAAGCTAAGAAATACTACTTCAAGCCGTCGCAATAGTGCTAGACGCTCAAGCTCTGAAAGACACAAAACATCGACTAGTTCAAGAAAAGGTACTTCTACATCAAGATCAAGAGTAGCTGTATCTGTTACCGGTGCAAGCAAGCTTTCAAGCTTAAGACGTGCGATTAGTGCCGTTGCTGGTACTCACAAGGTCAAGCTTTCCATTGCTACTAGTGGTTCAACCATGGGGCTTAAGAGTGCTTTAAGTTCAATCGGTAGCAAGAAAGCACGTGTATCTATTTCATTTAAGGCTAAGAACACTAAAGTTATTAGCAGAATCAAGAGCCAATTATCTAAGATTAAGAATAGAAACGCTAAAATCACTATTACTACCGGTAAGAGTGAAAAAGCATTAGCTAAAATTAGTAGTCAATTTGGCAAAACTAGCAATAGTATCTATTCTCAGACTAGACGATTAGGTTCTACAGTAGATAAGAACTGGAAACATATTTGGTCGTCTGCTAACTCATCATTCTCATCTTTCAGTAGTAAACAAAGATTAGGGTTTAATAAGTTTAGCGATAGATACGTAAAAGGCTGGAAGTCGCTGGGCTCTGGTGTTAAGTCGGTACAATCTCATGCAATGTCAGACCTTGAAAATATCACTGGTAAAGGTCTTAACAAGGTTTTATCTGTCATTAACTCTGGTATCGGTAAGATCAATTCAGTGATCAAGGACTTTGGCGGCAACAGTGGAGCATTAAGCAGCATTTCACCTGTTAAATATGCTACTGGTACCGGCTATCGTCCAATTACTAAGCCAACCTTTGCTGTCGTGAATGACGGCAATGACAGTCCCGAAACCGGAAACCGTGAAGCTTTGTACCGTCCTGCTACTGGTGAGTTCGGTATTTTCAATGGTCGCAACGTTCCGGTCATACTTAATCCTGGCGATGAAATTTTCAGTGCTAGTGAGACTAAACCGTTTATCAATGCTACACACTTTGCAAATGGTACTGGATACCTAAAGCACCTATACGACTTAACGAAGAAATACTTTGCTAAGCCTAAAAAGACTTTAGGTTCAATGCTTAACTATGCAAATAGCACAAAGGGCGCAATTGGTAGACTTGCTACTGGTATGTTTAAACGTGCCGACAAACAAGCACTTAACTGGTGGTCACAATTATGGAGCATGGTCAACGATAAGATCAACGATGGTGAAGGTCCTGCTTCTGGTTTACTTAAAGCAGTTGAAGAGCTTGGACGTGGTAAAAAGTACGTTTGGGGCGCTTGGGGGCCTGATTCCTTCGACTGTTCCGGCTTGGTATCACGTGCGATTGAAGACTACTATCACAAGCATTGGGGTAGATTAACCGTTGCTGGATTATGGCAACATGCTCACCGTATTCCACGTTCTGAAGCTAAGCCTGGTGATCCTGTATTCTGGTTGCCTAACCACCATATCGGTATTTTTGATCATGGTGATCAATATTGGAGTGCATTTACTCCTGGCGGTAATCCTGATATTGGTATGCACTCTATCTCTGGCTCTGTTCCTGGCGTTAAGCCTGTATTTGGTCGCTTTGATGGTATTGATGATCAAGGTAGCAAAGACAAGGACAAAGACGTTAAGGTAAAAGCAAGCAGCAGATTACAGAAGTACATTAAACCTCAAGTTGGTAAAGGTTTCTGGCGTACCATTCAAAAGATTGCTGATAAATATGGTGATGCTGGCTTACCTAATATTTCTGGTAATGCTAGATCATGGATTAGTTACATTAAGCGTGCTGCACATCAAATGCACACCAATGTTACTCAATCAGATATTAATAAGATCGTATCAATGATCCAGGGCGAATCTGGCGGTAATGCTAAAGTACGTCAACAAATTGATGACATTAACAGTAGAGCCGGACACCCTGCACAAGGTTTATTGCAATTCATTCCACAAACGTTCGCTGCCTTTGCTGCACCCGGTCATAACAAGATTTTAAATGGTTATGATCAACTTTTAGCTTTGTTCAACGACAGCAATTGGAAGAACGATATTCACTATGGCGGTGGTTGGGGTCCAACCGGTCACCGTAGATATGCAAACGGTGGCAAAATCTTGTTCCCACAATTTGCGACAATTGGTGAAGATGGCCCTGAATATGTGATTAATCCTGCTAAACCTAGCGCAGATAGATACTTACTTGAAGCTATTAAAGACCGTGCTAGTCGTGCCCCTCAATCAACTGTAGCCGATTTATCTAAGATTTTAGACTTCAATCAATTTAGATATTCCGCTTCAAATGGTTGGAGAACTCGCAGTGATGCACACACTAATAATCAAGTACGTGCTGTAACTTCAAACGGAATGAAAGGCAACGGAGGAGATATTCATATGGTTGTTAAGCTCAATAACAAGACTATTGCACAAGGTGTTAAGCCTATTCTTGATGCTCAACAAGCTGATCAAATTGTTATCGCAGAAGGCGGTGGCTCTATCTAATGTCAAGTGTAATTGTTCAACACCAAAATGGACGTGTATTTGACCTAGACAAACTAGGCTATCATGTGCAATCTGATTTTGCCCCATTTGGGACTAATTGGACGCACACGACTACTTGGATCGGTAAATACAAAAATTATGAAAGCAATGCTCAATTAGGTGACAAAACAATTAACATTAATTTTGTCTTTGTTTGTCATGACATGACTGAATATCAATTGAAGTGCCTAGATTTAACAAAATGTTTGTCAGGCGCTTTTTATTATTGGATTTATCTAGCAGATGTTCCAAATATCCGCTGGTGGGTTACTTGTGAAGGTCAACCAACTTTCACTCCAGTAGGTAATTCTGGCTATGGCACTGCTTCATTTACCTTGAAGTGCCCTAAGGGCTTGGGCGAAAGTACCCACCACACTGGTGAACTACACGGCCAACCGGCAAACCTTTACGACAACGGACTTTTCGGCTTAGGTAATCACTTTCCTCACGATGGTGAAGCCCCACGCTATCAATTTAGTGAAGGTTCATTTAGGGTATTTAATCCAGGTTCGATTAATCTTACTTGTGCCGGACTGCATGGAAAAATAATTTTTAGTGGTGGCGGTCCTGTCACAATGACTAATTCAACCACTAAACAAACTTTTTCATATAAACAAGGTTTCGGCACTTTGATTTTAGATGGATATTTGCCCTTTGCTGACGGCAAGCTGGATTATAAAAACTCCAATCACTCGGGAATTGATCTTAAACGTGGTTGGAATGAAATATCTGTAAGCGGATGTAGTTCGGTTGAATTTGATGAGACCTTTTATTACTAGGAGGTAAAAATGCTAAGTATTATCTCACCAAGTGGAGAAGAAGCACCAATAATCACTAAAGATTACAGTATTACTGAAAATCTAGGCAGTGCTATTACAATCAACGCTACTTTTCCATTGACCGATGAGAACAAGGTAGGAGCTGCAATGATTCAACCATTTGCTAAGATTCGTGAGCCAACAACTCACGAAGAATTTTACCTTGATTCTCCCAAAATTGACGATAGCGGAGAAGTTGAAGTATGGACCTTAACTGGTACACAGAAAGGGCCAAAAGAGCTTAGCTGGCAATATATTAGCGGAACTGTTAAATCTGATAAGACTAGAGATTACAAGCTATTTGTACAAGAATGCCTGGAATTTTTAGCACAGAAAACTAAAAAGATAGCTTTTCAGCTAGGTGATACCGAACAAGACGGTAAGCCAATAACACTGAATTTAGCATTTGATCCGCAGAGTTATCCTGATGGGTTCGGCAATGGCAATGCTTTGGATTTACTGAAAAAATGCGCTAAAGACTTCGGCTTTGAGTATCGTTTTGAAAATTATAACTGCATTATTTCAAGAAAATTAGGTGTGAAAGATGCCTTTGTTTTCATTGATTCTGTTAACTGCCAAAAAATTAACATGCAGCAAACTTACTCAAACATAAAAACAAGGATCAACGTCAAAGCTAATCCTTATAAGACTACCCAAAACTCGGTTAATCACTCAAAAAAGAAATCACACAAGCGTAGCAAACAGCATAAATCCAAGTATGCTACTTTCCACAAACTGAAGGAACCGGAACATGCTACCGATAAAGTTCCAAAGTATGAAATTACCGTCACCGCTACCAAGTCAATCACTACGGATGAATCTGATAGTAATGGTGGTAAAGAAACTTGGAAAAATGTAAAAGTTTATAAGAAAAACATTCCAGTTGTGGTGGCTAGTCCAAAAAAGGATAAAGACAAAAATAAGACAAGTTCCGGCAATAGCACCAGTTCTAGTGTAAAAAAACCTAAAACTCAAAAAAATGGTCCAATTTACCAATTACAGCTTACGTATACTTCCCCGATGGTTGCTAAAAACAATTATCCGGTAATTGATCATAAGCCCGTAATTTTAAAAGGAACTTACACAAAAGAATCGCTTTTAAAGAAAGCTAAGTCTTTGCTTGATGATCAAGCTAAAATCACAATTACTGTGACTGGCGCTAATTTTAAAAAGTTTAGTCATCCTGAACCAGCTAAAATTCAAATTGGCAATCAAGGATGGCTAAAACCGCTTCATGGTGCAAAAGAACAATACGCACGTATAACTGGCTATGTTAAATATCCAGCAGATGAAACTAAAGAAGATCAAGTCACGATAGGCAATGTAAAGCTTAGCCCCGTTAGTTGGATGATTAATGAACGTGAACAACGTCAAAGAGTTGAAGCTATTTATGCTAATATGCAAAACGCTATTTACGATATTGACTATCAGCGTGATTTACAAATGCAGTCAACCAATAATCTTTTTAGCATGTCATCTTGGTTAAATGATTGGCAAGCTATGAATTACCAGCTAACTGTTAAAAATCACGACTGGACTAAGCAAAAGATTGCTGAAATTGAAGCTGCACTTACAGCTAAAAAGGTAGAAAAGAAGTGATTAAATGAGCGTTTTTGAAAATGAAGGCAACGTTTCACAAGATGCCAATTTCAGAAGGCACCTCGATGACAATTGGGACAGTGGTAACCGGGAATTTGACAAGGTTGAAGGCTTGCTGAATACATTAGAAGATAATCTTAATGACTATCGAGATGAAATTCATCAATTGCAAGAATCTTTTAATAATTTAAAAGAGCAGCATACTAAAGATAATGAAACTATTGAAAAGCAAGATGCTCGGATTAGTAAGCTGGAAGATGCAGTGTTTAATGCTGTCTATATCAACGATACTGATGAGTTGCCTACTGACACTACGTCGGTGTCAGAAGACATCAATGATACACATGTAGTTGATGATGATAATGCTGTAATTATTGAAGAGAGTGATCCTTCACTCCCTTATGATATTAATTAGAAAGGAATTTTTATGGTAGAAGAAACAAAGGTAACCCATGATAATAACGGTCGCTTTTACCGAATTAAAATGGATATTGCCAAAGAAGGATCTTCTTTATGGAATTTAACGCCATATTTCAAAGGTCGTGTTGGTGATAATCGTTTTGGCTTGCAAGTTACTTGGACTTATCAAGGGCGCTTGCTAGATGTCACTGGCATGAAACCTTATATTTCTGGGAATGTTGGTAATTATTCTTTTGACGATAAAAAAGAATTGCAGCTTGCTGATGATGCTGCAACTGTTCATTACACTGGCAGTCCTGATGATTGTCAAAGCGGTGGTAGAGCAGTTTACTATTTCCCTGAGCAAATGTTTCCTAGAGACGGCATTTTTAAAGGTTATGTTGGTTTACTTGATGATCGTGATAGTTCAAGTCAGCCTCATATTTCTGGTGTAACTGTTTGGTTTAAAGTACTACCTGGAATTGCTCAAATGGGTCATGCTTGTGATGTCTATATCAGTGATTTGGATAACGCCTTGCAAAACTTCAAAGAAACTCTTAGACAGCACAATATTGATTATGAAAATCAATTAAATAGCAATAATGCTGAATTTCAGCGTCAAGTACAACAAGTAATTGCTGACGCACGCAATGCTTATAATTCACAAGTTGCCAACTCACGTGATGCGATGAATGCTTTAGATGCTGAAGTTAAAGCGAATCGTGCAGAGTTAACTAATATCAATGATCATTTATCTGGTGTTGAACAGCAAATTGCAATTCACGATATTGTTACTATTCCTCAACACCAAGAAGATCTAAAAAATATTAGCAACGCTATTGATGAAAGACTTGCTAATGTAAAAACTGCGCCAGTTGCGGTTGAAAATGCTACAGCTCTACAGCAACGGTATCCAAATGGTGCAGATGGAATTTTTATTGCGGCAGATACAGGGCACAAATGGTTATGGCTTTCTGGTCAATGGACTGATTGCGGTGAATATCAAGCAATTGGAATTGGCAATGAACTAATTGATCCAATTAAGCAACAACAAAAAGTTGATGAAGAAAATATTGCAACCAACTATAGCTTGATTAATCAAAATACTGCTCAAATCAAGGAAAACACAACTGATATTCAAAGTGTTGAAGGTGCTGGAGCATTAACCTATGTTCATGTCACAGATCAAAGTGGGAATCGAATTACTGATCAAAATGGTAATGAACTGATAGCACAAAAGTGGCTTGTAATAGTTGATAAAACTTTGACACAATCCGACTTGCCAGCAGATGCTAAAGCGGTTGGCGATGCAATCAGTAGTGTTACCGAGTTTAAGCCTGAAAAATATGGCATTCCTGTGCTTTATCTCTGGGGTAGTAATATTTTATCTTTAAAAGATAAATCTAAGACTTTAAAGAACGAAGTAACTTATAAGTTCCCTCATTTTCATGTTCAAGGAACGGTTAACAAGTTTAAAGTTCAAGGGGCTTCAAGTGCTGGCTTACCTAAGAAAAATTACACTCTTAATCTTGATCAAGATTTTGAAGCATTTTCTGGCTTTGGAAAACAGCATAAGTATGTGATTAAAGCTAATTACTTAGATGCTTCTCAATCGCTTAACGTAGTAAATGCTAAGCTTTGGGGTAAAATTCGAGCTACTCATTATCAAGTTAGTGATGCTTTGCAAGATAATGCAGGCAACTATTTAACTGATAATAATGGAAATCACATTATTGCTGAAACTGATCCACAGCTTTCAATCGGTGGCAACTATGGTGCAGTTGATGGTTTTCCAATTGCTGTTTATATCAACGATCAGTATTGGGGGCTATACAGCTTTAATATTCCTAAAGATGACTGGATGGCTAAAATGCCTAGCAAAGCAGGTTATGCGATTGCCGATGCGGTTTGGTCACCACAAGGAGCTTTTCAACAAGAAACTAATTTTAACGATCAGATGGAGCTTCAATTTTGTGGTACTAATGATACTAAGTGGGCACAAGATTCGATTAACAAATTAATTGATGCGGTAATGGCTAGCTATAGTACAGCAGAAGACTTTGACAAGACAGTAAGCCCTTTAGTTGATTTTGATAGTGTATACGACTACTATATCTACTCTGTCTTGACTGGGAATGTTGACGGAGTTTACAGAAACTATCTTTTACAGACTTTTGACGGAAAAAAGTGGTATTTTGCTTCTTACGATATGGACGAAAGTTTTGGTAAAAGTCCACAATCCAAAAACTATTTACCAGCTAAGTCATTAGGCGGCAATGATTTTTGGCACCAAGAAACCACTTTTGAAAATATTGCTTCTAACAATCGCCTTTTCTATCAATTTTGGAAATTCCACAAGGTTGAATTGTTAAATCGAACTAAAGATTTAATTAATGATGTAATGTCAACTTCTAAAGTTGATATCGAGTTTATTAACTATAGTCGTGCTATTCCTAAACTTGTGTTGCTTCAGGAATTTAAACTCTGGCCACATATGCCAGATACTACGGTCAATACAGTTGACAGAATCGGACGCTGGTATCTTGAACGCGTAGCGTGGCTTAAAGATACTTACTTTAGCGATGAAGATAGAATTAGTCGTTTGGAAGCTCAATTAAAAAATTTACAAAACATAAAAGTAGCAGGTAAATAGCCTGTTTTTTATTTTATGAAAAAGGAGAACAAAATTATGGCAGATATTAAATTTATGGATATTTCAGAAAACGATAACCCAGCAACTACTGACAGTATTTTAGTAGGAAACCAAGATAATGGCGTTAAGCGTACTACTTTAGGCAAAATTGGAGATATGTTTGCGGTTCATGGATTACTTCATACTGAAACAGTAACAGTTAATATGAAAAATGACACACCTGCGTATCCAATTAATGCGCCAAGTGTTGAAGGCTATACATTTGCTTTCTGGTTATCTCCATCTACGCTTGGGAGAACTTTGCCAACGTACATTGATAATCCAATTACTGCAAGTGCAAAGATTTATCTTGTAAATCAAAATAATATGGATTTGGAAACTGGTGACCAATGGTTCCCTCATCCATATGTTCAAGCAGTTGCAGTATATGTAAAGAATACCGTAGCTTAATTGAGACATAATAGGGTCTATCAACTAAATCTTTTTATTTTCTAAGTAAATTGCAAAATCAAGCAAGCCTTTATATATCAAGGGTTTGCTTTTTTCTTAGAAAAACATAGAAAGGAAAATTATGAACGAAGAAACACAAGCACCAGTAGAAAAAGCTGATGCCCAATCAACTGAATCAGAAACCGAGCAAAAAAATGTGGCCACTCCAAAAAATGAAGCAAATCAAGAAAATGCTGAACAAAAAAGTTTGGCCAAAACTGAAGAAGGAAAAAAAGTCGAACAATCAGCACCAACCACAACTGAAAATAAACCTACAGTTGATACTCCAGTAACACCAACTGATAAGACTGCAGATGCTGCATCTAAAGATCAAACTCAAACTGATACAAGTAAGCCTGCCACACCAAATAAGCCAGCAAAAACTAAGCCTGCTGACCCTCAATCTACTGTCCCAAAGGAACCTACGGCTCCTACTACATCAGTGAAACCAGATCCAACTCCCACACCAGAACGACCTAAAAAGCTTGCTGACGTAGTCCCAACCACTTTAGTTTGGATCTCTGGAGTTATTGGCAGTCATCAAATTGATTGTGCTGGACCAATCGAGCTTCCTTTTAAATTAGATAAACCCGAATGGCCATACACAACTGTTGCTCCAAATCCAGCTTACACAAATCAAGTGTTTGACTATGATAACGATGCTTGGGTAGCAACTGACGCAAAAAGTCAAGGTCAACAGCTCACTGATTTAATTAAAAAAGTTAATGATTTGCAAGAAGATAGTGCAAGTCATGAAAAGTCTGCAGATCAATCTCAAAAGATGAGTATGCAACTTACTCAAAGCATGATTTTAATTACTAACAAGTTAACTATGATGGAGGGTAAGCTTGATACTCTTCTTAACACAAAAGAAAAGGATGGTGACAAGTAATGTTAGATTTATTATTTACTATGGTTAAGGAACAATACGATTGGGGCTGGTCTGGTGCAGATAAGGCTTATGTAGCAAGTTTTGTCAAACAAGGTGGAATTACACCAGATCAGTACAAAGAGATCACTGGCGAAGCCTATGTAGCCTAGATTAGAAAACAGTCGCCAAAGAAATAAACAGTACCTTAAAGGGGCGGCTGATCGGAAGTGAGCTAAAATGAAAAAGAAACTAAATAAACTGTTGCCTTTATCGCACCCGCAACACATCATTCTGGGTCTCGCTTTAATCGGTATAGGCTTAATTCTAATTTGCAATGACTATTACTTCTTTTGGCCGCCGTTTGCAGTTGGTGTTCTTAATGATGATTTGGTTGGCGGTATCTTTATTGCTATTGGAGTTTGTTTATTTAAGTGGGCCGTTAGCAATAAAAACAAAATTGCTGCAAATCGCAATTTGCTTGTTTGTACGGCCGGATTACTTGCATTTGAAGCAATAGCGGAATTTTGTCATGCTGACGTTTCAGGGCAACCGCACATGATTACGGCTGGTTTCCTGGAAGTCATTATTTTGCTTTTTGATTTCTCAATTATTTCTAAGAGCAAGAAGCATAATTACTAGATAGAGGTGGTGCTTTATTAATGATTTTATTAGGGCACTGCCTTATTTAGGTGGTATAGGTACTTTCTTAATTGCTATCTGGAAGTGGGTATTTGACGCTTTGAAAGAAGAAAGAGACCACTACCAGGAAAAATGCAAGAAACAAGAAGGCGTAATAGATGATTTAAAGCAAAAGAATTTGGATCTTCAGCAAAAAGTTGATGAACAAAAATTTCTGATAGATCAGTACAAGAGAATGACAAAAGAAGGAGAAAAGAATGACAGTTAGTGATTACATTCAATTAGGTTTTTTATTATCCTGGATTTTTTGCTTAGTTGGTTTGGGTATTTTGACCCACGTTCAATTTAAGAACCAAAAAGCCGAAAAATACCGCTTAGCTGCTCTTAATGCAATGAAAAAGTGGGTAGCTTACTACGATAAGCAAGACATGGATAACCCCGAAAAGGCGAACGGCGCTCTTAATGACGCTGTTGTAGAACTTAACCATAAAGGCTATAACATTTCAGATCAACAAGTTAAAGACTTGGAAGCATTGAGGGAATTAGTATTATCTAATTTGCGTCTTAAACAAGCACAAGCCGGTTTAAATGATGATAAGGATAATCATACGGAAGTTACTGAAAACGCCCCAGCAAGCGAAGTTTTAAAGCCAAGCGAGCCGATTAATGGCGGAGTAGCTAAAACTGATCAAACTGTAATTGTGGGTGAACAAAATGGCAACTAGAGAATATTTAGTTGATGTAGCAATTTATCAAGGAAAATCAGTTGCTAGATTTGCTAACGCCGGTGCTAAAGGTGTAATTGTAAAGGGGACAGAAGGGACTTGGTATCGTAACCCAATTGCAATTGATCAAGTTAAATCTGCTCACCACCATCATCTTTATGTACACATGTATCACTTCGCTAACTTTGGTAATTCAGTTACTAGAGCAAAGCAAGAAGCTAAATCTGCTCTCGCAGAAGCTAAGCATTTGAATATTTCCAAGAAGAGATATATTTGCCTAGATTGGGAAGCAAGCTCTAATAACTCTGTTATTAATGGTTGGTCATCAAATACGAGAGCCATTTTAGCTTTCATGAATGTGATCAAAGAAGCTGGCTATAAGTGCTTGCTTTATTCAGGTGCAAGCCTTATGCGTAATAACATTCAAACCAGTAAAGTGATTGAAAAGTTTGGCGACTGTTTGTGGGTAGCCTCATATGCTACTTCAGGCAGAATTGATAAACCAAACTTTAATTACTTTCCATCTATGAACGGTGTAGCGTTGTGGCAATTTACTGATAATTGGCATGGACTTAATGTAGACGGTAATATTTCATTAATCGACTTACATGCAGAAAAAAGGGCTCAACCACAAGCGGTTAAGCCAAAGCCTGTAGAAAAGCCTGCAGCAAAAATTCCTAAGAAGGTGTACGTCCCTGTAATCGACAATAATCCAAAATACATGGTAAGATTGTTAGATAGTGCTGGTCACTATCAAGCACAATACATTCCAACTAATTCAAATTGGAAAGTATGGGAAACAAAAACAATTAAAAATATGAAATGCTACAGAATTGGTACCGACAAACAGTGGGTACCAGCTAAATTCTGCAAAGTATAAAAAGAGGAAGTGAAAACACACCTCTCTAAATATATCAAGAAAGCCGCTCTGGACGTTTTGTCTGGAGTGGCTTTTTTGTTGCGTTAAAATAAACGTACCTGATCATAAAACTATTAAATAACTAATAAATATACTGTTGAGAGCGCAATTCTACGGCGTTTAAAAATATTTTAGGTGGTTAATTGTATTTAAACGTTAACTTTCTAAAAAACAAAAAAGCATTATTTCTGACTAGGAAACAATGCTCTTTGTATTTTCTGAAATTCGTTACGAGACCGACAACTAAATTATATATCATGCTGAACAACTCAAATAAGGCAAATCATGATATAATTAATTTACTTGAGAGTGCTAGATACTCCACGGAGCCTAGTGCGATTGATTGGAATATCAGCAAGTCTCTGCCCAATCACTTATTAATGGGACAAGGAAAAACATGTTTTTAAGTACCTGGAGATTAATTTCTTCAGGTATTTTTTAGTTTGGCGACACTTTAGCGACACAAAACAACAAAAAAGCCCGTAAGTATTGAACTTACGAGCCTATTTCTATGATCCGGGTGAGATTCGAACCCACGACCCACAGTTTAGAAGACTGTTGCTCTATCCAGCTGAGCTACCAGACCATCTGTATGTTTGTATGTCCTCAACAGAACATAAACTATTATAGGGAATACCCATTTAAAATGCAAGGGATATTTTAAAAAAATTATTTTTTTATTTTAAATCCGGGTTTTTATTTTAAAGCAAGTATAATTAAAGTGTGATCAATAAATAATAGAAAAGAGAAGCATTATGGAACTTTCACAGAGACTTAAAAAGTTTGTCACAGAGTATCGTGCGAGATGCAAAAAGAGCGACGACGAACGTGACAAAGATTTGCCACATGATATTCCCGAGGTTGAACGGATCGATGACTTATCATACGGCTCAGACAAATGGCATACCTTAGATGTTTATCTGCCTAAAAAGACTGATGAGCCATTTCCTGTCATCATCAATATCCACGGTGGTGGTTGGGTTTACGGCACCAAAGAAACTTACCAATATTACGGCATGAATCTGGCTAAGCATGGTTTTGCCTTCATTAACCCTAACTACCGCCTTGCCCCAGAAAACGCCGAATTTCCTGATGAGTTGGACGATGTCGACCGTTACATGCACTGGGTCGATGACCATGCAGAAGAATATCGTTTAGATAGAAACAATGTCTTCATCGTTGGCGACAGTGCCGGTGGTCAAATGGCTGAACAATATGTAACGATTTTGACTAATCCAGACTATGCCAAATTGTTCCCATACAAGCCGCTTAACTTAAAGTTTAGAGCAGTTGGACTTAACTGTGCTGCTTCATTTGTTTTAACTCCCGAAAGTCTTGATGGTCTTGAGAGTCTTTACTTCATTCCTAAAGCAGTTGATAAGTATCACGAACAACTTGACGTTGAAAAGTATATTAACTCTAATTTCTTGCCAACATTCTTAATTACTTCAAATAATGATTTCTTGCATGATATGCAGTTTACTTTATTTGGCTTCTTATTAGGTCGCGGCGTGCATGCAATTTGTAAATCATATGGCGATAAAGATCATCCTCGTGGCCATGTCTTTTTCGTAAATCAAAAGGATGAATTAGCCGATATTGCTAACGATGAAGAACTTGAATTCTTTAGAGAACACATGAAGAAGGATTAATATGATTAAATTTTATGGTTATAAACGTTGTTCTACTTCAAAGAAAGCGCAAAAGTGGTTAGACGATCATGGCGTAAAGTATGAGTTCCAAGATTTAGTTGAACAGCCACCTAAAAAAGAAGACTTGATTAAGTGGATGACTAAGTATCAAGATCGCGGTTTAAGATACTTTTTCAATACATCTGGTCAACATTACCGCCAGCAGAAATTAAAGGACAAAATTCCTGATATGACGATTGAAGAAGCTGCCGAGATGATGTCCAAAGATGGCAAACTGATTAAGCGTCCGCTTGTTGTCGGCGATGATCATTTAACTTGTGGTTTTAGAGAAAATATTTATGAAGAAACTTGGCTGTAAAGCTTTTGGCCTTGTATGATACAAAATTATGACAAAGATTAAGCTAACCTTACATCTAGAGCGAATCTATTGACTAAAATCTCAAACGAGCTTATCCTAAATTTGATTTCGTATTACTAGGAAGATCAACAAGTGTGAATTTGAATTTTTTCACATAGTGGAGGACGAGAAGATTGACTACAACCAAAAAATTAATTATTAAATTGGCATGTGCAACCGTATTAGAAACTGCGGGAGTGGCAGTAACTCAAATTAATCGACCACAAATTACTGTTCAAGCATCAGCTACATCTGTTGCAGCACGTTCACTTGGTGTGGACGTTGCCAGTTACCAAAATGCTGACTTATCAAGTCATGCTCAAGCAGGTGCACAATTTGCTATCGTTAAGGTAAGTGAAGGTACTTCATACCGTAACCCTAAGGCTTCAAGCCAAATTTCTACAGCTATTTCTAACAATATGATGCCAATGGCATACCACTTTGCTACTTTTAGTTCTAACTCAAGTGCTGCTGTAGCAGAAGCAAACTATGCTGTTAAGGCAGCGCAAGCATTTGGTTTACCAAAGGGTTCATATATTGCTTGTGACTATGAAACTGGCCAAGGCAACAACATTTATGGTGGTAAGACGCCAACTGCTAACGCAATCATTGCATTCATGGACACAATCAAGGCAGCTGGTTACCAACCACTTCTTTACGCAAGTTCATCAGTTTTGCAAAACAACATTGATACCAGCAGCGTAATTGCTGAGTACCCTAACTCATTATGGGTAGCTTCATATGCTATTTCAGGTAGAATTGATAATCCTAACTTTAATTACTTCCCATCAATGGACGGTGTATCAATTTGGCAATTTACTGATAACTGGCGCGGACTAAGCGTTGATGGTAACGTTGCTGTTCTTCCATTATCAATTAACGGTAATGTAACTTCTAACAACGGTGCTGTTTCACAAGCTCCTTCAAGCAGTAATTCAAATACTACTAATAACTCAAATTCTTCATCTACTGACAATAAGACTGATTCAACTCCAACTGAACCAGCAACTTCTGCTTACGTAATGAAGAAGGCCTACATTTACAACAAGAAGGGTGAACGTCAAAGTGGCTACTACGCAGCTTACTACGGCATTCAATACTACGGCTCAACTGTAACTTTGGATAATGGCAAGACTGCTCTTAAGGTTGGCAATGACCGTTATGTAATGGCAAGCAACGTTTTAGGTAACTCACGTGTTATGAGACGCAATGCTTATATCTACAACCACGCAGGAAGACGTGCAAACTGGAGAGTTTTGAGAAAAGGTACTCCAGTTAAGACTTACGGTTCACGCTTTAACATTAACGGTAAGTACTACTACCGTATTGGTAAGGGCTTATACGTTAAGTCAGCTAATTTCTAAAAAAAGATAAATATCTATTTAGCGCGAGTGAATATGCGCGCGCTTTTTTTGTATAATAAAAGTACCTAAGCAACGCTTAGGTATTTTTTTAATTAAGGTGAAATAAATTTTGAAAAAATTAGCAACATTAGTTTTGCTTAGCTTGGCATTCGCGTTGACGGGATGCACGATGAATAAAAATAATACTAATTCAGATTCATCAGTAAAAACAGTTAAGCGAAATAAAACAAGGGAGAGCTTGCCCCAAAAGAAATATCAAGTATTGGAGCAAGATTGGAATATCAATCAAGATGGCGTCAATATTTATGGTCGATTGTACTTGCCCCAAAATTTACCAGGTAAGAAAAAGGCGGTCATTTTATCGCACGGCTTAGCTGGCAACTACCGTGATGTAACTAAATATGCACAATATTTGGCAGGTCAGGGTTATGTCGCTTATGCTTTTGATTATCCTGGTGGTGCCAAAAATGGCTGCAGCACAGGCGTTGGTCAATTGAATATGTCGATTTTTACGGAGGAGCAAAATCTAAAGACAGTTTTAAATGCAGTTAGAAATAGAAGCGATGTTGATCGCTATCAGGTATCGCTGTTAGGTGAAAGCCAGGGCGGGGCCGTTTCCGCGATGCTTGCTTCTAAATATCCAAAAGAAGTTAAGTCATTAATTTTGCTTTACCCTGCATTTTCAATTACTGATTATGCGCAGGTTGCCTTTAAATCAATTAATCGCGTGCCTGATACGTTGAATCTGTTTGGTTTTACAGTGGGTAAGAATTACTTTGCTAAACTGTTTAATTATGACTTGTTAAAATCCGCCACTAAATACAATGGTCCTGTACTGATCATGCATGGTACAGACGATATCATTGTGCCTGAAACATATTCAGAGAAGGCTAATAAGAAGTTTAAGCATTCGAAATTATATATTTTCAAGCATGCTGGTCATGACTTTAAGGGTAAATATGTGACGCGTGCTAACCGCTTGATTACCGATTTTTTGAAGAAAAATTGAGGATAGATATGAAAAAGGAGGTTCTTAGTTTACTGGCTTTTTTTGGGAGCCTGGACGCTTAATTTTAATTTGAAAACTGATAAGTATCGTAATCGCTTATTTGATGCATATGTTCGAGATAAAGTAGATGAATCAAAGCTCGAAATTCTAGCTGCAGCCGAAGTTTTTGGTTAATTTTCTGCTATAATTGAAGCAAATTCATAAAGATAGGGAGTTGAATATTATGCCATTTGTACATATTGAATTAATTAAAGGGCGTTCAGACGAACAAATCACTAATTTGATGAAGGACGTTACCGAAGCAGTTCACAAGAATACTGGTGCTCCTAAGGAACACATCCACGTAATCATCAATGAATTAGGTAAGCATTCATACGGCCAAGGCGGCGAATGGAGAGCCTAAACAAAAAATGGTCTTCTATTTTGGTAGAAGATCATTTTTCTTTGCTTATTTTTGTTTAACTTAATTTAACAGTCCAACCATATTTGTCTTCAAGATCGCCAAATTGAATGCCAGTTAAAGTATCATACAGTTTTTGGGTGATCGGACCAGCTTCAGTTTCACTACCAAAGACGTACTTTTTACCTTGATAAGTGAGTGAGCCGACTGGTGAAATTACAGCAGCTGTCCCCATTGCGCCAGCTTCTGCGAAGCGATCGACGTCCTCGATTGGAATCTTAGTTTCGACTGGATCAAGATCTAAGTCTTTAGCAATCTTTAAGATAGAGCGTTTGGTAATTGAAGGTAAAATTGAGTCTGATTTTGGTGTTTGGAATTGGCCATCTTTAGTAATGCCATAGAAGTTCGCACCGCCGAATTCATCGATATATTTGTGATCTTTTGGATCAAGGTAAAGGGCATCGGCAAAACCATTCTTTTTGGCAATCAATGATGGCATCAAGCTGCTGGCGTAGTTGCCGGCAGTTTTTGCTTGTCCAGTACCAAATGGTGCAGCACGATCGTAGTCGCTGACCTCATATGGCATTGGTTTCAAACCTTTAATATAGGCGCCAACGGGAGTGGCATAAATTCTGAATTGATAAGTTTCAGAGGGTGAAACGCCGACAATTGGCTGAGTTCCCATCATAAATGGACGAAGGTAGAGCGTACCACCTGAGCCGTAAGGAGGGACGAAATCTTGGTTGGCTAAAACGACTTCTTTAACTGCTTTAATGAATTCATCTTCTGGATAAGGCTCCATCAAAAGACGCTTAGCAGAATTTGCCATTCTTTTGGCATTTTGGTCAGGTCTAAATAAGTTAATGCCGCCATCTTTTCTGCGGTAGGCCTTTAAACCTTCAAAGATTTCCTGACCGTAGTGGAGTTCTTCAGCTGCTTCATTAAAAGTGATAGTAGAGTCTTGCGTCAAATGACCGCCTTGCCATTTACCATCTTTAAATTCATCTACCCAGCGATAGGGTAAGTCATGATATTTGAAGCCAAGCTTGTTCCAATCCAAGTCTTCTGGACGAGTTTTAGTCATAAAAATGCCTCCTCATATTTTAAAAGTGCTTTTTCGTTAAATTATAGTTAGATTAAGCTTAAAATACAACTGATAACTTTATATTTTAGTTTTAATTATTAAAAGTAAGCATATAATAGATAGGATGTAAATTTGGAAAAAGTGGTGAAGCTATGTACGATTATCGAAATAATATCAAAATTATTTTAAATAAAACTGACGCAGATGATAAAAGCTTAGCCAATAGTTTAAACGCAATTAAGGCAATTCTTGCTATGGCAGAAGGTGGCACAGCTGAAAAAGCGGCACCTAAAAAGGAAGCTCCTAAGCCTAAGAAGATGGCTAACACACAATCAATCGCACAAAGAAACGCAGATTTAAAGCAATTTAAGCAATTATTGATGGGCTTGACTGAATTAATTGAAACACCTGGTGATGAGGCTGCTAAGAAGAAGTCACTTGAAGCCTTGCACAAGATTACTTTTGTTCCTGGCGTGGGCAAACATTATGGTAATGTACTCGGCAAACTTGACCAGGCCATTCAGAAGTCTAAGACTACAACAGAAGCAGTTAACAAGAAAATCTTTGAAGACGCCTTAAAGCCTAAGGAAGAACCTAAGCGTGACTATCGTAAGGGAAGACGTTACACAGTTATTCGGACTCTTTCGGGATGCAATTTGATTAATGATAATGGTCAAATTGTTTTTAGAATCAAGGAATCACAAATACACTCCTTGAACTTAAAGAGTGGCGATATTGTCGAAGCCTTAGAAGATAAGGACAATCCAAACTATGAAGCAGAAGTGCTGCGTGTGGTTGGTTATCGCAAATTGCGCGCACGTGATTACGATCCAATTGAAGAGTTCCGTTATGCGGTAGTTCAAGGAAAGACTGGCCAGTTAGCAATTACGCGCAATATTAAGGGTGAAAAACTGCGCATTCGCGGCAAAGAAGTAACTATTCCGGTTGACTCTAGTTATTATCAAGGCGAAAATATTCACCTCGAAGATGGTTCGATTGTAGATCTTGCCTGGTACACAGGGGATGTGAGAATTAAGAAGAATCCAAGTGATGCCGTTCAAATTCGCTGGATTTATCAAGTAGATCCGCCAAAGAAGTCTGATTTATCTTATAAGAAGAAAGACAAATCCAAGAAGGATAACGCGGAAGAATTAACCAAGCTGGACATGAATCTGCACTATCAAAGAGTCGGCATTGCGATTGGTAACAACCAAAATGAAGGTATTCTCGAAGGCATCGTTACTAGATACAATGGTATTCCTATTCCAATTGATGCTTTTGAAGGCAAAAAGAAGATCATGGAGCGGCAAATCAAAGATCTTGATATCGTGATCCTGATGACCGCATATGCCGCTCACGATGCAACTTGGAACATCCAAGAATTTGCCTCAAAATATGGCGTGAAATTTGCTGTTTCTTCATCTAAAGGATATCGTTCTTTTGAACGTGCACTTTATCGGGCTGAAAATGGCTTGCCAGCTTATGAAGGAACACAATCCATTGAATATAAAGAAGCAGAGACTAAGTAATTTATAGTAAATTATTGCTATCCGCTGAAAACCGTTGTATTATATAAGAGTTGTATTTGTGGGGACCTCCACATCTGCAACCGCACGGCTTGGGGTTAGAAGTCTTCTTGAGTAAGAAGCACCTCAGTTCGGCGAGTCTAAGTATTTTTTCGGAGGTGTACAAATGTACGCAATTATTAAGACCGGTGGTAAGCAATACAAAGTTGCAGAAGGCGACAGCGTATTTGTAGAAAAGCTTGATGCTGAAGAAGGCAGCAAAGTAACTTTTGACGAAGTTATCCTTGTAGCTAATGGTGACGACGTTAAGGTTGGTACTCCATTAGTAGATGGTGCTAAGGTAACTGCTAAAGTTGAAAAGCAAGGTAAGGAAAAGAAAGTTGTAACTTTCAAGTACAAGCCTAAGAAGCACTCACACAGCAAGTATGGTCACCGTCAACCTTACACTAAGGTTACAGTTGAAAAGATTGAAGCTTAATTTTCAGAGGTGAAATGATTATGAATATTTTAGGTATGAAATTATTTGCCCACCACAAGGGTGGCGGTTCCACTGCCAACGGTCGTAACTCAGCTGGTCGTCGTTTAGGCGCTAAGGCTGGTGACGGTCAATCAATCCACGCAGGTTCAATTATTTACCGTCAACGTGGTACTAAGATTCACCCAGGCAAGAACGTAGGTCAAGGTGGAGACGACACTTTATTTGCACTTGTTAACGGCGTTGTTAAGTTTGAACGTCTTGGCAAGTTCAAGAAGCAAGTTTCTGTATACCCAGCTGAAGAAGCTAAGTAATTCAGAAGATAATTAAGAAGACGAATGGTTAAGACCATTCGTCTTTTTTGTAACCTTTTTCAAGTATTAGAGTTGAAATTCTAGTATAATAGATTCAAATTATACTATGCAAAGAAGGTTCTGATTATGGAAGAAAAGCAACAATTATTGTCATTGATTAATAACCGAATTAATCATGTCACAGACTTGATTAAAGAGCACGATGCCGATGCAATGATCATCTTTAATCAAGCTAATTATCGTTATCTCACCAATTTTACCGGTGAAGAAGCTCAACTTATTTTAACTGCCGCAGGTGAACGTACTCTTTTGTCAGATTCACGCTTTGCAGGACAAATTAAGGCCCAAGCTCCAGGTGAAATGGATGTTGTTATGAAACACTCCAGTGATTACGAAGAACTTACTAAGGCCCTTAAAAAGCTTAATGTGAAGAAAGTTTTAGTTGAAGGCGAATTTGTTTCAGCTGCTGAATTTGCTAAGTTAAAGGAACTTAATCCTGACATCGATTTTGAAATGGTCGAGGAATTGGTTGAACGTGTTCGCAATGTTAAGGATGAATTAGAAATTGCCGCATTGCGTAAAGCAATCGATATTTCAATGGAAAGCTTTAAGGCAATTTTGCCAATGATCAAACCAGGCGTAAAAGAACGTGCAGTTGGTGCTAAACTTGATTATTTATTCAAAGTTAATGGCGGAGATGGTCCTGACTTTGATACAATTATAGCTTCTGGTGTTCGCTCAGCTTGGGCCCACGGTGTGGCCAGCGATAAAGAGATTGAAGAAGGTGACATGATTGTCATCGACTTCGGTAGTTTTTACCATGGCTATGCTGCTGATATTACGCGTACCGTTTCCTTAGGTGAAGTAGATCCTGAAATGCACAAAATTTACGATATTGTGCATGAAGCACAACGTCGCGGAATAGAAGCTGCCGTTGTCGGTAATACCGGTCATGACGTTGATAAGGCAGCACGTGATTACATCACCGAACAAGGTTATGGCGAATACTTTGGCCACGGTATTGGTCACGGAATTGGTCTAGAAATTCATGAACTTTGTCAGCCAGCTTTGCCATTTAGAACCACTAAATTAGTTAACAACATGGTCCACACTGTTGAACCAGGTATTTACTTGCCTGACAAGGGTGGGGTTAGAATCGAAGATGATATTTTGGTTCATGATCAAACTCCAGAAACGCTTTCAACTTTGCCTAAAGATGAACTAATTTCTTTATAGTTGTAATTTTAATAGGTCGAAGTTATAGCCAAAACCGTTTAAGATTGGTAAGATATTATTGTAGAAATGAGGGACTTAATATGACAATGATTTCAGTAAATGAATTCAAGAATGGCCTTACTATTCAATATAACAATGATTTATGGCGCATTGTTGAATTCCAACATGTAAAACCAGGTAAAGGTAGTGCCTTTGTTCGTTCAAAGCTTAAGAGCTTGAGAACTGGTGCTGTACAAGAATATACTTTCCGTTCAACTGCTAAGGTTGAGACTGCAGATATTCAAACTAAGTCAATGCAATACTTGTACAACGATGGTTCAAGCTACGTATTCATGGATACTTCAACTTATGACCAATTGGCAATTCCAAATGAACAAATTGGCGATGAATCCAAGTACTTGCTTGAAAACATGGTTGTTAGCGTAATTATGCACGATGGTGAAACTTTAGGTATTCAATTACCTAACACTGTTGATTTGAAGGTTGCTAAGACTGAACCTAACATCAAGGGTGATACTTCATCAGGTGGTGGTAAGCCAGCTACTATGGAAACTGGTTTGGTAGTTAACGTACCATTCTTCATTAACGAAGGCGATGTTTTAACTATTAACACTTCTGACGGTACTTACGTATCACGTGCTAATAAGTAGTTTTTGAGGTAGCGAAATGGCAGATAGTTCAAAAATTCTCTTAAGTGGCGAAGAAAACAGCGAACAAATTAAAATTGATCCAAGTGTTTTAGAAGTTATTTTGGGTATTGCTGCTGAAAAAGTTGATGGCGTTGCAGGTATGCGCGGAAGTCTAAGATCAGGTCTTAACTGGGTTCTTGGCCGTGAAGATCATGGTAAAGGCGTTAATGTTAAGGTTGACGAAGACAACAAGTTAGTTGCTGATGTTTACGTATATCTTGAAAGTGGCGTAAATGTTCCTAAAGTTGGTGTGGCAATTCAAAAGCAACTTAAGGCACAATTATTGCAAATGACTGACCTTGAACTAAAGTCAATTAATGTACACGTTGTAGGTTTAGTTTTCCCAGAAGATGAAAAAGATCCTGAGGAAACTACCTCAGAGCTGTTTCCGGAGGATGAAGTAGAGAAATAATGAACCAACACGAAAGTCGCAAAGTTGCTATGCAAGCCATTTATTTGGCTAATCAAGAGCCAGATTTAAATGCTGAAGAAGTTGAAGCTAAAGTCGTTACAGCGCTTAATTTAAAACAGCTTTCTGCCTATTCGAAGAAGTTGATCGAAGGTGTGCTTGAAAATCGTGCAGATTTACAATCTGCTTTGTCAGAGCACCTAAAAAAAGGCTGGCGTCTAGAGCGTGTAAGTCAAATTGTCGTTGCTATTATGGAAGTTGCTCTTTTTGAAATCAAAAATAGCGATGAAATTGATCCTAAAGCAGCAGTAAATGAAGCTTTGAATTTATGTGACGAATTTGCTGAGCCAAAAGAAAAGCCATTTATTAATGGTATGTTAGCAAACTTTGTTTAATGGATGAATAGCCGGCAGTTTTGCCGGCTATTTTTTTAACAGTAAGGAGAAAGTTAATGGGAAAAATTCTCGATGGTAAAGCTTTAGCAAATTTATTAGGGGAAAATCTTAAAAAAAAGGTTAAGAATTTAAAAGCTGAAGGAATAACGCCACATTTTTGCGTAATAAATATTGGTGATGATCCTGCTAGCAAAATTTATGTTCGCACCAAAAAGCGCAGAGCTGAAAAGATGGGCATTATTCAAGATATTTATCAAATGCCAGCTGATACTAAACAACAAGAAGCTTTAGGCTTAATTGATAAGCTAAATGCGAATCCTAATATAAATGGGGTAATGGTCCAGTTGCCAGCTCCTGAACAAATTGATGCAGATGAGTTGCTGGAAAGAATCGATCCCAACAAAGACGTTGATGGCTTAACTCCTGCTAACATTGGTCGTCTATGGATGGAAGATCACTTTATTGAGCCAGCTACTGCAGAAGGAATTATTGCGCTTTTAAAACATTATGAAATTCCACTTAAGGGTAAGGACGTTGTTGTCATTGGTAGAAGCAATATTGTAGGTAAGCCCCTCGCTGCATTAATGCTTGAACAAAATGCGACAGTAACGATTGCTCACTCAGAAACCACTAACTTAGCCGAACTTACTAAGAGAGCCGATATCATTGTTTCGGCCACCGGTGAAGCGTTATTGGTTAAGGCTGACATGGTAAAAGATGGCGCCGTTGTTGTTGATGTAGGTATCAATCATCTTAATGGCAAATTAGTCGGCGACGTTGACTTTGATGCGGTTAAAGAAAAAGCCAGCTATATTACTCCTGTCCCTGGTGGTGTAGGTCCTCTTACTGTACAATTCTTAATGGAAGCAGTAGTTAAATTAACTAGGAGACAAAATGGCCGAAAATAAATATTTAACGGTTACAGATTTAAATTATTATATTACGCAGAAATTTAAAAACGACCCATACTTACATAAGGTCTTTCTGCAAGGTGAATTATCCAACTTTAGATATCGCCGTAATTCACACCAGTATTTTTCATTAAAGGATGAAAAATCAAAGATTAATGTGGTAATGTTTCGTTCATACTTCGACAAGGTTAAATTTAAACCGGAAGAAGGGATGAAGGTTTACGTTACTGGTTATGTCAGCGTGTATGGCCCTCAAGGTTCATATCAGTTTTACGCTGAAAACATGGAACCAGCTGGACTTGGTGCACTTTATGAGCAATTAAAGCAATTGCAGGCCAAGCTTGCTAAAGAAGGCTTGTTTAACCAAGATCATAAAAGAAGACTGCCACGCTTTCCTGACCGAATCGCAGTTGTAACCAGTGCTTCAGGTGCGGTTATTCACGATATCATGGTCACTGCTAACCGCCGTTTTCCTCATGCCGAAATCGACCTTTATCCTGCTCAAGTACAAGGTGATACTGCGGCAGATTCCTTAGTACGTGCGATGCATCAAATAGCTGAGCAAGGTGATAAGTATGACGTCATGATCATTGGCCGTGGTGGTGGTTCGCTTGAAGACTTGTGGCCCTTTAACGAAGAAGAAGTGGTCCGTCAGATTTATGCAATGCCAATGCCGGTTATTTCTTCAGTTGGTCACGAAACAGATACCACTTTGTGTGACCTGGTAGCCGATGCCAGAGCTGCTACGCCAACTGCCGCCGCTGAGTATGCTACGCCAAATTTGGTTGATGAATTAGCCGGTATTCAGCAGCTGCGCAGTCGCTTATTCTCAAGCATGCAAGCAATTATTCGTGAAAAACGCGATCGCTTGAATCGAGTAAAGAACTCGGTTATTATGCGTGAACCAACGCGTTTATATGACCAGCAAATTGAGACGGTTGATCGCTTAAAGGATAGTTTGCATAACAGTATGCAAAATATGGTTGATCATTCAAAGCAGAGTTATCTTTTGTTAAAACAAAGATTATTTAGTGCAAGTCCAGATAAGCAGATGCAACAGATGCAGCAACAAGAGCGCTTTTTGGCCAAACGTTTGGCTGATAATATGCAGCACTACTTAAAAGACAAGCGCAACAGCTTTAGCAAGACCGTTCAGCAATTAGATGACTACAGTCCGCTTAAAACCTTAGAGCGTGGTTTTGTTTATACTACTGATGCTAATGGCAAGACAGTTAGTTCAGTAAAACAAGTTAAAAAGCAGGAAAGCTTGAACCTGCATTTCAAAGACGGTCAAGTTGAAGCAACAGTTACAAAAATAGAGGAAGAAAATAATGCCAACTAAGAAGAATAATTTTGAAGAACAATTAAACAATTTGGAACAAATCGTAACCAATCTTGAAAATGGTAATGTTCCATTGGAAGATGCATTGAAGCAATTCCAAGAAGGCGTAAAAATTAGTCGTGACTTGGATAAGAAGTTAACTAGTGCCGAAGAAACTGTAGCTAAGTTGATTGATAGCGACGGCACTGAACACAAATTGGATCCTAACAACGCATCAGCACCAGAGGAATAAAAATGACAGCATTTACTTACTTTAAAGATGATTGGACACCCGTTATTGATGATTATTTAGCTAGGCACTTAGCTGATGAAGTTGATAGCAAAAAGATTAGTCAAACTATGTCATATTCAGTAATGGCTGGTGGCAAGCGCCTTAGACCCCTTCTTTTCTTAGCTACACTAAATGCCTTAGGAAAGAAGATCGAAGAACCAGAAATTAGAATCGCCTGCGGAATTGAATTAATTCATACTTATTCACTGATTCATGATGATTTACCTGCAATGGATAATGATGATTATCGTCGCGGCAAATTGACCAGTCATAAAAAGTGGGGCGAAGCTGAAGCAATTTTAGCTGGGGATGCCTTGTTGCCACTCGGAATTCAATGGATTGCCCAAGGCAGTAATTCTGCGGAATTGGTAAAAATTATTACGCAAGCAGTGGGTCCTAACGGTATGGTTGGCGGTCAATATTTGGATATTGATTCTACCAATAATGAAAGTGTTGCTGGGGATGCTGATTTTATCAATAAGATGGAATGGCTAAAAACCGGTTGCTTAATCCAAGCTAGTGTTGAAATGGCCGCTGTTTATGCTAAGGCTACAGATATTGAACAAGTTAAGTTAATTGACTATGCTAAGGCCTTTGGTCGCTCTTATCAAATTTATGATGATCTGGTTGATGTTGTTGAAACTAGCGAAGAAGCTGGTAAAGCAACGCATAAGGACCAAGAAGAAGGCAAGAACAATACCTTGACTCTTCTTGGCATTGACAAGAGTCGTAAAGAATTAAGGGATTTGATTAAGCAAGCCAAAGATGATTTGCACGGCCTGAATGGTGAAATCTTGGCAGGATTTTTGGATCTATATCAAAAGGTGTTATAAATGACAAAGCAAAGAGCGGATATTTTATTAGCAGAACAAGGAATTTTTCACTCTCGTTCTGCAGCACAAAGAGCAATTATGGCGGGACTGGTTTCTGATCATAATCATCAAAGAATTGATAAAAGCGGAACTAAATTTCCAGAAGGCGAAAAGTTTTACGTTAAAGATGATGGAAAAAAGTATGTTTCGCGTGGCGGTTTTAAATTAGAAAAAGCCTTAAAAGTTTTTGATATTGATTTAAAGGATAAGATCTGTCTGGATATTGGTGCTTCAACTGGTGGTTTTACCGATGTAGCATTGCAAAATGGTGCCAAGATGGTTTATGCATTAGATGTTGGTTATAATCAGCTCGCTTGGCAACTCCGCGATGATCCAAGAGTTGTGGTAATGGAAAAGCAAAATTTCCGTTACTCTAAGCCAGAAGATTTTGATCAAGGTTTGCCTGACTTTGCGATGACCGATGTTTCATTTATTTCACTTGATTTGATCATGCCGCCAATGTGTGCCATTTTGAAGGATAAATGCGATGCTGTTTGTTTGATTAAGCCTCAGTTTGAAGCTGGTCCTGAAAATGTGGGTAAGCATGGTATTGTGCATGATCATGAAGTTCATAAGCAAGTCATTGAACATACTATGCAAAAAGCTTTGGACATCGGCTTCAACGTTTTAGGCGTTGATTATTCACCTATTAAGGGTGGTAAAGGCAATATCGAATTTTTGATTCATTTGCAAAAAGATGAAGCAGATGGTGGTCATAACCTATGGCAAGGTACCCCAGAGGAAGTAGTCGAGCGCGCTGTAAACGGGCTTTAGGAGTGATGAGATGCTAGTCGAACTGGATATTAAAAACTTTGCGATTATTAAAAGTCTGAAGGTTCGCTTTCAAGAAAAGATGACGGTCATTATTGGTGAAACCGGTGCTGGTAAATCGATTATTATTGATGCTGTTTCATTGTTAATGGGTGGCCGCGGTCAAAAAGAAATGATCAGATCGGGTGAAAATAAGGCTGTCATTACAGGACTGTTTGAGCTTGATGACCAGAAAGAAAAAATTGCTCAACTATGCGATCAATATGGTTTGCCTCATGATGATGATCAGTTGGTAATTAGCCGTGAACTGGCGGTTAAAGGCAGAAACGTAGTACGAATTAATGGACAGCTCACGACGATTAACGTTTTGCGTGATTTAGGCCATTATTTAGTTGATATTCATGGCCAGCACGATCAGCAAATTCTAATGGATCAGGATCGTCAGATTGATTTGGTTGATAATTATGCACCAGCTTCTTTTAAGGATGATTTGGCAGATTATCAAGCTGATTTTGAAAAATGGCAAAAGCTAACCCGTCAACTGCGTCATTTGCGTCAGGATGCACAGGAATTGGCACAAAAGCAAGATATTTTGCAATTTCAAAATAATGAATTGGAATCCGCTGACTTAGAGGATCCTGAAGAAGATGAAAAGCTCGAAGAAGAGTATAACGAGCTGAATAATTATCAAAAGATCGCAGATACAGCTAACTACTTTATGCAGCTTTACGATGATGATGAGCATGGAATAGCCACATTGTTGGGGGATGCACAGAATGCGGCTACCGACTTAACGGAGTTTGGTTCCAAGTTTAAGGACTTTGCCAAAACTGTTGATGACGGTGTTTATGCTTTAAATGATGCTCGCAGTGAATTGTCCAACTTGATGGACCAGATGGATTTTGACGAAGAACGTTTCCAATATGTCACTAATCGACTTGATACTTTGAATTCTTTGAAAAAAAAGTACGGTCCAACATTGAAAGACGTGTTTGATTTCTACAGCAAGGTACAAAAAGAACTCAGCCAGTTTGAAACTGGTGGCCTTGATGAAGAGAAGATTCAAGCTGAAGTTGCAGAAGTAGAAAAACGTTTAACGCAAAAAGCACGCAAGTTGCATTTAACTCGTGAAAAAGTAGCGCATTCACTAGAAGAGCAAATTAAGCAAGAGCTTGCTGACTTATATATGGAAAAAGCTCGCTTCTCAATCAATTTTGATGAAACTAAAACCTTTACTAAAAAGGGTACAGATGAAATTGTATTTCTCATTGCTCCAAACCCTGGTGAAGATTTGATGCCATTAGTAAAAATTGTTTCTGGTGGTGAACAATCAAGATTGATTTTAGCTTTGAAGGCTATCTTTAGCCGCGTTGAACCGGTAGGAACAATGATTTTTGACGAAATTGATACTGGTGTTTCTGGTCGAGTTTCTGCTGCGATTGGTAAAAAGATGCATTCTATTGGTCACAACAAGCAGGTAATTGCAATTACGCACTCACCTCAAGTAGCTGCTGCAGGTGATCAACGTTATCTTGTGGCTAAGCAAGTAAAAGATGGTTCAACCTTCACTCAGATTGGCCCATTAAGCAAGGAAGAAACAATTACTGCCATTGCACAAATGATGGCCGGACAAGACGTGACAGATGCAGCTAAGAAGAATGCCGCTGATTTGATTAAGAGCATAAAAGATGAATAGTATTAGCAAATTTTGGAATGAATTTTGTCAAAAAAATAAAATAGCGCCGAATGCATTAGAAGGAGCTTATGCATTTGGTGCTAATAGTCACGATGCAGATGTTTTGAGTGATTTGATTAATAGAGGAATCAAGACAGCAACAACAAGCATCTATATATCAGCAGATGATTTGCCAGTTGTTGGCATGTATTCGATTGTCTTAGATGGTAATAATCAACCAGTATGCGTCATAAAAAATGAGACCGTGGAGATCATGCCATTTAAAAACGTGTCTGAAAAACACGCTTACTTAGAAGGTGAAGGCGACCGCAGCTATGAATCTTGGAGAAAAGTTCATGAGGCTTTTTTCACCTGGGAATGCAAGGAAGAATTAGGTAAAAAATTTACCGAGGATACTGAGGTGGTCTGCGAGACCTTTACTAAAGTGGGCTAATTATAGGTCGACACGAAAAATATCATCGATATCAACGATGCGTAATATTTTTCGATCGATGTCGCGTAAAACGAAACGTCCAATTGAAATTCTTTTGGGAATTTGGCCAATCTCGTAGCTACCATCCTGAAAGGTAATTAAAATATAATTCTTGTGCAAAATAGCATAAGACAGACGTGCTAAAATTATGCCATTAAATTGGCTATAAATACAAAGCTTATCAGTATTGTATTCGAACAAATGGTGATAAGCTTTTTTTAGTTTTTTGGTTAAAAAATTAGTCATATTGATCATCCTTTGCTGAACCGATGTTCGATAAAATAATTATACGAACTTCGGTTCTACAAAACAAGTGTTTGGCACATACAAAATAATAAAAAGTGAAAACTTGAAAATCTCGCGATTTTAGTGCAAACTAGATATATTAATAGTTACTAAGAGGAGTTCAGCATGGCAGATAAAGGTTTATTACTTGTACTTTCCGGTCCCTCAGGTGTTGGTAAAGGGACTGTAAAAAGTGCTATTGTGGAGAACAAGGTCTTTCCATTTGAATATTCAGTCTCAATGACTACTAGAAAACCTCGTCCAGGTGAAGTTGACGGCAAGGATTACTTCTTTGTCAGCGAGGAACGTTTTCAAGAAGCTATTAAAAATGGGGAGCTATTAGAATATAATGAATACGTTGGACATCATTATGGAACGCCCCTCGCTCCAGTGAAGAAGATGCTTCATGAAGGCAAGGATGTTTTACTTGAAATTGATGTCAATGGGGCACAAAAAGTGCGTGAAAAGATGCCAGATGGCGTATTCATCTTTTTAACCCCACCTGATTTACATACTTTGCATTTGCGATTAGAACATCGTGGTACAGAACCAGAAGAAGTAATTCGTGGTCGTATCAAGCAAGCCAGAAATGAAATTCTAGAAATGGAAGACTATGATTATGCAGTAGTTAATGATACAGTAGCTAATGCAGTAGATCATATTAAAGCAATTGTTGATGCAGAACATGTCAGTGTTAAACGTGTAATTGATGACTACCGCAAGATGGTCAAGGAGGATTAATTATGAGAATTACTTACCCATCAATTGATAAATTATTGTCACGTGTTGACTCACGTTACTCATTATCTGTTCTTGCTGCTAAGAGAGCACATGAACTTGAAGCTGGCGATCCCCCAACACTTGAACACTTTAAGTGTGATAAGGCTGTTGGTAAGGCACTTGAAGAAATCGCTGCTGGAAAAGTTACAGTTGACCCAGCACATGCCGAGGTTAACCTCGAAGATTAATTGATTGACCTTCATCCTATGGGGTGAAGGTCTTTTTTACAGGTGATTAGATGATTGCTCAAGTGATTGTAGATGTTGCGGCGCGACAGACTGATCGCGTTTTTGAATATCATGTTCCCTCTGACATTGAGAAGGAAATCCAAGTCGGGTCAAGAGTAGTAGTGCCTTTTGGACCTAGAAAAGTGCAAGGCTTTGTTATCGGCCTATCTGAAACTAGCAATTTTAAAGGTAAAATGAAGGATTTGTTGATAGTGGTTGATGAAATGCCGCCACTAACGCCTGAATTAGTTAAATTATCTGCAGATTTAGCACAAAATATTTATTCATACCGGATCAAAATTTTACAGGCTATGCTGCCATGGGTGATGCGGGCCGGCTATCGTAAACTATTGCTACCTGCTAGTCCAAAGGCTAAAGAGATGCCGTTTTTTCAAGGCGATCCCATTGATTTAAATAAAATAACAGATTCAACACAAATCAAGAAAATCCGCAGTTTGCTAAAAAATGATGATGCCAAGATTGAGTATGTTGTCGACAATAAGGCTAAAAAGAAAAAGGAAAATCAATATGTATTGGCTTTGGCACCAGAAGAATATACTAAAATCTATAATACTTTGCGGCAAAATGCGGTAAAGCAAAAGCAGCTTTTGATGGATATCATTGAACATACCGATGCTTATCCCAAAACACAAAAGGAATTAGAAGCTGGATTGGGTTTAACCGCTGCAGTCTTGAATTCGGCTGTTAAAAAAGGCTGGCTAAAGAAAAAGGCAGTTGAAGTTTATCGTGATCCTTTAGCAGGCTTTAAAGATGATGAAAAACCAGCTCCAATCAAGTTAAATGATGAACAACAACATGCTTTAGACGAAATTGCCAAAGCTATCGATGAGAAAAAAGCTGAAACATTTTTGCTTGAAGGAATTACTGGTAGCGGCAAGACTGAAGTTTATTTGCATGCCATCAGTAAAGCTTTAGCCCAAGGCAGAACCGCCTTGATGCTGGTGCCAGAGATTTCGCTTACCCCACAGATGGTGCGTCAAGTAAAGGCAAGATTTGGTCAAGAAGTTGCTGTCTTGCACAGTGCGTTATCTGAAGGAGAAAAATATGATGAATGGCGCAGAATACGCCGCGGCGAAACCAAAGTAGTAGTTGGTGCCAGAAGTGCGGTTTTTGCACCGCTTAAAAATATCGGCTTAATCGTGATCGATGAGGAACACGAGTCATCATACAAGCAAGAGTCTGATCCGCGCTATAACGCTCGAGATGTGGCTATCTGGCGCAGTAAATACCATCACTGTCCACTTGTATTAGGCAGCGCAACGCCGTCTTTAGGAAGCCGTGCAAGGGCACAAAAGAATGTCTATCATCTTTTACGACTAACCAAGAGAGCCAACAATAAGAAGCTGCCTAAAGTAAGATTAATCGATTTAAAACATGTTCAATTTGCAGGCGGCCAATTTGATTTATCGCTTGAACTAGTTGATGCGATTAAAAAGCGACTAGAGAAAAAAGAACAAGTTATTTTGATGCTTAACCGTCGCGGTTTTGCCAACTTTATGCTTTGTCGAGAATGTGGCTTTGTCTTAAAATGTCCTAGCTGTGATGTATCTTTGAACTTGCATAAGGATACTAACAGCATGCAGTGTCACTATTGTGGTCACACTGAACCAATTCCTACTCGTTGTCCTAATTGTCAAAGTTCTCAAATTCGTTTTTTGGGTACTGGAACGCAAAAAGTACAAGAAGAGTTGGAAGAACTTTTGCCAGGCGCTAGAATTTTACGCATGGATGTTGATACCACCCGTAGAAAGGGTAGCTACAAGAAAATTTTAGATGCATTTGGTAATCACGAAGCAGATATTTTACTTGGAACGCAAATGATTGCCAAAGGTTTGGATTTCCCTAATGTAACCTTGGTAGGAGTAATCAATGCCGATACAGGTTTGTGGCTCTCAGATTACAATGCTTCTGAAAAGACATTTGAGCTTTTAACGCAAGTTGCTGGGCGTGCTGGCCGAGCAGATAAAGAAGGAGAAGTGCTGATCCAGACATATAATCCGGAACACTACGCTATTCAATTAGCTAAGACGCAGGACTATGAGCGTTTTTATGGCTATGAAATGAACGTTAGACACGCCGGAAACTATCCACCATACTTCTTTACTGTTTTAATTTCAATTGCTGCTAAAAAAGAGCAAAACGCTGCAAGAGAAGCTTTTAAGATCAAACGCTATTTAACTAAAGAGCTTCATGCAGAAACGATTATTTTAGGGCCAACGCCAAGTGCAATTTCTCGTGTAAAAAATCAATATTATTACCAAATACTGGTAAAATATAAAAAAGAACCTAATTTGAATAAACTATTACACCATGTTCAGGATTCCGCACAGGAAGCAAAGAAGTATGGCTTAAGTATTTTTATTGATAATGAACCAGAAAGAATAATGTAGAGGAGATGCTGTAATGACATCAGTAATATTTATGGGAACACCGGAATTTTCAGTTCCAGTACTTGAAGGTTTAATTGAAAATAATTATGAAATTAAGGCTGTAGTAACTCAACCAGACAAGAAGGTTGGACGTAAGCAAAAAATTACTAAGAGTCCAGCTAAGGTTGCTGCAGAAAAACATAATTTACCTATTTACCAACCTGCAAAATTATCTGGCTCTGACGAAATGCAAGAATTAATTGATATGCACGCTGACTTAATTGTTACTGCAGCCTATGGTCAATTTTTGCCAACTAAGTTTTTGAATTCAGTTAAAATTGCTGCTGTAAATGTTCATGGCTCACTTTTGCCTAAGTATCGTGGCGGTGCACCAATCCAATATTCTTTAATTAACGGGGATGCCGAAACTGGTATTACCATTATGGAAATGGTCAAAAAGATGGACGCCGGCGATATTTATGCTCAAGAAGCAATTAAGATTCAACCGGATGATAATGCTGGTACTTTATTTGCCAAGTTGGCAATTGTAGGTCGTGATCTTTTGCTTAAGACTTTACCTTCAATTATTGATGGTACTGTTAAAAAGACGCCTCAAGATCCTGATAAAGTGGTCTTTTCACCTAATATTACCAAAGAGCAAGAAAGAATCACTACTAGCATGACAGCTACTGAAGCCAATAATATGATTCGTGCTCTTAACCCAGATCCAGGCGCTTACATGATGGTTGAAGGCAAGCGTTTCAAGGTTTGGAAGGCTGAAGTTGCTGATGAAACTACAGATTTGAAGCCAGGTTCAGTTGTCGCAAATAAGGGTCGCTTCGCTATTAGTTTTGCCGATGGTAATGTTTTGAATTTGCTTGAAGTACAACCAAGTGGCAAGAAGCGCATGAATATTAAGAACTTTTTGAACGGTCAAGGTAGCAAGTTTACACCAGGAGAAGAAATTGTCGACAAGTAAAAGCGCTCGTGCAATCAGCTTAGAAACATTAATCAAGGTTTTACAAGATAAATCCTATTCAAACATCAGCCTAAATAACAGTCTTAACCATTCAGATCTCTCACAGGCTGATCAAAATTTAGCCACTAAGATTGTTTATGGGACGATTCAGTATCGACTTTTTTTAGAGTATCAATTGAAGGGCTTAGTAAGAACTAAATTAACTGAGAAATATCTAAAGCCACTTTTATTGATGTCCACTTATCAAATTGTCTTTTTGGATAAAGTTCCCAATCGCGCGGTCTTAGATGAAGCAAATAAACTTGCTAAACAGTTTGGCAAGCATCACTCATCTGGCTATCGTGTAGTGAATGGAATTTTACGTTCATTTATTAGACGAGGCGTAATTTTACCTGACGCAAAAGATGAAATAAAATATTTGAGTGTAAAAGAAAGTATGCCTGAATGGCTAGTAAATTATTTTGCCAATTATTGGGGCATGGACCGTACTAAAAAGTTGCTTGAAAGCATCAATCAACCGGCTAAAAATAGTGTCCGCATTTCAGCATTATGTGATCGAGATCAAGTCTTTAATCAACTAAAAACGGAAGGTTATGAACCCGAATGGTCTAACTTATCTGTTAATGATATAATTTTAGGTCATGGCGGCGTTAGTCAAAGTGATTTATTCAAGCGCGGAAAATTGACAATTCAAGATGAAGCCGCTAGTTTAGTGATAGAATCTTTTGATTTTGATTCCAAAGAAGAGCATATTTTGGACGCATGTAGTGCTCCGGGCGGTAAAACCGTGCAAATGGCAGAGCGAGTTGTCGCCGGTGATGTAACAGCTTTAGACATTCATGAAAAGAAATTACATTTAGTTAAAGAAAATGCGAAAAGAATGAATGTAGCTAATAAGGTTAAAATTAAAGCTTGTGATGCGCGCAAAGTACAAGATGTTTTCAAGCCGGGAGAATTTACTAAGATTTTAGTAGATGCACCTTGTTCTGGTTTAGGTTTATTAAGACGTAAGCCAGAAATTCGCTATACTAAGACTGAACGCGACTTGCAGAATTTACAAAAAATTCAATTGACAATTTTAGATTCAGTTAGTCCATTATTAAAAGAAGACGGTGAATTAGTTTATTCTACTTGCTCAATTTCGGTAGAAGAAGATGAAGCCGTGGTCGAAAAATTCTTAAAATTGCATCCCGATTTCGAATTAAAGCCATTCAAGCTCAGCAAGTTGGAATCAAAGACTGGGATGCTAAAAATAATGCCTGACCAAGATAACAATGATGGATTTTTCATTGCTAAATTTAAGATGCGAGGTTAGATTTTTGATTGAAACAGCATACGCTTCTAGTATCGGTAAGGTACGAAAAAGCAATCAAGATTTTGTACAAGTTTTTAAAAATCGCAAGGGAATCACTTTGGCGGTCGTCTGCGACGGCATGGGTGGACATCAAGGCGGCGACGTAGCCTCAACAATGGCAGTTACGCATTTGGGGCATAACTTCGGCATTACCGACTTCACCGATACTAATATTGCGCATAAATGGTTGGATGTTCAGTTAAATTCTGAAAATGAAACCATTTTGAAAACGGCTGATAAGTTTCCCGATTTAAACGGAATGGGGACCACCATTGTTTTAGCCTTTGCTTTTGACAATGATGCTTTAATTGCTCATTTGGGTGATTCACGTGCATATAGCTACTCAGAAGGAAAGTTTGTTCAACTCACAGAAGACCATTCTTTAGTCAACGAATTGGTTAAAATGGGTCAAATTACCAAAGAACAAGCTAAGCATCACCCACAAAAGAACATTATTACTCAAGCTTTGGGTGTATCTAGTACGATTGATCCTGAGATTAATGAAATTAAATTGGGCGATAATGACATTATCTTGTTGTGTACCGATGGATTAACTAATTCTCTTAGTGATCCGCAAATTCAACAAATTTTGGCAACTAAAGAATTAAGTTTGAAAGAACGCTGCAATAAGTTAATTAGCGAGGCTAATCGATTAGGTGGTGGTGACAATATTACTGTCTGCCTAATTTGGAATAAGGAGGACGAAAGCAGTGATCGATAAAGGTTATCTGCTTGGAGAGCGCTATCGCATTATTGATACTTTAGGCGAAGGCGGGATGGCCAATGTTTATCTGGCTGAAGATATTATTTTACAGCGTAAAGTTGCTGTTAAAATCTTGCGCTTAGATTTGCAAAATGAACCTCAAACGCAAGCTCGCTTCCAAAGAGAAGCATTAGCTACCAGTGAGCTAAGTCATCCTAATATTGTCTCAGTTCTTGATGTTGGTACGGATCATGGACTTCCTTATATGGTAATGGAATATGTCGACGGTCCTGATTTAAAAGAATATATCCGTGAAAATTCTCCATTAGATTTGCGTGAAGTAATTCGCATCATGGATCAAATTTTAAGTGCGGTAGCTCTTGCTCACAAGCATAATGTGATTCACCGAGACTTAAAGCCACAAAATATCCTAATGGATAAAAGAGGCAATATTAAAATCGCCGATTTTGGTATTGCAGTAGCGCTTAACCAAAGCTCAATTACGCAAACTAATTCAGTGATGGGTTCTGTCCATTACATGTCACCAGAACAAACAAGAGGAGGATTGGTTACTAAGCAATCCGACATTTATTCTCTTGGGATCATTCTTTATGAATTGATTACAGGTACTGTGCCATTTAATGGGGATACGCCTGTTTCTGTTGCTTTAAAACATGCTCAAGAACCTATTCCTTCAATTAGAAAGAAAGACAAGAGCGTTCCGCAAGCATTAGAGAATGTCGTTTTAAAGGCGACAGCTAAGGATCCACGTGATCGTTACGCTTCTGCTCAAGTAATGAAGGCAGATCTTGATAGCAGTCTTGATCCCGAACGAAGCGATGAACCAATCTTTGTTCCGAATCACGGCAATAGCGATGATAAAACCATCGTTTTACCAGGATTTAAACCACAAAAGACTACTGCTGAGGAATCCAAGAAAGAGGAAAAATCAGAGGTAGAAGAAACACCTAAGAAAGAAAAAAAGAGCTTTTGGCAGAATGTTAAAGCTCATAAATGGTGGTGGATCTTTTCTGTGATTGCCGCTGGGTTGATTATTTTCATTATGATTTTTGCTTTAAGCGGCAATAATCAACCCAAGCAAGTCAATGTCCCTGATGTAACCAACATTGCTGAGAATGCAGCGGAGAGAAGGTTAGAAGCTGCTGGCTTGCAAGTGGGTAAAATTATTCGACGTCAATCTGATGATGTTAAAAAGGGCTATGTCATTGCCACTAATCCGACGGCTGGCAATTCTCTTGATCGAGGAAAATCTGTCAATTTGATCGTTTCTAGCGGTTCAAGCATGGTAAAGGTGCCTGACGTAGTAGGCGATGATTATGATAAGGCCGCTGAGAAGTTAGAAAATCAGGGCTTCGATGTGGTTAGAGAAGATCAATTCTCAAGCAAGATTACTCAAGGCAACATCATTTCGCAAAGTATTGCTGCCGGGGTTGAAGTTAAGCCAACGCAAACTACAATTACTTTGGTAGTTTCTAGAGGTAAGGCTCCACGTCAAAGAAGTAATACGGTGACATTGAAAGATTTGCATAATTACTCATTAAAGAGTGCTCAAGATTATGCAAGAGATCATGGTTTAACTTTGCAGATTAATCAAGAGTACTCTGATGATGTCGAAAAAGGCTTAATCATTTCAATGGATCCAGGTCCTGGAACAAAAGTTGATCGTGGCTCAACCATTGCAATTAAGGTTTCTCGTGGACCCAAGGAAGAAAAAGAGACCACAATAACTAAGAACTTTACCGTAAACTATGTTGGGACAGCAGACGACAGTGCTGGAGAAACAGATAATAATAAAGATGAAGACAGTTCATCCAGCAAGTCAAGTTCTACTAAGGGCGATCATGTTCAGATCTATATTAAGGACGACGATCACTACTTAAGCAATATTTACCGTGATCTTTATATTAAACGTGATATGAGCTTCTCAATTCCATTTTCAATTAAGAATGGTGCAGGACAATTAAGAGTAGTCCGCAATGGAGAAACTATCTTGAATGAAAAGGTGACTAAATAAATGAAACTAGCACAAGGAACTGTTATTGGTTTAATTGCTGGTTATTATGACGTAGAAACCGCTGCGGGTATCGTGAGAACGCGTGCTCGTGGCGTTTTTCGTCAAAAAAAGCAAAAACCAGCAGTAGGAGACCGAGTAGAAATCCAGATCGATGACAAAGGAATGAGTTATCTGGTTAAAATTATGCCGCGGTTAAATCGAATTGGCCGTCCAGCTGTCGCAAATGTTAGCCATGTATTATTGGTAATTTCTGCGGTTGAACCAGATTTTTCATTAGAATTATTAGACCGCTTTTTGATTTTCTTTTCTTGGCAAAAGGTAAAGGCAACTATTTATTTGTCTAAGGCTGATCTGATCGACGATGATAAACTTAGTGAAATAAAAAAATCTTTAGCTTACTATCAAGAAATCGGTTATCCTGTTTTTACTGACTATCATGATGTACAAATTAAGATTCCAGAATTGATCGGTAAAGATCAAATTTGGACGCTAGCGGGACAATCTGGTGCGGGTAAGTCAACTTTATTGAATCACTTAAAAGAAGACGCTCATCAAGCTACAGGCGAAATTTCGACTAGTTTAAACCGCGGTAAGCACACTACTAGAAAAGTAGAATTGTTTAAGTTGGGCGAAGGCTTCCTTGCTGATACACCTGGCTTTTCTTCAATTGATTTGACCCCAATTAAACTTAATGAATTATGCAATTACTTTGTGGAATTCAAGCGTGCTAGTCAAAAGTGTAAGTTTCGCGGCTGTCAGCACTTGAAAGAACCAGGTTGTGAAGTAAAGAAGCTGCTTGAAGAAGGTAAAATTTTAGCAAGCCGATACAAGGATTATTTGGCAATGCGGACCGAAATTAGTGAAGGCCGCATCCCCGAATACTTAAAATAACGGAGGAAAATATGCTTATTGCACCATCAATTTTGAATGCAGATAATCTAAATTTAGAAAATGATGTCAAAGATGCCATTGCTGCAGGAATTAGCAGATTTCACATCGATATTATGGATGGACATTTTGTGCCTAATCTTTCTTTTGGACCTCAATTGGTTCAAGACTTCAAACGTGAATTTCCGATGACAGAATCAGAAATTCATTTAATGAGTGATAATCCAGATGATCTTATACCAGCCTTTGTGGATGCGGGTGCTGATCTGATTGAACTTCACTATGAAGCAATGAGTGAGAAGAAATTGGATTATTGGCTTGATTACTTAATTTCCAATGATGTCAAAACTTCTTTAGCAATTAATCCTGATACGCCTAGCGATGTTGTAGCTAAGTTTGCATCTAAGCTTGATCAGGTATTAGTAATGACGGTTCATCCTGGCTTTGGCGGACAAAAATTTATTGAGGATTCTGCTGAGAAAATTAAACAGGCTAGAGAAATTGTTGGCAACGATATTGCTATTGAAGTAGATGGCGGTGTTAATGATCAAACTATTAAAATCGCCAAGGATGCTGGTGCTAATGTCTTTGTAGTGGGTTCATATTTATATAAAGATGGTGATATAGCTAACCAAGTTCGTAAATTAGAAAATGTCCTTAAATAATGAGAGCATATGCATTATTAGGTGGCCCAACTGATTTATGGCCCCAGAATATTAAAGAGCAGCTATTAGAGGCTAAACGCAATCATGAATTGATTTTCGGTGTCGACCGTGGTGCCTTGTTTTTAGAAGAACTAGGTATTACGCCCGATGTAGCGATTGGCGACTTTGATTCATTACAAGATAATGATTTGGCACGGATTGAAAAGAGCGTAACAGACATCCGCTATTCTAACCCAGTTAAAGATTTGACCGATTCGGAGTTAATGCTGCAAACGGTTTTTAACGACTATCATGCAGATAAATTAACTATTTTAGGTGCAACCGGTGGCAGACTAGACCATTTCTTGATTAATTTATTGATGCTTCTTAATCCGGCTGTTAATCAATTTGCGCCAAAGGTAGAATTGTCAGATAAACAAAACAGCATCGAATTCTTTAATCCAGGGATGCATGTGATTGAGAGAAAGGAAGAATATCCGTATATCGGTTTTGCTTTGCTCTCTGCAACTGAGGATTTTAATATAATTGGTGCAAGATATGATCTGAAAAATTATTCAGGTAAGTATCCTCGCGTTTTTTCATCAAATGAATTTTTACCTAACAGCGACAGTTTCAAGATTACCTTTAAACAAGGCTTGATTGCGGCAATTTATTCTAAAGATATCAATCGCTTTCATAATCTTTGAAAAAGTGTGAAAATAGGGTAAAGAAAAAGAAATGAGGAAATATTATGAAGTATACTGATTTTGAAAAAGATGTTGCTGATTTCGAAAACGGTCGCTATGAAGCCAGACTTGATCGTGCTAAGAGAAATGTAGAGGACTACATGCACAAGAATCACGTTCATGTTTTTGATAAAAAGAAGAATAAGGAAGTTGCTACAATTAACGGTGCAGCTAGAAACGTTACTTATCAAGATTTAGGTTTGCCAACTAAGCTTGGTGAAATGATTACTGAGTATGCTTATACGCCAATCGATGAAAGAATGGCAGAAGAAATTTCAGACGATGATAAGCATCACAACATTATGAAATAAAAGAAAAAGGGACAGCGTGAAGCTGTCCCTTTTATGATTGCTAAAAAAGCGTAAAAAAATAGTCTACCAGATCGAAGATCTAATAGGCTTTTTTATTATTAGGCACGAGTAACTTTACCAGACTTTAAAGCCTTGGTTGAAACCCAAACGCGCTTTGGCTTACCGTCAACAAGAATGCGAACTTTTTGAAGGTTTGGCTTCCAAGCACGACGAGCTGAGTTCATTGAGTGTGAACGTTTGTTACCGAATGTAGTCTTCTTACCTGTTACGTAATCTTTTGCCATTTGCTAAACCTCCTTTATTTGTGGTGTCATACTTAATTAGATTATCATATGTTTTGAAGCAATTCAACTCTAAAAGGATTTTTTTACAACGTATTTTGTTTATTGATTGAGTAAGTACTATGATAAAATAATAAACGTATACATAGATAATGAGACGGAGGACAAAGATGGCTGTTAAGATCAAGACAAAAGATGGTTTGATTGATATTTCAAACGGTGTAATTGCAACTGTTGTTGGTGGCGCAGCTACGTCTAATTATGGCGTTGTAGGAATGGCATCTAAGAATGCTATTCGCGATGGCTTTGACGGGATTCTTAACCGCGCCAACTATAAACGTGGCGTTGTTGTAAAGTCAGAAGATAATGAAATTACTGTTGACGTGTACATTATTGTTGGTTATGGACTTAAGATTTCTGAAGTAAGTAAGAATGTTCAAGACAGTGTTAAATTCAATCTTTCTAATCAATTAGGAATTAACACTAAAGCCGTTAATGTAATCGTTCAAAGCGTAAAAGTACTTGACGAATAACGTAAGCGGAGGTTTTAAATAGTGGTTTTAAATGAAATAGATAGTAAGCAATTTAGAGATATGGTGCGTGTTGCCACCCACAGAATTGGTAAGAACGCTGAGTTTGTTAACTCATTGAACGTGTTCCCAGTTCCTGATGGTGATACTGGTACCAACATGAATTTAACTATTGAAAGTGGGGCAAGAGCCGTTTCTGAAAATCCTAGCAGCAATGTTGGTGATTTGACTGAAAGCTTAGCTAAAGGAATGTTGATGGGTGCACGTGGTAACAGTGGTGTTATTACTTCACAGTTGTTCCGCGGCTTCTACAAAGCTACTCAAGGCATGAAGACCTTAACTGCACAAGAATTGGCTAACGCCTTTTCAAATGGTGTAGCTACTGCTTATAAGGCAGTAATGAAACCTGTCGAAGGTACTATTTTGACTGTAGCTCGTGTTGCTGCTCAAGAAGGTGCTTCTAAGGCTAATGACACTGATGATGTTACTGAAGTAATGAAGGCAGTTGTTGAAGGTGCTAAGAAGGCTCTTAAATCAACTCCAGATTTACTTCCAGTATTGAAGCAAGTTGGTGTTGTTGACTCAGGTGGTCAAGGACTTTTGTTCATTTATGAAGGTTTCTTAGAAGGTCTTCTTGGTGAAAACTTTGCTGATCAATATCAACCTGACGAAACTGAAATGGATGAAATGATCAACGCAATGCACCACCAATCTTCTGTACAAAGTCAACTAGCTACTCAAGATATCAAGAACGGCTACTGTACTGAAATTATGGTTGACCTTAACGCTGACGTGCCAAACAAGAAGAAATTCGATTTGGAAGAATTCAGAAAGCACTTGTCAGGTTTGGGCGACTCACTTTTAGCTGTATCTGATGGTGAAATTGCTAAGGTTCACGTTCACACCGAACACCCTGGTGATGTCTTCAAGTACGGTAGTCAATTCGGTCAATTAGGCAAGATCAAGATCGACAACATGCGTATCCAACACGAAAGCATCGTTGATCAAGATGAAGAACAACAAGGATCAGTTGACTTTGCTGTTATTGCCGTAGCTTCTGGTAACGGTATTAGAAAATTGTTTGAAAGCGAAGGCGTAAACAGAATTATTTCTGGTGGTCAAACAATGAACCCATCAACCCAAGACTTTATTGATGCAATCAAGAAGTCAGGTGCTAAGAAGGCAATTGTTTTGCCAAACAACGGTAATATCGTGATGGCTGCTAAGCAAGCTGCAGAAGTTAGTGACATTCCAGTAGGTATCGTACCAAGCAAGACTATCTCACAAGGTCTTACTGCAATGCTTTCATTTAACCCAGATGCTTCCGTTGATGATAACGTTGAAGCTATGTCAGAAGATCTCGACACTGTAATTTCAGGTGAAGTAACTCAAGCTACTCGTGATACTGAAATTGACGACGTAGAAATTCACAAGAATGATTACCTTGGTATCATCGACGGTAATATTAAGGTTGATAACGCTGATTTGATCAAGGCTACTACCGAAATGATCGAAAAGATGCTTGATGAAGATTCAGAAATCATTACCATCATGTTTGGTCGTGATTCAAATGAAGAAGAAGCACAAGAAGTGGTTAGCCAACTTGAAGAAAAACATGATGATCTTGAATTTGAAATTCATGATGGCGGTCAACCAGTATATCATTTCTTAGTATCAGTTGAATAAAATGTTAGATAATGCATTATTTGCTCCGGTAACTGATTTAAAAGGCGTAGGGACAAAGACTGCAGCTGATCTAGGAAGCTTAGGGATTTATAGTATTTATGACTTACTCTTTTATTTTCCTTTTCGATATGACGAACTTCAAACATTGCCGTTAGACCAAATCATGGATGGTCAAAAGGTAATGCTGAAAGGAATCGTAGCAACTGAGCCTTTTGTTAGTGGATTTGGATACAAGAAGAGCAGACTAAGCTTCAAAATAAGAATTGACCATGATATTGTCATGGTCAATTTTTTTAATCAACCGTGGCTGAAAAGTAAAATTGAGATTGGGCAAGAAGTTGCCATTTATGGTAAATACAATGTCGCTCGGCAAAGTTTGTCCGCCTTTAAATTTGTAGCTGCTAAAGAAAATGACAGTGGTATGGCGCCGATTTATCCAGTTAATCGACACGTAAAGCAAAAGAAGCTGATCAATTTAATTAATTTGGCTATTGATAGTTTCTTAGATCAAGTGCAGGATATTGTTCCAAAAGAAATCATGGAAAAGTATCGTCTGCTACATGATCAAGAAATTATTCAAAAAATGCATCACCCTAAAAATGGTCATGATGCTGAATTGGCTAAAAGAAGTGCGATTTTCCGTGAATTCTTCATTTTTGAATTGCAGCTGGCGTTGCTTGCAAATCATGATGGTAAGCAGCAGGGTTACCCTAAGAAATATGATTTAAAAGAAATAGCTAATTTGACTAAATCTTTGCCATTTGAGCTTTCTGATGATCAAAAGAAAGTTGTTAATGAAATTTTCGCGGATATGCACTCAGATGGTCAAATGAGAAGATTGCTTCAAGGTGATGTTGGCTCTGGTAAAACCGTTGTAGCTGTTTATGCTATCTTTGCGGCAATTAGTGCGGGCTACCAGGCTGCCTTGATGGTGCCAACCGAAATCTTGGCTACGCAGCATTTTAAAAAGATTGATGAGTTGCTGCGTCCACTTGGCGTAAGAGTAGCTTTACTTACAGGTAATACTAAAACACTCGAGCGCCGTGAAATTTATCGCGAGTTAACGGACGGAACGATCAATGCCGTCATTGGTACTCATGCTTTAATCCAAAAGAACGTCATCTTTAAAAAGTTAGGCTTAGTCATCATTGATGAACAGCACAGGTTCGGTGTTGGTCAAAGACAAGCTTTGATCAATAAAGGTGACAATCCGGATATTTTAGCAATGACGGCAACGCCAATTCCTCGAACTTTGGCTCTGACTGTTTATGGCGATATGACAGTATCTGAAATTCACCATCTGCCGGCTGGCCGAAAACCAATCATTTCGGCTTGGAAGACCAGCAGCCAGATGAAAGACGTTTACAAGTTAATGTACGAGCAACTAGATCAGGGCTTCCAAATTTATGCGGTAACGCCATTGATTACAGAATCAGAAACTCTGGATTTAAAGAATGCTGAAGAATTGCATGAAAAATTAAGCCATGATTTTCCAGATCAGAATGTAGTGCTTTTACACGGACAAATGCCAGGAGCTAAAAAAGACGAGATCATGTCCGCCTTTGCTAGTGGTGAAATCAATATTTTGGTAACGACCAGCGTAATCGAAGTTGGAGTTGACGTAGCTAATGCCAACATGATGGTCATTTATAATGCCGATCGTTTTGGTCTAAGTCAATTGCACCAGCTGCGTGGAAGAATTGGACGTGGTCAAACACAAAGTTACTGTATCTTTATTGCAGATCCTAAGACGGATTCAGGCAAGGCTAGAATGAAAATCATTGCCGCAACCAACAATGGGTTTAAATTGGCTGAGGAAGATCTTAAAATGCGTGGTGAAGGTGATTTATTCGGTAAAGCTCAATCCGGTTTGCCAGAATTTCGCGTAGGTGATGTGGTCAATAATTACAATACGTTAGTAGTGGCCCAAAAGGTCGCCCGTGAGTTGGTTAAAGCAGATCCAGAATTAACAAGTCCGGAACATAATTCCTTAAAGCAAGTGTTAGAATATAAGCAATTAGAACAAAACAGAATTTAAAAAAGATGTGGTGAAAAAGTATATGAGAACAATTGCAATTGATGCCATGGGCGGTGAAAATGCCCCAGAAGCAATCATTGAGGCTGTTTTGAAAGCAAAAGGCGAAATGCCCGACACTAAATTTTTACTATTTGGTGATAAAGAACAATTGCGTAAATTAATTCCAGCTGATCAAATTAATGATCAATTGGGTGTTGTATCAACAACTGAAATTATTGAAGATGAAGATGAGCCAGTAAGAGCCATCAGAAAGAAAAAAGATTCTTCCATGGTGGTTGCCGCAAATTATGTTAAAGAAGGAAAAGCTGATGCACTTCTTTCATTAGGTAACACCGGTGCGCTTTTGGCATGTGGTATCTTTATCATCGGCCGAATTAAAGGCATCGTTCGTCCTGGTTTGATGCCAACGCTTCCTGCACAAAACAGTGATGATGGCTTTAACATGGTAGATGTAGGTGCTAACGCTAAGAGTAAGCCTGAATACTTGTTGCAATGGGCGCAAATGGCTTCTTATTATGCAGAAAAGATTCGCGGTATTGAAAATCCACGTATTAGCCTTTTAAATGTTGGTGCAGAAAGCGACAAGGGTGACGATGTTCACCAACAAGCTTATCAATTGCTGAAGGATAGTTCATTGAACTTCCAAGGAAATATTGAAGGTAACGAACTATTGCTTGGCAACGCTGATGTTGTAGTTACTGATGGTTTTACCGGCAATGCCGTTCTTAAAAATATCGAAGGAACTTCAAGCGTTCTTTTACATCTATTAAAAGACAGTCTTTTAAATGGTGGCGTCATGACTAAGCTTGGTGCTTTAATGGTCAGGGGTTCATTATCCAGCCTTAGATCAAAATTTGATACTGCTAAGTATGGTGGAGCTGTCCTTCTTGGTGTCAATGCACCAGTTGTTAAGACACACGGCCGTTCAGATGTAAGACCGATTTACTACACCTTGAAGCAGGTTGATAAAATGATTAAAGAAAATCTTGTTGAAGATTTTAAAGACGAATTTGCTTCAAAATAGTAAAATAATTTATTAAAAAGGAGGAATATTTATATGTCAAAAGAAGAGATTTTTAATAAGATCAAAGATTTGATTGCTGAAAATTTTGATGTAGATAGAGACAAGATCACTGAAAGTACTAGCTTTACCGACGATTTGGATGCTGATTCAATTGACCTAGTAGAATTCATTTTGCAACTTGAAGATGAATTCGGCTCAGAAATCCCTGATGAAGAAGCTGAAAAGATTAAAACAGTTGGGGATGCAGTTTCATATATCGAGTCTCATCAAGGTTAATTTCCTAAAAAAAGCCGTGTAGCTATTTGCATACGACCAGCTTTGTGTTTATAATTAGAAAATAAATAGAAAAGATTAAACGGCTTTTAATGAACAAAGCCATAAATGGAGGAATGACCTTTGGAAAAGCAGAGTGATCTATTATTAGATATTCAGCACCTGCATACGGCGTACCGTTTGCAAGGGAAATTCTATGATGCTGCAGATGATATTAATTTGACTTTGAAGCGTGACGAAATTCTTGCTATCGTAGGCGAATCTGGTTGCGGTAAGAGTACTATCGCTGCAAGTATTATTGGATTGTATGACCATAAAAACACTAAAGTTACAGGTGATATTCTTTACAACGAATTGAACCTAGTTGGTTTGAATGAATCATTGTTTAATAAGATTCGTGGCGACAAGATCGGTATGATCTTCCAAGACCCACTAGCCAGCTTGAATCCTTTGATGCGTGTTGGTGATCAAGTAGCTGAAACTTTATACTACCATACGGATATGGATGAAAAGGCACGTCATGCACGTGTTATTGAATTGTTTAATCAAGTAGGTATGCCTAAGCCTGAAGAAATGTACGCAATGTATCCACACGAATTATCAGGTGGTTTGCGTCAACGTGTCGTTATTGCGATGGCTATCGCATGTAAGCCTGAAATCATCATTGCTGATGAACCAACAACAGCTTTGGATGTAACTATCCAAGCTCAAATTTTGGACTTGCTTGAAGACATTCAAAAGCAATCACACTCAGGTATTATTTTGATTACACACGACTTGGGCGTTGTGGCAGAAACTGCAGATGAAGTTGCTGTTATGTATGCTGGTCAAATCGTAGAAAAATCAGATGTAAAGACGATTTTCGAAAATCCTCTTCATCCGTACACAAGATCATTGCTTAATTCAATGCCTCAATCTGATGATTCAGATGAGGACCTCCATGTTATTCATGGTACTGTGCCATCACTTAAGAATATGCCACGTACAGGTGATAGATTTGCTGCTAGAATCCCATGGATTCCAGCAAGCGCTCATGAAGAAAATCCACAAGTACACGAAGTAGTCCCAGGTCACTGGGTAAGATGTACTTGCTGGAAGACCTTCCATTTTGAAGACGAAACGCAAAAAGCAGCAAGTGGGGAGTAGTATATGGGCAAAGAAATAATTCAGATTAAAGATTTAAAAGTATATTACCCAATTCGTTCAGGCTTTTGGAACAGAATTACTGATTATGTTCGTGCCGTTGATGGGGTTAACTTCTCAATTGGTGAAGGTGAAACCTACGGCTTAATTGGTGAATCTGGTTCTGGTAAGTCAACGACTGGTAAGGTAATTGTTGGTGTTGAAAAAGCTACTAGTGGTCAAATTATGTATAAGGGCCTAGACGTAACTAAGGCAAGCAATCGTAGAAAGCTTGACTACAACAAGGATGTTCAAATGATTTTCCAGGATTCAATGTCAAGTTTGAACCCAAGAAAGAGAATCGAAGATATCATTGCTGAGCCAATCAGAAACTTCGAAAACCTGACTACTGATCAAGAACGTGATCGTGTACAAGAATTACTCGATATTGTAGGGATGCCTAGTGATGCGATTTACAAATATCCTCATGAATTCTCTGGTGGTCAGCGTCAAAGAATTGGTGTTGCTCGTGCGGTAGCTACGAATCCAAAATTAATTGTAGCCGATGAACCAACTAGTGCTTTGGACTTATCAGTTCAAGCTCAGGTTTTGAACTTCATGAAGCACATTCAACAACAATACAACATTGCATACTTATTCATTTCTCACGACTTAGGCGTGGTTAAGCATATGTCAGAAAATTTGGCGATTATGCACCGTGGTCGTTTGGTAGAACTGGGTAGCCGTGATGAAATTTACAAGCACCCAATTCATATTTATACTAAGCGACTTCTTTCCGCAATTCCTAGGGTAGACGTAGAACACCGTGAAGAACACAAGAAGCACCGTGAACAAGTCGAAAGAGAATTTAAGGAAAACCAAAGCAAGTGGTATGACGAAAATGGTCGTGTTTACCCACTTCAAAAGGTAGCTCCTAACCACTGGGTAGCTTTGCCAAAAGACATGGCACAAGAAGCTAAAATTGAAGAACGAGAAGAAAAGGAGAGTGATTAAGCATGTGGAAAACAATCTTACGTCGTTTATTAATCATGATCCCTCAATTGATCATCTTGAGTCTGCTCGTCTTCCTTTTAGCTAAGATGATGCCTGGTGACCCATTCAGCGGATCAATCAACCCTAACACTGACCCGAAGCAAATTGAAGCTTTAAAAAGAGCTGCTGGTCTTTATGATCCTTGGTACGTGCAATACTTTAGATGGGTGGGCAACTTGTTCCATGGTGATTTAGGTACAAGTTACATCCAGCACGTTCCAGTAGTTTCATTGATTGCCGATCGTGCAAACAATACTTTCTGGCTTTCACTTTTGACTACAATTTTGACTTATAGTATTGCTATTCCTCTTGGTATCACTGCTGGTCGTCACCAAGATGAATGGCAAGATACTAGTGTTCAAATCTTTAACTACATTACTTTGGCAACGCCAGGGTTCGTATTCTATATCTTAGGATTATGGCTCTTCGGCTTTACTTTAGGTTGGTTCCCAATCTCAGGTTCAGTTTCAGCTAACGCGTCAGGATTCTGGGGCGTGCTTGGCAGTAGACTTTACCACATGATTTTGCCAGCAGTCTTGTATGCTTTGATTACTACTACTGGTATCGTTCAGTACTTGAGAACTGGTATCGTTGACAACAAGGTTGAAGACTACGTCAGAACAGCTCGCAGTAAAGGTGTTCCTGAAAATGTCGTTTTCCATAAACACATTTTGAGAAACTCATTATTGCCAATCGCTGCCTTCCTTGGTAATACTATTACTGGTCTTCTTAGTGGTTCAATGATTATTGAAAGTGTCTTCAGTTATCCTGGTATGGGTAAGTTGTTCCTTGACTCAATCAGTCAACGTGACTACACCACTTTAACTGCTTTGATTCTTATCTTTGGTATTTTGACTTTAATTGGTAACTTATTGTCAGATATCATTATGAGTATTATTGACCCACGTATTAGAATTCAATAGGGAGGAGAGAAGAAATGGCTGATAAGAAGAAAGATACTGCTACAAAGAAAGCAAGTAAAAAAGACGCTACACCAAAGGCTACTCTCCCACCTTCTGGATTCAAGGTGGCTGTACGTGAAATTTTACGTTCTAAGTCTGCTTTAACAGCGTTGATTATCATTATTTTAATTTTGTTATTCACTTTTGGTGGTTCACTGTTCTTGAATAGAGCACAAATTACTGAAATGAATATCGCTGACGCATATTACGGTTGGGGCCAAGGTGGTCACCTTCTTGGTACTGATGATGGTGGTCGTGACATTTTGAAGCTACTCATCATGGGTGGACGTAACTCAATCATGATCGGTATCTCAGTTACTGTAATCACTGAAATCGTTGGGTTGGTAGTCGGATTAGTTTCTGGTTACTATGGTGGTGTTATTGATGTCATCATCATGAGAATAGTTGACTTCATTCAAATTTTGCCACAAATGCCAATTATCATTGTTTTGACTACAGTTATTCCTAACTACAACGCTGTAACTTTGGTATTCTTGATCGCGATGTTCGGATGGACGACGACGGCACGTTATTACCGTTCATTCATTCTGTCACAACGTGACCGTGACTATGTTTTGGCATCAAAGACATCAGGCTCATCTAACTTACAAATCATGTTCCGTGAAGTTTTGCCAAACATTACTTCAATGATTATCATCGACGTTGTTTTAACTATTGCTGGTAACATTGGTATTGAAACTAGTTTGTCTTTCTTGGGCTATGGGTTGCCAACCACTACACCATCACTTGGTACTTTGATTGGATTTGCTGATGACCCAGTTAACGTTATTAACCGTCCATGGTTATGGCTTCCAGCTACTATCTTGCTTTTGGTAATTTCCTTAAGTATTAACTACGTTGGTCGTGCTCTTCAACGTGCTGGTGACGCAAGACAACGTGAAAATTAATAATCTAATAAATATATTAAAACAGCTCTATCGCTTGATAGAGCTGTTTTTGTGTCTGCATAATAATAAAGTTATGTAATTCTAATAAAATAAAAATTAAAAATAATTTCATAAAACTATTGAAAAACTAATATAGCGTGGTATTATTTAATCATCAACTTGATTCAAAGATTTTTAATAAAAATCATAAAAGATATCCTAGATGGAGGAATAATTATATGAAATTAACAAAGATTTTAGGTTCTGTCGGAGTAGTTTCCGCGGCCGCATTAGCATTGGCTGCTTGTGGTCAAAGCGGTAACAGTAATAACCAAGGAGCAAAGGATGCTAAGAAGTTTCCAGATTCAACTCCTAAGAAAGCTACCAAGCAGGGTGGTACCGTTTCTGTAGCTTTGGAAACTGATACTCCATTTACTGGAATCTTTTCAGATGAATTATCAACTTCCGCAATTGACTCAAATGTAGCTGCACCTGGTGAAGAATCATTATTCGATACTGATGATCATTACAGAATTAACAATAAAGGTGCCGCAACTATGAAACTTGACCGTAAGGCCAAGACAGTAACCATCACTGTTAAGAAGGGTGTTAAGTGGTCAGACGGTAAGCAAGTAAATGCTAAAGACCTTGAATATCCATACGAAATCTTGGCAAACAAGAAGACTCAAGCACAACGTTACGATTCAACTCTTGAGTCAATTCAAGGTATGAAAGAATACCACGAAGGCAAGGCTAAGACTATTTCTGGTATTGAAATGCCAGATGGTGAAAAGGGTCGTACAATTGTAATTCACTACAAACAAATGAAACCAGGTATGTACTTCTCAGGTAACGGCTACTTCTGGGAATCAGCTGCACCATACCACTACTTAAAGAATGTTCCATTTAACAAGCTTCAATCATGTGATCAAATCAGAAAGAAGCCATTATACTTTGGTCCATTTAAACTTGATAAGCTTGTTCGTGGTCAATCAGTAACTTGGGTACCAAACAAGTACTACTGGAGAGGTAAACCAAAGTTAAACAAGGTTGTAATCCAAGTAGTTAACCCTAACTCAGCTTCGCAAGCTATTAAGAGTCACAAGTTCGATATCGCTGGCGTAATTAACTCACAATGGGATCAAGTTAAGAACACCAAGGGTGTTAACTGGATTGCTCAAGTTCCATTGGCATACAGCTACATTGGCTTTAAGATGGGTAAATGGGACGCTAAGACTGGCAAGAATGTCATGGATAAGAACTCCAAGGTTTCCAACAAGTCATTGCGTCAAGCTATTGGTTACGCAATGAACATCGATGCCGTTAACAAGCGTTACACCCAAGGCTTGAGCTTCAGAGTTAATACTTTAATTCCTTCAGGCTTCGGTGCATACCACGACAGCAGCATCAAGGGCTACAACTACAACTTGAAGAAGGCTAACCAATTATTGGACAAGGCTGGCTACAAGAAGAAGGGTAAGTGGCGTGTACAACCTAACGGTAAGCCATTAGTACTTCACTTTGCTGCTATGTCAGGTTCACCAAACGCTGAAGCTATTGCTCAAAACTACTTACAACAATGGCACAAGATCGGTTTGAACGTTAAGCTTACTGGTGGTCGTTTGATGGAATTCAACTCATTCTACGACAAGGTTCAAAACGATTCTAAGGATATCGACTTCTTCCAAGCAGGTTGGAACTTAGCTTCTGAACCATCACAAGGAAGCATGTACGGTGAAACTTCACCAATGAACTACGAACGTTTCGTAACTCCAGAAAACAACAAGCTGCTTGCTGAAATGGACTCAGAGAAGTCATTTAACACTAAGTACCGTGTAAAGGTCTTCCACCAATGGCAAAAGTACATGTACGATGAAGCCTTTGTAATCCCAACCAGCAACTCATACAGTATCAATGCTGTAAACAACAAGATCACCGGTTACTCAACTAAGCCATCACAAAACAACAACGGTCACCAATTATGGTACCAAGTAGGTTACGCTAAGTAATTAGGCACATTAGTAAAAATCTCCAAAATTTCTAAACAATAAATAATCCTTTGCATAAACTTTCATATTAAAAATCTAATAACTAACATAAAAAAGCGACAGATGTCTTAAAAAGATACCTGCCGTTTTCATGCTATTGTAACTATTTTGTAATAGTGCTATTATTGATAGTATCAACTTGTTCCAAGTTATGGAGGATTTTTACTAATGAAAAAGGCAAAAGTATTTGCTGGCATTACACTTTTATCAGGTGTTGCTCTTACTTTAGCAGCTTGTGGGAAGCCATCTAATCAAAACGCTAACGAAGCTTCAACTGCTGCTAAGTTTAGTTCAGTTGTTCCAAAGAAGGCTACCAAGAACGGTGGTACTGTAAAGGTTGCTGTTGAAACCGATACCCCATTCACAGGTATTTTTAATGATGAACTTTCAACTTCAGCAACTGATACCGAAGTTATGCAATATGGTGCTGAATCACTTTTCTCAACTGATGATCATTATGTCTTCACTAATAAGGGTGCAGCTACCATTAAGATTGACCAAAAGGCCAAGACTGCAACTATCAACATTAAGAAGGGCGTTAAGTGGTCAGATGGTAAGCAAGTAACCGCTAAGGACTACGAATACGCTTACGAAATTATTGCTAACAAGGATTCTAAGTCACAACGTTACACTGCAAGTTTAGCTGACTTGGTAGGTTTGAAAGAATACCACGAAGGTAAGGCAAGCACTATTTCTGGTCTTGAAATGCCAGATGGTGAAAATGGTCGTAAGGTTGTTCTTCACTTTAAGACTATGAAGCCAGGTATGAACACTAGTGGTAATGGCTACATCTGGGAAGCTGCAGCACCTTACCACTACTTAAAGGACGTTAAATTCTCAGACTTAATGTCAAGCGACAAGATCCGTAAGAAGCCTTTGTTCTTTGGTCCATACAAGCTTCAAAAACTTGTTCGTGGTCAATCAGCTACTTGGGTACCAAACAAGTACTACTATAAGGGTAAGCCAAAGCTTAGCAAGATTACCGCTACTGTAATCAACCCTAACTCAGTTGCTCAAAGTATTAAGTCAAAAAAGTTTGACGTTATCCAAGTTATCAACTCACAATGGCCAAACGTTAAGAATACTAAGGGCGTTAACTTCATTGCTACTGTTCCACTTTCATACTCATACCTTGGCTTTAAGGTAGGTAAGTGGGACGCTAAGAAGGGCGAAAACGTAATGAACCCTAAGTCCAAGATGAACAACAAGGCTCTTCGTCAAGCCATTGGTTACGGTATGAACGTTAACCAAGTTGCTAAGCGTTACTCATACGGCTTAAGCTTTAGAATTCCTACTTTGATTCCTAAGCAATTCGGTGACTACTTCGACAAGGATGTTAAGGGTTACTCATACAACATTAAGAAGGGTAACGAAATCTTGGACAAGGCTGGATACAAGAAGAAGGGTACTTACCGTGTACAACCTAACGGTAAGCCTTTGACTATTCATCTTGCAGCTATGAGTGGTAATGCTAACCAAGAACCAATCATCCAAAATTACATCCAACAATGGAAGAAGGAAGGTTTGAACGTTAAGCTTACTGGCGGTCGTTTAATTGAATTTAACTCATTCTACGACAAGGTTCAAAACGATGACCCATCAGTTGATATGTTCATGGGTGCATGGTCACTTTCAAGTGAACCATCACCAAACGACCTTTACAGTAAAACAGCTCCGATGAACTACTCACGTTTCGTAACTAAGAAGAACACTCAACTTCTTGATGAAATGGACTCACAAAAGGCCTTCAACCACCAATACAGAATTGATAAATTCCACGAATGGCAAAAGTACATGGATGACGAAGCTTACGTTCTTCCTGTATCAAACAGTTACACTATTACTGCAGTTAACAAGAAACTTACTGGCTACTCACTTAAGCCATCAGCTTCAATGGGTAACGGTTTCCCTAACTGGTACAATGTAGCTTACGCTAAGTAATAAAAATTACTAAATATTAAAAGACTACTTCATTTTTTTGAAGTAGTCTTTTTTGACATTCAAATTTTAGTGGTAAAACTGGTATAATTTACTAGGTATAAAGGGGCAATTATATGGTAAGTACAAAATTTTTAAAGAAATTAAAAGACGAATATAATGTTAAATTTAATAATGAAAAATTACTAGAAGAAGCATTTACGCATTCTTCATATTCAAATGAACACCCTGACGCTGGGATTCGTGATTATGAAAAACTAGAATTTTTAGGTGATGCCGTTCTTGAATTGGCTGTATCTAATTATTTGTATCGTCATTACCCTAAGTTAAATGAAGGTGAATTAACTAGATTAAGATCTAATATTGTTAGAACTGAAGGCTTCTCTGAATTTGCGATTGAATGTGGTTTTCAAAAAGAAATTCATTTGGGCAATGGTGAAGAAAAAGCTGGTGCTAGAAGCCGTAAAACTTTACTAGAAGACGTTTTTGAAGCTTTTAATGGTGCTTTATATCTTGATCAAGGGATGCCAGCAGTTGAGCACTTCTTGCATTTAACAGTTTATCCTTTAATTGATAAGGGTGAGTTTGATGATTCACGCGATTATAAGACGGACTTGCAGGAATTGTTGCAACAAAATGGTCCCGTTAATATTGAATATTCAGTCATCAGTGAATCACAATTGCCATCGCACTTTGAAGTTGAATTAAAGATCAATGATGAGGCTAAGACTCGCGGCGAAGGCCATAATAAGAAGGCGGCAGAACAACAAGCTGCCAAGGCTGCATTAAAAGAATTAGAGTAAGGGGACGAAAAAGTGCCATTAACAGAATTAGTGCTTGATGGTTTTAAATCATTTGCGGAAAAGACAACTATTCATTTTAATGACGGAATTACTGGCATCGTTGGACCTAATGGTAGTGGTAAAAGTAACATCACTGAAGCTATCCGTTGGGTAATGGGTGAATCCAGTGCTAAATCCCTTCGTGGTACCAACATGAAGGATGTCATTTTTGCTGGTAGTCAATATCGTAAGCCACTGAATAAAGCAGAAGTTACTTTAGTATTTGATAATAAAGATCGTGAATTGGCTTTTGACGCCGATCAAGTTTCAATTACCAGAAGAATTTTGCGTTCAGGCGACAGTGAATTTCTGATCAACAATCAACAAGTTAGAATGCGCGATGTTCGTGCACTTTTCCTTGATTCAGGAATTTCACCAAATAGTTTGGCCATTATTTCCCAGGGACGCGTTGATCAAATCTTAAATTCTCGTCCAGAACAAAGACGACTTATTTTCGAGGAAGCAGCTGGTGTGCTTCACTTTAAGCAGCAAAAAGAAGAAGCACAGACGCAACTCAAAAAGACACAAGATAACTTAATTAGAATTAATGATTTAGTTAAAGAACTCGAAGGTCGTCTTGAGCCGTTACATGAACAAAGCTCACTGGCTAAAGAATATCAATTTCAAAAGGCAGGTTTAGACAAGAAATTAAAGAGTCTATTGGCTTTTGAAATTGAAGATATCAACCGTCAAAAAGAAGATGTAGAAAAGTCTGCTAAGAAGAGTCAAGTTCTTTTATCTAAATTAGATAATGAAGTTAAGGACTCTCAAGATGCAGTTTCTGAAAAACGAGGCGAGTATAAGAAGCTGCAAACTGAGCGTGATAATACGCAAAAGCAACTGCTTGAATTAAGTAAGAAGTTGTCCGATTTGGATGCTAGCTTGCAAATGGCAGAGCAATCTCGTCAGTTTGATGATGCGACTAAGGTCGAGTATCAAAATCAAGTTAAGAGTTTGAAAAATAGCCTGGTTAAATTAAATGAAGACTTGGCTTCTTTGCAAAAGAATGCGACAGAGTTAAAGGATAAGCAGGCTGTTTTACAAAAGCAACGTGATGAATTAACTGCAGAATTAAAGGAAGATCCAGAAGAATTAAATAAGAAACTGGAAAGCTGCAGAAATGATTATATTCAGTTGCTTCAAGATCAAGCGACGACTAATAACCAAATCGTTAACTTGAATACTGAATTAAAGCGAAGCAAAGTCGATACTAGTTATCAAAATAGCGATGTCTCAAAGCAATTAAGTGAGGCAAAGACTGAACTCGAGAAGCTCCGTGCCGAAGGCAAAACTTTAACTGAAAAGCGCAAGAGTGAAAAGATCAAGTTAGCCGAAGTTGGCGATCAAAATAGCGACTTGACTAATAAGGTTAATCAATTGCGTCAGACAGTTGCCAATGAGCGAGGAAAATTAGAAAAAATTGAGGCTCGTCATGAAGCTTTAGTTAACATCCAAAAACGTCACGAGGGTTATTACTATGGTGTTCGTAATGTTTTAAACAACATGAATGCCTTTCCTGGCGTAATTGGTGCAGTAGGTGAATTGATTTCCTTCCCAGTTGAACTAGAAGCTGCGATGACCACTGCTCTTGGGGGTGGCGTTCAGGATTTAATTACCGATAGCAGAATTAGTGCTAGAAACGCAATTAACCAATTGAAGCGCAATCGTGCAGGTCGTGCCACTTTCTTGCCATTAGACGGTTTGCGTCAATATGGCATCCCTCAATCAACCGTTACTACACTTGAATCATATGAGGGGTTTAGAGGCGTAGCTAGCGATTTAGTTGAAAGCAAAACTGAGCATAATATTAACGCTGCAATCAATTACTTATTGGGTAGCGTAATTATTGTAGATACGATTGATACTGCTTTATCTATTTCTAAGCGCATCAATCGCTATCGAATCGTTACTTTGGATGGGGATGTAATTTCACCTGGTGGTTCCATGACTGGTGGACAAAGAAATCAGCGGAATAACTCTCCATTGCAAACCGCTACTGAAATCAATCAGTTAGAAGCACAAATCAAGACTTTGACTAAGACTTTGAGAGAAGATCAGAATCAACTTGAAACCTTAGTTGATCAAGCCCAAAGAGTAAATGCTGAATTGCAAAAGCTTCAAAGTTCTTTGCAAGAAACTAATCAAGCAATTAATGAAGTTGCTATTTCTTTCCAAAGTCAAGAAAAAGAAGTTAAGCGTTTAACCGATGCTAATAATTTGTACGAATCTAGAATCAAAGAACGTGATTCTCGGATTAAAGAATTAAAGCAGCAGATTGAAGAAGCTCAAACCAAGCAAAATGAATTGACTAAGCAAGGTAAAGAGCAAAGAACTGCAATGAATCAGCTGCAAGAGCGAATTAGAAACTTTAACAGCTTGAGTCAAAAGGTTCAAGATCAGCTTTCCAAGTTGGATCCAGATATTGCGGTTTATACCAACAAATTAGAAAACTTGCGTAGCCAAGAAAATGAGAAGAAACAGCAGATTAGAAATAATCAAGAACAAACTGCTGATTTGACGCACAAACTGCAAGATTTAACTCAAAGTGGTGAGCGTTCAGTTCAAAAGAATACCGATCTGAAGAAGCAAAAAGCGGACCTCAAGCAGCAAACTGAAGACTTACAAACCAAGTTGAATGAGCTTAGTTCACAATTGGGTCAATTTGATGCGCAAATCAATCAGCTGGATCAAGTAGCTAGTCGAAACTATGAATTGCGTAAGGATGCCGCGATTGAACAAGAAGGCTATTCAGTGCAACTAGCTAAGTTCAATAGTGCAATTAATCAACGTCTTGAAACTTTGCGTGATGATTACTCATTAACTTATGAGGCAGCTCTTGCTCAGGCTGAAGGCGAAAATGATGAAGACACCAGAAATGAATTAGCTAAGAGCGTTAAACTGCATCGCATGTCAATTGAAGATATTGGTCCAGTTAACCTTGATTCAATTCAAGAATATGAAGATGTTAAAAAGCGTTATGACTTCTTGAGTGGTCAACAAAACGACTTGCTTAAGGCACGTGACGATCTTGAAAAGTCCATGAATGAACTTGATGAAGAGGTTAAAACTCGATTCAAGGATACGTTTAATACAATTGCAGACAGCTTTAAGCAAATCTTCCCTGTAGTCTTTGGCGGAGGAAAGGCTAAACTTGAACTAACCGAGCCAAATAACCTGCTTGAAACAGGAATTGAAATTATCGCTCAACCACCTGGCAAGAAATTGCAACGCTTAAGTTTGCTTTCTGGTGGTGAAAGAGCCTTAACTGCTATTACTTTGCTGTTCGCAATGTTGCAAGTAAATCCAGTACCATTCTGTGTACTAGATGAGGTGGAAGCTGCCCTTGATGATGCAAATGTAACTCGATTTGCCCAGTTTTTGCTTAAGTACGATATGAAGACGCAGTTTATCGTAATTACTCATAGACGTGGAACCATGCGTAAGGCTGATCAATTGTATGGTGTAGTAATGCAAGAATCTGGTGTTTCTCAAGTATTGTCTGTATCATTAAAAGAATTAAAGAACAAACATGAGGTGAGATAATTGGGATTATTTGATCGAATTAAAAAGTCTCTCTTTGGTAAAAAAGACGAGGACGAAGAAGAGAAAAAAGAAGAACAGCCAAAACAAGAGGAAGAAGAAAAGCAAGAAGAAGAATCAGCTGAACCTGAAAAAGAAGAGTCAGCTGAAGAAACTGCTGCAACAGAAGAATCTGAAGCAGAAACTACCTCTGAGGCTGAAAATGAACCTACATCTGAAACTGAAGTAGAACCAGAACCACAAGCTACTGAAGTGGAAAATTCTGAAGAGTCTGAACCAGTAGAAGAGAAGCCAGCCGAAGAAAAAATACATGAGGCTGAATCTGAAACTGAAGAAGAACAACCAGCAGAGCAAGAAAATGATGAGGAAAAATCCTCTGATGAAGAAGATGCTCAAGAAAAGCTTTATGAAAAGGGGCTTGAAAAAACCAATAAAGGTTTTGGTGCGCGTTTAAATGCCTTCTTTGCAAGATTTAGATCAGTAGATGAAGACTTCTTTGATGATCTTGAAGATTTGTTGATTGAATCTGATGTTGGTTTTGAAACAGCTGAACAATTAACCGATGAATTGCGTGAAGAAGCTAAGTTGCAAAATGCTAAATCACGTGATGATTTGAAGCAAGTAATCGTTGAAAAATTGGTTGACCTTTACGACCAAGGTGGTCAAGGTAAGGATGAAAAATTAGCTTACGATCCTGACGCTAAACCTAATGTTTACCTTTTTGTCGGAGTTAACGGTGCCGGAAAGACTACTACCATTGGTAAATTGGCTAAACGCTTTAAAGATGAAGGTAAATCCGTTATTTTGGCTGCAGCCGATACTTTTAGAGCAGGTGCGGTTGAACAATTGGAAGAATGGGGCAAGCGTGTTGGTGTCCCTGTTGTAACTGGTAAAGAGAAGGCAGATCCTGCTTCAGTTGTCTACGATGCTACTGAACGGGCAATTAAAGAACAAGCTGATTATCTGTTAGTTGATACAGCAGGTCGTTTGCAAAATAAGAAGAACTTGATGGCTGAGCTTGAAAAGATTCAAAGAACGATCAAGAAATTATTGCCTGAACAACCAGCAGAAACTTTATTGGTTCTTGATGGTTCAACTGGACAAAATGCCCTTTTGCAAGCCAAAGACTTTGACAAGACCACTAAGTTAACCGGTTTAGTTTTAACTAAGCTTGATGGCTCTTCAAAGGGTGGAGTTGTTTTGGCAATCCGTAACGAAATGAAGTTGCCAGTTAAATTGGTTGGTTTAGGTGAAAAGGCAGAAGATTTAGCAGATTTTGATGCTGCAAATTATGCTATTGGTCTTTTCCACGGCCTAGTCTAGTGATAAAGTAAAAGCATATACTATATTAGTTATAAGGAGAATTTTATGAAAGAATATAGCGCTTGTACTACTATCTTAGTAGGTAAGAAAGCATCAATCGATGGCACTACCATGATTGCTCGTAACGACGATACTTTCCGTCCTATTACCCCACAAAAGTTCATTATTGAACCAGCTCGTCATGGTGAAAAGAAGCACATTAAGTCATGGCTTAACAAGTTTGAAATGGATCTTCCAGAAGATGCTCAACGTGTTCCAGCCGTACCTAATGTTGATTACAAGCACCGTGGTTACTACGACGAAAGTGGTATTAACCAAGAAAACGTTGCTATGTCATGTACCGAATCAACTTACGGTAACGAAAGAACCTTAGCATTCGATCCACTTGTTAAGGATGGTTTGGATGAAGACTGTATGCAAACTTCAGTATTGCCATACATTCACTCAGCTCGTGATGGTGTTAAGTACTTGGGTAAATTGATTGCTAAGTACGGTTCACCTGCTGGTAACTCAGTTTTATTCAGTGACAAAGATGAAATCTGGTACATGGAAATCGTTACTGGTCACCACTGGGTAGCAGAACGTATTCCAGATGATTGCTACGCTGCAACTGGTAACCGTGTAGCTATTGAACAAGTTGACTTCGACAATCCTGATTACTTCATGTGGAGTGAAGGCATTCAAGAATTCGTTGAAAAGCACCACTTGAACCCAGATCACGAAGGCTGGAACTTCCGTCACATTTTCGGTACTTACACTGAACAAGACCGTCACTACAACACTAACCGTCAATGGTACATTCAAAAGTTGTTCAACCCTGAAATTGAACAAGACCCACAAGATGGTGATATTCCATTCATCCGTAAGGCTGCTAAGAAGATTACCAAGGAAGATATTGAATTTGCATTAGGTTCACACTACCAAGACACTCCATATGATCCATTTGGTAAGGGTACCGATGAAGAAAAGCACCGCTACCGTCCAATTGGTTTGAACCGTACACAAAACGCTCATATCTTGCAAATCAGAAGTGATGTTCCAGAAGACCGTGCCGCAATTATGTGGTTATGTATTGGTGGTCCAACATTTACTCCATTCATTCCATTCTTTGCTAACATGAACGATACTGATCCTTCATTTAACAATACTTCAATGGATTACAACATGAATGACGCATGGTGGTACTACAAGTCATTTGCAGCCATTGTAGAAAGTCACTACCCACAATTTGTTCAACTTGATACTACTTACCTTACTGAACTTAACCGTTACTTCAGAGGTCGTGTTGAAGAAATTATCAAGGACTCGGAAGGCAAGTCAGGCGATGAATTGACTGAATTCTTGACTAAAGAAAACCAAAAGACTGTTGCTCATACTCGTAAGGAAACTGAAAAGTTATGGGGTCAAATGATGATTGACTCAATCAACATGTCTAAGTTGACTTTCAACATGGATGAAAATCTTTAATAATAGATAAAAAAAGCAGCGTTTCGCTGCTTTTTTGTGAATTTGAAAGGCAGATATAGATGGCAGAAGGTACAATTGGTTCATTTCTGACTAAGATCAGCAATGAAGTTGAAAAGCAAATGAATGATGACTTAAAGAGTTTTGATATTGATGCTAATGAACTCGAATTCTTAATTGAATTGCGTCATCATAAGAATGGTAAAACCTTTAGCAAATTGGCTAAAGAGCTTCATGTTACAGATGAAAAGATTAAGCAAATAGCTTCTAAGCTTGAACAAAAGAATTTAATTACTGTTTCTGACAATACAGCGGTTGAAACAGATAAAGGCTTAGATTTATGCAAGAAGGTTGAAAAGCACCGTGAAGAAACTGATCAAACCATTACAGGGATGCTGAGCAAAGATGAAACCTTAGGTTTGGTTAATGTATTAAAGAAGATGCTTAAATCAAGCGAAAACAAAGATTAATATTAAAATCAAAAAAGGTGTCTAGGAATATTTTTCCTAGGCACCTTTTGCTTTATAAAAGTTTAATAAAAGTTTATTTCTTTTTATCCAAAATTGAGTGATGAATACCATAACCAAAGTAAATGATTAAGCCCAAAATAAACCAGATACCAGCGTAAAGCTTAGCTTGATAGTCTAATCCTAAGAAGACAACTAATGTAGCTAAGAAGCCTAAGGCAGGCAATACTGGGTAAAATGGCATCTTAAATGATGGATCATCAATATCTTTGCCTTCACGTGGACGCAATTTATAAATACCTAAAGATACAAACATAAATGCGATTAACGTACCTGCTGAAACAAGTTGTGACAACATTGAGAATGGGAAGAAGGCACCCAGTAAAATGGCTACAACAGTTAAAGTCCATAATGCATTATTGGGTCGACGATCCGCATTTAACTTACCTAACCATTTAGGAAGCATCCCATCACGACCAAAAGAGTAAATCAATCTCGAACCAGCCATACTCATTCCGATTAAAGCAGTGAACATCCCAAGAACGGCGATGGTTTGTACAACGACAGCCACAATTGGATGTCCAGCATAGCGAAGAGCAAGCCCAACTGGTTCAGCAGAGTTAGCGTATTTTTGGTAAGGCATCATTCCGACAAGTACAAGACTTACGCCAACAAATAAAGCAACAGCGATAGCTAATGAACCCAAGATACCACGTGGCATCGTCTTTTGTGGATTAATAGCTTCAGCTGAGTTGGCCGCAATTGAGTCAAAGCCGATGTATGATAGGAAGATCATTGAAACACCTGCGTAAATTCCTTGCCAGCCACCAAATGGTCCGTTAGCAGTCATGCGGTATTCTGGAATAAATGGAGTAAAGTTTGAAGCTTTAATTGCGGTTAAACCAACTACAATAAAGAGCAAAATTGCTAAAACTTTTAAGATTACCAAACCGTTTTCTACTCGAGCTGCTCTTGAAACACCACGACTGATCAAGATTGAAACTAAAAGAATAGAAACAAGAGAGATGACATCAATGATTCCGCCGTTATTACCAAACGCATTTGATAATGAATTTGGTAGTTTAAGACCTAATGGTGCAATCAGTGCACGGAAGTTAGCTGAAAGTCCGGATCCGACGAAAGCTAGGGCAATGAAGTATTCGGCAAGAAGCGCCCATCCTGCGACCCAACCCCAGAATTCACCAAAAACAACGTTGATCCATGAATAAGCTGAGCCGGCAAAAGGCATAGCTGCTGCCATTTCTGCGTAAGCGAAAGCTACAAGTCCTGCTGCAACAGCTGCTAAAACAAAGGAAATAGCAACGGCAGGTCCGGTATGCATCGCTGCAACTTCTCCAGGCAGGGTAAAGATCGAAGCAGAGACGATCGTTCCGACACCTAATGCTAAAAAGTCTTTTACCTTCAATGAGCGAACCAGGTGTCCATCTTTGTTTTCATAGACGCGTGGATCTTCTTTTTTGTTCATTCTTTGCCAAAGATTCACAACGCAACTCCTCCTTAAAAATAATATGGTATGTACTTCATTATAATTAAAAATACGTTAAAAAATCAACTGAATAATTTTAAATATTTCACTTTGAGTACGTTGAAAGTGTTTACTTTTAGTTACAAACAAAAAATAGAGTTATGGCTTTATTAATCGCTTTAGTTAACATTATTGGCTGGGGCCTTATCCCATTAACTGTTAAAGATTCGCCTCAAAGCCAGATTGCAGGAATGGGTATTGGTGCTTCAGCTACTGCTCTTATTATTTATTTGTTCACTAGACCAGCATTTGATGCTGCAACTTGGGCAGTTGCCTTTGTAGCAGGGATGCTATGGACAATTGGACAAATGGGACAATTCATTTCATATACCCGAATCGGTGTTAGTGGTACTATTCCACTTTCAGCTGGTTTTCAATTAGTAGGTAACTCATTAATTGGTGTTTTAATCTTTGGCGAATGGCCAACGGCACAAGCAAAAGTTATTGGTTTCATTGCCTTAGCACTGGTAGTAATCTGTATCGTATTAAGTTCTAAGAGTGATGACAAGGGATCAGGCGATGCTAACGCTAAAAATATTGCCTTCTTGCTCATTACAACGATTGGTTTCTGGATTTATTCAAGTTTTCCAAAGCTGATTGCCAAGGTTATTAATCCTGGTGTGAACGGATTAGATTATATTTTTCCAGAAATGCTCGGTGTTTTAGTTGGTACTGTAGTTTATGTCATTGCATCACATTCAACAGCAGTTTATCGCAATAAGATGATTTGGCGAAACAGTATTGCCGGTGTCGGGTGGTATCTGGTTCTTACATGAAGAAAAATCTAAACGTGAAATGACCTACATTGTTATTGGGTTGATTTTTATCATCGGTGGTAGTATTTTAACCGGTTTGCCAAGTAAAATTAGAAAAGAAGGGTCTTGATCGTTTTGATCAGGGGCCTTTTTTGATATACTAAAGGCTGGTGAAACTTAATGGATGAATTAACTAAAAATGAAGAGCTTGGCGATTTATATGCCTATTACGGCACATTGCTGACTCGGGGCCAACAATCATATTTTGAAGATTATTACTATAATGATTTGTCCCTAGGTGAAATTGCTGTAAATCATCATGTATCAAGACAAGCCGTTTATGATAATTTGAAACGGTCGAGCAAAATTTTGCAGAACTATGAAGACAAGCTTCATATGCGCCGGGATAATGACCATATTGAAAATGTATTGGCGGACGTATTATTGTCGATTGATAATGATGATAGTCAAACTGCTAAAAATGAAATAACGAATTTATTAAATCAATTGAGGGGAGAGTAACCCATGGCTTTTGAAAATTTAAGTGAACGAATTCAAAAAGCATTAAAAAATTTAACCGGTAAAGGTAAAGTTTCAGAAGAAGATATTAATAAAGCTAGTCGTGAAATTAGATTAGCTTTGCTTGAGGCCGACGTTAACTTCAAGGTTGTTAAGGACTTTATCAAGACAATCAAAAAAGAAGCATTGGGTAAGGAAGTTCAAGAAAGTCTTAACCCAGGCCAACAAGTCATCAAGATTGTTAATGAGCAATTAACTAAGATGATGGGTGAGGAAGCAGTTCCTCTTAACAAGTCTAAGCACATTCCTACCATTATTATGATGGTTGGTTTGCAAGGTACTGGTAAGACTACTACTGTTGGTAAGTTAGCCTACCATTTGCAAAAGACCGAGAAGGCTCGTCCACTTTTGATTGCTGGCGATATTTATCGTCCTGCCGCTGTAGATCAGCTTAAGCAAATTGGTGAACAATTGAAGGTGCCGGTTTATAGCGAAGATGGTGAAAAGGACGTTGCCAAGATTGTTCAAGATGGTTTAGCTGAAGCTGAAAAGAACAAAAACGATTATGTTTTAATCGATACGGCTGGTCGTCTTGAAATCGATGAACCATTAATGGAAGAACTTGAACGAGTAAAGAAGGTTGCCAACCCTGACAACATCTTGCTTGTAGTTGATGCCATGACTGGTCAAGCTGCTACCGATGTGGCTAAGGGCTTTGATGAACGTCTTGACGTTACTGGCGTTATCTTGACTAAATTGGATGGTGATACCCGTGGTGGTGCTGCACTTTCTATTCGTGCCGTTACTGGTAAGCCAATCCTCTTCACTGGTCAAGGTGAAAAATTAAGTGACTTGGATGTCTTCCACCCAGACAGAATGGCCTCAAGAATCCTTGGTATGGGTGATATGCTTTCCTTAATTGAAAAGGCTCAACAAGATTACGATGCCAAGGAAGCACAAAAAGTTGCTGAAAAGATGCGTGAAAACACCTTCGACTTCAATGACTTTGTCGATCAACTTGAACAAGTACAAAAGATGGGACCTTTGGATCAAATTATGAAGATGATTCCTGGTCTTGCTAATAATCCTCAACTTAAGAATTTGAGCGTTGATCAAAAGCAAATCGATCATACTGAAGCGATTGTTTACTCAATGACTGAAGAAGAACGTGAAAATCCAGATATTTTGAATCCTAGCCGTCGTAGAAGAATTGCCGCCGGTTCTGGTCGTCCCGTTGTTGAAGTAAACCGAATGATCAAGCAATTTAAGCAAATGCGCGAAATGATGAGCAAGGTTACTAAGGGTAACATGAAGGGCTTAAGCAACTTGCCTGGTATGGATTCACCAATGGCCAAGATGGCTATGCGCCGCATGAATAAGAACTTCAAGAAGAACAAAAAGAAGCGTCTGCGTAAGGTTAAGAGATATCATTCATAAAAAATGAAGCTGTTAAGGAAAAATACTTTACACCCATTTGTTTTGGTGGTATATTATTAATCGTTAAGTTTTAGGAGGAAATTAATTTATGTCAGTTAAAATTCGTATGCACCGCGCTGGTGCCAAGAGAAAGCCATTCTACAGAATCGTTGTTGCAGACTCACGTATGCCACGTGACGGTCGTTTCATCGAACAAGTTGGTTACTACAACCCAGTTTCACAACCAAAGGAATTGAAGCTTGACGAAGACAAGATCTTTGAATGGTTACAAAAGGGTGCACAACCTTCAGACACTGTTAGATCACTTCTTTCAGGTGCTGGCTTGATGGCTAAGTTGCACGATGCAAAATACAACAAGTAATTTGCTATTAGAGAAAGCTTGATGCCGAGTGCTTCAAGCTTTTTTGTTACTATAAAGGAGAAAAAATGCAATATTTTGATGTTGCAAAGATTTTAACCACGCATGGCCTAAATGGTGAAGTTAAAGTTAACGTGATTACAGATTTCCCGGAAGATCGTTTTGCGGAAGGGATGCAGCTAGCTTTAAAGGCTGATACTGATCGAATTTTGACTATTAAAAAGAGCCGTCCTTTCAAACAATTTTGGCTGCTTCAATTTGATGAAGTAAATGATATTGATGAGGCAGAAAAACTTCGTGGTCAAATTTTGGTAGTTAGTGAAGATAATCGTGGTGAATTGCCAGAAGGTGTTTATTACTACAAAGATATTTTTGACTGCGATGTGATTGATGAAGAATCTGGAAAAAGATTAGGTAAAATTACCGATATTCAATCGCCCGGTGCTAATGATATTTGGTTAGTTCATGAAGATGACGGTAAAGAATATTGGATTCCTAATATTGCAGACGTAGTAAAAAAGGTTGATGTTTCTAACAAGAAGGTTTATGTAGAATTAATGGAGGGCTTGCGCGATGAAGATTAATGTTTTAACCCTTTTTCCAGATATGTTTACTCCATTACAAGTTTCAATGTTAGGGCGTGGTCTTGAAGACAAAAAGTGGGATCTCAATTTAGTTAATTTCCGTGATTTCACTACCGATGTTCATCATCATGTTGACGATACCCCATATGGTGGTGGAGCCGGCATGGTTTTACAAATCATGCCAATCAAGAAGGCACTTGATTCACTTCCTTCAACTGGTAAGATAATTATTACTGCGCCACAAGGCAAAACCTTTAATGAAAAAATGGCACAGGATTGGGCTAAGGAAGATGAATTAACCTTTATTTGTGGTCACTATGAAGGCTTTGACCAACGCGTGTATGACTTAGCTGATGAAACAGTTTCAATTGGCGATTACGTCTTAACTGGCGGTGAATTGCCAACAATGAGCATGATTGATGCTACTGTGCGCTTAATTCCTGGTATCTTGGGTAATGCGGCCAGTCCAGTTGAAGAGAGCTTCTCTCATGGCTTGCTTGAATACCCACAATATACTCGCCCAGCAGACTTTGAAGGCCAAAAGGTGCCGGAGGTTTTAACTAGTGGCAACCACCAAAAGATTGACGAATGGCGCCATTATCAAGCTTTAAAGGCAACTTATCTTCATCGACCTGATATGCTTGAAAAGCGTGAGCTTTCAGATGAAGAAAAGAAGATGCTGGCTGACATTAAAGCTGAAGCAAATTAAAACAAGAATATCTAAAAGGATCATCCCATGGCTGGTAAAAAGGCAGCTGCTAGATTGATGATCATTTCAATCAGGAGAATCCAGCTAAGTTTGACCTCAAGTTTTGACAATTTGAAATGAATACTGATTAAAAACAAAACTCGGATCATTAGCAGCATGAGGATCAAAGAAAAACTAAATAAAATTTTGCTTTCAAGATTCCCATCAATGATTACTAGGTGAAGACTAACGTCAATTAAGAAGATAAAAAGAATTACTAATAAAAATAACCAGCCTGTAAGAGATGTAGCAATCGAAGAATTTAGTTGAATATGAAGTTCACCTAAAACTTGATAATATACAGCTGCCAATAGCGCAACCAAAATTATACAAAGAGTGAATTGAATGAATCGGTTCCAATTGATCGGCGTTTTGCTAAAGTCGTAAGGAATTGAAGTGATTTCTCCTAAAGCGATCATTGTCATTAGACCGTAGCGTTCAATCAATGAATCTTTGATTATATGAACCATGTTGGTTCTTTCATATTCTCGCTCAAGACGAGAACTAGCGAACATAACTACAAAGATATTGATTAGAGTTCCGACTACTAAGAACCAGAATAAAAGCTGATTACTAAAAAAGAGGCCGCAGGCAATGATTGCAGCTGTAACAAGTTATACCCCAAACTCTGGCAGCTGGTCCGTGTGTTTTATCAAAGATTCCTAAACCGATCCAGACAGCACCCATAAACAGTTCTAAGATTATATATAGCCAAGTTATATGATGGAAATTACCGTTTACTGCTTCAGGGATGAAAATACTAGCTAAGCCAATTAAGATCATATCAATATTAATAATTAAAATGTTGATAATTGAATCGTTACCATGGTTATCAAAATAACCACTGAACTCGCCCCAACCCCAAATTAGCCAGAAAAATGTCAGGATTGCATTAATAAATCCGGTTAGTGTTTGATGTTCTAGTAAGCTTTCCGTTAGTCGTGAAAAGACTACAGCAAAAATTAAATCATAGAATAATTCTAACCAAGAAGTTTTACGGTTTTTAATCACATTTTCGATAGTACGTGGCTTGCCCAAAAAATTTACTATTTTATTCATTCATTACTCTTCCTTGATTTATAAAAAATATTTTACTACAAAGATAAAAAAGCTAGGTTGGTAATTGATTTTTAACTTGAACAGTTAGTCTAACCTTGTTATACTAGTAAGCGTGGATTTTCCACGGAATTTATAAGTTATGGGTGTTCCGCTGGCGCTGGTGCGTTGATGAAGACCGAAGAAGGAGAAAAATATATTATGGATCCATTAATTCAAGAATTAACTAAAGAACAAATTCGTGACGATATTCCTGCTTTCCGTGCAGGTGATACTGTTACTGTTCACGTACGTGTTGTTGAAGGTACTCACGAACGTATTCAGTTATTCGAAGGTGTTGTAATTAAGAAGAAGGGTACTGGCATCGGTGCTACTTACACTGTTCGTAAGATTGCTTCAGGTGTTGGTGTTGAAAGAACTTTCCCAGTTAACGACCCACGTGTTGCTAAGGTAGAAGTTAAGCGTCATGGTCGTGTACGTCGCGCTAAGCTTTACTACTTACGTGAACGTCACGGCAAGTCAGCAAGAATTGCTGAAGCACGTCGTTAATAAAATGAAAAATAGTCGATTCGTAAGAATCGACTATTTTTTTACATTAGTTTGTGAAAATAATTAAGTGTGAAACGGCTGTGTAACATGCATATTCTATCACAAAGTGGCAAAATAATACTTATAATTGCTGATATAAAGAGACTTACGGCTTGTGAAAGCTAATTTCAAAAAATCAACATTCTATGTGGAATTAAAACAAAAGCCACCAGTTATCCACACCGGCGGCTTTTGTTTAGTATTAAATTGTGTTTATTATACTCTAAAAAGCAAAAAAGTGAAATAGTGGTCGGCATTACTTATAATTTAAATGTTAGAAAAAATGAAGGGAGGAAAAGTGGTTGAACTATCCTCAAGAGTTGATAGATGAAGTTAAAAAACGTTCTGCAGGTATGCGACTTGAAGGAATCAATTCAGGTAGTGGACCTAAGCATCCTAAGTTGATGATTATTGGTGAAGCACCCGGCAGAAATGAAATAGTTAATAACATTCCTTTTAGTGGGGATGCAGGCAAAGAATTAAATAAATCTTTAGCACAGATCGGCTTAACTAGAGATGATGTCTACATTACTAGTGCAGTCAGAAGCAGACCATATGCAATTAAAAAGGTCTTTAGTAAACGTGAGAATAAGGAAGTTACTAAGTATCCCAATCGCAAGCCAACCAAAAAGGAAGTTTTAGCGCATGCACCTTTTTTAGACTATGAAATAGATTATGCGCAACCTAAATTAATAGTCGCTTTAGGCAATACCGGATTGGAACGTTTGCTTGGCCTAGGACATAAAATATCGGAAGAACATGGCAAAGTAATTGAAAATACGCCAATTTTACGGCTCAATCCACAAAAAGATGGTTATGTTTGGTCAAAACAAAAATACACGATCTTTCCTGAATATCATCCAGCTGCTGTTTTTTACAATCGCAAACTAAGTGATGATATTATTAAAGATTGGAATGTAATTAAGCCTTATCTAGAAAAGGAAAAATAATGAGTAACGAAACTTTTTTAATACCTATTAGACAAAATAATGATTTATCTGATGTTGCCTTAAATGAGTTGAGAATGGATTTGGATGAGCATCCCCTAAATCAACGTAAATATACTGAACTTGCATATTTGCCTGGCAACAGCCGCAAGTATAGTTTGAATAGTGTTAAAACGATTGAAAGTCCATTGCGTCATAAGAAGATTTTGTTCTTAGGCTCATCAGTTACTTTTGGCTTTGGTGCCTTAGGTGAATCATTTGTAGATTATTTATGGAAGAAAGACGGAATCGACGCTATTAAAGATGCTGAAAATGGCACGACTTTGGTAGATCAAGATACAAGCTATCATGGTGACTCATACGTTGCCCGTTTTAAGGAAGAGCTTAAAGAAGATAAGCCAGACATGCTTGTCTTGCAACTGTCAACTAATGATGCCAATACCAATCAAAAACTGGGTAAAATCAGTTCAGATGATACTTTTGATACGCAAACCATTATTGGTTCTATTGAGTATATCATCAATGAAGCACACAAAAAGTGGGATTGTCCTATTTTGATTTATACCAATCCATACTTTGAAAGTAATTTGTATGAACAAATGGTAGATAGTACGCTTGAACTTGCTAAAAAATGGGGAGTTCAAGTACTGGATCTTTATCATAATTCCGAATTTAAAAAGCAAGATTCACTTTATATGGCTGATGAAATCCATCCAACGCGTGCTGGCTATTTAGAGAAATGGATGCCTTTATTTGAAGAGCAACTAAACAATCTTTTGCTAAAAAAATAAGCTAAATTCAATTTAGCTTATTTCGTGAATATTATTAATCAATATTGTTACGGTAAAGGCTAACAACCTTACCCAAAATGCTTACCTTTGGCAAAATGATTGGATCCATAGTATCATTTTCAGGTTGGAGGCGGTAATGACCGTTTTCCTTGTAGAAACGCTTAACTGTGGCTTCATTTTCTTCGGTCATAGCAACAACAATTTCACCGTTGTTAGCTGAATTTTGTTTTCTGACAATGACGCTATCGCCATTAAGAATACCAGCGTTGATCATACTTTCACCGTGAACCTTAAGCATGAAGAGTTCACCAGCATCATTTTCCAAATCTGGTGGAAGTGGGAAGTATTCATCAATGTCCTGTACTGCAAGGATTGGTTGACCTGCGGTAACCACGCCGACAACTGGAATTTCCTTTGGCTTAATGCCAAGGGCATCTTTACCTTCAGGGGTAATTTCCAAGGCACGTGGCTTAGTAGCGTCCTTAATTAATAAGCCCTTGCGCTCAAGACGAGCTAAATGTCCGTGGACAGTTGAAGTTGAAGATAGATTAACTGCGGTACAAATCTCACGCACTGTAGGTGGGAAGCCGCGATGTTCGACAGTGTCATAAATATAGCGTAAAATTTCTAATTGTTTAGTTTCACTGTTTTTCTTAGGCATTTTCATTTTCTCCGTTAATTTTAGTTATTTATTCTTATAAGTAATTTTAACAGAAAAATCAAATAATCTCAAACAAGCGTTCTAAGAATTATACCTTTTTTTTAGTTTAAAAATAAGGTAGACTAATGATTGTCAATGTGAGGTGGATATTATGAATAAAGATATTATGAGTAAAGAAGAAGAAAAAAAGGTAACTGATCGCATTAATGAACTTTACCACAAGAAGGAAAGAGAAGGCTTAACACCTGCAGAGGAACAAGAGCGTAAGGAACTTCATAAGAAATTTATCGCAAACTTCAGAGCTGCTTTTAAGCAAGATGTCGAGGATATGGTAATCATCGATAAGAATGGTAAAGAAGTTACTTCTGAAAGAGCTAAACGCGCTCAAAGAAGAAAAGGACTTAGAAAAGATTAATTAAGCCTTTAAAAAATATAAAAAATTATGTAAGATAATATTGTTAGTTAGATGGAGGATATAATATGAATTTAGGTTTAGCAATTTTTTTAATCATTGTTGCCCTTTTAGTTGGTGCAACTGCAGGTTTTTATGGTGCAAGAGCATACATGAAGAAATACTTTAAGGAAAATCCTCCTATTAGTGAAGATATGATCGTTGCTATGATGTCTCAAATGGGACAAAAGCCTTCTAACAAGAAGGTTCATCAAGTAATGAACATGATGAAGCATCAACAAAAGTAATTATTAGATTATTTTGTGGTGTTAAGGCGAAGGATTATTCCTTCGTCTTTTTTGGTGCTCTTTTTAAAGAATGGAGTGAGTAAATGAACATATTTAAAAAACTGGGTTGGTTTTTTAAACAAGAAAGGAAACGTTATATTATCGGAATTACTTTTCTTGCTTTAACCTCTTTAGCCAACTTAATTCCGCCAAGAGTATTAGGGCTGATGGCGGATCAGCTGGATCAAGGTCACATCTCATGGGGGCAATATGGGATGTTGATTCTAGCTGTGTTGGCTGCCGCCTTCGTTTTATATATTTTGCGCTACTTTTGGCGTAAGCAAATTTGGGGCGGGGCTGCAGAACTAGAACGACAAATGCGTTCTAAACTGTTCGACCACTTTATGATCATGGACAGAACATTTTATCAGCGCCACCGAACCGGTGACTTGATGGCCCATGCAACTAACGATGTGACTGCAATTCAAAACGTAGCCGGTGATGGTGTTTTAACCTTGGTTGACTCACTTGTAATGGGCTTATCAACAATGATTGCCATGATCATTTTCGTTGATTGGCGACTAACCATCGTTGCCTTATTGCCACTGCCATTTTTAGCATTAGGTGCTTGGAAACTTGGGGATCATTTACACGATGCTTTTGATAAGTCACAGGCGGCTTTTTCTCGCTTGAATAATAAGACTCAAGAATCAGTTTCAGGCATTAAGGTACTTAAAACTTTTGGTCAAGGAAAAGAAGATACCCAAGCTTTTGACAAGATGGTTGATGATACTATTAACATCAATAAAAAAGTGTTTGTTTGGGACTCCTTGTTTGATCCATTGGGTACGGCAGTTATTGGTGCAACCTATGTAATTACCATTATTTATGGTGGACTTTTAGTTACAAATAAAGTGCTATCGATTGGTCAGCTCGTTTCCTTTATTGCCTATATTGCCAACATGGTTTGGCCGATGTTTGCGATTGGTTATTTGTTCAATATTTTGGAAAGAGGTAGTGCGAGCTACGACCGTGTAGAAAAGCTACTTTATGAAAAACCGTTAATTACTGATGCCCACGCTGATCAAAGTATTAAGGCTCAAGACTTACAAGGTGATTTGCATTTTGATATTAAATCGTTTGCTTATCCTGATGAAAAGGATATTCCAGTGTTAAAGAACATCGATTTCACCTTAAAACCTGGTCAAACTTTAGGTTTAGTAGGT
>ENA-OPDC01000026-OPDC01000026.1-human-gut-metagenome-genome-assembly--contig:-NODE-26-length-106321-cov-6.469840_pt1 | contig 106321 bp, 93 predicted proteins | sample MGYA00241620_ERZ501503 | MGnify/ENA primary metagenome ERZ501503 (study PRJEB25962, sample SAMEA2042659) | human gut metagenome | biome: human gut; feature: human-associated habitat; material: faeces...
AAGGTGTACCACCCTGCTTGTATGCATGAATAATTTCCTTAGGATAACCGGCTGGCTCCATTTGTTTGATGTAAGGTTGGTTAATCTCTACCTTCATTAATAAAGCTGCCGCGTTTTTATCAGAAGAATTCCGTCAAGCTTCCTTCCCATTTAAGCAAGCTACTTATGGTCAAAAAGAATTGCCTAGTCAAGAAAAGGAAGCTTACTACAAAGCTAATAATTTGTTTGATGATGTAATCGGCGTTTATTATGGTCGCACTTACTTCGGCGAAGATGCCAAGGCCGACGTTGAAGATATGATTCATCGCATGATCGATGTTTATGAACAACGGATCAATGCCAATGAATGGCTGTCCAAACAAAAGGCAATTACTAAGCTGCGTGCTTTAGTGCTAAAGATTGGTTATCCAGATAAGATTGAACATGTTTACGATCTCTTCCAAGTTGAAGATGATTTGTACAGTACCCAATCTAATATGCAGGAAGTTGATTGGAAATATAATTTTGCTAAATTGTACAAGCCAGTTGATCGCAGCGAATGATATATGCCGAGCAACTTAATCAATGCCTGTTATGATCCGCAAAGAAATGATATCACCTTCCCTGCTGCTATCTTGCCAGCACCATTCTATGATCTTAAGGCTTCTCGTGCTACTAACTATGGTGGTATTGGCGTAGTAATTGCGCATGAAATTTCTCATGCTTTTGATAACAATGGCGCCAAGTATGATGAATTCGGTAATATGAAGAATTGGTGGACTAAGAAAGACTTCGCGGAATTTGAGAAACGTACCCAAACCGAAATTGACTTATTCGATGGGATCAAGTATGGTCCAGTTACCTTGAACGGTAAACAAATTGTGAGTGAAAACATCGCCGACCAAGGTGGTTTAACCGCGGGAATCGAAGCTAACAAGAATGAACATGGCGATATGCAAGAACTGTTCAAGAATTATGCTCGAATTTGGGCAAGCAAAGAATCCCTTGAGATTATTAAGACAATTGCTGCTTTTGACGTTCATGCTCCTGGCCCTGAGCGAGTTAACGTCCAAGTTCAATGTCAGCCAGAATTCTACAAGGCCTTCAATGTTCAAGAGGGCGACGGCATGTGGCTTGATCCAGATAAGCAGGTAGTTATTTGGTAAAATTAGTTAATACTACAATGATAAGCATCTCTTAATGGGATGCTTATTTTTTCTTCTTTAATCGAGTACGAAAAGCTTCTTCCGATATTCCACATAGCCAGTACTACTCAATCTCAGATCAAGTTCAGGCACGATTTTTTAGGAATAAACCAGTCTACGTTGTCCCTGTTGAATACAGTGGCTTTTGGCAAATGATGAAAGCCAGTAGCATTCCTGGTTATTTCATTATTGATGCTACTAAGCAAAATGCTACGCCACAATTCATCAAAAAACCGTATAAATTTGCAACAAGTGCCTACTTCAATAAGGATGCGGCACGCCAGATATATCGTCATTCTACTAGTTGGCTTAATTTAGGTTCACCTCAATTAGAAATTGACAACAATGGTAAGCCATATTGAGTACAAACTTTGTACAAATCCGAGTTCTTAAGTCACCGTGTCAATTATCGTAAGCTACACGTGGCAGTAATGAATGCTCAGTCTAGAACCGTTAAGATTTATTCTATAAAAAATATGCCTAAGTTCATTGATGAAGGAATTACTACTGCAATTGCCAATAAGCTTAATATTGACTTCGGTAAGTACAAGTATGGCTTCTGGAATTTTAGCAAAACCGGTGTAATGAAGCCTACAGGCAATGGTGTTGAAGACGGTGTCACCTCTGTCTTTAATCGTGATGGCTCAATTAGTTACTTTACTGATTTTACTACCGATAAAACTGGTTCAGATTCAGCCTTAGGTTACAGCATAATTAATGCTCGCACAGGCTGGTTGACCTTTTATCGCGCACAACATTATGGATAGTGATGGTGCCAAGAACAATGCCAATCAGGATTACAAGGCTCAGCAATGGAAGGCCAATATGCCTATCCTGTATAACATCAATAGTCGTCCAACTTGGGTCATGCCTATCCTTGATTCGACAAGTGCAATACGTGGTTACTATTATCTAGATGCGGCTGATCAAAGTGTCTATGCTACCCCAACTAGTGCGCTTGATGCCTTTGGGCAAGCATTAGTTAACAGCGGCGCGAAGATTGGTAACACGGATAAGGCAACTATGAAAAGTGTTAAAGGAGTTGTCGACCGTGTTGCAGTTGTTTCTAATCAAAATAAAGTGATGTTTACTTTGAAAAATAGTAAGACGATTTATACTGTGAATACGTCAGACTTTGATTTTGCTAACTTGATGAGACCTAATGATAAGGTGAGCTTCAAGGCTAATATAGTTGCAAAGAAAAGCATTGGCAATGTAGCAGAATTTAAAGATGATAATTTAAGATAGACGTACGATGATATCTGTGCTTTTTAGCGTGGATGTCGTTTTTTGTCTGCTTTTTGATTGAAATTGAATGGAGTTTATTTTTGTGTTTTTGTAGTGTGTGGACTAGTAAGTTATTTTTTATTTTTAGTTTAGTAACAACGGATTTATATAACATTTAGTAAAAAAGTAAAGTCGATATTTTCTATCGACTTTACTTAATTCTAATTATTCAACTGGTTTAAATTTTTTAATATTCACGCTCTTTACATACATATTATGACCGATTCTGTACGCTGTTTTGCGGTAATGCTTAATAGCTTTGTATTTGCCACCATATACAGTAACTTTGGTACCCTTCTTTAAGAGTTTCCGTGATACACGTTTACCATTTGACTTATAAACAAATGAGTTTCTCTTCAAGGTAACTTTTGTACCAGTAACATTTCTTACACGTACATACTCATCGGTATCAACAACTTTATAGAAATGTTGTCCCTTGATTGTGTAAACTTTAAGTTTACCATTCTCATCAGTGACCAGGTTCAATTTTTCATAACCTGAAACAATTTTATCCGTCTTTTCAAGATCTTTGGTATAAAGAACTGACTTATACATTACTGTAGTCTTCTCACCTATTTCAGCCGGTGTATGAGACTTTTCTTTATCAGTATCTTCTTTTTTATCGGAGTCATTATTTGTAGACGGGGTTGCTGGGGTTGATTGAGGATTTGAAGTTGGTTCTTGATTTACTTCAGGTACTGTTGGAATAACTGGTTGAATTGGTTGAATTGGTTTATCTGGAATTTTAGGAGCTACAACCAAGTTCTTAGACAAAGTATCAAGTACCTTCTCCATTGTCTTAACTAAATCAACCTTGCTGTTTCTATCGTTTAAAACCTTCTCAGTTGCTGTAATAGCTGCGATTAAGGCTGCACTAGATTTAGAAGTATACTTAGTCAAGTCATGCTTCTTAGCTTGAACTAATTCAGCACTCAACTTTTGCTTTTCAGCTGCTAAAGTCTGGTCTGCTGATTGAGCTGGTTTTTCTGTCTTTAATGCTAATGCTTTTTCTGCTGTATCAAGAAGAGTAGAAGTATTCTTAACATCATCTACATTTGCATCCTTATTATCAAGTACCGCATAAGCTACTTTCAAAGCACTAGTAAACATTGCCTTAGAAGCATCTGTGTATTTATCAAGATCCTTCTTTTCTGCTGCGCTAACTTTGGCTTGCAAATCATTTTTAGTCTTAGTTAAAGATTCATCTTTTTGTGGAGTTGTAGTAGTCAACTTTTGTTCAGCTTCAGTTAAAGCTTTAGCTGCTTGCTGAACTTCTGCTAATGTAGCATTTTCCTTGCTTAATACATCCTTAGCTTGCTTTAAGGCCTGTTCATATGCAGACTTAGAAGAAGTAGTGTACTGGGTCAAATTTACCTTCTTGTTAACTTGTTCGCTTAATTCTTCCTTTGCCTGTTTCAAGTCCTTATCTTTATCAACTTCAGGCTTAGTTGGCTTTTCATTTAGACCTGTTACTTCAACAGAAACAATCTTAGATTCATTACCATATTTATCAACAGCCTTAAACTTCACTGTTTCATTCTTGGTAACCTTAACTCCATCAGTAGGAACGGGCTTAAACGTCTTACCATTGTCAGTACTATACTCGACTTTAGCATCTTTTACTTGAGTCTTTGCTGTGATAGTACTTGATTCGCCATCTTTTGCCGTAACCTGCTTAATTACAGGATTATCCAAAGTCTTAGCTGGTTCATAGTAAACTGTTACAACTTGCTTGCTAGAATTACCTTGAACATCAGTAACCTTAACTTCAAAGACATTCTTACCTGGCTTCAATTCAACTTCATGCTTAAAGCCTTTCTTAACACCATCAGTACTATGATAATCGACATCTGACCAATTAGATTCAACATCATTGTCATTAATTGCTAAGTCATAGAACTTATAATCATCGCTAACAGTCCCACTAATAGTAAATTTATCTTTGTTAGTATAAACGGTATCTTTTCCATTAAGATTCAAAGCTGGAGCATTAGCATCTACGTAGAAGCTCAATCTTTCTTGACTAGTTTCTCTAACTGTTGAATCCCCTACAAGAGCTGAAAAGACCTTAGCGCCATGTTTACCAATGTCTAAAGTTAACTTAAACGTTTGGTCAGGATTAATCTTTACACCCTTACCATCAATTTGCAAAGTAGTGGTTGGTCTCTTAACTTTACCAGTAATAGTTAACTTGCCAGTCTTTGGATCGTAATTCTTAGTCTTAGCATTAACATTAGTAGTGCCCCATCCTATGTCATTATCAAAAGTGACATCCCCACTAGCAACAGTGATCTTGCCCCGGTCACTAGACTTAACTTTTTGGGTAACAGTAGATTCATTACCATCAGCATCAGCTGTAACTATAGTAATGTCATTCTCACCATATTCTACCGGCACTTCAGCACTAAAGGTATGATCAGCTGCTAGCTTAGCAGGTACTTTTTGATCACCATTCTTGATTTCAATGCTCTCAGTATCAGCACTTACTTTACCAGTTAATTTAACAGAATCTTCTGATGTTTGGGCCAATTTAGCAGTCTTACCATCATAACTCTCTGTTCCATCAACGGCTAAGCTTTCTACCTTAGCAGGAACCAAGCTAACTGCAATATTCTTCTGTTCAATCAGAGTCTTATGATCTTCATCAGCATAGAACTTAACTGCCATCTTGTAATCGGCTTTAGCTACTGGAATATTAGTTTCAAAACTATTAGTAGTCTTGTCATACTTAACGGTTAGGTCGTGCGTCTTATGATCCTTATCAGTGTAAGTTCCATAAAGTTGAGCAGGATACGTCCCTGTTACTGTATAATTACCACTTTTAGCGTCATAATTATCTGTCTTAGAACTAATCTTTCCAGGCAAACCACCATTGTCAAGAACTAATCCATAGGTGCTTTCGCCTGGCTTATTGCCCTCGCCTGAAGTAGTACCTGCGTTAGATGCATTATCAAATAAGGCTACCGAATAATCATTTTTACCCGCAGCTAAAGACTTAGCTTGTGCATCAGTTAGATTAATCATAACTTGTTTAAAGCCATCTTTACCTGCTTTAACTGTAGTATCATATTGAACTTGACTAAAAATACCATTGACTGAAACATTCGCATCCCCAGACAATCCACTAAGTTCATCCTTAACTTCTGCGGTTAAAACATATTTAGTTTGTTCTTTTCCTTCGGCATCTTTAGTATTGGTAGAAACAAGCTTTAAGTTTCTTACTACTGGTTTTGTATTATCTACCTTGACAGGAATATCATAATGTTGTTGTTTATTTGTTCCATCTACTGTAGCTACAATTCTATACACATAACTACCTTCTGGAACACTAACTTTTTCACCCTTTTGCTGATCAAAGTAAGTTCCATCCCAAGATGGTGCACTATCAAAGTAAGTATATGTTTTGCCTTGAGCATAGTAATAAGTCTTCGGTACATTAGCCAAGGTAACTAAAGTATTAATTACCTCACCCTTGTTGTTCAAGATTTGAATCTTTACATTATTAGCATTTCTATACAAGTAGTAAGTTGGCTTAATCCACTTAAATTGACTGTCTTTTGCAGTAGAAATCGCAAACTTAGACAAATCAAAACTGTACTGACCCATCTCATCCATACTAAGACCTGGATTAGTATTATCAGAATTGTTACCTACTGTTACAGTAGTACCCATAATACCTTGGTCAGGATGAAAGACATTCTTGTCATTTAATTTAGCGAAAATTGGTATATCATTACTTGCCCAATCACCATAAAAGCCCATATAAGGCAATCTTAACTGTGACTTATCATCTGATGACTTAAATGTCAAAAAGCCCTCAACATATTGATTTTCTTTAAAACCATTCGGCACTGTTAAAGTCAATGAAACTTCTTTAGTCGAATTAGCGGGTACTTCAATCGATCCATTTACCTTAACCGATGCTCCATCAATCTTCTTATCGTATAAGACTGCATTTTCATCAGTAGCAGAAGTGTAAACGTCCGAATCTTTACCATTATTAGCTAGCTTATAAGTAAGTGGCTTATTAGTTCGGTTAGTGAATTTAACGGTAAACGTCTTAGTATTTTCTTTGAAATCTTTTAATTCAACGGCTGGATAATTATTACCAGCAGCAACTGTTGAAGGATTCTTAGCTACTGCGTCAATAGCTGCTTGAGCATTAATAAAACCAGCACCTTGCCGCCGAGGTGAAACAATTACATTTTCATGACTGACATCAGGCTCAATACTTGCTGTATTCATTTCAATATTCTTAATAAAAGCAGTCTTTTCACTAGCACTCATCTTTTGATAGAGATTATAGAAGGTACCCTTCTTATCACTCATTGCTTGTTTAACTAAAGCTTGAGTTCCGGCAATAAATGGAGAAGCCATTGAAGTTCCTGACATATTGGTATAGCCATTATTATTTTGAGTTGACCAAATATTACCACCAGGTGCAGAAATATCAGGCTTAAAGGCCAAATTAGATACGGGACCATATGAAGTAAAGCTTGACATCAGATCAGATTTAGTTGTCGTATTAGCCAAAGGTTGAACTTCAATATTGACCTTTAATGCTTCATTAGGATGTTCTTCAACATATTTAACTAAAGCAGCACCAGCAGTGTCAGACAATCCTGCAGTTGGAAAACCCGCATCATATTGCACACTAGTCAGTGGACCTGCTTGATTATTAATAATAATCAAACCTGCGGCTCCGGCTTTTTCTGCGAATTTTTGCTTATCTGTAAAGGTCAGATCACCACGTTTTACAATTGCAATTTTACCCTTAACGTCAGACGTATATTGATCAGCAGACCCTACACCTAATTTACCATCCTTACCTTTAACGACATAGAACTGTTTATTGTTAAAGAAAGTCTTATCTGTACCATCAGAAAGTTGGGTAGTTTCTGGGCCCAAAATAGTAGTCTTACCATCAGCAGATTTAACAGTAATTCCGTCCGCAGTGACTTTATCATTTTCAGCGGAAGATACAGTAGTTGCAGTTCTAGCTGTACCGGGAGTGCCCACTGTTTCCATATCAGGGTTGCCATAGTAAGCTTTATTATTACCCTCTGTTTCTGAATTAGTAGTACCTGCATTACCAGCGGAAATTACTGCGGCAGTCCCTTCCTTAGTAGCACGATCAACGGCAGCAATTTCTGGGTCATCTTCGGTTTGTTCACCTGAAGTAGAACCCAAAGACATATTCAAGACATCTGCATGCAACTTAGCAGAGTCATCAATTGCCCCAATGATACTAGTTGAGTCAGTAGTTGCTGAACTATCTGAGTTAGAGAAAGCTTTCATTGCTAGCAATTGTGCTTCAGGTGCAACACCAACCACAGATGTAGCATTTTTGGAAGTCCCGTTTGCAGCTACAATACCAGCTACGTGCATCCCGTGCTGTTCACTAGGATCATCATCAGTAATATTTTCATTATTATCAGCATAGTTGTGACCATAAGGAACTTTATCAGTAAAGTAACGACCATAGCCTGCCGTCTTGGTGAAGTCGGCAACGTCTTTTTGAGATAATTTTGCTTGCTTATCATCACTTAGACGCAAGTCCTTATGATTAGGATCAATCCCTGTATCAATAATTGAAACGACTGTACCTTGACCCTTATATTTATAGTTGTTCCAGACAATTGAAACATTGGCCATATCATCAGCAGACGAATCATTAGCATAATATACTCTAGCTAAAGTAACTGATTTAACTCCAGGTAATTTTCTCAACTTCTGAATATCTTTAACCTTAGCTTTAGTTGCAAATCCATTCACAACGTAACCATAACTCTTACCAATTGCTTGTTTGGTGATAGCTTTTACTTTGTCTTTAACTGCAGATTGAGAAGCAATTACTTGCTTAGAAGCTTGTTCAATCTCAGCACTGCTTGCATTTGCCTTAATACTGCCATTAGTCGCAGCAGGTGCGGATTTTAATTGAATAATTACATCAACATAGACGTCTTGCTTTTGCTTAGGTGTTAAATGTTTAAATACTACACCTTTAGCGGCAAGTTGTGCTTCAATTGCCTTTTGAGTTACTCCAGTTGTAGTAGTTTTAACTAAAGCAGCTGCTTTTTTACTAGATTTAATTTGACTTTCTACACTAGCTTTTACATTATTCTCTGCAGTGGTGAATGCAGGAATACAGGATAAAGCTGTTGCACATAAAAGAGTCCCTACATATTTACTTCTCTCCATAAGATGATCCTCCCCGTCTTGATTAAGAATAAATTACACAAAAATTAATTATGTTTAATTTTTGATTAAATTTATTAATTTTTATTAGATATTATATTAACACTATTCTAAAATTGCAAGCTTTTATCTTGTTAATTTCTAAATAAAGTTGATCCCATCATGTCTTATATTGTGAGATTTATGATTAATATTAAGTTGATATTAAATTTATAATATGCTTTAATATTATTTATTAATACCATGGTGATTTGGAGGTAATTTATGAACCAACCAGTAAAAGTTTTTTTGACTTCTTCAGCTTTCTTACTTGCCTTAAGCCTTACCGGCTGCTCAAAATCAAATAATACTGAAGTTGCCCAATATGGAAAGAATAAAAAAGTTACCCAAGAGGAATTTTACAAAGCAATTAAAACTTCTCTTAGCAGCAAAACTATTTTAGCCAATTTATTAATCTATGATGCTTTAAATGAACAATATGGAAAGAAACTCAGTTCTAAAGCAGTTAATCAAGAATACAATAATTACAAAGAACGTTATGGTGACCAATTCGCATCTTTTTTGTCGCAGAACGATTACACCACTACTTCATTTAGAAGAATGATCAAAATCAATCTTCTTAGTAAGATTGCCTTAAAAGCACAAATCAAACCAACTAATAAACAATTGAAAAAAGAATGGAAGACTTATTCACCTTCTGTTACTGTCCAACACATTTTAACTACCGATAAAAATACAGCCAATACGGTGATTCAAAAGTTAAACAATGGCACAAGTTTTGCAAGTTTAGCCCAAAAGTATTCAGTCGATAGTTCTTCTAGCAGTAATGGCGGAAAAATCTCAGCATTCAACAAAGACAATAAACAACTGGATTCCAGTTTCAAAGAGGCTGCTTATAAATTAAAGAATGGTGAATATACAACCACTCCAGTTAAAACTACTAATGGTTATGAAATTATTAAAATGATTAAGCATCCATCTAAGGGAAGCTTTGAAGAGAACAAACAAGATTTAATCAACAATCTTTATGATAAGTGGGCTACCAGCTCAACTGTTATGAAAAACGTCATTAGTCAGACGCTTAAAGATCAGAAAGTTCAAATCAAAGATAAAGATCTAGAATCCGCACTTGATCAATACAAGGGATCAACTAAATCCGCAATAAATTAACATAAAAGACCTAGTACCGATTACGATATTAGGCCTTTTTGATTGCTGATTTTTACTTAATGTCTACTTATTTTTCTTGTTCCCTGCAGTGGCTCTTGCAAGCACATTGCTCATCATTAACCATTGAGCAATGACAAACTCCATCTTTATCACCTCCTGAAGTTAGGATCTCTTTTTGGCTTTACATAATTATCATTATTTAGTATCTATAAACTTTCAAATAAGCTCCTAATATTCTGAGCCATTAAGTTACGACGCTCAATCAAAAATTGATTGTATTGATGAAAATCAAACTTATTTAGATCAGCAGGAATTGCATTAGCTTGATCATTCTCAGCAGAATGATACTTAGTAGTCTCCATATCTACCATATAATCTTTAGGAGCACGATCACCTATTTGTAAATTTCTTGGTTGTGTTATCCAAACATAATTAGCTACTTGATTATATTCACTTTGCTTAAATCCATTTTTACGTAGATAAGCTTTAGGAAAAATATGATGTATATTCCCCTGTTCCTTAATCGTATCTGCAGTGAACTTGTCTTTTTCAAGCTAAGCATGAGTTTTAGCATGAATTTGCGACATTTGAAAAATTCTCCAATCAGTTAACTGTGTAGTTTGCGCAAACAAATTTTCAGGCAAGGTCAAAGTCCAAAATTCTTCCGTTAAATTCTGAGCAATTGTTTCCTTAAAAAATTCTGCTAAATGATTCTTTTCATTATTTTCCGCTATTAATCGTAAGTCCCTATCAAAAACAGTCTCTGGGCTCGAACCATACCGCTTAGTCAGAGCAGTCATTAGAATCCATTGTTTGGTAATTTTCTCGATTTGATCATTATTGAAATATGTATTCTTCTTTAAATATAAATAAAGAATATAACCAAAATTAGTATAGGAATCTGGTAACTTAGCAAAAACTATGACACTGTCAAATCTTTTGTGTAAATAGATTTTTCTCGTAGATTGATTTTTTAATCTTTTATTTAATCAAAGTAGGATTCTAATGTATCCTGAACCTGACCAAAGCCTTTGTGGATTCGATTGAAATAGCGTTCGTTGTAGTTCATTGCTTGAATGCCAATAAAAGTATCTAGCGACTGCTCAGTTGGAAACTCTGCTTTAGGTTTAGCTTTACGCTTGATAACGTTGTTAAAGGATTCGATCATATTGGTGGAGTAAATTGAAGCCCTGATCTGCTTAGGATAGCTGTAAAAGACCAGCAGATCAGGTTCAATCTCTTTGAGATTTCTGATGACATAGTTGTACGCTCTGTTCCACTTGTCATAGAAGGCATGCAAGACTTTGATCGCAGCTTCTTTATTTTGCTGTTGATGAATTTGCTTGAATTCATTCATGATCGTTTAGCGATCATCTACGCGTACTTTAGCGCAGATATTGCGCATGACATGTACCAGACAGCGTTGAAAATGAGCTTTGAGATATGTCTTTTCCAGTACCGTCTTCATGCTCACAACGCCATCTGAAAATACAAGTAAAATAGCAGATTCGCTTTACATCATGACCTCGGATTTCTCATCAAATAAAGTTATTACTCTTCATCCAAGCTCTGTAACTTTGAGTAAATAAATTGGGAGAATCAAGAAAATGAAACATAGATTTTTAATTACCGTATTAGCTTCTGTGATGCTTGCTGGAACTTTTTCTACCGCAATAGTTCCTATCCAGACTGTTCAGGCTATTAGTAAAAAACTGCAGTCAACCACGGTTACAGGAAAGTAACTCTCACTAAAACTGTACGAATTAAAAAATTCATGAAAGAATACCTACCTATAAAAGCACTTTAGGTCCTACAGAATGTGCTGACAAAAAGCTTACAGTTAAACTGATGCAAGTTGGCACCGATTTTGGTTGGTATTTAAAGATTCCTGGCTATAGAGGGACCTGGACTGTATCAAAACGTCATAACGATTATTCTTGGTTTAAATTAGGTTGGCATTATTAGGTAGTTTTAAGAAATGACAAAGGTATAAAACAAAGTAAGTAGAAGCTCTTAGCAATAACCTAAGGGCTTTTTACATGGTATGAACATTGAGTTGAAATGCTTTTTTTACGATAATAGAACTAATAAGTCTGATAAATAAAATATGGTTATTATTGATTATTTAAATGGATACAATAAGAAAGTGTTTAAGATAACCGGTTATGAATAAACATAGTAGTGTACCTTATGTTTTGTTAATAGATATTGAAGATAAATTAGCAGAGATAATTTATGAATATGATGCTATTGAATTAACGCAAGCGCTTGCTAAAAGTGTTAATAAAGAAGTTCCTGTTACTGATGCTAAAGATCCTTTTATATCATCAACAAGGGATGTATTAAGGGAAAATATAGATTGTCTCTCTGACGATGAAAAATTTGAGTTTATAGCGCAAGTACAAAAACTTAGCTATGTTAAACACAATTCGGAACTTATGGATGCAATAAATAAATTAGCTAAATAATTTTTACCAAATTTAATGAGGCAGATAATGAAGAAAAATAATCTTAACTATATTCTTATCAGTTTAGCTCTTTTATTAGTATTTGCAGGAGGACTATCATCCTTTCATGGTAAGAATCAAATAGAAAGTCAGACTGTACAAGCCAGTTCACTAAAGAGAGCATATATTCCTAAGAGATTTCGAGGAACGTGGTATGCGAATAAGCATGACAAAATGAAAATTACTGCCAACTCTGTAGGTGGAAATGTAGTGGGTAAGACTTACACTAATTTTTATCATGGTGGCTATAAAGATGTCACTGAAGGAGTAAGCAAACATAATCTTGTTCGTTATAAAGGAAAGTCAATGATCATTCTTTTTGCAAAGGGTGGTAGTGATACAACTTTCCGTGTAGTAAGTTGTCATCATCATAAAGCACTATATTTCCAACAAGGCGGAGGATACATTTATTTCTATCGTTCAAGAGCTACTGCAAAACGCTATGGTAATTATTAATTTAAATATAGAAACAGGAATAGTACTATGCCGATATTCACTAAATATAGATTAAGTGGCAAAGTAGTCGAATCTCGATTTATAGATTCAGATGAAATTACACAACACAAATATAGTATTCTAGGTCAAAAAGCTAGAATTACTACGAATGATGGTAAAGTCTACGAAGGCTTTGCAGATGAGCCTTATCATACTGGAGAAGGAAACAGCCTAACTTTAATGTGGTATGACACGGATTATAAAACAGGACATCTAAGAAGCAGTAATATGGTTACCATATTTATACCGATAGGCATTGTTGCTAAGATTGAAGCAATCTTATACAGTAATCCACGTTGGGGCCTTCCACCATTTAATGAATTTTTGTTTAGTAGTGAGATAAAGCGTTGTGAGTTTAAACCTGATGATGAGTTGAAACAATTTATTAGAGACTTTAATAAAAAACATCAAAAATAAGATTGATAAATTTCTACTTGAAACTACTATTCTTAGTTGATATCTTTTGATATAATTTTATGAGTAGAAAACAAATGTTTTGTTTAAAATCTTCATTTAACTCGTGAGAAATGTAAATATAGCAAACAATGGCTTAAAGTCTTCACGACGTCAATTTTTTATCTAACTCAAGAGAATTACAAATAAATATATTTATAATAAAAAAGGCGATTCCTTAGTGGAAATCGTCCTTTTTTGCGTATACTGAATGACATGAATTAGAAATGCTAATATTCTTTGGAGGTCATTTTAGGGTTTTTAGAAAATCTTGAGTTACCTTCGAGAACGCTGAGATTGATGAATCTGAATCACTGAATTTATTAGTATTTTTTATATTAATTATCATACATATCAGTTGAATGTGTGTTCTAATTTTGAAAACTGAATTATTTGGAAAACATGTATGAGCAATTTGTACTAATTTATCAATGATGTTGATATTGCCATAGATTACTTCTTTTATAAGGCCAGGCTGGTGGGAAAGTGCAGAGTGTAGACACCAGTATGGATCATATGTTAATGAAGTAGTCCTATGAAGTTCAATCTCGTTTAACAAATCTTTTTCCGCAACGTTTTGTATTTTGCGAACAAATAGAATATCGTCATTTTTTGATACTAGTGCTCGTAAGTTACGTTTGTATTTATCGCAAAAGAGTAGCGTATGTCTGAAGGCCGGATCGGCCAAAGTCAAAATGTCATCTGGATCAGGCTCATGTTTTAAGCCAATTAAGCTATTTCTATCTTTTATCAAGGCTGATTGCAATCCATTGATTAGACTCTTTTCCAGGTCATTTAGCAGCTCATTTTTATCGGAATAATATCTAAAAAATGTTCGATAGGTAATGCCAGCTTTGTTATAAATATCTTTATTTTCAAGTTCTCTAAAAGGCTTTGCCTCCAGGCAGTCTATTAGCCCAGCCACAATCCTTTCTTGTGTATTATGGTGTCTTAAATCTATATCTTCTATAATTCTTTATTATAAATAACGCTTTTTATTTAATAAACATGTTATCACAAATAAAGTGAAAGCGACTTCTATATGCAAATTAAACGTAAACTATAATCGATTTTTTAGAATGACAGATATTTGTGATGTTAGATTTGAGGGCATATTTCAATAAATTATTTTTTTAAACTAATGTCTTAGTTAGAGTCACGTGCTATATTTAAGGTGTCAGAAGAGTAAAAGTATCGAGGTATATTATGGAAATTTTATTAGATACTGCAAACATTGCTGCAATTAAGAAATATGTTGATGTAATTAACTTGGCTGGTATAACTACTAACCCAACTATCGTTAAAAAAGAGGGAAAAATAGACTTCTTTAATCATATGAAAGAAATTCGTCAAATTATTGGACCAGATGCTAAACTTCATGTTCAAGCTGTTGGCAAGACCAGAGATGAAGTCATTCAAGATGCTTATACTATCTGGGATAAAATTGATAAAGATATCTATGTTAAGATTCCTGCTACGGAAGAAGGATTAGCAGCAATTAAAACTTTAAAGAATGAAGGTAAAAGAATTACAGCGACTGGTGTATACACAGAATTTCAAGCATATATGGCAATGGCTTGTGGAGCTGATTATATTGCACCTTACTACAATAGAATGCGTAATATGAATATTGATGCTGTTGCATTTATTAGAAACGTGGCCAACCAAATTGAACGTGATCATAGCAATAGTAAAATTTTGGCAGCAAGTTTCCATAATGTAGAAGAAGTGAATAACGCTATTAGAAATGGCGCACAAGCAGTTACTATGGGCCCCGATGTAATGGCCGATGGCTTAGGGATGCCTGCAATTGAGAAAGCTGTTGACGATTTCAAGAGTGATTGGGAATCAGTATATGGTAAAGGTAGTTCAATTACAGCATTAGCATCACAAGAAGATCTGAAATAATAAGCATTTCTTAGATGTGATTGTAGAAAAAGGCTAGATTTCGACAAAAAGTTGAAATCTAGCCTTTATTAATTAGTGTTTATCAATCTCTACCATGAAGTAGTTTAAATCACCACGATAACTAGCAATAGAGTATTCTAATGCTCTGTGATCTTTAGTAAAACCGATGGTATGAAAATAAAATATTGGTGCTTTAATATCAGTCTCTAATAGTTGGGCTTCTTCTTCCGTTGCAGGATGAACTTCAATTTTTCGACTTACATGGGTAATTTCAAGCCCAGCTTTGGCTAATTCTGAATACAAAGAATGATGAGTAAAGTCGATTTTTTGTAAGTCTGGTAATTGTGCAATTGGTAGATAAGTTATTACGAAAACAACAGGCTTATTATCAGCAGAACGTAACCGAACTAATTTATATACTTCAGTATTAGGTTTAATAGTTAATGCCTCGGCAACTTCATCATTTGCTTTTTCTGTACTAAAATTCAGCACTTGAGTTTTTGCAACAAGGCCATTATTTTGAATTTCGGTATTGTAGCTTTCGATTACATGGGTAAATTGTTGTTTAATTTTTGTCTGAGTAACAATCGTTCCACGTTTTTTTCTTCGTTCTAAGTATCCTGCTTGTACTAAATTACGAATTGCATGACGTACAGTTGGGCGACTAACATTTAGTTGCTCTGCTAAGTCAACTTCTTTTGGAATCAACTGTCCCTCTTGATAATCTCCATTTTTAATACGTTGTAATAGTAAATTTTGAATTTCTAGATATTTAGGAGAGGGCAAAAACAATCACCTTTCTTAATTAATATTCAGTCTTGATATCGATAGATGTAACTCCATCATCTTTCATTCTTTGTTTAAGTGCTTCAATAATTTTAACACCAGCACTGCAGCCAATTCTAGTTGCTCCAGCTCTAACCATGGCTAAAAAGTCATCTGAATTTCTAATACCACCAGCAGCCTTAACTTGAACAGTATCACCAACCACAGACTTCATTAGCTTTACATCTTCGACTTTGGCTCCACTAGTGCCAAAACCAGTTGACGTTTTAATAAAATTAGGTTTTACTTCTTTGGCAATTTCAGCCATTTTCTTGATTTCATCTTTAGTTAAATAGCAATTTTCGAAAATAACTTTGCAAGGAATATGGTGTTCATGGCAAACATCGACCATTTGAGTCATTTCATCTTTAATGTAGTCGTAATTCTTGGCCTTTAATTCAGTAATGTTAATTACGTAGTCAATTTCATTTGCTCCATTTTTAATAGCGTCTTTAGTGTCGAAGACCTTTGAAGCAATTGATTGTTGACCAAGAGGGAAGGCAATAGCTGCACCAGTATCAATGTCTGTTCCCGCCAATTGTTTAGAGCAGAAAGCTGATTGAACTTGATTGATGGCTACCATTTTGAAGTGATACTTTTTTGCTTCATCACACAATTTCTTCATATCCGCATGGGTTGCATCAGCGTGTAAATTAGTATGGTCAATTAAGCGTGCAAAATCATCAAGTGTGTATTTCATAGTTTTTCTTCTTTCATAATATGTAATGACATAATGTTTACACCTATATAGTAATCCAACGAAAAATATTTATCAATATGTAATAACATAAAAAAGGATTCCATTAAAAATGACATCCTTTTACTGAATTCGCTTATTAATATTAAGTTGAATGTTGAAGAGCTGTGAAGCTAAATCTCCATTGTTCAATGCTGTTTCAATCTGATAGTCTAGGCGTGCTAGGACTGTATAATAATTTTTGAATTTTGGCTCGACAGTCTCATCTTTTAAAATAGCATCTAATTGAGTTGTAGAAATACTGTCTTTAAATGACTCATCACGAGCTAAAATTCTAGCAGTTTCTTTGGTCTTGATAACACTAGGCATAACTGAGCATCCCCAATGATTTTGCATTAGTTTTTGCTGAACCTGCTTATCACTACATACTAATTTAATGAACTTCCATGCAATTTCAGTTTTTCTACTTTGACTTGAGATTGCAAAACAGGTAGTTGAAGCTGGAGTAGACTTTTTTCCAGGCATCTTTAGGGTTTTAATTGCAAAATTACTATTTTGGGTTACATAGTAAGGGTAGGAAGTATGGGTTCTATATTGAGCAAAATTTAGCGGCATAAAAGCAACGCTACCTTGGTCAAACATGTTACTAGTAACATTATGCAATTGAGAATCATTATTTAAATCTTCAATTAAATTAAAGCCGGCTCTTACTTTAGGTGTTTCTAGATCTAAAGCATGATTATCACCCTCAAATAATTTACTTCCATAAGCTAATTGTGCATCATACCAGTTATAGTTGGACGTGATACCATATTGATTTTTCTTTATACTAATTTGATGACATAAATTCCTAAAGTAATTTACATTTTGAACTTTATTAAGATCAGTTAGACCATTTTGTTTTAGAAGTTTTTGATTTGCCAATAAAATAGTAGGATTGGTTTCATATGGTAGAGCATATTGTTTATTGTTGTATTGTCCAGCAGCCAGAGCACCACTATAAAATTTATGTCCAATATTTTCACGTTTAACATAATTAGTTATGTTTTTAAAAGCACCTTCACTAGCAAAAACATTGAAATTTTCTTGTGGAATGATCATTACATCAGGTGCTTGTCCATTAACGATTTTTTCACTTAACCAGTTGATGTAGTCGCTTTTTAGAATACCACTTTCATAAGCAACTTTTACATTGGGATAATCCTTTTTAAACTTTTTTGTGATGTAGTTAATCATACGGTATTGACGACTATTTGGTACATCCCAACTGCTTCCTGTGTAAATACCTATAGTTAACGTAGGATGCAGACTGTCATAGATTGATTTACTCAATCCAACCAAAAGAATAATTAGTAAAATTAGTGAAGGTATCCAATACCCCTTTTTAATCTTCATCTTTTGAACCTAAATCTTTACTTGTAGTACCGGATTGAACAGCCCAGATGGCTAATTGGGTTCGATCACGTAATTGTAACTTGTCGAGAATTTTTGAAATATAGTTACGGACAGTTCCTTCGGAAAGGAAAAGCTTAGCAGCAATTTCCTTGTTAGAAAGTCCAAAACCAACCTGTTGGATTATTAACCATTCACTGTGAGAAAGATTTTGAATTTCTGTTTGATCAACTGAAATTGAATAATTGGTTTGCGCCATTTTTGAAAAGAGTTTAAATACTTTTTCGGTGATATTTGGATTAATCATAGCTCCACCAGCGTAAACTGTGCGAATTGCTTGGAAAATATCTTGTGGTGAACCACCTTTTAACAAATAACCTGAAGCACCATATTTAAGGGCACTAAAGATAAAATCATCATCGTCAAAAGTGGTTAGAATTATTACTTTTACATCTGGATACTTTTCTTTGACATATTTAGTGCAGACAGTTCCATCCATAACGGGCATTCTTACATCCATAAGAATAATGTCAGGTTTATTTTTAGCAATTGATTCTAAAGCTTCTTTGCCATTTTGAACTGTATCTATAACTTCAAAGTCTTCTTGAGTATTTAGAACAATTTTTAATGAATCGCAAATTAATTGCTGATCATCCGCAACTATTATTTTAATCATAGGGAATTAATCCTTTCGTGGAATATTTACGATTATCGTAAAAACGGGACTGGTAATTATCTTCATTGTACCATTGATAATTGCGACTCTTTCTTTCATTTGAGTTAAGCCATATCCGGGCGTCAATTTATTAGTAGTTGAACCATTATTACTAATTTTTATTTGATAATTGTTATTTACAATTTGGCATTTAACATCAATTGCTGATGCATGGCCATGTCTCAAAGCATTAGTAACCGTTTCTTCAATGACTCTAAAAATAACTAATTCTGTAGTCTTCTCAAAGTCAACATTTCCCCATTGATAATTAAAGTTAATTTTTAAATGTGAAATGTCACTATACTCTTGAAGCATTTTTTTAAGAGAAGCCTCTAAAGTGTAATTTTGTAAAGCATCAGGTCTAATCTGATTAAGTGTTTTTCTAATATCAACTAAGCCTTGCTTTACGGCACTTGAAACCTTGGATAGTTGTTTTTTCGCTGCTTCCGGGTCAATATCGATTAATACCATTACAGCATCAATACCTGCGGCAATACCGGTTAGAGCGTGACCAACCGTATCATGAATATCACGAGCAATTCGTTTACGCTCACGATCCTGTGCGATTTTTTCTGAAAGAGCAGCATAGTTTTTAAGTTCTTGGTTACTTTTAGACATTTCAGATAAACGAAGTTGGATTTCGTGTTCTCGGTTTGCAATATGTACGGCATAGCCAATCATAATTGAAATAAATAAAATAAGGTTGAAAGCAGTAAAAACATTATTTAATAAGACTAGGAAAGAGGCTATTTTGGTTGGAATAAATGAAATGTATGTTGTCAGAGCCGGCATTTTGAACACACTGCCAATTATTGAATAGCTTGAAACAGAAAATAGTAAAACAAGTAAACCACCGACAATAGTCCAAAATCTGTAATAAGCATTAGAAGAAATATCGGGAGTAGTCATAAAAAAATCAACGAATACTAGTAAAAACATCCCGTTATAATTCATTCTAACTGCGTAAAATGTACATACTGCAGCTATAAATTCTAGAATTACAAATAAATTGTTAGTCTTTTTAGAAAAATGGTATTGATGTCGAATAGTAATTAAGAAGATTAATGCTAATGAAAAGACAGTACACTGCCAGAAAATAGAAGTGGGTGAAGCGGGGATCCTTTTGAGTCTAGTCAAAAATTGATAAGATAATTGATTTTGATTGATATATTGACTGATAAATAAAATTTGGGTTGCAATGCTTAAAATAGCTGCAAAATTGAGCCATAGCATTAAATTGGATAGTCGATTTAAATTTCTTTGTGTCATTATTGCCACCCTGAAGTGTTGTAATAATTTAAGTTTTTAGTTGTAATTATTTTAACAGGCAAAATGATCTTTTTAGGTACTTTCTTCCCATCGATTAATTTATAAGCTACTTTTGCTGCTAAATTTCCCATTTCTATCGGAAACTGAGCCACTGTTGCTTGAGCACTCTTGTTAACGCCTAGCATTTTCTTCATATCTTTTGAACCATCTACGCTGTAAACTTTTATTTTTCCAGTCTGATGTTCTGTATCAATTGCAGCAAGTGCACCAACAGCAGTCCGATCATTTAAGGCCATAATAGTATCGAATTTATTCCCATTTTGTATGAATTTCTTAACTCGAGGATAGGAATACTCAGACTGACCAAATGTGCTAATTCTTCCCACTATCTGATAATTGTGATTGTGGGATTTTTTTATGGTATCAGTAAAACCATTAATCCGATCGACTGCTGAAAGTGCTGTAGGGTGGGTTAAGAGTAAAATCTTGGCCTCCTTTTTTTTACTCATTAAGGTCTTAGCACATAATTGTCCGGCTTTGTAATTGTCAGATAAGATGGTGCAATCGACTTGTTTAGTTTTAACAGGTGAATCGACAATGACAATTTTAGTGCCTTCTTTATGGGCAGCTGCTATAGCTTTATTGAGCTTGGGAGATTTTCCGTCAACTGGATTAAGAATAATTGCATTAACTTGTTTATTAACAAAAGAGTGAATTTCATCAACTTGCTTGTTTACGCTCAATGCAGGATCGCGACTGTATAAAAGCCCTTTTCGTTCTTCAACATAATTGGCAACCTGCTCATTTAGGAGAGGATAAAATTCATTATTCATTGTCATATAGCTAGAACCTATTTGAACCTTATTATTTGCAACTGATACTGATACATAAATCAGCCAAATAATCAGTGTAAATCCGATTGCTACAGCTGCTTCAATTAATAGTTTATTTATAGTTAACAAATGATGTTTCTTTATTTTCATAATTAATCATCCTTATTTAGGTAGGAAACGTTATTACTAAATAAATATTACGGGAATTTTTTAATTTAGTTAAGAAAGATGTGACATTTGTCATATTTTTAGATGTGAAACCGATTACATTTGACACTATGTAAGTGTTTACAAAAATGATAAATTATCCTTGTAAGTTGAAGAGAGGAGTAAACGATATGAAGTATTTAATCATGGTCTCTCACGGTAGATTTGCCGAAGGCGTTAAAACATCTCTAGAAATGTTTGCTGGGGATGCAAACGATCGAGTATTTGCTTTATGTTTACATAACGGCAAATCAGCTGATGACTTCAAGAAAGAGGTTGAAGAATTTCTTAACCAACATCAGTTTAAAGACGACGATGAATTTGTTGTTTTAGCTGACATTATTGGTGGTAGTCCATTAACTACTTTCTTAAATGTTTTCTCAGAACGTGGTTATTTAGATCGTGCAGTAGTTCTTGGAGGAATGAATTTCACTATGGCATTAACCGCAACTGTATCTTTGGACACAATGGACAAAGAGTCAATTGCAGCTTCTGCATTAAGTGAAGCAAAAACTGCTGTTCAACAATATGAAATCCCATCAGATTCTTCTGATGATGACGATGATGATATTTAATTTATTGGAGGTTTAAAAAATGACTGTATCACTTGTTAGAATTGATGACCGTATGATTCACGGTTTAATTACCACTCGTTGGGCTAAGGAAGTTCCTTGTGACGGTATTATCGCCGTTAATGACAAGGCACATAACAATTCAGTTTTAAGAGAAGCTTATAAATCAGCTGCTGAAGGTCAAGGTAAGAAATGCTTTGTTTGGACCATGGATCACTTCAATAAAGTTAAGGATAAAGTTTTAGCTTCAAACACTCGTTACTTTTTGATTACTAAGAACCCACTTGATATGAAGACCATCTTGGTTGACTGGGGGTTTGTTCCTAGTGATGTTAAGGAAGTTGTTGTTGGACCAGGTAACGATCGTCCAGGTGCTATTAAGCTTGGCGATAACCAATCATTTACTCAAGAAGAAGGCGATGCCTTTGAAGCTATGGCTGAGAAAGGCTACAAGATTCACTTTGCATTACTTCCAGATAAGCAAATTGGTTACTGGGACAAGTACAAGGGTAAGTTCGGCTATTAATTGTTAGCTTTTGAGTAAATAAAAAAGAGGGAATAAAAATGACAATTAGTTGGTTTCAAGCCTGTCTTTTAGGGCTGTTCGCATGTTTATGTTCTAACTCGTGTATGGCTGGTCAAGCCGTTGGTAACTATACCATTGGTCGTCCATTAGTCGGTGGTCTTATTTGTGGTTTGATCTTAGGTAACGTTCCATTGGGTATCGCTTGTGGTGCTGCAACACAACTTGTTTACATCGCTTTAGTTACCCCAGGTGGTACTGTTGCTGCCGATGTTCGTGCTATTTCTTACATTGGTATCCCATTAGCAATGGTTGCTATTAGTTCACGTGGTTTAAACCCATTCAGCGGTGATGCTGCTAACTTGGCTAAATCACTTGGTACTTTGGTAGGTACTGTTGGTTCAGTATTGTTCTACGCTGTTGCCTTTATGAACTTAATTTGGCAAGCATTTGGTTGGAAGGATATTGAAAATAATAAATTAAATAGACTTTATGGCGTTAACTTCGGTTGGCCATGGGTTTCACACCTTTGCTTTTCATTTATTCCAACAGTAATTATGACCCACTTTGGTGCACAAGCCGTTACTGCACTTCGTAACGCCTTACCAATGGACGGTATTCCAATGAAGACCTTGTTCACTGTTGGTGCTATGCTTCCATGTGTTGGTATTGCTATTTTGCTTCGTCAAATTGTTAACACTAATGTTGACTTCATTCCATTCTTAGTTGGTTTCACTTTGGCTGCTTCACTTCATTTGAACTTAGTTTCAATCACTGTTATTTCATTATTGTTCGCAATGATCTTCTATGAAATCGAAATGTTTAGTGCTAAGAACAGTGGTAATGGTGGCGCTGCTACAGCAACTGCTTCCAACGACGATGATGAAGAAGAGGAGGACATCTAAAAATGGCTGAAAACGAAAAGAAAATTAGCAAAAAGACATTAAATAAGTCTTTTAACTTATGGTTCTGGGGTGCATTAACTTGTTTCTCACAAGAACATATGCAGACCTTTGGTTATTTGTCATCAATGCTTCCAATTATTAAGGAATTGTATCCTGATAAGAAGGAACAACAAGAAAAAATTCATGCATACACTGCATTCTTTAACACTAACCCAATGTTAGGTTCAGTTATTATTGGTACTACTGCTTCAATGGAAGAAGCTCGTGCTAATGGTAAAGGTATTGATGGCGAAACTATTAACGACATGCGTGCTGGTTTGATGGGTCCTATCGCTGGTATCGGTGACTCATTAATCGATGGTACCTTGATTCCTATCTTACTTGGACTCGCATTAGGTATGTCACAAAATGGTTCACCAGTGGGTGCTATCTTCTACATCATTGTTTGGGATCTTATTGCTTACTTTGGTCAAAGATTCCTTTACTTCCGTGGTTATAAATTGGGTGACAAGGCTGTTTCTATCCTTGTTGGTAAGCAAGGTAAAGCCATTCGTCACGCTATCTCAATCATTGGTGGTATGGTTGTTGGTGGTGTTCTTGCAAGTTGGGTAAACGTAACTACATCACTTCAATTAAAAGACTCAACTGGTAAAGTATTCTTGAACTTGCAAAAGCAGTTAGACAGTATTTATCCTGGACTTTTGACTGTAATTGTAACTTTACTTTGCTGGTGGTTAATGGCTAAGAAACATGTTTCAGCTATTTGGACCATGATTATTTTAATCGGAGTTGCCCTTGTTGGTGTATTGGTTGGCTTCTTCAACCCAGGTTTGAAGTACTAATTAAAAGGAGATTATTCAGATGACAATTGAAGAGATGCAAAAAGGCTATCAAAATGAAGTTGCTTATCAAAAACATATGCTTCGTAATTTAGGCTATTGGTTTCAACTCTTTTTAACAGTTAGTGCGATTGGCTTGGTTCTAATTTATTATTTCCATCAATCAACTATGTGGCCCTTTGTAATCGGAATTATTCTGATGGTCGTCGGTGTCTTAGGAATGTTTGTTTTTGGCTATGCTTCTTGGCGCGGACGGCAGAATGTCACTCTGGTAATCGAAGACTATGAGAAAAAAATCTCAGAGATCAAAAAAATAGATAAAAATGCTTCCGGAACGGAAAAAATTCGTTTCAAATGATTCTTATATGAATAAAACAATTTCCCCTTCTCTAGATATTCATAAATCAATTAACTATAAATAAAGATAAGGAGTCGAGATAATCATACTCGACTTCTTATTTTTTCTTTTCGATTAAACTTCCTATTAAAAGATTACCCTTGAAACTGGTAAAATAGATAAGTAAGTATAGAGAACAATTTATTGAAAAGGGAGAAAAAATGGCAGATAAAAAATTACTTCTAATCGATGGTAACTCTGTAGCTTTCAGAGCCTTTTACGCTCTTTATCGTCAACTAGAATCTTTCAAGAGTCCGGACGGCCTGCATACCAATGCCATTTACGCTTTTAAGAATATGCTCGATGTCCTTTTAAAAGACGTTGCTCCAACCCACGTATTGGTAGCTTTTGATGCAGGAAAAGTCACTTTTAGAACAAAAATGTACGGCGAATACAAAGGCGGACGTGCAAAAACTCCGGAAGAGTTACTTGAACAAATGCCTTATATTCAAGAAATGCTTCACGATCTGGGCATTAAAACTTACGAATTAAAGAATTACGAAGCAGACGATATTATTGGTACTTTTGTTGATAAAGGTGAGAAGAACGGCTTTACTACTACCGTTGTAACTGGTGACCGTGACTTGACCCAACTTGCGTCCGACAAGACGACTGTCGAAGTAACTAAATCTGGTGTTTCTCAACTTGAAGCTTATACACCAGAACATATGAAGGAAGTTAATGGGGTAACTCCAACCGAATTCATCGACATGAAGGCTTTGATGGGTGATAGTTCAGATAATTATCCAGGTGTTACAAAAGTTGGCCCTAAAACTGCATCACGTTTGATTCAAAAATACGGTTCCGTTGAAGGGATTTACGATCATATCGACGAAATGAAGAAGTCCAAGTTAAAGGAAAATTTGATCAACGATAAAGACAAGGCCTTTTTAGCTAAGAAACTTGCCACGATTGACCGTGATTCACCGGTAACTCTAGATATCGATGATATAAAACGTCAGCCAGTTGATTATGAAAAGCTGCGTCAATTCTATGAAAAGATGAACTTCCGTAAGTTCTTAGCTGACCTAAATGCTTCAGGTGCTGGTCAAGATAGTACTGAAGTTGAAAAAGTAGAATACACTGTTTTAAACGATGACAACGTTAAAGATGTTAAAGCCACTGAAAAAGACACTGTTGAATTTTATCTAGAAATGCTCGGTGCTAACTATCACTTAGCTCCTTTTGTTGGCTTCAGCTTGAAGATTAACGACAAGATCTACGTTTCAAGAGACGTTGAATTGCTTGAAGAAGATAATATCAAGCACATCTTAGAAGACGAAAAGATTAAGAAGAATGTCTTTGACCTGAAGAGAACAATGGTTGCTGCACATCGTTTGGGCATTCACACTCACGGTCTTGATTACGACATGCTTTTGGCATCTTACTTGATTAATAATGAAAATAACTCCAACGATCTTGGTGAAATTGCCCATCTTTATGGGGATTATTCCGTTAAGACCGACCTTGAAGTCTACGGCAAAGGTAAGAGTGAACACATCCCTGATGACGATGATGAATTATTCAACCACTTAGCTTCCAAGGTCAACGCCATTGAAAAACTTAAGCCGGAGCTTCTTAAAAAGCTTAAAGAACACGAACAGGATGCTTTGTTTGACACAATCGAAATCCCAACCGCGCGCGTTTTAGCCAGAATGGAAATGAACGGGATGAAGGTCGAAGCAAGTACTTTAATTCAACTGCAAAATGAATTTGCCGTTAAATTGAAGGAACTCGAAGACAAGATTTATGGCCAAGCCGGTGAAAAGTTCAACTTGAACTCACCAAAGCAATTAGGTCACATTTTGTTTGAAAAGCTTGGTTTGCCAGTCATCAAGAAGACCAAGACTGGTTATTCAACTTCAGTTGAAGTACTTGATCAATTGAAGACGCAAAGCCCAATCGTTAGCGAAATTTTGGACTATCGTCAAATTGCCAAGATTCAATCTACCTATGTAAAGGGTCTGCTTGATGTTATCCAACCAGATGGCCGCGTCCATACACGTTACTTGCAAACTTTGACTGCCACTGGTCGTCTTTCCAGTGTGGATCCTAACTTGCAAAATATCCCTACCCGTACCGAAGAAGGAAAGCAAATCAGAAAAGCTTTCGTGCCAAGTGAACCAGACGGCTACATTTTCTCTTGCGACTACTCACAAGTTGAACTTCGTGTTTTAGCTCATGTTTCTGGTGATCAAAACATGCAAGAAGCCTTCAAGACCGGTTATGATATTCACTCACATACCGCGATGAAAATTTTCCACTTGGATTCACCTGATCAAGTAACGCCACTGATGCGTCGCCACGCTAAAGCCGTTAACTTCGGTATTGTTTACGGCATTTCTGATTACGGTTTGTCCAAGAACTTAGGCATTTCTAGAAAACGTGCTCAAGAATTTATCGACAACTACTTCGAACAATATCCTCAAATCAAGGATTACATGGATAAGGCTGTGCAAGAAGCGCGTGACAAAGGCTATGCCGAAACAATTATGCACCGTCGCAGATACTTGCCAGATATTCACGCTAAGAAGTACACCGTGCGTGCCTTCGCTGAAAGAACCGCCATCAACTCACCAATCCAAGGCTCAGCTGCCGATATCATCAAGATTGCTATGATCAACATGCAAAAGAAGCTTGATGAATTGCACCTCAAGACCAAGATGGTTGTTCAGGTGCACGACGAATTGATTTTTGATGTGCCAAAAGACGAACTGGAAACAATCAAGAAGATCGTGCCCGAAGTAATGCAATCAGCAGTTAAGCTTGATGTGCCATTAATCGCTGATTCTGGTTGGGGCCACAATTGGTACGATGCAAAGTAGGTGATTAGATGCCTGAAATGCCCGAAGTTGAAACTGTTCGGAGAACTTTAACTCCTTTAATTAAAGGAAAGACAATTGAAAAAGTAATTTTGTGGTATCCCAAAATCGTTGCGACCGATCATGATAAGTTTGTCAACGAATTGCCTGGCAAAAAGATTATTCGCATTGATCGCTATGCCAAGTATTTGCTTATTCGCTTGAGCGATAATTTGACGATTGTTTCTCACCTGCGCATGGAAGGAAAGTATCACTTAACTACGCCGGAAGCGCCAAAAGACAAGCATGATCACGTAGAATTTATTTTTACCGACGGCACTGCCTTGCGCTATAACGATGTGCGCAAGTTCGGCCGCATGCAGCTGATTTTGACCGGAACCGAGCGCCAAGTAACTGGTATTGGTAAACTAGGTCCAGAACCAAATACGCCGGAATTTAGTGAGCAGTATTTTTTGTCTAGCTTAAAGAGAAAAAAGAAGAACATCAAAAATGTCTTGCTCGATCAAACTGTTGTTGCAGGTTTAGGCAATATCTATGTGGATGAAACTTTGTGGCAAAGCAAGATCCATCCCTTGAGTTTGGCTAACAAAATTCCTGCCGATAAAGTAGAAGATCTGCGTAAAAATATTAATGAAACCATCAAAATTGCCACAGAAAAGCGCGGCACCACCGTTCACAGCTATCTAGATGCCAACGGAGAAGTCGGTGGCTACCAAAAGATGCTACAAGTCTACGGCCACGCTGGTGAAGCCTGCCCTAGATGTGGCACGACTTTTGAGAAAATTAAAGTTTCAGGCAGAGGCACTACTTTTTGCCCACATTGTCAGGTGATATACAAATGACATACGTTTTAGCTTTAACTGGCGGAATCGCAACAGGCAAAAGCACCGCGGATCAATTTTTTAAAAAGCAAAATATTCCTATTGTCGACTGTGACGAAATAGCGCATGATTTAATGAAGCCAAAAAATGCTTCTTGGCAAGCAATTAAGGATAATTTTGGCGAAGAATATTTGAATGATGACCAAACGATTAACCGTAAAAAGCTCGGTCAATTAGTTTTTAGTAATAAAAGTGCGCTAAATAGACTAAATCAGTTGACTCATCCTCTAATTTTCGATAAAACAATACAAAAGATAACATCATATCAAAATGAAGATATGGTTATCCTTGATGCACCAGTTTATTTTGAATCTGGCTTAGATAAGAAGCATATTGCCAATAGTGTGTTGGTAATTACTTTGCCAGAATCTATTCAAATAGAGCGATTAAAACAAAGAAATAATTTAACTGATAAAGAAGCCAGAATGCGGATTAATAGCCAAATGCCGTTGTCTAAAAAAACACAATTGGCTGATTTTGTAATTGAAAATACTGGTACAATAAAAGAACTAGAAAGTAAACTAGAACAATTATTAAATAAAATCAAAAAAGAGGGATAGCTATGGAATGTCCAAATTGTCATCAAAATGCCTCCCGCGTTATTGATTCACGTCCTAGTGATGAAAACCGGGCAATTAGAAGACGTCGAGAATGTGAAAACTGTGGTTTCCGTTTTACAACCTTTGAGCGTATTGAAACGGCGCCTTTATTAGTAATTAAAAACGACGGAACGCGTGAACCGTTCAGCCGTAAGAAGATTTTGCATGGTGTAATGGCCGCAGGGCAAAAGCGTCCGATTAGTAGCGAACAATTCGAACAATTAGTTGACCATGTCGAAAATAAAGTTAGAAAACAAGGTGTAAGCGAAATTTCATCTAAGAAGATCGGTCAATACGTCATGGATGAATTAGCCGACTTGGACGATGTAGCTTACATTAGATTTGCTTCCATTTATCGTGAATTTAAAGACATGTCTAGCTTTATGAAGACTATGGAAGACATGATGGCTAAAAAGGAAAAGGGTAATTAAAAATGTTTGAGACATCTGATCCCAAGCATCTATATTATGTAGCCAATCGAGTTACGCTTTTTCCTGAAGACGAGCAAATATTGATCAAATTGTATCAGCCATTAGTTGGTGCTGTTGCGGTGGCTTTATATCAGACTTTAATCAGTGATTATGATCCATACGGCATTATTTCTGATTCTAAGGGTATTTATTCGCTGCAAGAACAACTGGATTGTAGCTTAAAGACGATGTTTACCTCGCTTCATAAATTAGAGGCGGTGGGATTAGTTCAAACATTTTTATCTGACAATGTTTTCAATAATGTCTTAGTTTTTAAGCTGCTAAAAGTGCCTAGTGCTGATAAGTTTTTCGCTACGCCGCTTCTTGCAAGTTTGCTTAAGGAAAAAGTTGGCGAAGAAACCTTTCATGAATTAAGCCACAAGTTCGCTAAAGAAGCTAAGTTGCGGGAAAAGCCTATTAAGAATGCGCGCGATGTTTCGGCTAATTTCTTTGATATGTTCCGTTTGCCGGGGGATGAAGCAATCACTCCATCCAGCGATGTAATTGAGGCCGCCAAAGAAAACAAAGTTCATGAAGAAGAGGTGGCCCAAGTTAACGACAGGGATGCAATCGATTGGGACTTTATCAAAGAGCAATATGAGGTTTATCAAATTCCAGCTAGTGAAGTTGATAATAAGAAGAATCAAATTCGCTCTTTGATGCAGACGTATGGCTTGTCCGAAAAAGAATTCGTGGATGAGAGTTTGCCATGCCTTCATGGTTCGTATGAATTGAACATGCGCGACATTAGCAATACTTTAGCTGAGAACTACAAACGGATTAACACTAGAGAACACGTGCAAAAGCAGGTAAATGAAGGCCGTAAAAAGGCTTTGGCTGCAATTAAGGGCTTGGACGACAACGATAAGAAGTTGCTCAAGGAAGCCAATGAAAGTTCACCCGCTGAGTTTTTGTATAAGATAAAAACAGAGAAGGGCGGTATTGCCAGTGCAGGCGAGCGGCAGATTATCAATAATTTGCACACCCAGTATGGTTTGCCAGAAGATTTGATCAATATTCTGACCTATACTTGTTTGACTTACGATACTGTAGTGAACTCAAACTTGGCCTACAAGATCGCTAACGACTGGCTCCAACATGGCGTTGCAACCGCGGTTCAGGCTTTGCAGTATGTGAAGAAACGTCGCGATAGTTTTGGTAATGGCAATAATAGAAGATCCAGAAGAAACTATAACTATCAAAATAAGCGCGTAGAAAAGGGCACCGATTGGAGCAAGAAGAAGGTTGATACCAATTCCGGTATTTCTACTGCGCAATTGAAGGACTTGTTTAAAGATTTGAACAATAAATAAGAAAGCAGGTGAATAAATGGAACCAATAGGCAATGTGATCAAGCAAATTGTTAAACAGCGCAATTTAGGCGATGAAAAGACTTTGGAAAATCAAGCCTTGCATGATCCTGATGTGCAAGCTTTTCTTAAGCAAAATGCGGATAAAATCGATCAAAAGATGATTCACAATAGCATGTCGAATCTGTACGAATTTTATTCACAAAAAACGCATCCCAACAAGGTGATGGCCGGTTATGCACCGCAGCTATTTTTAAACGGCAAGGTAATCGACATTCGCTATGCACCGACAAGAGCTAAGATCGCACAAGACCGTAAAAAGGCAGCGCAAAGACGGCTGCAGCTCATTGATTTGCCTGCTCGTTTGCATGACGTTAGTTTAAGTGAAATTGACGTTACAGACGATCGGAACAATGTTCTTGCTTTAATTTATGATTTCTTGAAGAAGTATAAAAAAGACCCGCACCAAAAGGGACTATATCTTTCAGGTGATTTCGGCGTTGGTAAGACCTATATTTTGGCAGGTCTTGCTAATTATGTCGTTACCAACATGAATAAAAACGTCATTTTCTTGCACGTGCCAACATTTATTGCCGGCCTTGCTAGTCACTTTGACGATAATAGCCGAATTAGCTTGCAAGAAGAAATCCGTAGATTATCCGAATGCGATTTGCTTATTCTGGATGATATTGGGGCCGAAAGTCTCAGCCAATGGTCACGTGATGACGTCTTAGGCGTAATTTTGCAGGCAAGAATGGATAATGTTTTGCCAACCTTCTTCTCATCCAATTTGGACATGGAAGCATTGCAGTCACACTTTGAAGAAACGCGTAATGCGACCGACCCAGTTAAGGCGAGAAGACTGATGCAGCGTGTCCGCTTTTTGGCTAAAGAAATTGTGGTGCCAGGACCTGACCGCAGAAATTCTTTGCATTAATTTTTAAAAAGGTCTTGCATCCCTAGCTCGAATGCGTATAATTGAAACTAACTAAACGAGACATGATGAACTTCGCTTCAGAGAGAGGGACCTAGTTCTGGAAGTCCTTCATTAGAGGCTCACCCCAATCGTTTATTCCCAAAGTTAAAATTTTAGGTTGGATACCTTTATCAATCCGAATATAAGAGGTTAGACACACGCTAACCTGAATTTTGGGTGGAACCACGCAATTAACGTCCCAGTGCTATTGAGCACTGGGATTTTTTTTTGGAGGTAATTTTATGAGTTTTTCAGTTACTTTACCAGACGGCTCAAAGAAAGAATTTGACAAAGCCGTTTCAGTTAAAGATGTAGCTTCATCAATCGCAACTTCACTTGGAAAAGCTGCTGTTGGTGCTAAGGTAAATGGCCAAGTTAAGCCACTTGATTACGAAATCGATAGCGATGTTGAAATTGCTATCCTTACTGATAAAGACGAAGAAGGTTTGGATATCTTAAGAGCAACTGCAGCATTTGCACTTGAAGCTGTTGCTAAGAAGAAGTACCCAGAACTTCGTTTAGGTGAACACGTAGCTGACGAAGGTGGCTTCTACGTTGACACTGACAAGAAGGACCAAATCAAGGTTACTGAATTGCCAGAACTTGAAAAGGCTATGGAAAAGCTTGTTAAGAGTGGTCAAGCAATTGAACACGTTGAAATGGACAAGTCAGAACTTGAAGATATCTACAAGGACGACCCATACAAGAGTGAACTTTTGAAGAAGGTTGAAGGCGACAAGGTTGACGCTTACAAGTTAGGCGACTTCGTAGACTTTGGTTTTGACGCATTACTTCCAAACACTGGTAAGATCAAGCACTTCAAGCTTTTGTCAGTAGCTGGTGCTTACTGGTTAGGTAAGTCATCAAACCCAATGCTTCAAAGAATCTTCGGTACTGCATTCTTCAAGGAAGCAGCATTGAAGGATGACTTAAAGCGTCGTGCAGAAATTAAGGAACGCGACCACCGTACTATCGGTCGTGACCTTGACCTCTTCTTCGTAGATCCTAAGGTTGGTGCAGGTCTTCCTTACTGGATGCCAAAGGGTGCTACTATTCGTCGTGTTGTTGAACGTTACATCATCGACCGTGAAGTAGCTGATGGTTACCAACACGTTTACACTCCAGTACTTATGAACCTTGACGCTTACAAGACTTCAGGTCACTGGGCACACTACCGTGATGACATGTTCCCACCAATGGACATGGGTGATGGCGAAATGCTTGAACTTCGTCCAATGAACTGCCCATCACACATCCAAATTTACAAGCACCACATTCGTTCATATCGTGACTTGCCACTTCGTGTTGCTGAACTTGGTATGATGCACAGATACGAAAAATCAGGTGCTTTGTCAGGTCTTCAACGTGTACGTGAAATGACTTTGAACGATGGTCACACCTTTGTAGCTCTTGATCAAGTTCAAGACGAATTTGCTAAGATCTTGAAGTTGATCATGGACGTATACAAGGACTTCGACATTACTGATTACTACTTCAGACTTTCATACCGTGATCCAAAGAACACTGAAAAGTACTTTGCAAACGATGAAATGTGGGAAAGAAGTCAAAAGATGCTTAAGGGTGCTATGGATGACCTTGGCCTTGACTACGTTGAAGCTGAAGGCGAAGCAGCATTCTACGGTCCTAAGCTTGATATCCAAACTAAGACTGCTTTGGGTAACGACGAAACTATGTCAACTATTCAACTTGACTTCATGCTTCCAGAAAGATTTGGCTTAACTTACGTTGGTCAAGATGGTGAAGAACACCGTCCAGTTATGATCCACCGTGGTATTGTTGGTACTATGGAAAGATTCATTGCTTACTTAACTGAAATTTACAAGGGTGCCTTCCCAACTTGGCTTGCTCCAATCCAAGCTGAAATCATCCCAGTTAACAACGACGCTCACGGCGAATACGCCGAAAAGGTTCGTCAAGAACTTGCTAAGCGCGGCTTCAGAGCAGAAGTTGACAACAGAAACGAAAAGATGGGTTACAAGATTCGTGAATCACAAACCCAAAAGGTACCTTACACTTTGGTATTAGGTGACGAAGAAATGAAGAACGGTAGCGTAAACGTACGTCGTTACGGTACTGACGAAGAAATTTCTAAGAGTCTTGACGACTTCATCAAGGAAATTGACGCTGACGTTAAGTCATACTCACGTGAAAACTAATTAAATAAATAGTTAATTAAGGCACTTCATGAATATTCATGGAGTGCCTTTTTTACGTCATAATTTTGTAACATTTGTAAAATAAATGTAAAATTCAATGCTTCATCAAGCATTTTTTGTGGCATAATATCTGTAAAGATTTCTGTAGAGGATTTAAGATGAAAAAGAAATTTTTATTATTACTTAGTGCATTTTTATTAGTTCTTGGTTTGGCAAGTGTATCATCAAAGACTGATGCTGCAACAATTAAAGCAACTGATTGGGGTGCAAAGAAAGTATTTACTACACCTAAGAAAACTCGTGGTACTTGGTACTACAAGGAAGACAAAAAGGTAAAGAAATTCAAGATTACAGCGTACACTATTGATGGAGTTAAATTATACAAGGACTTAAACGGAAAGACTTCAGATAAATGGGTCAATAAGCTGATTAAGGCTGATAAAAAAGCAAATTATAAATTAGCTGATAAAGTTGGTGAATCAGCATGGGCTTGCCATACAATTAAGTACCATAAGATTACTGGATTTAATGCTGACGGCTGGCTTGCAGGTAGCGGAGATGGGTTTTACTATGTTCCCGTTAAAAAGAATGTTAAAGGAAAGAAAGTCAATGCTTTGCGTGTAGGTGAAGGTGCTGGAAATTATCTTTCATACTATGCTTACAAGAGTAGAAAATTAGTTAAATAAAGTTTAATGAAAAGGAACGAAGTGTATCCATTTCGTTCCTTTTTGTGTTTTAATAGGAAAAAATGATAAAGGAGAGTATATATGAATTAACTATTAAGAAGTTGCCATATCAATTAACAGTTTGTCAATTGAGTGATATTAAAGATTTAAATTTTAAAAATGATTTTTATTTTTTTGCCAAGACTGATGAAGAATTATCTTTAGTCTGCGAAACTAAAAATGCTCCAAGCAAAACGATTAATCGGGAAGATGGTTGGCGTGCATTCAAAATAGAAGGACAATTAGATTTTTCATTAATTGGAATTTTAGCTAGAATTGCGCAATTATTAGCAAATAATGGTATTTCTATTTTTGCTGTGTCAACTTTTAATACTGATTATGTTTTAGTTAAAGATAATAATTTTGATTCAGCTATAAAAATTTTGTCAAAAAATAATTATGAGATTAAATAAGAAAAAATGAGTAGAAGAAACTATTTAAGCCCACAATTTCTTACCAAAATAAGTGATGATGGCACCTTAAATATAGAAAGCTTAATTATTTTAACTTGTGCGATCTTTATTGCAAGTATCGGGTTAAATGTGAATTCAACAGCTATAATTATTGGTGCGATGCTTATTTCACCTTTAATGGGTCCCCTTTTAGCCATCGGTACAGGATTGGCGCTGTATAACACCAATATTTTACGAAAAGGTGCCATTTCTTTATTAGCCGAAATTATTATTAGCTTAATTGCTTCAACCATTTATTTTCATTTTTCTCCGTTGACTTATGCTAGTCAGGAAATTATTGCTCGAACATCACCTACTATTTGGGATGTAATGATTGCCTTTTTTGGTGGTAGTGCAGGTATTATTGGAGCACGGAAAAAAGGTGCAAATAATATTGTTCCTGGTGTAGCGATAGCAACGGCATTGATGCCGCCGCTTTGTACCGTTGGTTATTCAATTGCAGCCGGAAATCTTAAGTATTTCTTAGGTTCAAGTTATCTATTTTTGATTAACTGCGTTTTCATTACCCTTACAGCATTTTTAGGTGTAAAAATCATGAAGTGGCTAAGTCATTCAGCAGGTCAACCTGGACTTAGTTTCTTTCGCAAGCCAACTTTAAAAGAAGTAGGAATAGTCATGGTAGTAATTATTTTGATTATTCCAAGTATCCTTTCAGCCGGTCATATGGTAAATAAGACTTTGGTTGATCAAAATGTGCAAAATTTGGTTGCCAATGAATTGGGCGATGTTAATTTAATCAAGGAAAATGTTGATTCGCAAGAAAAGACTATTAATCTTACTGTGTCGGGTAATAAGATTAGTGCTAAGAAAATTCAAGCGGCCAAAGCTAACTTGGACGAATATAACTTAAAAGGTTATTCCTTGAATATTGTGCAAGTGGCACAAGTAAATCCTAACGCGGAGAATCAATTAGATAGACAAGTAAATAATATTATCAATCAACGTCAACGCGAACAAGAACAAGCAAATGAGAAGAGACAGCAAGAACAGGAAAAGCATAATCAAGAAATTCAAAAATTGTCTCCTGCAATTTCTTCTGTTACTACGGTAAGTGATAATAAAAATAAGCAAATTACTTTGGTGGAGTTAAAGAAAGATATTTCTGCCAAAAAGAAGAAGGCCTTAGTAAAACAAATCAAGAAAAAATATCCAAATATTAACTTAGTAGAGTTTGTGCAAGAAAGCGAGAAAGAATAAGCGTTAAATTATTTCTTAAGTCGTTTCTCTGTTAATATTTTGTAATATACGAATATTAGAATGAACTTGATAGGTTTATTTTAAAGGAGAAATTTTGGTGAAAAGTAATGGAATTTTACTCGCACTGGCAATGAGTTCGTTCATGCTGACGACACCTGTTGTGATGTTGCATGAACAATCGAAAACAGTTTTAGCACAAAAGAAAAATGGAAATGCTAAGAAAACTAAGTTAAGTGACAGTCAAATCATTAAAAATTTAGGTGTCAAAAAAGTAGCAAATCCAAGTAATGATGCTCTGACTACCAAATATGCAAATATTGTAAAAGGCCAACAGTATACTTGGGAAAATCCTTATATTAAGGTCAATCCTTATGAAAATTCGCCGCTGACAGCGTTAATGATTTTTCATACTGATCAACCTACCAAAATTAGTTATAGAGTAATTGGAAAAACAGCCAATACTACTATTAAAAATGAAGTTAAAGGTTATCAAACGAATCATCAAGTACCTATCGTAGGTCTATATGCTGGGTATGATAATTCTGTTGAAGTAACAATGACTGATCAATTTGACAATAAACAGACCAAGACAGTTAAGATTAAAACAGCTAATTTACCTAAATGGATTAAAAGTTTTCCAATTAATGTCACTGTTAAAGACAAGACTAAGATGAGCTTAGGCTCAAATGAATTGACTGTTTTAAACAGGACCACTAAGCAAACCTTTGCTGTAGACGGTGATGGAGAAGTACGCTGGTACTATTTACGCTGGAATGAGCATATTTTTGAACAATTGAATAATGGTCATATTCTCTTGTTCAATAAGATTAAATCCGGTGATGAAAAGTATAATATGTTGGTTGAAACTGACTATTTAGGTCGTGTATATCGTCAATTCAGTTTTGATAAAACCTTGGGTGGCAGTTATGCTGGAACCGCTGGCTTATCATTGGTTCACCATGATGTGGCAGAAATGCCCAACGGCAATTGGCTCTTAACTGTTGATGATGGCAGCAAGTATGTAGAAGATACGATTGCTGAACTTAATCCTAATACTGGTAAAATTGTTAAAGTAATTGATTTTAAGAAGATTTTTCCAGAATCAATGTACAAAAAGAGCAAAATCAAAGCCAATGACAATACTAGTAGCGGATTAGGACTAATGGATTGGCTGCATATTAACACCATTGATTATGATGCCAAAACTGGCAATATTTTATTGTCTGCGCGTAACCAAGATATTATTTGGTCAATGAATTATCAAACTAAAAAGATTAACTGGATTTTTACTAGTAAGCCGGCTAAGGAGTGGCCTAGTTCATTCCATAAATATCTGTTGAAGCCAAGCAAGGGGACAAAATATCCAGGTGGTCAACACGGAATTTACTTGTTAAAAGAAACAGGAAGTAAATTAGATATTTTGCTTTATGATAATAATATTGCTGTTACTAACGGTGATAAGAAGCAAAGTGGCAAGTTTTCTGCTGCTACGGAATATCAAATTGATACTAAGAAAAAGACCATTAAACAAGTTTGGAGTTATGGCAAGAATTTAGGTAAACAAAACTTTACCGAAGTTATTGGTTATGCACAACGCTTGAATAATGGTAATACTTTGATTAATTTTGGTTTTAAAAATACGGGTAAAGAAAGCAATATAATTGAAGTTGATGCCTATGGAAATCAAGTCTTTAATTTGACTATTACTAATAGTCCTAAAGATATGACATATGTATATCGTGCATATCGGATGCAATTTTATCCTGATAATTATGTTTTTGATGCAACTAAATAATTGCACATCATGTATTGACGCAGCCGGTTTAAACGCGTATAATACACCTAGTTGAGAACAAGAAGAAGCTCCCGCTTCTCGCCTAAGTTAAATTAACCTCTGGGCTGATCGATATTTTCTGTTGATTAAAGGCGGGTGATACTTATCCCGCCTTTTTCTTGTCCTCGAAATTAACACGGAGGTGAACAGTTATACCAAGAAGTTTAATCTTAAACGATAGAATTCGCGCACGCGAAGTCCGTTTAATTGATGAAGATGGTAAGCAAGTTGGCGTCATGAACAAGATGGAAGCCTTACGTCGCGCAAGCGATGCTGGTCTTGACCTTGTTTTGATTTCACCAAATGCCAAGCCACCTGTAGCACGTATCATGGACTACGGTAAGTACCGCTTCGAACAACAAAAGAAGCTTAAGGAATCCCGTAAGAAGTCCAAGACAGTTAGTGTCAAAGAAATTCGTTTGAGTCCAACAATTGAAGGCAACGACTTCGAAACGAAGTTGAAGCACGTTCGTAAGTTTGTTTCTAAAGAAGGAGCTAAGGTTCGTGTATCAATCCGCTTTAGAGGTCGTGCCATCACTCATAAGGAATTAGGTCAACAAGTACTTGAGAAGATGGCTGAATCAACTTCCGATATTGCTAATGTAATTAGCAAGCCTAAGATGGAAGGTCGTTCAATGTTCTTAATGCTCGCACCTAAGAGTGAAAAGGATAAAAAATAAAAAGTAGTTAATTGGAGGAAATAGAAATATGCCAAAGATGAAAACACACCGCGCTTCTGCTAAGCGTTTTAAGAGAACTGCAAATGGTGGTTTAAAGCGTCACCACGCATTTACTGGCCACCGTTTCCACGGTAAGACTAAGAAGCAACGTCGCCACTTGAGAAAAGCTGCTATGGTTTCAAGCAGTGATATGAAGCGTATCAAGCAAATGGTTGCTCAAATGCACTAGTTATTTGTTCTTGAAAAGACTATAGTAGGAGGAAATTTAAATGCCAAGAGTTAAAGGTGGAATTGTAACACGTAAACGTCGTAAGAAGGTCATGAAGCTTGCCAAGGGTTACCGTGGCGCAAAGCACATGCAATTTAAGGCTGCAAGCACTCAATTATTCGTTTCATACAAGTACGCATTCCGCGACCGTAGAAGACGTAAGAGTGAATTCAGAAAGTTATGGATTGCTCGTATCAACGCAGCTGCAAGACAAAACGACATCTCATATTCTAAGTTAATGCACGGCTTGAAGTTAGCTGGTGTTGACATGAACCGTAAGATGTTAGCTGATATTGCTTACAACGATTCAAAGACTTTTGCACAATTAGCAGAAACTGCTAAGAAGGCATTGAACTAATTAGTTCAAAAATAGAGGCCAGGGAAATTATTCCTGACCTCTATTTTTTTACTATTTTTGAATTAAAGCTCTTAACCTGATTTTTTCATCTGGTGTCGTAAATGCCGCATCAACTGCATTTAGGTAAAGCGTCGTTTCTTCTGCTGGCGTTAAATTGGTTTGTTGCTCGAGTAACTTATATTCATGCGGTAAATTAGTATTTGAAACCGTCATATCGTCAGAATTCAGGGTAACTTTCATCCCTTTATGTAGCAATTTTTTAATCGGATAAGAATCAATCTGATCGAATGCTTTGGTGTTCATGTTGGAAGTTGCGCAGCATTCCAGCACGATTTGCTTTTTAATTAATTCCTGCGTTAACTCTGGGTCCTCAGTGCAACGAATGCCGTGACCAATTCTTTTGGCACCCATGGCCAGGGCTTGGCGAATAGAATCGGGACCGTCTGCTTCACCAGCATGGATTGTATAGGGAACGCCAAGCTTTTTTGCTTGATCAAAGAAGGACTTATATTTGATGTTAGGAATCGGGCCTTCGGCACCGGCTAAGTCAAGGCCGACTACACCTTTGCCCAAAAACTTTTTAGCCAGCTTCACAGTTTCCATGTTCTGTTTTTGATTATCGGCAAAGCGCATCAAACAAAGGATTAAACCAGCATGTAGTTCAGGTAAAGTTTTTTGTTTCTTTTGATCAGCTAAAAACTTATTGAGTCCACTAATCACTGCCTCAATCGCATCTTCTTGAGTTAGACCTTTTTTTGTGTGCAGCTGCGGTGCAAAACGGATTTCTGCATAAACCAGACCTTGCTGTTTTAATTCGACAAGCAAATCATAAACAATCGTTTTAAGATCATGTCTTGTCTGCATCAATTTGTTAGGCAAAGCGAATTTTTCTAAAAATTGATCTAAACTTTTACAGCTAGAATCAACAGACAACTCTTGGCGCAGTTCTTCATCTGAAAGAGCGGGCATATTGTGTTCTTTCATTAACTTCTTAACTGTAGCAACGGGGACTGAACCATCTAGGTGAAGGTGTAAATCGATAAACTTTCTCATTTTTCTCCCTTTCTAAATTTTTGATGAAATAGGTTAAATTGTTTAGTATTGTATCACTTTTTGCTAAGAATGAAACAAAAGTTTCTAATACAAACGCATTTTTGATATTATAGAGAGTGATAAAAAATGGAGAGTTTATATGTTATTTAGACCAAAATACACAATAAATACTATTTATAATCTGGACCCCCAGAAATTGAATGAGATGGGAATAAAAGCAGTTTTTTCAGACCTAGACAATACGCTTCTTGCTTGGAATAAGTTTGAAACTGCTAAAGAGATGAACAAATTAAACAGGCGATTAGCCAAGGCAAACATTAAGCTGGTCGTAATTTCGAATAATAATGCTCAACGTGTAGGAAAGGTGCTTACCCCTTACCACATTGACTTTGTTTCTGAGGCACGCAAGCCATTACCGTTTGCAATAACACGTAAACGCAAAGAAATGCATTTGCAAAAGGATCAAGTAATGATGGTAGGCGATCAGCTGATTACCGATATGCAGGCTGGAAATTTGGCTGGAGTTGAGACGGTATTGGTTAAGCCACTGGTTGAAACAGATAAGTGGAATACCAGAATTAATCGATTCTTTGAAAAGATCATCTTTTTCTTTCTTGGTTTATCACATCGAGTAACATTTAAGGAGACTTTGCAAAATGGATGAGGAGATTATTTGTATTGGTTGTGGGGCAGTGCTCCAATCCGATGATCCTAAAAAAGCAGGCTACTTGCCTAAGAGCGCATTAGACAAAGCAAGAAATGAAGAAAACGCAGAAGTGTACTGCCAACGTTGCTTCAGATTGCGCCACTATAACGAAATCATGCCAGTTGATTTAAACAACGACGACTTCTTGGCGTTGCTTAATTCACTTTCCGAAAAGAAGGCATTAGTAGTTAACGTGGTCGACTTGTTTGACTTCTCAAATTCGCTTTTGTCTTCATTGAAGCGCTTTGTCGGTGGCAATGATTTTATCTTAGTCGGAAATAAGTTCGATCTGTTCCCTAAGAATTCTAGACAAAGCAAGATTAAGGACTGGATGAGACAAGAAGCTAACCGCATGGGCCTTTATCCTAAAGAAATCTTCTTGGTTTCTGCTAAGAGGAAGGTCAATCTGGAAAGCTTGATTGCTTATATTAATAAACAATCACAAGATAAAGACGTTTATTTTGTAGGTACAACCAACGTTGGTAAGTCTACTTTGATCAACGCAATTATCGACATGATGGGTGATATCCAAAACTTGATTACCACGTCACGTTTTCCTGGTACAACTTTGGATCGAATCGAAATTCCACTTGAAAATGGTCACTTTTTGATCGACACCCCAGGGATCATGACCGATAATCAATTGGCTACTCACTTGAATGCTAAAGACTTGGAATTGATTTCACCAAAGAAACCGCTCAAGCCAGCTACTTATCAGCTGATGCCTGGCAATACCTTATTCTTAGCCGGACTTGGTCGAATCGATTATTTAAAAGGCGAGTCAACTAGTTTTACTGTTTATGTAGCGCGCGATATGTACGTTCACCGCACTAAGACGGCCAACGCTGATGCTTTTTATGAAAAGCATGTTGGTGAATTGCTTGCTCCACCTGCTAAAGATGATAAGTTGCCAGCACTTAAGGGACAAGAATATCGAACTGAATATAAGAGCGATCTGTTATTTGGTGGGATCGGTTTTGTGACCGTTCCAGAGGGATGCGTTGTTAAGACTTACACGCCAGATGGTATTGGTTTAGGAATTCGTCGTGCATTGATTTAGAGGTTTTCGTATGGTAAATCCAAAATGTATTGAAAAAGCACCTGCTACTGAAGTTAAGGCTCAATTAGAACGTGAAGATGGTAAAGGCCGTCAAATCGGCATTATGGGCGGTACTTTTAATCCTGTCCATATTGCTCACTTGGTTGCGGCCGAACAAGCAATGACTAAGTTGCGTTTGGATGAGGTTTGGTTTATGCCAGATAATATTCCACCTCACAAGAATGCACCATTAACATCAGCTAAAGATAGAGCGACGATGTTAGATTTGGCAACTCGTGATAATCCTAAGTTTAGGGTTAAATTGCTTGAATTGTTCCGTGGCGGCGTTTCTTATACTGTAGATACAATGCGCTACTTAAAGGAAAAAGCACCACAGAATAATTACTATTTAATCATGGGAAGCGATCAAGTTAACAGTTTCCATACCTGGAAAGAAGCACCTACTTTGGCTAAAATGGTTACGCTGGTCGGAATTCGTCGCCCTGGCTATCCACAAGATCCGCAATATCCAATGATTTGGGTAGATGCGCCAGATATTCGTTTGAGTTCTACTGCAATTCGTCGCTCCGTGGCTACTGGTACTTCAATTAGATATTTGGTACCAGAACCAGTTAGAAAGTATATTGAAGAAAAGGGGCTTTACCTTGACGAAACTAACATTTAAAAAGACTTATTCACCATTATCTAGTGATGAAATTATTGCTAAAGAAAAAGCTAATATGGACAAAAAGAGATTTAAGCACTGCGTTCGCGTTAGTGAAACTGCCCGTAAATTAGCAAAGTTGAATCACTATGATGAAGATAAGGCAGCACTTGCTGGATTTGTACATGATTATGCCAAACAAGTTCCCGTTGAAGAATACCGCAAGGTAATCAAGGAACAAGATTTTGACAAGGATTTACTTAACTGGAACCGCGCAATTTGGCACGGTATTGTTGGCACATATTTCATTGAACACGATTTAAAAATCAGAGATCCTGAAATTTTGACCGCAGTGCGTCGTCACACCACAGGTGATACTGAGATGACCATGCTGGACAAAATCGTCTTTATGGCCGACTTTATTGAACCAGGACGTGATTTCCCTGGCGTAGATGAAGCACGCAAAATCACTTATGCCAATATTGATGAAGGTGTCGGCTATCAATTAGCACACACCTTAGAGTTTTTAGTTGAAAAGAGAAAAAGAATTTATCCACGCACTATAGCAGCATATAATGTTTGGAGTACTAAATAATAAAAATAAAGGAGAAAAAATTTGACTAGTCAAGAAATTTTAGATTTTACTACTAAAGCTATTAGCGATCGTCACGGTGAAGATACCGAAGCTTATGATATGCGCGGAATCAGTATTTTAGCGGATTACTACGTAATTACTAGTGCAGGTTCAAACCGTCAACTTCACGCTATTGTTAACTCAATTGTTGATGAAGCTCACCAAAACAACTACACTGATTACCGCATCGAAGGTACTAGAGACTCTAACTGGCTTTTAGTAGACTTAGGCGACGTTGTAGTTAACATCTTTACCAAGGAAGCACGTGAGTTTTACAACCTTGAAAAACTTTGGGCTAATGGTAAGCAAGTTGAATTAAAGGAAGACTAATAAAAATGAGCGTTGTGGGGATTATTTCAGAATTTAATCCTTTCCATAGTGGTCACGAATTTTTATTAAATCAGGCACGCTTAATTGCCCAAAATGATCCTATCGTCATTATTATGTCAGGCAACTACGTTCAGCGTGGCGAAATGGCCATTATGAGCAAGTGGGAGCGCGCCAAAGCCGCTTTGCAATCTGGTGCCGATTTAGTATTTGAAATGCCTTTTTCTACGGCGGTTGAACCAGCTGACCTATTTTCATTAGGTAATATCGAGCAATTATCTAAATTAGGCGTCACAGATTTAGTATTTGGGGTTGAAGATGCTAACTTGAATTTTGCCTATCTTGGTGGCAAGATTGCGGAAATTCCCCAAAATCATATGGACTTTAAGGATTATAGTCAGACCTATTCAACTCAATATAATCAAATGGTAGCTCGAGAAGTAGGCCATGAAATTAATCAACCTAATGCCATTTTGGGTTTAGCTTATTCCGTGGCTAACTATAATCTGGGCTCACCTTTAAAGTTGCATCCCATCAATCGAATCGGTGCAGGCCACGATGATTTATTGCAACGCAGTGGCGTTGTGCAAAGTGCCAGCGCAATTCGTAACTTGCTTTTACACGGAGAAGATACCAGCAACTTGAAGTATTGGATGCCTAAAGCCGAAGCCGCAGTTTTAAGCAAGCAAAAAGTATACCCTAACTGGAACTTATTGTATCCATTTTTGAAATACCGCATTGAATCTTCTTCAGTGGAAGATTTACGTCAAATCTATCAAATGAGTGAAGGACTCGAATACAAGATGAAGCAAGAAATTCACTTGTCGCGTGATTTCACTGAATTCTTGCGCAGAATCAAGTCTAAGCGGTATACTTATTCTCGTTTGCGCCGTCTGAGTTTATACACTCTGTTAAACGTGACGCAAGATGACATGATTGCTAGCTTTAATCATGAATCACTAATGCTTTTGGGCTTTAGTAAAATTGGACGTAATTTTTTAAAAGATAATCGTAAAAATTTCCAAACGGAAATTATTTCTAAGGTTGATAAGAGAAGCGCAAAAGATGGTTCTCTTGCACTTCAAGTTAGGACAGATCGTTTATTTGAACAAATAATGGGAGTTGACCAAAACTTTGGCCGACGTCCAATCGAGGTGTAATATGTTAGAAATTAGTTTTTCTAAAATAGAAAATGCTTCTGAGCCACTTACTCATATCGAACGTGATGTAGAGATGCGCCCAGAATTTTTCAAGCGAAGTAAGGAACTTTTGATTGATGCCAAGAATGTGCATCTATCAGGAGACTTGTTCTATCAAGAACCATTTGTAACCGGCAATTTTCATATCACAGCTGACTTAACAGTTCCATCTAGTAGAAGCTTAAAACCGGTTGATTATCAAGAAGACTTCACTTTTGTAGAAAACTACATTGATCGCAAGCCTACAAAGGAAGAATTAGAGGATAATGACACAATCGTACAAGTAGATAATGATGTTATTGATCTACAAACTGCTGTTGAAGATAATATGTTGCTGAATATTCCAACTACTATTTTGACACCGGAAGAAAAGGAAAAGAATATTTTCCCAGAAGGTAATGGCTGGGAAGTTATCTCTGAATCTGCCTTTGATGAAGGTAAGAAGAATCAAGTTAACCCAGCTTTTGCTAAGCTGAAAGTCTTGCTTGATAATCAAGATGACAAAAACGATAAAAAATAGTAACAAAATTATCGAAACAATCAAAGAATTTTAACTTTGATTGTTTTTTAATCTTGTTTTAGAGCGGTTTTTAAAGTATCCTTTAATTATAAAAACATTTTTTAATTAATTTATTAGTATTAAAAGAATAAATTGATCTATGAGGAACTGAGATAAGATGGCAAAAATTCTGATTATTGAAGATGAAAAAAACTTGGCTCGCTTTGTAGAGCTCGAATTACAACACGAAAATTATGAAACCGTAGTAGAAAACAACGGCCGTAAGGGTTTGGACGATGCCCTTTCCCAAGATTTTGATGCAATTTTACTTGACTTAATGCTTCCAGATTTAAACGGTTTGGAAATTGCTCGTCGTGTACGTCAAGTTAAGACTACTCCTATCATTATGATGACTGCACGTGACTCTGTTATTGACCGTGTATCAGGCCTAGATCACGGTGCTGATGACTATATCGTTAAACCATTTGCAATTGAAGAACTTCTTGCACGTTTACGTGCCGTTTTGCGTCGTGTAAAGATTGAAAAGGATGCTTCTAAGGTAACTGTTGCTAAGCAAAAGATTGTTAAGTTCAAGGACTTGACTATTGAAACTGCTAATAGAATTGTTCACCGCGGTGACGGTAAGGCAATTGATTTAACTAAACGTGAATACAACTTACTCATGACGTTGATTGAAAATAAGAACAACGTTGTTAGTCGTGATCAATTGTTGAACAAGATTTGGGGACCTGAATCAAACATCGAAACTAACGTGGTCGAAGTTTACGTTCGTTACTTGCGTAACAAGATCGATGTACCAGGTCAACCATCTTACATCAAGACAGTACGTGGTACTGGATACATGGTAAGAGATGAAGATGATGATCAAGAATAAAAGAGATAGAGCTAAAGAGACCAAACATTCATCGTTAATTGTGCGATGGGTAAGTATCGTTGCGTTGACGATTACGGTCTCTTTTGTCTTATTTTCAGTTGTGGTTTATCAAATTGTAAGTAAGCAATCGATGGACCAGCAGGAAGAAACTTCCGACAATGTAGTGGTTACGCTTGAGCGGACGTTAAGTTCGATTCCAGATGAGTTGGAGATTTCGAATGTCATTCCGTCGCTATCGCCATCTACAAGGCGAATCTTGAACGGCGGTCCTGCCATTAGCAGCAAAGATACGCGGAACAATGCCTTTAGCGACAACCTGATTTCTTTAATATCCAATCCTGATATTAACGTAGCTGTCTACAATCGGCATAACGAGGTTGTCTTTGCCAATGGTGATACGACGCCAAAGTTTAGTCCTTTTAAGGGTAATCGCAGGGTAGTACAGGTTAAACGAAATAATAAAACGACTTTAGTCACCTACCAAAAGGTGTACTCGTCCGTTAATAATAAATTGACTGGGTATGTGGTTGTCTCAAATAAAATGACGTATTACAACCATTTGATGAGCAACTTGCTGCACTGGATGCTGATTATTTCGCTGATTGCAATTATCTTCTTTGTGGCTATTTCATATGTCTTGGTAGTCAATGTTGTTAGACCGATTAAGACGATGTCTAAAGTGGCTAAGGAAGTTAATGCTGATCCAAATAGTGAGGCCAGAATTAAGCCGCTTAATCGTGACGATGAATTAGCAGAGCTGGCCAGTTCTATCAACCAGATGCTGGATCGGATGCAGAGTTATATTGAACAGCAAAAGCAGTTTGTTGGGGATGTTTCTCACGAATTGCGGACCCCTGTTGCCGTAATTGAAGGACACTTAAACATGCTGGAGCGTTGGGGCAAGGATGATCCGCAAATTTTGGATGAATCAATCAAGGCCTCATTGCAAGAAGCTGATCGAATGAAGCACCTGATCCAAGAAATGCTTGATTTGACTAGAGCTGAACAAATTGATGTGCAATATCCATATGAAATAACTAACGTCAATGAAGTAGTACGGAGAGTTGTTTCTGATTTGGCAATGGTTCACCCTGACTTTAAGATTCAGCTTGATGAGGATGACTTGCCTGATGATACTGAGATTCAAATGTATCACGGTCACCTTGAACAACTATTGGTCATTTTGATCGATAATGGTATTAAATACTCAACGGATCGTAAGCAGATCAATGTTTCTGCCGGTGTAACCAAAAAAGAAGTCAGCATCATGGTGCAAGACTTCGGTGAAGGTATTTCACCAGAAGATCAAAAGAAGATCTTTAATCGCTTCTATAGAGTGGACAAGGCCAGAACCCGTGAAAAAGGCGGTAATGGTTTAGGTTTATCAATCGCTCAAAAATTAGTTGATAGTTATAAGGGCGAAATCAGTGTTGAATCTGTAGAAGGGCAAGGCAGTCAATTTAAGATGGTCTTCCCAGTTCTTTCTAAAAAGCGTGCCGCTGAATTACGAAAGATTGAAGCAGAAAAACATAAAAATGATGTGCCAGATGGCATTTTGAAGTAAAAAAATAGGACCTGGAATTTTCCAGATCCTTTTTTGTATCTTAATTATTTTCTTCTTTGTTGCTTACCCTTGTTGCGGTTACGTAAATCTTGGTGCAATTCTTTCTTAGCTTCGGTATTAGCAGTATTGCTTTCGCCGCTAGGATTGAATAAAGCATCAACCTTTTCTTTGGTAACAACTACTTCAACTGGCTTTTCCTTTAATTCTTCAGCCACGTGTTGCTTAACCTTAGGGGTGAGGACGAAGGTGACGATTAATTGTTGGATAATCATTACCAAGTTACCTGCGGCCCAGTATAAAGCTAACGCACCTGAGAATGACAAACTGAAGAATAAAGTCATAATTGGGTTAACGATCATCATCGATTGCATTGTCTTCTTTTGTTCTTCAGGGATGCCGATCAGTGAGATGTAACCTTGAATAACTGTGAAGACAGTCGCAACGATCGCCAAAACTACTGATTTTTGACTAAGGGAGATGCCAAAGAATGTTGAGTGCGCTAATTGTGGTGAGTAAAATACCGCTTGGTAAATTCCCCACATAATAGGCAACTGAATAATCAAAGGCAAGCATCCCATACCGCCAGTCAAAGAAACTTGGTTCTTTGAATATAGCTCTCTTTGCCAACCTGACAAGGTCATTTGTTGGTCAGGGGTAATTCCCTTATGCTTCATTGCAGTTTGAATGAGCTTCATTTGTGGCTGCAGACGAGCCATTTTTTCTTGTTGGCGTACGCTCTTATTTTGTTGCACAAGCATAAGAGGCATCAAAATAAGACGAACGACAAAGGTAATGATCACGATACCCCAACCAGCGCCATTTTCGCCGCCGATCATGTGGGCAGTTTGGATCATAATGTTTTGCAAGGGACGACCTAACCATTGGTAAACCCAACCGTAGATTCCGCTGTGAGGAGTCACATTAGGGTTATTGGTAGCGCCACATGCACTCAATACAAGAGCAGCGACTACTAAGAGTGCCAATACTCCTGTATATCTCTTAATTTTTTTCATTAAAATAATCACCACTTAGTTTCTATTAAAAAATGTATCTCTAATATAATACATTAAAGCTATGCATTTTTTCCACATTTGAGGCTAATTCTTGGTCAATGTTTTCAATATGAGCAAAACCTGATGCAGATGGCAATTTCTCTATAAAGTGATCAAGCTCGCTAGGTTCGCCTTGGATGTAAATAGTTACGGTGCCGTCTGAATTATTTCTTACTGTGCCGGGGATGCCCATTTTATTGGCCAGCATTTGTGTGCTCCAGCGAAAACCTACGCCTTGAACTAAACCCGAAACAACTAATTTTCTAGTTTCCATAGTAAATGCCTCGTTTTCAATTAATTTATCTTTTTTCTATATACAATTATCCATTATAATGGGGACAGAAGCAAAAAGGAGAGAATTATGCAACAAATTAGTTCAGTTAATAATGCAACAATTAAAAAATTAGCTAAATTAAAGCAAAAGAAATATCGTGATGAAGAAAACCGCTACTTAATTGAAGGGTTTCACTTGTTTGAAGAAGCTGTTAAAGCAGGCAAGAAATATCAATATGTCTTAGGAACAGAAGAAGCTCTTGATCAAGTAAACGAAGACTACGATATTGATTTAGATGGCAAAAACGTCATTTTAATCAATAAAGCAATTGCCCGTCATTTGAGCAGCACTAAGAATTCACAAGAAATCTTCATGGTACTTAAGATCGATCAACCTAAGGAATTTCCATTTAATTATGGTAAATGGGTCTTGCTTGATAATTTAGCTGATCCAGGCAATGTTGGTACGATCATTAGAACTGCCGATGCCGCTGGTTTTGATGGCGTGGTTTTGTCACCAGAAAGTGCTGACTTATACAATCCTAAGACGCAACGCGCTATGCAAGGAAGTCAATTCCACATTGATTTGATTAAGCGCGACTTAGCAGACGTCATCACTGATTTCCAAGATTCTGCGATTCCTGTTTATGCCAGCATACTTGATAAATCAGCTAAGCAATTGCAAGACTTTGAGAAGGTGCCTCAACTTGCTTTAATTATCGGTAACGAAGCACATGGCGTAAGCGAAACTATTGCTAGTTTAAGCGATGAAAAGTTGTATATTCCAATTAAGGGTAAGGCTGAATCTTTGAATGCGGCAGTAGCTGCCGGCATTATGATTTACCATTTTGTTTAGCACTTGTAATTAGTAAGTGGTTTTTCTATAATAGATAAGAAAATATAATAATATTTTTACTGGAATTATACCAATGAATAGGAGAGTTACTTATGCAAGAAGTTAAAGAAAAAAAGGAGACAACTCCTTGTAAACCGGAAGATTATGAATTGTGTAGTCACTTTATCAATGCCTTTAGAATAATCGGCAAGAAGTGGAACGGCTTAATCATTAGCTCATTATGCGACACAGAGGATATGCGTTTTAAGGATCTAGCTCGCTGCATTGAAGCTTGCTCTGACCGTGTTTTGGTTGAGCGTCTTAAAGAACTTGAGCAAGACGGTATTGTAAAGCGCACTGTTAACAAAGACACAGGTATTATTTCCTATAGCTTGACCGAAAAGGGGGCTGACCTTAAGCCAGTCTTTGATCAAGTTCATGATTGGGCAGATAAGTGGGCCTAGGAGCTTGCAAGAATTCCAAAAAAGAAATATTATATTAGTTAATTACTAAGATCAAGACTAGTAACAATGTTGCTATCTAGACAGAGAGTCTTCTTTAACAAGCTGAAAGAGAAGATAGACAAGCAGTTGTGAATTTCATCTTGGGAGTAGAATCTAACCCATTCCGGTATTTCACCGTTAACGAAAGCTTAAGTGTGGACATACTATGTCCAAACTAGGGTGGTACCGCGAAGCTTCGTCCCTACTGGGACGGAGCTTTTTTGTTTTTGAAAGGAAAGAATTAATGGACTTATTTGATAAGTTGAAAGAGCTCCATGAAGAAGGGCTTAAGCAAATCAACAAAGCAACTGATGAGCAAACGTTAAATAAAGTTAGAGTTGAATTGGTTGGTCGTAAAGGTGAATTAACCAAGATTTTGCACTCAATGCGTGATGTTGCACCAGAGAACAGACGTGAAGTTGGGCAAAAAGTTAATGAATTGCGTGACTTGTTCAACACTCAATTAGATGCCGCAAAAGATGAAATTGTTAAGGCGGTTTTGGCTAAGCGACTTGAAGAAGAAAAGATTGACGTTACTTTGCCAGGTCGTCAAGGTCATTTAGGTTCCAAGCACCCAATCAATATTATTTTAGATGACCTTGAAAGCTACTTCATTGGTATGGGCTACAAGGTTGTCCAAGGTCCAGAAATTGAAACAGACCACTATTGTTTCGAAATGATGAACTTGCCTAAGGATCACCCAGCTCGTGATATGCAAGCTACTTTCTACATTGACGATGAAGACTTGCTTAGAAGTCAAACTTCAGGTGACCAAGCTCGTGTCCTTGAAAAGCATGACTTCTCAAAGGGCCCGCTTAAGATGGTTGGTCCTGGTAAGGTTTACCGTCGTGATGATGACGATGCAACTCACTCACACCAATTCATGCAAATGGAAGGTTTGGTTGTCGATAAGAACGTAACCATGAGTGATTTGAAGGGTACTCTTGAAATGATCGCTAAGCACGTCTTCGGTCAAGATAGAGCAACTCGTCTTCGTCCAAGTTACTTCCCATTCACGGAACCATCAGTTGAAATGGACGTATCTTGTTTCAACTGTAACGGCAAGGGTTGTCCTATTTGTAAATACACTGGCTGGATCGAAGTATTAGGTGCCGGTATGGTTCACCCTAATGTTTTGGAAAATGCTGGCGTTGACTCAAATGTTTACGGTGGTTTCGCCTTCGGTGTAGGACTTGATCGTTTTGCAATTTTGAAATACGGCATTGACGACATCCGTGACTTCTACACTAACGATGTTCGTTTCTTAGAGCAATTCCGCAAGGAGGAAAAATAATAGATGTTAGTTTCATATAATTGGTTACAAGATTTTCTTAATTTAGATCAAGAACCTCATGCTTTAGCTGAAAAGATCACTCGTACTGGTGTTGAAATTGCTGAAGTTAAGCATCCAGAAGAGGGACTTAAGAAGCTTGTCGTAGGTAAGGTCCTTGATTGTAAGGGCGTTGAAGGTACCCACCTTCACTTGACTCACGTTGATGTTGGCGAAGATAAACCACTTCAAATCGTTTGTGGTGCTCCTAACGTTGATGCAGGCGAATTAGTAATTGTTGCTCTTCACGGTGCTAGAATTGCTGGCAACGAAAAGATCAAGAAGGGCAAGATCCGTGGCATGGAAAGTTACGGTATGATCTGTGGTTTGCAAGAAATTGGTTTTAACGATTCTGTAGTACCAGAAGAATTCGCTGATGGTATTTATGTCTTCCCTGAAGATGCTGACGTAAAGCCAGGTCAAGATGTCTACGAAGCTTTAGGCATGGACGACTACATTTTAGACTTCGATATTACGCCAAACCGTGCTGATACTTTGAGCATGGAAGGCGCAGCTTACGAAGTTGGTGCTATCGTTGATCAAAAGCCTAAGGTCGAAGACGTTGTCTTAAAAGAAGATGGTCCAGACTGGACTGATTCACTTGACGTTAAGGTAGACGAAAAGCTTGCTTCTAAGTTCTACTTACGTAAATTGACTGGTGTTAAGATTCAAGACTCACCACTTTGGATGCAAAGACGCTTGTGGAATGCAGGTATTCGTCCAATTAACAACGTCGTTGACGTAACTAACTATGTCATGCTTTTGACTGGTCAACCAATGCACGCTTACGATGCCAAGGCTTTCGAAAACGGTAAGTTAGAAGTTAGATTGGCTAACAAGGGCGAAAAGCTTACTTTGCTTAACGAAAAAGAAGTTGAACTTGATCCAAAGGATATCGTCATTACAGATGGTGAAAAGCCAGTGATGATGGCTGGCGTAATGGGTGGTTTGAACTCAGAAATTACCTCTGAAACTACTGACGTAATTCTTGAATCCGCAATCTTTGATCCAACTTTGGTTAGAAAAGCTGCTCTTCGTCACGCTAACCGTACTGAAGCTTCAAGTCGTTACGAAAAAGGTACTAACTGGGATGCCACTGAAAAGGCAATCAACATGGCTGCACTTCTGCTTAGAAATGATGCTAGTGCCACTGTTGATGAAGGTATTATCAAGGCTGCCGACACTAAGCGTGAACCAGTTGCAGTTAAGACTACCATTTCTCACATTAACAAGGTTTTAGGTTCAGAAATTAGTCCTGAAGACATGCTTAAGATCTTTGATCGTTTAGGCTTCCCAGTTGATCGTGATGGTGACGATATTACTGTTCATGTTCCTAACAGAAGATGGGACATTTCAATTCCTGCAGACTTAGTTGAAGAAGTTGGTCGTATCTACGGTTACGACAACTTGAAGTCTACTCAACCACTTTTGGCTGAAACTCACGGTGGCTACTCAGAAAAAGAAGAAATGATGCGTCGCATGAAGGCTATTGTTGAAGGACAAGGCTTGATGGAAGCAATTTCTTACTCATTGACTTCACCTGAAAAGGCTACTCGCTACACTAAAGATCCAAAGGACATTGTTAAGGTTCAAATGCCATTGAACTCAAGTCGTTCAGTAATGCGTCAAAACTTGATGACCGGTTTGGTTGATGCAGCTAGCTACAACTTTGCTAGAAAGCAAACTCAATTGGCATTGTTTGAACAAGGTCGTGTTTACGATCACGATGGTGGCATTTATAACGAACATGAACACCTTGCTGCTTTGTACTCAGGCAATACTTTTGCAGAAAACTGGCAACACTTGACCCAAAAAGTTGATTTCTACTTCGTTAAAGGTCAATTGACTAACTTATTTGATGCAGTTGGCATTGATCCTGAAAAGGTAGTTTACCGTGCCGAAAGTATTGAAGGGATGCACCCAACTAGAACTGCTGGTATCTACATCGATAAGCAATACGTAGGTATGATCGGTATGATTGCTCACGCAGTAACCTTGTCAGACAAGGCACTTCGCAACGCAGAACTTTATGGTTACGAAATCAACCTAGATGTAATCATTCCAATGCTTACTAAGGGCATGACTGCTGTTCCAGCACCTAAGTTCCCAGCAATTGAACGTGACCTTTCACTTTTGGTTGATAAGGAAGTAACAAACCAAGAAGTTGAAAACGTAATTAAGTCAAACGCTGGTAAATACTTGGTTGACCTCAAGGTAATCGATGTTTACGAAGGTAGCCACCTTGCTGCAGGCAAGAAGAGTTTTGCTTACAACTTGACCTTCTTGAACAGAAAGGATACCTTAACTGATGAAGTTGTTAATAACGCAATGGACAAGATTATTGCCGGTTTGGAAAACGATCTTGACATTAAAGTACGTTAGTTTAAGGTTGACTTTACTGGTGTAAACCAATATCATTGATCAATGCAAAGAAAATTTAATTTCTGAGGAGTTAAAAAATATGCCTGAAAAATCTTATCCAATGACTGCTGAAGGTAAAGAAAAACTTCAAGCAGAATTAAAGAATTTAAAGTTAGTTAAACGTCCAGAAGTAATTCAACGTATTAAGGTTGCTCGTTCATTCGGTGACTTGTCAGAAAACTCTGAATACGATGCAGCTAAGGACGAACAAAGTCACGTAGAAGACAGAATCGCACAAGTTGAAGACATGCTTAAGTATGCTCAAGTTGTAGATGCTGACAGTGTTGATCCTAACGAAGTTTCAGTTGGTAAGACTGTTACCTATACTGAAGTTGGTACAGATGATCCAGAAACCTACACTATCGTAGGTAGTGACGAATCTGACCCATTAAACGGCAAGATTTCAAACGATTCACCAATCGCACAAGCTTTGCTTGGCAAGAAGAAGGGTGAAACCGTATCAATTACCACTCCTGGTGGCCAATTTGACGTTGTAATTAACAAGGTTGAAGCTTAATAATCAAAGAGGGGTAGGTAACTACCTCTCTTTTTGCTCTTTATAGAAGAAAGGATTCCTTATGAGAAAAGTAGGTATTATCGGTTTAGGCCACGTTGGTGCAACTGTTGCGTATACTTTGTTTACTCACGGTATCGCTGATGAATTAGTTTTACTTGATAAAAATGAAGACAAAGTAGCAGCTGAATACAATGACTTACACGATACATTAGCAAGAAACAATTACTACGTTCGTGTAACTATGCAAGATTGGCATGAATTAAAAGATGCTGATGTAGTTGTAACTGCTTTTGGTGATATCGCTGCTAGTGTTAAGACCGGCGATCGTTTTGGCGAATTCGAACTTAACGCTAAGAATGCTAAAGAAGTTGGAGAAAAGATCAAGAATTCTGGCTTCAAAGGCGTATTGATTAACATTTCTAACCCATGTGATGCAGTTGCACAAATTTTGCAAGAAACTACTGGCTTATCTAAGAACCAAGTATTTGGTACTGGTACTTTCCTTGATACTGCTAGAATGCAAAGAATTGTTGGCGAAAAGCTTGGTCAAGACCCAAGAAACGTTGAAGGCTGGGTATTAGGCGAACACGGTTCATCACAATTTATCGCTTGGTCAACTGTGCGTGTAAACAACAAGATTGCTATTCAATTGTTTAGTGAAAATGAACAAAAGAAATTGAGCAAGCAACCTAACAAGAACTCATTTGTTGTTGCTAACGGTAAGGGTTACACTAGCTATGCAATTGCTACTTGTGCAACACGTTTGATTCAAGCTGTCTTTTCTGATGCGCGTTTGTTTGCTCCTGTATCTGTTTATAACCCAGAATACAAGACTTACATCGGCTACCCAGCTATTATTGGCCGTGATGGGATTGAACAAGTCGTTGAATTGAAGCTTACTTCAAGTGAACGTGAAAAGCTTCAAGCCGCAGCTGACAAGATTAAGGAACACCTTGATCAATTGAAGAACAAGTAAAAGACAATAAAATCCAAGAACAAAATTTCTGAAAAGAGATTTCGTTCTTTTTTTGTTTAAAAATTAGTGTAAAATTAAATAAAGATTAATTTTTAGACAGGAGGAATTTGATGTCCTTTTACGATTTAGACTTTATTGAAAAAACATTTATTCATTACGCTAAAGAAAATACTAGATCTTATGAAGAAAAGCATGATCAAGTACCAACTTCGATCGGTCAAGTTAAGATGGGCAAGGAGTTGACTAAGCAGCTTCAAGAGATTGGTTTGGATGCCTATTACAATGAAAAAACTGGCTTTGCAATTGGTCATTTGAAGAAAAATGTAACCGATGATGTGACACCAATCGGCTTCTTTTCTCATATTGATACGGCTGATTTTAATGCGGAAAATATTAGGCCACAGGTTCACCGCAATTATGATGGTAAGAGAGTGGTGCTGGATGAAAAAGAAGGTATTTATCTTGATCCGAAAGATTTTCCGGCATTAGCCAGCTGCAAGGGCGAAACTTTGATTACTTCAGATGGACATACTCTACTTGGGACAGATGATAAAGCGGGGATTGTCGGAATCTTGAGCATGCTTAAGTATTTGACTGAACATCCTGACATTGAACACGGTGATATTTATATCGGCTTTGGCCCAGATGAAGAAATCGGTTATGGTGGCCGTCGCTTTGATGCTAAAGATTTCCCAGGAGTAGAGCTCGCTTATACTTTGGAAAATGGTCGACCAGGGGATTTTGAATATGAAACCTTTAATGCTACTGAAGCACAGATTCATATTCGCGGTACTGTGGTTCACCCAGGCGAGGCCTATGGCTTAATGGTGAATGCTGCAAGTTTGATGAATGACTTTTTGGATCGTTTGCCTAAAGATGAAGTGCCAGAAAAGTCTAAGGGACACGATGGTTTTATCTTGGTATTAAATGCGGCAGGTTCAGTTGATCATGCTGATATTAGTTTGATCATTAGAGATTTTGATTGGGATAAATTTACTGCGAAAGAGCAATTAATCAAGGATATCGTGGCCGAACTTAATCAAAAATACGGTGACCGTTTCTCATTGAAAATGCGCCGTCAATATGAAAATATCTACAATGTAATTAAGGATCAACCATATGTGGTTAATCTAGCCCTTGATGCATACAAAAAGCTTGGTATTAAGCCAAATATTCAAACTTTTAGAGGCGGTACCGACGGTAACTTTATTACCCAAAAGGGCATCCCTACACCTAACCTGTTCAATGGCGGTGGCAACTATCATGGTCGCTATGAATATGCGACGGTTGAACAAATCGATAAGTTGGCTGAGGTTTTAACCGAAATCGTGAAGGAACATTTATCCCAAACTAGAAATGGCCGTGATGAAGCACCTTTAAAGAAATATTGGTAAAATAAAGCGATAAATATTTTTTAAGGTGATAGATATGAAAAAGATAATTGCTAAATCGGTAGGGATGTTTGAACTTTTTTACGATTTAGTTTTTGTTTATGCAATTTCCAAGATCACGGCAATGGTTCACCATCCAGTAAATGGCGGTATTCCGTTAGTTACTTTATTGCAGTTCCTTTTCGTAGTAATTGTAGTCTTACAAATATGGCTTTTTCAGGCGCTGTATTTTAACAGGTATAGTTAAAATCGTTATTTTGATATAACCGGACTTTTGTTCAACATGTTTGTCATGGTTTATTTGGTAAACAATATCAATACCGAATGGCGGATTACATTCCAACACTTTAACTTAGCCATGGTAGCGATGCTGGTCGATTTGATCATGCAATATTGGATAGGGACGCCGAAGGATGAAGAAAGCGATAAAAAGCCATTTATCTTGATATTGGCGATTGAATTGTTGCTGGCTATAGTTGGTTTGCTTGTTGGCTATCAAATTGGCATCTATATCGTAATCGTCGGTTATATTTGTGGCTTTTTATTGCCATTATTGATGTATGATAAGTTTCAAGCTGGACAAGTTAACTTTCCGCATTTAGTTGAACGAGTAAGTTTAATCGTGATCATTGCTTTTGGCGAAGCAATCGTCAATTTGGCTAGTTACTTTAATAGTGAGACACCGATTACTTATGCAGTTTTATTGTTTGTTTCGCTTTGCTCGATGTTTGCAGCTATGTGAATTTTTCTGAGAAAATCATCAATCATCATCAGGTAAGCAAAGGCTTTGTCTTGATGTATAGTCATATTGCATTAGTTGTAGCGATTCTAATGACTACAGTTGCAACGCTTTATTTAAATTCCAAAGCGATAAAACTCACCTTATAAAAGTGAAAGTCGAGATGGAGTTTGTCGATCATCTTAGTCTAGAAAAATACTTGAGTGATTCGTCTGTTCAAAAGCAGTTTAATGATGAGGCAAAGAAGACGAGCTTTCTACTTGGAAAATTTACCTTTCGTAAGCAAGATAGAGTAGATGACATGGAGGAGTTTATTTTAAGTGGAATTAATGAATTAACTCCTTTGTATGAAAAATTGTAGAAAAAAAGAGATTCGAAATTTTCGAATCTCTTTTTTGTGTAACTATCAGAATTTAAATTAACGATCTTCGTGGTTAGTGAAGTAACGGTAGTCCTTACTCTTGTCAAACAATACGGCACGAGCGTTTTCACCGTTTGAAATTGAGAAGATAACGTCAGGGTACTTGCTCTTAACTTCATCTTCTAAAAGACCTCTAAGCATGTCGTTGTTAGCTAAAACTGAACCAGTTAAAGCAATCTTCATTGGCTTTGGATCTTCGTAACGGTCCAAACCGATGATAATGTCACGAGCTAACAAGTGAGCTTGTTCCTTAATGATCTTGGTTGCATCTTCGTCGCCCTTGTCAGCAAGCTTAGCAACGTGAACTGCCATACCAGCTACTTCTGGGTTAGACATCTTGTAGAACTTAGCGTTACATTCATCCATGTGTTCAACGTTGAACAACTTAGTGAACATGTCGATAAGTGAGTTGTGTTCACGTTTGTCCCAGCTAAGAAGAGCTGATTGCATAGCTGAACGAGCAATAGCGTAACCTGAACCTTCGTCACCTAAGATGTTGCCGTAACCACCTACAGCGATCAAATGACCATCTTGTAAGCCGTTGTAAACAGAACCAGTACCAGCGATAACTAAAGCACCGTCATCACCTTCAAGGCCTGCGTAAAGAGCTAAAAGTGAGTCAGTAATAGCACGAGTTGGCAAGTTGTTGATTCTTGATGAAATAGTTGCAGCAACTTCTGGAGCATTACCAACAACAGAAAGACCAGCGATACCAACTAATACACGCATGCAGTCGCCATCAATCTTGTTTAATAATTCGTTGATAGTGTCGGAAATATTTTTAATTCCGCCTTCGTAGTCAGCATTAATTTGACCTGGACCGCCTTCGGCACGACCAAGTTCTTTGCCATTTTCGTCATATGCGATTGCAGTTGAGTGAGTACCACCTGCGTCAACACCAATTTGGTATTTAAGAGCCATATTTTCAATCTTCCTTCTATATTAATTTATCCGTATGATAACGTATACATTTTATTACATTTTCATATGACAGGTCTAGTATTAATTTTATTGTTAGCGCTAACACTCATTATTTTCTAATGCTTAAATAAAGAAATAATGTAAGCAAACTAATAGCTATGCCAATCAAGAATACCCAAGGAACGTAAATTAGAGTAATCTTGTGTGTACCTTTATTTAATTTAAAATTCAAAAAAGTATTCATAAATAGTATTTTATTTTTGTGAATTATATGACCATTATCCAAAATGAGCCAATTAAAACTGTTAGGAATAGTTGAATTCATTGTTTCCGTCTTTTTAGTGCTAAATGAATTGGAGTGAATTGTTAAAGCGGAGGTTTGTTTGAACTGTGGCTGCTTTTGCTTAAATTTGTCCATTATTTGCTCAAGCTTTTTAGTGTTCAAACACCAAAGGTTAGCCGCATTTAGATTTAATTGATTATTTTTAAGCGTGAAAACTACATGAATAGTTTGGCCACGCTGACGACTACCTAGATTGATTAAGCGAGAATTCTGATCACGTACGTCGGTATTAATGCTGTTGCCATTAACGGTTAAGTTGATTGAGTCATTATCAATATCACCAGGGAGCTCAAGATAGTATGAGTTGTCAGTTTGTGGTTTAAAGTTAAAGATTACGCGTCCTTCTTTAGCCTTATCTTTCTTGGTGTATTGCATCCAGCCGCCGTCCCAGCCCGAAATATTAATTAATTTTGGATCAGGCCAGGTTACGCTAGAGAATAGTTGTGTTTGTTTTCCCGTAGCTGCTTCAAAGAATTTATTTTGATTGCCAGTAATATCGGTTGAATCAAATTTAACTTTAGTCGTAGATTTAGGCGTTAAGAATAAAAATGGTAAAGTATCGTCATTTTTCATCAAAACTAGTTGCTCAAATCTTTTCACAATATCGTAGTCGCTGGTATCGATTCGATTGCTGGAATTGCTATATTTCATCTGCTCATTTGCCTTAAGCGGAGTGATATCGTCATTAGGTAAAATGTAGTATTTAACGCCAAATAAATCGTCGGTAATTGGTGTGCTGCCATAATTGGTGTAGGAATTGCTGTTGTTGACGAAGCCCAAGTTGCTTAAAAGATTTAAAACGCGTTGGTTAGAAATAGAATTAAAAGTGCTGAGGCCGTAGTAATTTGCACTGAATGGATCATCGTCGGAGCGATAGAACGTTTTTTCCATCCGATATAATCTGTCGTCATGATCTTTAGCATATTGTGTAACTTGTTTAGTATTTTGAACGAAATTTTGGTAATCAGCGTTGTTTTGGTAGGCCAAATTGTTTAATGATAGAACCAGATTAACGATCAATTCTAGCTCAATAATTAAACAGAAGAACGGAGCTGCAAAGTTGCTTCTGTTGTGGATGAAACCGATGAAAAGGATACCAAGTGCTAAAAAGGCGGCAGAGGCAGTCTGAGCATTTTGATTCAAAAAGGCAAATGACTTAGAGTCTACGGTAATGAAAACGATTAGTCCGATCGCTAGTAAGATTAAAACGCCTATTTGCCAGAAACTGATTTTTTCACGCTGCTTCAGCGCAATGATTGCTAAATCTAATGCAAAAAAGATCAACACAAAAGAGAAACGACCTGGATACCAGACAGGGAATTGACCTAGGTGCCAAATTAAGACTAGCGGTGTCCAGAATAAAGAAGCAACTAAAAAGATCAATAAAATGCCATTAGCTAGTTTGTGCCGCCAGTTGATTTTTTTACTTAAGAAATAAAAGATTGCTAGCAAAACAAAAGGCAGGGCAATATAGATATTAGGCATTCCTTCCTGCATTTCATGAAAGTCGTATGCGCCATCTGCTAGTTTGGCTAATTCGTTATACGGAGCAAATTGAAAGCCCAAGGACCAAGTGGCACTTGAAGCAGCCTTTCCCTGTAACATTTCAACTGCGACGGGCAAAAGCATGGATGCGTCTAAAAATGAACCCCACATGCTTTTCTTCAAATATTCCCAGAAAAGTGGCCAGCGCTCTTTTTTATTGAAGAAAAATAGTTTGCTTAAAAGATAAAAGAGGCCAAAGGCAAGGGCCATATAAGCCGTGTAAAAATTGGTGAACCACAATAAAAAGGTGATCAAAATCAAATGATTCTTCTTTTGCTCTAACACGCGGTTGATTGCATCAATCAATAATGGCAAAAGCAATACCGAATCTAGCCACATTAGGTTAAAATGGTTAGCGATGGTGTAACCTGATAAAGCATAAGCGGCACTGGCTGCTAAAGCGTAAAACTCATTATCGATTTTTTGTTTCCAATAATAGTAGCTGGTTAGACCCACTGTCGCAATTTTAGCAGCAATAATGACGAGCACCATCTGCGACAGAAATTTCTGCGGCGCTAAAAACAAAAGCAGGTTAAAGGGACTAAACAGATAGTAGGCATCCGTTGCCAGCATTGAGCCCCCTAAGCCGCTTGAAAATGAATAAATGAGTCTAAGCGGGTGAGTAAACAAGTTGCTTCTGAAAAAGGCTAAGAAATCGACATATTGCTGGCCCAGATCAACAGTTAAAACTCCATTTTTGGTATAGAAGAAATAACTTAAGAAAATGAGGCCGGGCAAAACAAAACTGATCAAATACAGCACTTTTTCTTTATTGAAATTTAACTTAAGCGTTTGAAAATATTTTGTCATATTAAAATTTATCTAAGCTCCGTTCTCAATCGTAGAATTAACGTTCAGTTTTTGTTAAAATACATACAGTTTTAGTAAGGGACGATTTACGTGGATTATTTTAGAAAAAACAGTGGGACTGGTTCAAATAAACAGTCCTCAACTCCAATAAGAATGCGAATCATTCTGGGTGTTATTCTCGTGCTTTTTGCGATGCTGATAGGACAATTGGCATATTTGCAATTGGTCTACGGTTCTCGCTTTAAGGCAGAGGTGCAACAGTCTGATTCAACAGTTGTATCTAACCAAGTACCCCGTGGGGTAATGTATGATGCTAAAGGGCGCGTCCTAGTAGGGAATAAGGCAGCTAATGCCATTACCTATACTAAGAGTGCTTCGACTACCACGACGCAGATTTATCAAATCTCAAATGCGTTGAGTAATTACATTAAGATTACCGATGAAAAGCCAACAAAGCAAATGGTAGCCGATTATTATTTAGCTGATGAGAATAATAATACGAAGATTTCAGCACAATTGCCTAAGTCAGATAAGGTTGATGCAGATGGTAATAAGAAGACTAACTCAGAAATTTACAAGGCTGAACTTAATTATGTTGAAAAGATGAATCTGAAGTTGAATGAAAAGCAAAAGACTGCTGCTTTGATTTTCAACAAGATTTCCGGAGCTTATACTTTATCAACTATTTACATTAAGAATAAAGGTTTGACTGATAAGGAAATTGCTCAAGTTGGTGAACACTTGTCAGAACTTCCTGGTGTTGGTATTGGTACCGAGTGGCAAAGATCATATCCAAATGGTTCATCAATCCAGAGTATCATTGGTTCTGTTTCAACTGAAAAGTCAGGTTTGCCTAGCGACAACTTACAATATTACTTAAGAAATGGCTACTCAAGAAACGACCGTGTTGGTACTTCATATCTTGAAAAAGAATATGAACCACTTTTGAAGGGGACAAAGTCAACCAGTCGAGTAACTACTAAGTCTAACGGTAATATTCAACAAACCAAAACTGTTTACAATGGTCAAGCTGGTGCAAGTTTGATGCTGACAATTGATGCCAAGTATCAAAAGCAAGTTCAAGCTGCATTAAAGCGTGTATACAGCTCAGCCGAATCAGCCGGTGCTGCACGCTACTCTAACGGTGCCTACGCCGTTGCTATGAATCCTCAGACTGGTGCGCTTTTAGCCGTAGCTGGTATTAACAGAAATACTAATACTGGTAAGACTACAGATAACGCATTAGGTGTAATCAACCAATCATTCGTTATGGGTTCTGTAGTTAAGGGTGCTACTGTTTCTGGCGGTTTGATTAATCATATTATTACGCCAATTAACAACACCTTGCCTGATACGCCAATTTACTTGCCAGGTTCTCCAGTTAAGAAGTCTGTTTACCCAATCGGTACATTCAGTTCTCTTGATGCCGAAACAGCTCTAGAAGTTTCAAGTAACATCTACATGATGCACCTTGCTATGAAGTGGGTAGGTGCAAAGTACGTGCCTAAGCAATACATTCATATGCCTAACGATTCATTTGATATCTTGCGTAGAAACTTCGCTATGTTTGGTTTAGGTCAAAAGACTGGTGTTGACCTTCCAGGTGAAGTTTCAGGTATTGAAGGTAAGTCATTCAACTCCAAAGGCAACATTTTGTCAGGTTCAGTACTTGACTTGGCCTACGGTAACTACGATGCATATACGCCAATTCAATTAGTACAATATGTTTCAACTATTGCTAACGGCGGCTACAGAATGCAGCCTTACATCGTTCAATCTGTTGGTAAGACCAGCAGGGACGGTAAGAAGATTTACATCAATTACAACAAGAAGCCTAATGTCCAACAAGCAATTCCTTGGACACCAGATGAATTGAATGTTGTAAGACAAGGTTTCTGGCGTGTAGTTCACGGTACTAACGGCTGGGGTACTGCTCACCCATTGAAGAACGTTAAGCCTTCAATCTCAGGTAAGACTGGTACTGCCCAAACCTTCTACTACGATGCAGAACACCCTAACAGAAAACACAATATCGAATTAATCAACGCTACCTTTATTGGTTATGCTCCATCTAAGAATCCAAAACTTGCGGTTGCAGTTGTCTTCCCAGGACTTGATCCAGATGGTGAGGGTACATATACTTTACAGGTAGCTAAGGCAATGATTCAGGATTATTTCAAACTTCATTCAACAAAATAATGATTAAGACTGGTCAAATTGCTTGAAAAATGCTATTCTAGTACAGTCAGAATAAAAGTGTAGGTGGTGAAAGAAATGGCAGATAACATCATTTTAGAATGCACCGAATGTGGCGATAGAAGTTACTTATCTAAGAAGAACAAGCGTAAGCATCCGGAACGTTTATCTTTGAAGAAGTATTGCCCAGTTGAAAGACGAGTAACACTTCACCGTGAAACTAAGTAATAAACCAAAATAGCAGGTTCAGTGCCTGCTATTTTTTTATTTTTGGACGAGAAAATGAAAAAAGCAGAATTAAGAAAAGAACAAATCAACAAATTAAAAGAATTCGCAAATACAAAAGAAAAAGAGACTGAAGATAGCATCCTGTTAGAAAAGCTAATGGAGACCGACTTGATTAAAAATAGCCAAACAATTGGCGTGACCGCTTCTCTGCCTTTTGAAGTCGATACGTCAGAATTAATCGCCAGATTGTGGGAAGCTGGTAAAAAGGTTTATTTAGCTAAGGCTAGAGCAGACCAAGATCATACATTGGACTTTCTTCGTTACACTTATATGAGCAAGCTGGTTAAATCAAAATTTGGCGTTGAAGAAATTGCTGATGGGGATGCCGAAGTTAATAACGAGCTTGATCTGGTGATTGTGCCTGGTTTAGCTTTTGCGTTAGACTCACATGTTCGTTTAGGTTTTGGCGGCGGTTATTATGACCGTTTTTTGGCTAAATATAATCCTAAGACTGTCTCACTAGTAAGTTCGCCAATGCAGTTTGCCAGTTCAGAATGGCCAGTAGAAAAAACGGATATTCCAATTCAAACGATTGTGACGACTAACAAAATCTATTAAAATATATCCAAATAACGAATTTTAAGGGGATTTTTAAATGAATCGAAGAATCAACCTGTCGCAAGCATTTGTGACAATGGGTATTTTAGTAGTATTATTGATCGTCTTTTTGGTTGAAGTATTCCTTGGCGGTTCAGAAAATACCAACGTATTGATGAAAATGGGTGCCATGAGCAACTACGCCGTAGTGGTTGGCAACCAATGGTGGCGTTTATTTACTGCCCAATTTTTGCATATTGGTGTAATGCACTTGGTTTCTAACGCCGTAATTATTTACTACATGGGGCAATATATTGAACCGATTATGGGTCACGCTAGATTTTTAGTGACTTATCTTTTAGCCGGTATTGGCGGTAATCTAATGAGTTTAGCCTTTAGTTCCGACCGCGGTTTGAGCGCTGGTGCTTCCACTGCTTTGTTTGGTCTTTTTGGTGCGATGACTGCAATTGGACTTCGCAATATTCATAACCCAATGATCAGTTTCTTAGGTAGACAGGCCTTCGTTTTAGCCTTAATTAACCTGGGGATTGATATTTTTGCCCCTGGCATCGATATTTGGGGTCACCTCGGTGGTTTGATTGTCGGTTTCTTATTAGCGGTTATTTTAGGCGATCGTGTAATGAAGACTTACAATCCTAAGTGGCGTGTTTTGGCTGGTGCCGTACTAATTTTTTATATAGTTTGGACAGTTAGAACAGGTATGATTATTAACTTCTAAGGAAAAGCAATGAAGACTTTATATGATGTACAGCAGCTTTTAGAGAAATATGGCATTTTGGTTCATATTGGTAAAAGAATCTGGGACATTGAACTAATGGCCTTAGAACTCGACAATATTAATAAGGCTGGTTTGATCGATCAACATGATTATATGATGGCTAAACTTATTTTACGTAGAGAATATCGCATTGAAGAACTCAATGAAAAAAAGAAAGATAAGAAAAACAATAGCAAGTAAATTAGTTTAGCGGTATCATTATATTTGTAAACTTTTATGAAAGGGCAGATTAGATTTTATGTCGAGTTTTTTAATTGTCTTAGATACTGTTTTATTAGTTATTCTTTTAGTCTTCGGTGGTGTTTGGGCCTGGAATAAGATTCAAGCCAAATCCCTCGGCGGTGAATTGACTAATGAAGAATTTAAAGAAGGCATGCGTAAGGCACAAATTATTGATCTGCGAGAAAAAGAGCCTTTTAAACGCAAGCATATTGATGGTGCGCGAAGCTTGCCATATACTATGCTTAAGTATCAATATAATGAACTTAGAAGTGATTTGCCGGTTTACCTTTACTCAGACTCAAACACAATCACATTGAGAGCTGCCCGTTTCTTGAAGAAGAAGGGCTTTGTTTCAGTCCACTGGCTTAAGGGTGGTTTTGAGACCTGGGACGGCAGAACTAAAAAGTCTAAATATTAATTTGAAAAACACATTTGGGAGGAGAATCTGCTCAAATGTGCTTTTTTCGTTTAAAAATGGATTGTGAAAGTGATGATATGCAAAAAGTATTAGCCATTGTTGGCCCAACCGCGATTGGCAAGACCGATCTGGCTATTGCCTTAGCCCAGAAATTAAATGGTGAGATCGTCTCAGGTGACTCTATGCAAGTTTACCAAGAAGTCGAAGTTGGTACCGCCAAAGCAACCAAAGAGGAACAGAGCAAGGTTAAACATTACCTAGTAGATACGCGCTCTGTGTTTGATGAATTTTCAGTCAAAGATTTCGTTGACGAAGCCCAAAAAGCTATTAAAGAAATTAGTGCTAAAGGTAAATTGCCAATTTTAGCTGGAGGTACCGGTTTTTATGTCAATGCCTTGCTTAACCAAATGCAGCTGGGTGAAAAGCAAGAAGAAAATCGCGGTACGTCGCAAAAATGGGAAGATTATCTCGCTCGCTACGGCCCAGAAAAACTGTGGCAGGTATTAAATGAAAAGGATCCGGCTGCAGCTAAGAAAATTCCGGTGCCTAATTCACGTAGAACGATGCGGGCACTGACCGTAATTGATCGTACTGGTAAGAAATTTTCGGAACAACAAAAGAAGATTGCCCCCCGCTATGATTATTTGATTATCGGCCTTAATTCTGATAGACAGGAAATCTATCGCAGAATTAATTTGCGCGTCGACAAGATGATGCAAAAAGGAATGTTGGATGAAGCTAAATTCATTTATGAGAATCGTGCTAAAGAGCATCAAATTTTGCAGGCGATTGCTTACAAGGAATTCTTTCCTTACTTCGAAGGCAAGGAAGATTTAGACAGCTGTATTACGCAGTTAAAAACTGCTTCGAGGCGGTATGCTAAACGACAATTAACTTATTTTAGAAATCAACTACCCGTCGTTTGGTTTGATCCGCTGAATGATCCTGATTGTAAACAAAAGATTATTGCAAAAGTCGAGGAATGGAAAAATGAATAATTTACCAGAAAAACTACAAAAGATTGTCAAAGAAGTTGATCAACAAATCGCTCCTAAATTGGCAGAAATTGAAGATCAGATCGTTTTTAACCAAGCTAAGGTACTTAAAGCCTTCCAAGATAATGCCGTCGCAGAAGCTGATTTAAGCGGCTCTACGGGCTATGGTGATGACGATATGGGCCGTGACAAGCTTGATCGGATTTATGCCCAAGTTTTTGATACTGAAGATGCTTTAGTACGTCCACAATTCGTTTCAGGTACGCATACTTTATTTGTTGCTTTAAACGGTAACTTGAAGTCAGGCGATACTTTAACTTATTTAACTGGTCAACCTTATGATACTTTGCAAAAAGTAATCGGCTTAACCGTTGATAAGCGTGGTACTTTGGCTGAAAAGGGCGTGAAGTTTTCATACGTGCCACTAAATGATGAAAATACTGTTGACTATGATCAAGCAGAAAAGATTTTGAAGCGTGATCAACCAAAGATCGTCGCTATTCAACGTTCACGTGGCTATTCAACTAGAAAGACTTTCACCATCGATCAAATTAAAGAAATGATTGCCTTTGTTAAGAAGGTAAGTCCTAAGAGTATTGTCTTTATTGATAATTGTTACGGTGAATTTTCTGAAAAGCACGAAGCAACTGAATACGGTGCCGACTTAATGGCTGGTTCCTTAATCAAGAATGCTGGCGGTGGTCTAGCCAAGACCGGTGGCTACATCGTGGGTAAAAAGGACTTAGTAGAAAATGCTAAACTCGCTTTGACTGCACCTGGCTGTACCGATGAAGGAGCTACTATTGGCAACTTGCATGACTTCTATGAAGGCTTCTTCTTGTCACCTAACGTAACTGGCATGGCCGAAAAGGGTATGATTTTTGCGGCTGCATTGTTTGACAAGATGGGCATGAATGTAACGCCTGCCTGGGATGAAAAGCGGAGTGACATTATCGAAACAATCATCTTCAATGACCCAGACAAGATGGTGAAGTTCGTTCAAGAAGTACAAAAGAACTCACCAATCGACTCCTTCGTAACTCCAGAAGCTGTCCACATGGAAGGCTACGAAGACAAGATTATTATGGCTGCTGGTAACTTCGTTTCAGGTTCAACAATTGAATTCTCAGCAGATGGTCCGATTAGACCACCTTACGCAGTATATATGCAAGGCGGTTTGACTTATGCTCATGACAAGGTCGCAATCATTAATGCGGTTCGCGATACATTTTTTAACAAATAGTAAAAGTTAAAAAATGTTATTAGACCAATTTGACTTTTTTAAATTGATCTGCTATTGTGTTAAACAGTTCTAGGAGATAAAAATCAAATCATAGGACCATACCAATTTAATGTTTTTTTGTTTTTAATAGGTGGAAAAGCTATGAGTAAACAATATACTACAGAAGAAATTAGAAAAGAAGTAGCAGACAAAAACGTAAGATTTTTACGTTTATGCTTCACTGATATTAACGGTACTGAAAAGGCTGTTGAAGTACCAACTAGTCAATTGGATAAAGTGTTGACTAATGATATTCGTTTTGACGGTTCTTCAATTGACGGCTTTGTTCGTCTTGAAGAAAGTGACATGGTTTTATACCCTGACTTCTCAACTTGGTCAGTATTGCCATGGGGTGACGAACACGGTGGCAAGATTGGTCGTTTGATTTGTTCAGTTCACATGACTGATGGTAAGCCATTTGCAGGTGATCCGAGAAACAACTTGAAGCGTGTTCTTGGTGAAATGAAAGAAGCTGGTTTCGATACCTTTGATATCGGCTTTGAAATGGAATTTCACCTCTTCAAGTTAGATGAAAATGGTAACTGGACTACTGAAGTTCCAGACCACGCATCATACTTTGACATGACTTCAGATGACGAAGGTGCACGTTGCCGTCGTGAAATCGTTGAAACTTTGGAAGAAATTGGTTTCGAAGTTGAAGCTGCTCACCACGAAGTTGGTGATGGTCAACAAGAAATCGACTTTAGATTCGATGATGCTTTAACTACTGCTGACAGATGTCAAACCTTTAAGATGGTTGCTCGTCACATTGCTAGAAAGCATGGTTTGTTTGCTACATTTATGGCTAAGCCTGTTGAAGGTCAAGCCGGAAACGGTATGCACAACAACATGTCACTCTTCAAGAACAAGCACAATGTCTTCTACGACAAAGATGGTGAATTCCACCTTTCAAACACTGCACTTTACTTCTTGAACGGTATTTTGGAACACGCACGTGCAATCACTGCAATTGGTAACCCAACTGTTAACTCGTACAAGCGTTTGATTCCTGGTTTTGAAGCTCCTGTATACATTGCATGGGCTGCTAAGAACCGTTCACCACTTGTTCGTATTCCAAGTGCCGGTGAAATCAACACTCGTTTAGAAATGCGTTCAGCTGACCCAACTGCTAACCCATACTTACTTCTTGCTGCATGCTTGACTGCTGGTCTTAACGGTATCAAGGAACAAAAGATGCCAATGAAGCCAGTTGAAGAAAACATCTTTGAAATGTCAGAAGAAGAAAGAGCAGAACACGGCATCAAGCCACTTCCAACTACTCTTCACAACGCAATTAAGGCATTTAAGGCTGATGACTTAATCAAGAGCGCTTTGGGTGAACACTTAACTCACAGCTTTATCGAATCAAAAGAATTAGAATGGTCCAAGTACTCACAATCTGTTTCAGATTGGGAACGTCAACGTTACATGAATTGGTAATTTAATAGATTATCAAGTAAGAATCCTCGCTCTGTGCGAGGATTTTTTATTAATTTTTAAAGTTTGAGCAATGTCAAACGGGCAAATATGCTATATAATATTTAGAAATAAAGGTAATAATATCCCTAATAAGTTTAGGGATATTTTTGTGTTGCAATTAGAATTTGGAGTCTTTTTTGATGAGTAGAAGAATATTAACATTCATGTGTTTAACTGCTGCCGTTTTAGGATTAACGGCATGTAGCCAAAATTCTCATACTAATAATAAAGATAATGGCAGAGTTTCTAGCACTCAAAAACAGGCTCCAAAAAAATTAGTTGCCCAAGATTTATCTGATTCTGAAAAAGCAAGTGCGATCACGGTTTATGGTGCATTGAAATATAAAAAGGCCTGGCAGAAGACTTATCAAGCTGCCGATAAAAATGGCTTAAGCGTTGCCGTAAAGAGTGCTACTGCTTTTAGATACATTAAGGATAAGGGTTATATCTATCAGGTTAGCGGTAATGGCAAAGAACCGGATACTTTTTACATCTTGGAAGGCAGCACCGTTAATTTTTATAACCGAAAAAAAATAGGTAGTGCAAGTTTAAATGAGCTTGTGTCATATTTAAACGACAAAAACGAGATAAAAAATGTCAGAAAACTGGCTGCTTATACGACTATGGGAGCGTCAATTACTTCTGATAAATATGGTGTTAAAGGCGATAATGGTCTCGCTACAGTTCCAAAGCACTTGCGCGGCACCTGGTACAACCGTCGAGGTAAAAAGCTGGTGATCGATGCTCATAGCATTAATGGCGGGGAGATCCATAAGATCTCTGGTAGTTTTGCACCAACGTCATTTGAACAAACTAGAAGATGGGCTAGAGCCAGAATGGAAAATATCAATGGGATTGATTGTTATCACGTTCAGGCTTTGAATGCCCAAAACTTTGGCTGGCTATATACCGTTCAAAAGAAAGGCAAAAATGAGGCTGTAGCGACATATAGCGTTGATACTGGCAGTTGCACCGGTAGCTACTGGAAGTCTGTTAAGCTAGCTAAAGCTAATGTAGACGCTAAATTTGCTAGCCTCAGTTAATTCGTAAATTTTCTATAATATCTTTGATAAAAGATTGGCTTATTACTTTTTTTATAATAGTATTATGTCAAAGAGATAGATTTTATAGAAGGGAAGAATCCTTTTGAAACGCAAATTAACCGTACTTGTGGCAATCTCAGCCGCTTTAACTTTGGCAGGATGCTCACAAAGTACACAAGGAAATACACAATCAGAACAATCTAAGAGCAGTCAAGTTTCTAAGAAGAGCTCAAACAACAGCAATACTTCATCAGACTCTAGTTCGAAGAGCAGTGATTCAGATAAGCTCTCTGCAGAAAACATGGACTACAAGACTACCGCTAGTGCAATTGCGGTTTATGCTTCACAAAAGTATGGTGATACCTGGGAGATCGCAGTAAATGCTGCTAAGCAAAATCATTTGAGCGTAGCTTTTAGAAGCAAGGCTGAAACTGGTATTACTTCAGACAATAGCGGCTATGTTTACGAAGTTAGTGGTACAGGCAAGAGCAGTAACGCTCGTTATATGCTTAGCGGCGATGGTGCTAATAAGCAAATCACTATTTTTGTAAAGCAACGTAATGTTGGCACAGCTAGCTTGTCTGACATTGTAAACTACCTAAATGATAAAAATGATGCAGATTTAGTTAACCAATTAGCTAAAAACGCTGAATTAAACGCTAAACTTGAAGGTGATGGTGCTACAACTAAGGATACTGCTAATGTAAATAGCGTAATTCCAGCAGCTCTTCAAGGTACTTGGTACACTGCTGATACTGGTAATGGCAATATCGATACTTTGACTGTTACAGGCAACAAGATCAACGATGAAGCCGGCTTTAGCATGAACGTTAAGAAGGGTAATACCAATAGTTCATCAGATTCATTATCAGGCTACATGAAGCAAACTACCATGAATGGCATTAACTTCTACAGTTTCACTAATATGGGTCAAGAACCTGGTCAAGGTAGCACTTACTTAGCTCGTCATACCGAAAATGGTCAAGATGTGATCGTTTCAGCTAACTCTAAAGGGACTACGAATGCTGTTTACTGGAAGAGTAAGGACCTTGCTAAGCAAAATGCTAACAAGCAATTTAGTGATTTGAAGTATTAATTGAAAAACTGAATATAAACAAAAACTTTCGAGATCATTAGGTTTCGAAAGTTTTTTTGTTTACTCTTCATGTGTTGATTTAGTTTTTTGTCTAAATTGATTTGGCGTCATTTGATAGAATCGCTTAAATGCTCTAATGAATGTGGCTGGATTCTTATAGCCAACATTATATCCGATATCGTTAATTTTGGAAGTAGTATAGCGTAAAAGATATTGTGCTTCTTCCATGCGTCGACTTAATAGGTATTTTTCAAAAGACATACCTGTCGATGCTTTTAAACGTTGTGAGATGTATTGCTCTGAATAATTAGTTTTAGCAGCTAGCTGTGAAAGAGTAATATTTTGATAATTATTATTAATAATTTCTATTAGTTTAAGATCAAGTTTAGTTGGACGATCTTCTTTAGGAACAATTGCTTCGTTCTCATATTTTCTAAGCAATAAGGCAATTAGTTGTAGTAAAAGAGCGTGAACAATTGGAGCATAATATTTCTCTTTATTAATTAACTCTAAGTCCATATCTAAGATTAATTTTTTTATTTGTTCATCGCCATAAGTTCTAAAGATGATGTAATTAGTAATCTTTTTAGTATAAAAATCTGACTTAAAAAAGCTAGCAAATATTTGGTTACCAATTATATTATTAAGAAATATTTCTTGAAATGTCTTTGAATCAATCAGGATATTGAGCACGATACTGGGATTATCTACATAAAGTGTGTGATAAATAAGACGTCACCTGTCTGCATTAAAAATCTTTGATTACCAATACTTTGAGTAAATTCACCTTCAAGCACATAAAACATTTCATAAAAATCGTGATTATGTGTTAGTGGTGTAGTGTAACGATTGTGTTTAACAATCTTCACCTTAATAGGGTCGTCTTTGTCAAAGAAAGAAGTAGCTAGTAGAGTCTGCAATGAATCGTAGCTTACTATAGGCGTCATCATGATTTTCTGTTGTTGAGGCGTTAATGAATCATTAAACTTTTTAATTAGTTTTTGATTGCCTCGAATCTCGGGATGTTCCTTTAGCACTTTTTCCATTGGACTATAGGTATGAAGTTTTTTTATTAATTGTTCATAAGTAATTTTTATCATTTTAGCAATATTTAGTTTCGATTTCGTCAATTTTTCAGTAAAAAAAATAATAAAATGTAACCGCTTTATATATAGACTATCATAAATTATTGTTAATTGATCAATTATTCCTCTTAACTACAGTGATTGTTGGCATTTGATTAAGCGCTTACAATAAAAACCGCAAAGAAAATCAAGTACACATAAAAAAGTTAAGGAGAATAAAAATGTTAAAGAGTGGAACGAATATGGTTTATGAATATCCAGAAAATTCTAAAGCAATAAGACTAAAACAGCACGAAGCTGCTTTAGCCGCTGCTAAAGAAGACGACAAATTATCTCCAGAAACTGGTAAGCCAATCTCAAAGAGCAATATGATTAAATTTGGTGTGGCTTTTCTAGTATTCGGTGTCTTATGGATGGTAGGAATAAATGCAATTGCAGCTTTCATTATTCCTTTAAGATTAAAAGAATTAGTTTCAAATCCAGCTGCTGTTTTATCAATTAACGGAATTGTTTCATCAATTTGTTCGTTAGTTGCTAACTTTGTTTTTGGTAATTTATCTGATAGAACAAGATCAAAATTTGGAGGCAGAACTCCATGGTTAATTGTAGGTAGTATAGTCGGCGGAGTGTTCATGTTCTTAACAGGTATTGCTCCAAATGCTACTTTAATTGTTATCTACTATGGTTTAGCTATGGTAGGGTTAAACATTATGATTGCACCATTTGTTGCAATGCTTTCTGACAGAATTCCTAAGAATATTCGTGGAACGATGAGTGCATGTTATGGTGCTGGTTCAACAATTGGTGGTCCTTTAGGTACATTACTTGCTTCTCAATTAGTTAACAATGTAACCTTGTCATCAATTCTAGCTGGTTTGTTTATGTTAGCTAGTGGGATTGTAGTTGTATTAATTATTCCTAGAGAACCTTCTGCAGATTACTTACCAAAGCCAAAGGGTGATTGGAAAGACTTATTAGTCTCATTCAGACCTCCAAAGTTTAAGGAAAATCACGACTTTTATAAAGCATTTGCAGGACGTTTGTGCATGCTTATGGCATACCAAATGATCGTTGCATATCAACTTTATATCGTAACTGACTATGTTGGTTTAAAGACAGGCCCAGCAGCTCAGGTTATTTCAATTATGTCAATTATCACTATGGTTGTTTCCTTAATTGGACCTGCAATTTCTGGCCCATTATCTGATATAACTGGTAGACGTAAGCTTCCAGTATTAATTGCATCAATTTTATTTGCACTTGGTATTGCATTTCCATGGTTCTTCCCATCAGCAATGGGGATGTATGCTTATGCAGCAATTGCCGGTTTAGGATACGGTGTTTACAGTTCAGTTGATCAAGCTTTGAACGTTGACGTTTTACATAATAGTCCTTCAGCTGGTAAAGACTTAGGTTTCTTGAACTTAGCTACTACTATTGGTCAAATGTTAGGACCAGTTGTTACTGCTTCAATTGTTACAGCTACTGGTGGTTACGCATTGGCATTTACAGTTTCAATCGTAGCTGCAGTCCTTGGTTCAGTATTTGTTATGGGAATTAAAGGTGTCAAATAATGGATGCAAAGTGGATTTGGTCTAAGAAAGACAAAAAAATTAATAAACCTACACTGGTTTATTTTCAAAAAAACGTAAAGATCAATAAAAATAAAAGCTGTTCAATCAAAATTAGTGCGGATTCAAGATATAAGCTTTACATTAATGGCGAACTAAAACAAGTTGGTCCACAAAAGGGTAGTATTAATCATTGGTTTTATGATGAAATTGATCTATCTCAATATTTACATGATGGTGTAAATGATATAGGAGTAAAGGTACTTCATTATCCAGATCTTCATAATCAAGGAAACTTTGGTATTGCGAGAACAAATACCCCAGGATTATATATTGCTGGTGAACAAATATGTACGGATTCAACATGGTTATACTATGAACCTGATTATCAAATTACATCAGAAGATCCTGATTTTGCACCATTGCAAATATATGAAGACGTAAAAGGTGATAAAGAAACCGCTAATTTGATCAATGGCGAAGTTGATAATCAATGGCAATATGCTAAAGAATATGAAGAAGCAGAACTGGCACCGGTATTAAAGGATTTAAACAAACGAACTATCCCATTCTTATATCGTGACTTTAAGCATTTTGATGGCATTAAAGAGATTAGACAATCTGCTTTTAAAGAAGATGATTGGAACAACTTTTTACAAAAGGATCAAGAATTAACGATTCCAGCTAATACAACTGAGATTGTTGAGATAAGTGCAGGTAAAGAAATGACAGGATATTTGTCATTGAAGATGAGGAATGGTGCCGACACTAAAATAAAGATTCTCCAATCAGAGGCATATGTAACTAATGAGATGACTAGTGTTAATGGTCTGCCGATTCCGGTAAAAAGTGATCGTACGGATAGTAAAAACGGGCATTTGAAAGGCTTTACTGATAGTTACTGTGTTTTAGGGATGCAAGATGAGGAATATTCTCCATTTTGGTTTAGAACATTTAGATATATCCAATTAAAGATCACTACTTCAAATGAACCATTAACTTTAAAGAGCTTTACTTATGAAGAAACTGGTTATCCTTTACAAATAAAGAGCCATGTAGAAACTTCGGATCCATCTTTAAGTGCAATTTGGAATCTTAGCAAATTGACTTTGCGAAGATGTATGCATGAGACATATGAAGATTGTCCTTTTTATGAACAGTTGCAGTATGTCATGGATTCCAGAGCTCAAATGCTTTATACTTATGCGATTTCTTATGATGATCGCTTAGCTAGAAATGCAATAGCTTCTTTTAGAAGATCACAACGTCCTGATGGAACACTCAACGCTGCTTATCCAAGTTTTGAAAAGAATGTTATTCCTGGATTTTCAATTTACTTTATTATGATGCTTTATGATCACATGATGTATTTTGGCGATAAGAAATTATTGTTAGAAAATCTAACGACAATGGAAAGAATACTAGATTACTTTGAAAATCATCGTCAAAATAATGGCTTGATTGGTGTACTTGGTGGATTAAATGGACAAGCTGATTATTGGTCATTTATTGATTGGACTAAGGAATGGAATGCTACAACTGGAGTTCCAACAGCATATAAATATGGTCCATTAACAATGGAAAGCTTATTGTACTTGATGGGATTACAAGCTGCAATTAAGGTTGCTGATTTCTTAGGTGAAGATGAATTAAAAGAGGAATATCAAGTTAGAGCTGATCAACTTGCACGCGCAATTAGAAAATATTGTGTAGGCAAAGATGGAATGATTCAAGACGGCCCAGGTGTTGAAGAATATAGTCAGCACTGTCAGGTATTTGGAATTTTAACTAACGTTTTGTCTAAGACTGAAGTTAAGATTAACTTACTGAAGACCATTCGTGAGAGTGATAAGTATGCTCAATGTTCTGTAGCAATGTCATATTATTTGTTTGAAGCATTACGTGAAGTAGACATTTATCAATATACTGATAAATATTGGAATATTTGGCGAAACATGATTGCAAAGCACTGCACCACTTCAGTTGAAGCAGAGAGTGGCGAAAGAAGTGAATGCCACGCTTGGGGTGCCATTGCATTGTATGAACTTCCTGCAATTACTTTAGGAATTCGCCCTGCAGAACCTGGCTTTAAGAAGGTAAAACTTGATATAGTTCCTGGCTATTTAGACTGGGCAAAAGGCGAAGTAATAACGCCTAAAGGACTAGTTAAAGTTTCCTGGAAGAAAGAAAATTCAGATATCAAAGTTAAGTACAGAATACCTAAAGATTTGAAGATTCAATTTGGAAATGATGATATGCCCAAAATGCAAAAGGTGATGCGTGCTTAAAATGACGAAGGAACAAAGATATTTAGCAATCGGTCGTGTTGCATCGATCATTTCAGTGTTAATGTATGTATCATATATTGCACAAATAATTAGTAACTTAAATGGTCAGAAGGGTAATCCAATTCAACCACTAATAGCAGCTATAAACGCTAGCTTGTGGGTTGCATATGGATGGAATGCTCCTCAAAAACGCGATTGGCCGATAATAGTTGCTAATGCACCTGGTGTAGTGTTAGGTATTATAACTGCGATAACTTGTATGTAGAAATTAAAATAAAGTTAAAGACTTTCGAGATTCAAGACGGATTTTGAAAGTCTTTTTTATATAAAAATGTTTATATTTTAAATTGAAAATTATTAATTTATATAAATAGCATACTATTTGATTCAAAATGAGCAGTATAGCGCTTTCTTTGGTGATATATAAGATATTTATGATCAAATAAATAACGTTTTCTTCTGTTTATATTTTCTTAATATATACTTTATTATTCTTTATATATTGTATATTGACATTTTGTTACCAATCATGTTTAAATAATACTAAGGATGAAATAGGGATTAAATTAGAAGGGTGATTTTTAATTAAACGGTTTTTATAGATGCGAGGTGAATTTTATGATTCCGAAGAATAATATAAAAGAAAGAATTCGTAAAATGGAATCCAAGAGAGAACATTATGCAATCCGTAAATTAGCTACGGGTGCTGCTTCTGTTTTGATTGGTTTAACATTTATGGGAACTACTGGTCCAAGTGTAAAAGCTTCAACTAGAAATAAAAATAACGGAGTAGGAATTGAGTTAGAAGAAAAATCAACTGATGATACTTCTCAATCAACAGATCAAATTTCACAAGTAGTGGTTGAAACACAAAATCCTACTGAAAATTTTGAAGAACAAACTGCTCCTCAAAATTCTACTGTTTCAGAAGAAACTGCTGAAACTGACACTCCAGTTCAAAATACTGAAGCAACTCAAAGCACCGATTCAGTAGAAAAACAAACTCCTGCTGCAACGCCAGCAGAAAATAACACCCAAACTGAATCTCAAAATGCAAATAATGAAAATGTAGCAGTAGAAAACACTACTACTTCGACTGCTGAACAACAAGTAGTTGAAAAAAACGAAACTTCTACTGAGGTAAATAATACAAATACTTCAACTTCGGATAAAAAAGATGAGACTACTGATAAGACTCAAACTGAAGTTAAGGATTCAAATGAAACTGTAGATAAGAAAGAAGAATCTACAGATAAGGACAAGACTTCTGAAAAAGAAACTGATAAAGATAAAAAAGATGAAACTATTGATTTAAATGCAGCAATTAGTGATGGTAAGGTAATTATTGAAGCTACTGATCCTAAGAATGAAAACTTATCTAATGCTGGTAGTATCGTTGTCGATGACAAGACTGGTGAAACTATTAATGATACTAAGTACATTTATCAAATTGTAAACCTTAATAGTACTGGCGATTACAAATGGGAACATGGTGGATGGCAATATCAACCAGACTCAAAATTGATTCTCTCTGTTAATAGACATGATAAAAATGATAAAAACATTTATGCTTATGTAGTTGATGGAGATTATAACAAAGTAAGTCAAACCATTGTAATTGGAGAAGGTAAGCATGAGTACATTGAAATAAATGGCAAAAAGTACTATCTCTCTAATACTGGTGCAAGTAATATAACTATTAATGGTAGTAGCAAACCTACCGGTAGTGCTTCAACGATTACCGGTTCTGGTTCATCAAGTAGTCCAATTTACAATTTAGGTAACATGAGTAGTGGTACAGTTTCAGCCACTGGTGAAATTGTTCCAGTTTATACTGAAAATTCAGTAATTAAATACTATTACCGTGATGAAAAGGGTAATTTAGTTGCTATTGAAGGCTCCGATAAATATCCAAATATAATTGTTTCAGGATTTACCGGTCAAGAATTTGTTATTGAGAATGTAGATCAATTTAAGCAAATCATTGATGGTTTCTATTTATCTCCAGGCAATATCCCTAGTGGTAACTTTACAGGAACACTTTCTCAGTTTGATAAAGATAGTTACTATAAGAAAGTTTATTATAAGTATGATAGTAATGGAAATGCTTCATTAGACTATTATGTAGTATATAATCAAACAAGTGCTGCTGGACATATGAGTGTAACTGTAGTTCAAAACGGAAAGAGTCAAACTAAGGTTATACCTCCTGGTGAATCTGTAAGCTTCCAGCTAGATGGACGTGTTACTTATACAGCTCGTAACCCATACGTAACCTCTAGTCCTCACGAAGTTCAATTTGTTTACAGTCAATTGGGTTCAATTATTCCAGTGGATGAAGAGACTGGAAAAGAGATTGAAGGCTTCAGAAAACAATTTAATAATGATAAAAATGATGCTACTAAGGCTGGAGCGACTGAAGTACCAGTTATTGATGGTTATGAACTTGTTACTGTATATCCAGATGGAATTACACCAGAGGACGCTGGTACAAATGTTACGGTACTTTATCGTAAAAAGAGAGGTACAGCAAATGTAGTATTTGTGGACCAAACTACTGGCACGCAGTTAGATAAACTTACAACCAGTGGCCAACATAACACTGATATTAGCTTCAGCGGCGATCTTGATCCTGCCAAGCTGCTTCAAATCTACCTTGATAAAGGCTATGAATTAGCAGGAGCAGTGCCAATCATCGGTGGAAAATTTGACGCAGAAAACGAAAAAACATTCACTATTACCTTGAAGCATGGCGTAATAACGGTAACGCCGGAAAATCCTGGTTCAATGAACCCAGAAGATTTGAAGGACGAAGTTAACCGTGTAATCGAATACGTATACGCAGATGGTACAACTGCCAAACCTTCTGTAACGCAAACTGTTAACTTCAAAGGTACTGCTTACATCGATAAGGTTACTGGTCAATTAGTAAATATTAAGGATGGCAAGATCGAAGTTGATGAAAATGGTAAGATTGTTCAAGGCAAGATTACTTGGGTAGCAAACGACGGTACTACTTTCGAAGAAGTAATCAGTCCAACTATTGATGGTTACACTCCAGATAAGGATAAAGTTGATGCTGAAGAAGGTATTACACCTGATTCTGAAAGTCGTCCAACTATCAGAGTAGTCTACAACGCTAACGCAGAAAAGGCAGAGATTACTTATATCGATGACACTACCGGTGAAGTAATTAGAAAAGATATCGCAGATGGCGTATTTGATGGCTTAATCAAGTTCGATAAAGATCCAAGTGAGATGATTGCTGAACTTGAGAAGAAAGGCTACGTAGTAGTTTCAAACAACTTCACTTCAGGGACCAAATTCGGTGACAGTAGTAAGGATGAAAATGTTAACCACTTCGTAGTACGTCTCACTCACGGTTACATTGAGGTTAAACCTGGTGACGATATCAAGAAGGATGATCCAATTGATCCAGACAATCCAGATGGTCCAAAATACTCAATTGGTGCAGAAGACTTGAATAAGGATATCAACCGCGTAATTGAATACGTATATGCAGATGGTACAACTGCCAAACCTTCTGTAACGCAAACTGTTAACTTCAAAGGTACTGCTTACATCGATAAGGTTACTGGTCAATTAGTAAATATTAAGGATGGCAAGATCGAAGTTGATGAAAATGGTAAGATTGTTCAAGGCAAGATTACTTGGGTAGCAAACGACGGTACTACTTTCGAAGAAGTAATCAGTCCAACTATTGATGGTTACACTCCAGATAAGGATAAAGTTGATGCTGAAGAAGGTATTACACCTGATTCTGAAAGTACAACTATCAGAGTGGTTTACACTGTTAACTCAACACCAACACCTGATCCAGACCCAACTCCTACACCAGACCCAGATCCTGATGATCCATATCCAGAAGATCCTGCAACTCCGCCTCTTCCAGAAGATGAGGATGAACGCGAAGTTCCACCACACGGTGAAAACAAACCAGGCAAATCTGGCAATTCAGGTAATGCGGGTGGAAATACTGCCAACTCCGGAGTAACTCCACTTGAAAACGCAGTACGTAATAATTCAGCAACACCAGAAAATGTTTCAACCGAAACAACTGATGAAACTGAAGAAAACCAAACTACTGTTAACTCCACAAATGAAGAAACTTTACCACAAACAGGTGAAAAGGAGAACAAGGCAGGAATCTTCGGATTGCTATTGGCTACAGTTGGTTCATTATTCGGACTTGCAGGTAGCAGAAAACGTAAGAACAAATAAAAAATAATTTTTTAGGTAATTCGTTTAGGCGAATTGCCTTTTTTATGTTTAGAAAAAAGTTTATTTATAAAAGCAATTACAAAACTTGCTATATTCATATAGTAAAAGAATTAATGTAGGTGATATACTGAGAATAAAGCGAGTAAATGAATGATATAGATATAGGAGTAAAAATGAGTAAAAAATATTTAAAGACATTATTGTGCTTACTTATGATGGGAGGCACATTTGGTGGAGTGATGAGTAATCAAGTTCAAGCTACTACTAAAAGAACTAAGAAGATTACAGTTACTAAGAAAGCTATGTTTTATGATCCTAGTGATGGTGAAAACTATCATGCTGGTCACTTATCTAAAGGAACCAAAACATATATTATTGGTTTTAATAAAATAAGAGGTAAAAGATTTGCATTATTTGCTGGTAATGCTACTTGTATTCTTGTTGCGAATACCAACTATCGTAATAAAAAGCTAAATTATAAGGTTAGGTACTATGATCCTACCTATCAAAAGACACCAGTATATAAAAAGCCTAAAAAGAAAGCTATAGTTTATAAAGAAGATCATATTGTGCTTCCAGAAGGCTACACTGTTTCAAATTTGGCTAAAGGACAATATAAGCCAAAATGGTTTTATGATAAGGTCGGTAAGAAAGGAATGAAGATAAATAAGTTCACTCCTGAATCCAAAGCCGATAATCAAGAAGTTGATCCAAGTCATTTAACGCTAGATCAACAAAAAAATTAAGTCTATTTGCAATGCGTATAATTAACGAAGCGCGTACTAAGTTAAATATTGCTCCTTTGAAGTATACAGAAAAAGCTCAAAATATGGCTAATGATGTTGCAGAAGAATATGTAAAAGATGGTTTTTCATTTGGCGTTTATCCTAGAGCAAATATGACATTAGATGAGAAATTGGCCCATCATGATGTACCAGCTTTAATTAGAGTTGCTAAAAAGTATGGATTAAACATTGATCATAATTCTATTGAAAATGGTTATGCTACTACAAAAGAGCCAGAAACTTTGACTGATATGAAGAGAGATATTTATAACGGTATTGTAAGTATGATTATGGGTAAAAATTTGGAAGCTATTGAATTTGGACATGCTAATGGACTGTTAGACGCAGAAAGCACTTATAGTTTCTTTGATGATCCAGATACTGATGGAATTAGTGATCCGGAAGATCGAGCTAAGGCTAATGAATTATCAAGTAAAGAGTTTGCGCTTTCTTATTCAACCTCAGATGATGGTGAATGGAATGACTATCATTTTATTAGCTTTAATAAATATTGTGATGTTAATGCTCAAAGACCTTGGTAAAAATAGAAATTTATGATAAATCGCTAGATTAAATTCTAGCGATTTTTTGTATGAATTCGTTTACATAAAAGTTTTACTTACGAGAAAAATTTTTTCTGGTAAAGTAATCAACGTTGCAATGAAAAGGAGGAAAGAATTAATGGATAATGCACAAAGTGGAATGAAAGCCCGTGTTGATGTTAAGCGTCCATGGCTTGCCATTCTCCCATTAATGCTAGGATCATTTGTAGGAATGTTCAGTGAAACCTCATTGAACATTGCCTTACCACAATTGATGAAGGTTCTTCAAGTTGGTCAGTCTTCAATTCAATGGCTGGTTACCGGCTATATGCTCGTAATCGGGATAGTCCTGCCACTTTCAAGTTTGCTTACTAAGTGGTTTACGACCAAAAAATTAGTTTTATTTGGCCTCGGTGCCTTTATTGTCGGTTCTCTTATTTCAGGATTTGGAATTAATTTCCCAATGGTTTTAATCGGTAGAATGATTCAGGGGATCGGAACTGGAATTGTTTTGCCATTAATGTTTACCATTGCAATGTTGATTTTCCCACCTAATAAGTTGGGTACAGTTAACGGTGTGCTTGCTTTGGTAATTATGTTTGCGCCAGCAATTGGTCCAACTTTGACTGGATTGATTTTAGCTGCTGGTACTTGGCGCGACATCTTCTTTACATTCGTCGTATTTTTGGTAATTGCCTTCGTCATTGGCTTGTTTAGTTTGAAAAACGTTAGCGAAATTACTAAGCCAAAGGTTGATTTTATTTCAATTGTTTTATCAATTTTTGCCTTCTCAGGCTTGATTGCAGGTGCAAGCTTTGCCAGTGAAATGGGTTGGCTTTCAGTACCAGTTCTTGCATGTTTAATCGTCGGTGTTATTGCCTTGATTTTCTATGTAAGACGTCAATTAAAACTTGAAGTACCTGTTTTAAACATGCGTGTGTTTAGACACCGCAACTTCACTTTGGGTGCAATTTTGGTCATGGTTGATTTTGGTATCATCTTGTCAGCAATGTATCTTTTGCCACAATACTTGCAAAATGGTTTGCTTGTAGCTGTTGCTTTGACTGGGATCATCATGCTTCCAGGTGGTGTCATTAACGCCGTAACTTCTGCTTTTGCTGGTAGAATGTACGATAATTTTGGTGCCAAGTGGCCTGCTAGAATTGGTTTTATCATTGCCTTCGTTGGTGCCGTGATGCTTAGTGTAGTAACTACGTACAGCACAATTTGGTATGTGATTTTAGCTCATTTCATCTTGATGATTGGTGCGCCGCTTGCTATGTCACCATCACAAACCTCAGCTTTGAACTCACTTAGGGGCCTTGAATCTGCCGATGGTTCTGCTATCTTGAACACCATGCAACAGATTGTGGGTGCTTTGGCAACTGCGCTTGCTACAAGTTTCTTGACTTTAGGTAGAAATGCGGTGAACGGTTTAGCTGCCTTCAAGTTCACTAACGGTGTGCACTACGGTATGTACTTCACCATTGCTTTGACAGTGATTGGTTTCATCGTTGCCTTATTTGTTAAGGATGATGGTAAGTATACTGATTAAAGAAAAAAGCTCATGAATACATCTTCTTGAAGTGAGACACTTTTAGGTCTTTTTCTACGTAAAGTCAAGCATAATAAGAAGTTTGGCATCATTTAAGGCCTTGTAGACGCCTAAGGCCATTGGGTCACTCGCAACGACGATCGCTGTTGGTCGATCTTTTAACTGCAATAATTGATTGGTAGCTTCTAAAGCTTCATCAGCTGACCAGTTAGCAGTAAAGATGTGACAATACTGATCAAAGTTGTGCATTTTCATCCAGGCGATATAGCCGTCTTCACGCAAGTCATCTTTTCTTAAAACAATTTTGCCATCTAAGTTAACTACGGCAGATTTACCACCAATATAGGCGATATTTCTATGTGCCATTTTTTAGCTTCTTCGTTGATTCCTTTATGCATATTCAAAAAGTAGGGGTCGTTGAATTCACGCATGTTGCCATAGCGCATAACTAAAGCAACTGAAAGGGAAGAATCAGGTTGTTTTGGTCCGCGCTTTTTGTCGGCTTTGTTGTAATTTAGCTTTCTGGCAATCTCGATTACACGACCACGTGCAGCTTCATTGATATGAAAGGTGGGATCATTGTTTAAGATTCGCGAAACGCTAGCAGGGGATACGCCTGCAATTTTAGCGATGTCTCTAATACTTGTCATAAAATTCCGCCATTTGTTTCATCAACTATTATACAATATCAAATTAATAATGGTCTGTACCAGGATTTGTGCCAAAGAAAAATGCCAGTTGATCGGACTGACATTTTTTGATAATAGAAAATAGAAATAGTTAAAAAGATAGGGTTAGATTTTATTTTAATTTACTTTATTACTTGTCTTCGTAGCCCTTTGGGTGACTCTTGTGCCACTTCCAAGCGGTTGCGATTACATCGTCGACATTTTCGTGCTTTGGCTTCCAGCCTAAAACGGTTCTTGCCTTAGTTGAGTCGGCAACAAGTGAGTCAGGGTCACCGCCACGACGTGGTCCCATAGTGTAAGGGATGTCGATACCGGTAACTTTCTTAGCACTTTCCAAAATTTCAAGGTTTGAGTAGCCGTGAGCAGTACCCAAGTTAAAGACATCTGACTTGTTGATCTTCATCATGTGCTTTAAAGCTAAGATGTGAGCGTCAATTAAGTCTTCAACTTGAACGTAGTCACGTACATTAGTACCGTCTTTAGTGTTGTAGTCATCACCGAAGATGGTAAATTTGCCGTCACCAGAAATAGCACTCTTCAAAATGTTTGGAATAAGGTGAGTTTCTGGAGCGTGGTCTTCACCGATTGTACCGTCGCTTGAAGCACCAGCAACGTTGAAGTAGCGAAGAGCAGTGTACTTAATGCCGTCAGCCTTATCGGCCCAAGCCATGATCTTTTCCATCATCATCTTGGTTTCACCGTATGGGTTGATTGGGTTAAGTGGGGTGTCTTCTGTGATTGGCAACTTCTTAGGGATGCCGTAGGTAGCGGCTGAACTTGAGAAGACTAAGTACTTAGTACCGGCGTCATTCATTGCTTTCAAAAGTGAAATCATTCCAGCAACGTTGTTGTCGTAGTACTTAAGTGGTTTCTTAACTGATTCAGGTACCAATGAATATGCAGCAAAGTGCATAACAGCATCGATCTTTTCATCACGTAAAATCTTTGAAACTAAGAAGGTATCTTCGATATCGCCTTGGTAAAACTTGGCCTTTGGATCAACGGCTTTTCTGTGACCGGTGTACAAAGCATCAAGAACAACGACATCGTTGCCTTCCTTAACTAATTCACGAACAGCGTGTGAGCCGATATAGCCGGCACCGCCGATAACTAAAACTTTCATGTTTACTCCTTTTTTAATTGGTTATTAGTCTTTACTTAAACCGATTACATTATAACACATTATTTAGTAAATTATTTACTAATTTAAAATAAATTCTTTAAATTAATTTAGCGTAAATGAGAATTCATGATCTTGCTCAGGATCGATGTGGTATTGCTCTTCTACATCGGAACCCCAGCTGTCGATGCCGCCTACGCCGCGAACAGCTCCCGCGATTACCAATACGCTTCTACGAGCCAATGGCAACTCTTCAATGTGGGTAGCATTTTCTAATTCTTCTGCAGTGTATGGCAGTAAACTGAAGTTAAATGGCTGTTTAGTTTGCGTAATCTTTAAAGTAAAGTCGCCATCTTTGTCCGCATTGTTTTGCGTAGAATTACGGGTGATGACTAATTCATTAGTCTGCATGTGCATCCCGTTTTCCTGTGGTACAAGATACTTAGTAACTGGCAAGCCGTCAATGTGGAAAGTTCCGCGTTCTGCTCCAGCCATTCTGTCAGGGTAGGTTTCACCAGACAAGCCAGTATAGTCAAAACTTTTAGCCTTGGTTGGCATAATGAATCTCATGCCGATAACAGGCAAAGGCGGCAAGCCTTTTTTACCAAAATAATGCATGGTAATCGTCATGTGACCAGCATCATTAATATTATAAATGATTTTGACTTTGGTTGCAGGAGTAGTTAAAGTTTCGTAGTCAAAAGCCACTTTTACTTCATGGGCAAATTCCTGATTGCTAAATTGATTATTGATTGGAGCGACAGGCAATTCGTCGAATTGGTGATCGTCAACTTGAACGTGAATACCCACACATTTAGTGAACATGTCAGCTCCTAGCCATTGGGCTGCTTTTTGATTAAAGCCGCTACCGCGATCGTTATCGGTGGTCGCCCGCCAAAAAGTTGGTGTAGGCGTGCGGTAAAGCCATTCTTTGTCCTTGATTTTCAAAGATTCAAGGCCACCACGCTCGTAGCTGAATAAATAGGCGAAATCTTGACCATTGACTCCTAAACTAGCTTCGCCATAAACGACGTGTAAATTATTTGTGTAAGCCATAGTAGTATCTAACCTCCTGCATTGCTGGTTTGGGTGTGCGGTCTGCGAACATTAAACCGTCGCCAGAGAATTCATAATCGGAGTGACGATCATCAAAGTCGCCACCGTAACGCAATACGTCCTGTCCGCTGACTGGATCATGCACAAACAGAGCCTGATCGATGAAGTCCCAGATAAAGCCGCCCATGTACTGAGGGTATTTATCAATTAGCTTGATGTAAGAGCCCATGCCACCGTCGGAGTTGCCCATGTCGTGCATGTATTCACATTCGACAAGTGGCTTTTTAGGATTTTGGAGATATTCTTCTGCCTCTTTAGGTGGCAAATACATACAGCTTTCAAGGTCTGAGATTTCTTTCTTAAATTCTGGTGCATGGAAGACGCCTTCGTAGTGGGTGAGGCGAGAAGAATCGTGATCTTTGTAGAGTTTGTTCATAGCGGCGATGTTGCTGCCGGCATATGATTCGTTGCCAAGTGACCAGAATAAGATTGCAGTGTGATTCTTGAAGGTTTCATAATTGCTGCGGGCACGGTCGACGACGACTTCACGCCATTCGGGGATGCTGCCGGGTACATTGGAAGTAGCTTCAACTTGGCCTAACTTTTGCCAGGTGCCGTGGGACTCCAAATTGTTTTCCGCCATCATGTAAATTCCGTTTTGATCGCAGAGATAGTACCAAGGAATTTGATTTGGATAGTGGCAGGTCCTAACGGCATTGATGTTGTTGTGTTTAAAGGTAGCAATGTCTTGCTTCATGTCGGCTAGGGTAATGCTGCGGCCACGCTTAGCATCCCATTCGTGACGATTAACGCCGTTGATGATTAATCTTTTGCCGTTAAGCAAAACCGCATGATCCTTGGTAATTTCAATTTTTCTAAAACCAAATTGGTAAGGAATAAGTTCAACTAATTTGCCATCTTGGTCATGAACTTCAATGATTAATTGATAAAGGTATGGATCATGGTTGTCCCATAGATGAACATTGGCAAAAGTTTCGTTTTCAATTTCAACGGTTGATTTAAGTGGCAACTTTTTATTAAGCAAAGTTTTGCCATCGATATCTTCAATTAAGACGTGGACATTGCCACTGGTTTTACCCATAAAGTGCAATTTAGCGTTGAAGACACCGTCATGGTAATCATTAACAACAGTTGGTTTGATATCTAGATCCGTTAGATGAGTCCGAGGTAAGGCTAAGAGTTCAACTGAACGAAAAATACCGGAGAATCTAAACATATCTTGATCTTCTAGCCAGGAAGCAGTGCTGTGTTTGAAGACTTCGACAGCTAAGATGTTGTCTTTTGCTTGAATGTAAGGTGTAAGATCGAATTCGGAAGGTGTGAAACTATCTTCGGCGTAACCGATGAAGTGACCGTTGAGATAGACATACATGGCCCGTTCAACGCCTTCGAATTGAATATGGATGTCATGGCCGGCTAAAGCAGGATTTAAGTCAAAGTGTTTAAGATATGAACCGACTGTGTTGTCTTTTCCTTGACTAAAATCGCCATCCTTGATGCCGCGCCCCAGGGTGTAGGCAGGTTTACGATAGATTTTGCTTTCCCAGGGATACAGAATGTTAGTGTATTGATTTTGGGCGTAGCCGTTTAATTCAATTTCACTAGGAACGGGGATGGTGTCAAAGGAAGATGAGTCAAAGCTGCGTTTGTAAAAATCAATGGGCCGGCTTTGAGGATCTTTTGAAAAATGAAACTGCCAGGCACCGTTGAGGCTTTGTTTAAAACTGCTGCTGTGGTTTTGCCATTCACGGTAATCTTTGTAAAAGGGATGATCACTGTGAGCTGGCAGTTGATTAATCCTGAAGACTTCGGGATCATCAAGCCATTTGATATTTGCTTTCATGATAAGACCTAGTTTCTATAAAAAATATATTTTGAAAACGGTTTTATTATAACACCAAATTAAATAATTTATCAAATAAATAAATAATTTAGTAATTAAAAGTAAATAAATTAATTGACAAATCTCGAGAAAAATATTTTTTAATAAAATTGATCTTTATTGGAATTAAATAAATATTTTGTATAATAAAGACAGGAATATTAGTAAATGGGAAAGAAATAATTATGACAACTATTAAAGAAATTGCACAAAAGTCGGGGTATTCTTCTGCGACTGTTTCGCGGTTGCTCAATAATGATCCTAACTTATCAATTACTGCAGATACCAAAAATAAAATTTTAGAAATTGCTAATAAGCTTGGTTATTGGAAAGACCACCAAGAAAAGGAAATTAAGCCTACAATTGCGCTTCTTTACCGCACTAACCATAAAGAACAGTTGCAAGATGAGTATTTTACTTCTTTAAAGCAAGCCTTGGTAGAAACCGTTAAGCAAGAATCAATGAAGATGAAGACCTTTTATAATGCGGCTGACTTAATTGAAAATGCCTCATTGTTCCAAGGTTTTATTGGAGTAGGAGCAGCGCCAATCGAAAATGCTGAGTTGGTAAAATTGCACGGAGTTTTACCAAATGGGGTGTTTGTTGATACTAATCCAGCTCCCGAATTGTTTGATTCAATTAGACCTAACTTAACTTTAACAGTTAAGAATGCTATTGATTTGTTTATTAAAAACGGCTATAAATCGATTGGTTTTATTGGTGGTGTTGGCCCTAAGCATGATCATATTCAAGAAAATGATCCACGTTCCGTTGCCTTTGCGGAATATATGAAGGTTCGCGGAAAAGATGACAGCAACATGTTCGTTTCAGGACCATTCAGCGTTGAAAATGGTTATAAGCTTGGCAAAGAAGTAATAAAGAAGTACAAGAACAATTTGCCAGATGCATTTTTAATTGCTTCTGATACATTAGCAGTCGGTGTTTTACAGGCCCTTAACGAAGAAAATATTAACGTACCAAAAGATACCGCAATCTTGAGTATCAATAACAGTAATGTAGTGAAGTACGTATCACCACCGCTTTCTTCTTACAACATCAACCAGCAGGAAATGATTGATTTAGCTTTAACTATGCTGACCAATTTAATTATTCAACCTGATCGTGCGCATATTGATGTGAATATGAACACTAACTTGGTGGTACGTAAAAGCTTTATTCCTAAAGGTGAGTAAATTTTTTAGTAAATAAAAATTTTTTATTTTGAATATTTTGAAAAGAGAATGCTGAAGCATGGCATTCTCTTTTATTTTTACTCTAAGTAAATAATTTAGTTATATTAAATAAATAATTTACTAAAACTTATACTAAGCGTATACTCAGATATGTAAACGATTACAGATGATAACAACTTAGGAGGAAGCATTATGACAAACGGTCATAAAAATTCAGGGAAACAAATAATTTCCTATGCATCATTCTGTCTGGGTAACTTAGGACACGCAGCTTTTTATGGTGTAATGAGTACATACTTTATTATTTTTATTACTAGCGGAATGTTCAGTGGGCTAGAGCAATCAGTAGCTGATAAATTGATTGGTTTAATCACTGGCTTAATGGTAGTGATTAGAATTGTCGAGTTGGTTATTGACCCAATCTTGGGCAACATAGTTGATAATACCAAAACAAGATGGGGAAAGTTTAAGCCGTGGATTTTCTTGGGTACTGTAGTTAGTGCAGTATTATTATTAATTTTATTTACTGGAATCTTTGGCTTAGCGCAAAGCAATTGGATTCTTTTTGCTATCTTATTCGTAATTATCTACATCGGTTTTGATATCTTCTATTCATTATCCGATGTTTCATATTGGGGTATGGTTCCAGCTTTAAGTGAAGATTCACATGAGCGTGGTATTTATACTTCATTGGGTGCCTTTTCAGGTGCTATTGGTTGGAACGGTTTAGCAATTATCGTTGTTCCTTTAGTAACTGGGGTAACTTATGCAGTTACTGGTAAACATGAAGAAGGCGCACCAGGTTGGCTTGCCTTTGCGGCCGTAATTTCAGCTTTAGCAATTGTTTGTGCCATTATTGTTTGCCTAGGTACTAAAGAAAAGCACAATTTAATTAGAAATTCAGCCAAGCAGAAAACTACTTTGCCTCAAGTCTTCAGTGCTATTTTCCATAACGATCAAATTCTTTGGCCGAGTTTAGCCTACTTAGTCTTTTCACTTGCTAACACTATTACTAACGGGGTTTTGTTCTACCTGTACAAGTTTGTCATTGGTAAACCAGGCGAATTCTGGGTTGTAGGGCTTGCTGCAACGATTGTAGGGTTCTGTGTCAGTCCATTATTCCCAGTTTTAAATAAGTACATTCCAAGAAAATGGTTGTTTGTTGCAGGTCAAACTTGCATGATCTGTGCTTATCTTTTATTCATTTTCTGCCGTGATAATGTTGTGTTAATGGACTTAGGGTTGGTTTTATTCAACATCAACTTTGCTCAATTAGTAACTGTTTTGACCTTAACTGATGCGATTGAATATGGTCAGCTTAAGAGTGGTCAAAGAAACGAGGCCGTCGTTTTGGCAGTTCGTCCAATGATCGATAAATTCACTGGTGCTGTTTCTAATGCTTTGGTTGGATATGTAGCTATTGCAGCTGGTATGACAGGTGCCGCAACTGCTGCCGACATGACAGCACACGATATCAGCACTTTTAATACAATGGCCTTATATATTCCTTTAATCTTAGCTGTGATTTCAATCATCGTGTTCTTAAGCAAAGTAACTTTGACCGAAAAGAAACACGCCGAAGTTGTTGAAGAATTGAAGACTAAGCTTGCTGAAGGTGAAATCGAAAAAGACGATTCAACTAAAGCAAGACCTAGACAGCAAAAGATTTACGCACCAGCCGATGGTGAATTGATGCAAATGTCCTCCGTCGTCGACGAAGATGGTAAGCCATTCCCAGGAAAGGGATTCGCAATCAAACCAAGTGCCGGCAAGATCTATGCACCATTCGATGGTAAGATTAGATTTACCTTTGGTACAAAACACGCCTTTGAGATTATCTCAGATAATGGCTTGCAAGTAGTCGTCCACGTTGGTCTTGGAACAGTAAACTTGCGTGGTGAAGGCTTTGAAACGTATTATGATGATGGACAAGAAGTCAAGAAGGGCAACTTATTACTAGAATTTGATCGTGATTTGGCTCTTAAGAATGGCTACAAGGATACGATCGTTACCTTCTACACTCAACCAGGTAGAATTAAAAAAGCTAGTCCAATTAAAGCAGGTTCTACTGTAAAACACGGTGATGAAGTAGTAGAAGTCCAGTTTAAGTAGAGGTCTAAAAATGACAAAAACATTATCACGTTTTCTTTATGGTGGGGACTACAATCCCGATCAATGGACAGAAGAAACATGGCCTGAAGACATTAAGGTCTTTAAAAAGGCAGATTTAAATTCAGCTACAATTAATATTTTCTCTTGGGCAGTTCTTGAACCTAGAGAAGGAGTCTATGACTTTTCTAAATTAGACAAGATCGTTCAAGATTTATCTGATGCAAACTTTGATATTGTGATGGGTACGGCAACAGCCGCAATGCCAGCCTGGATGTTTAAAAAGTATCCGGATATCGCAAGAGTTGATTACCAAGGCAGACGTCACGTCTTTGGTCAGCGGCACAATTTCTGTCCGAACAGCAAGAATTATCAAAGACTGGATAGTGAGTTAGTTGAAAAATTGGCCCAGCACTACGCTGACAATCCGCATATCGTAGTTTGGCACGTGAACAATGAATACGGTGGCAACTGCTACTGTGGAAATTGTCAAAACGCCTTCCGTGACTGGTTGAGAAACAAATACAAGACCTTGGGTGCGCTCAACAAGGCTTGGAACATGAATGTTTGGAGTCACACGATTTATGACTGGGATGAAATTGTTGTTCCAAACGAGTTGGGGGATGCATGGGGTCCAGAAAGTAGCGAAACCATTGTTGCTGGCCTTTCAATCGACTACTTGCGCTTTCAATCCGAAAGTTTGCAAAACCTCTTCAAGATGGAAAAGGCAGTCATCAAGAAGTACGATCCTGAAACGCCTGTAACTACTAACTTCCACAGTTTGCCAAACAAGATGATTGACTATCAAAAGTGGGCCAAGGATCAAGATATTATTTCCTATGATAGTTATCCAACTTACGACGCACCTGCTTATAAGCCAGCATTCTTGTATGACTTAATGAGAAGCCTTAAGCATCAACCATTTATGTTAATGGAATCTGCACCTTCACAAGTTAACTGGCAATCTTACAGTCCACTAAAGCGTCCAGGTCAAATGGCCGCAACTGAATTGCAAGCTGTTGCTCACGGTGCTGACACTGTTCAGTTCTTCCAATTAAAGCAAGCAGTGGGTGGTTCCGAAAAATTCCACAGTGCAATTATTGCTCATTCACAAAGAACTGATACTAGAGCCTTCCGTGAATTGGCTGATTTGGGTCAAAAATTAAAGGAGGCTGGTCCAACAATCTTAGGTTCAAAGACTAAAGCTAAAGTCGCAATTGTCTTTGATTGGAGCAACTTCTGGTCATACGAATATGTTGATGGCATTACTCAAGATTTGAATTATGTTGACTCAATTTTGGACTACTACCGTCAATTCTATGAACGCAACATTCCAACCGATATTATTGGTGTTGATGATGACTTTAGTAACTATGACTTGGTTGTTGCACCAGTGCTTTACATGGTTAAAGCAGGTTTAGCTGAAAAGATCAACAGCTATGTTGAAAAGGGCGGCCACTTCGTTACTACCTACATGTCAGGTATGGTTGATTCAACTGACAATGTTTACCTTGGCGGCTATCCTGGTCCATTGAAAGATGTTACCGGCATCTGGGTTGAAGAAAGCGACGCAATGGTTCCAGGTCAAAAAGTTAGAGTTAAGATGGATGACAAGGAATACGAAACCAGCTTAATGTGTGATTTGATTCATCCAAATAAGGCCAAAGTTTTGGCAAGCTACGCTGATGAGTTTTACACTGGCACTGCTGCGATTACTGAAAATGATTATGGCAAAGGCAAGGCTTGGTACGTTGGAACCAAGTTAGGTCACCAAGGTTTGACACAATTATTCAACCACATTGTGCTTGAAACTGGAGTTGAATCATTAGTTTGCGACAGCCATAAGCTTGAAGTAACTAAGCGTGTCACAGCAGATGGCAAGGAACTTTACTTCGTGCTTAACATGAGCAATGAAGAAAGAGAATTGCCAAATAAATTTGCGGATTATGAAGACATCTTAACTGGTGAAAAAGCTAAGAGTTCAATGAAAGGATGGGATGTCCAAGTCTTAACCAAGTAACAAATCCTATTTCTTTCCCTCGAATTTAGATCAATAAATAAGGAAGCTAGGCGAAATTTCTAACTTCCTTTTGAGTACCCCAGAACGTGGCGTGGAAGAGTTGAGAAAATTGTTGCCTGACACGCTTGTCTTGGATGGCAAGAGGGTGAATGACATTTCAAGAATAGAGCTTAAACAATGGTTAAAGTGTAATAATATCACTTAACTGTGAATATAGTATAAATAAAAAGACCACTGACGGAATAAATCAGTGGTCTTTTTATACGCGAACAAGTGCATCATTATTTCCAATGCACTAGGATGTTTGGAAAAACGTGACTATATCAAGAGATGAAAATGTAGTCATCGAAATAGCTAACTTTCATTAGCTAAATCTAATATTATTATAGTACATATCTAGATAATAAAGGGAGTTATTTATCCTTTTTGTTTACGCCTTTTTCAATAATATAAGAGCGACATTATGACTAATATGCTTTATACTAGTGATGTAAGCGATAAGAAATAACGATGGAGGCTTAAAAAATGAGTATAGTAAATAATGATTTTCATAAAATTTTGACTGAAAGACATTCAGTACGTAGATTTGATCCATCCATAAAAATTAGTCATGAAGAAATGAATGAAATGCTGGAAGAAACTATCACTGCTCCTTCCGCATGCAATTTGCAAGCCTGGAAATTCATAGTTGTTGATACAAAAGAGGGTAGAGAGAAGCTGCACCAATACTTTATGCCTTTTAACTTCCCGCAAGTTGATAATAGCTCTGCCATAGTCCTATTCTTCGGTAACACGTTGGCTTTCAAGAAATACAGTCAATTATGGCACAGCATGTATGAAGAAAAGAAAGTAACTAAGGAAGCAATGGAAGCGGCTTTAAATACATTCATGCCACTATATGAAAAGGCACCACAAGAAATGTTAGTTGCGGATTCGATGGTTGATTCTTCACTTGCTGCCATGCAATTTATGTTGATTGCACGTGAGCATGGTTATGACACTAATGCGATGGCAGGTTATGATGCTAAAAAAGCCGCAGTTGTGATGGGGCTTGATCCAAAGCAATATGTACCAGTAATGGCAATTGCGATTGGTAAGCACGACCCAAAGGCTAAAGCTGAAATTACCACTACTAGATATCCACTTGCAGATTTAGTCGATTACGAATAGTTAAAAAATAAGTTTAGAGGACAAGTTTATTGCTTGTCCTTTTTTTGCAGGTTGAAATAATATAACTAGGTAATGAATAAATGCTTGTATTTACCAAAATTATATCTGTTATAATCGATTTAAAAGTATATACAGAAGGATATTGAGAAAAATGAAAGCAGACAGCATACACTTATTCGATTTTCTTGGAAGTGGGAAGACAATTTTTGAAATTCCCGTTTTCCAAAGAAATTACGAATGGGGAGAAGAACAATGTCGACAATTATTTAGAGACTTAATTAATGCGATTAAAGAAAGTAGAGACCATTTTTTGGGAGCAATTGTTTATGTTTCTGAAACTGGTAATAATATGAGCCATATATATCGCATAATTGATGGGCAACAACGACTTACTAGTTTAACTTTATTACTAAAAGCTTTAGCTGATGTTGACAAGCGAGACAGTGAAGAAATACAGGAAGAGTATTTAACTAATAAATATCTGAATGAAAATAATCATTTGAAATTAAAGCCTGTAGAACATGATCTTGAAGCATTTAATGCCGTAATGTCAGATAATATTCAATATGAAAATCCATCAAAGATTATTGAAAATTATAATTTGTTCAAGGATTTAATAAAAGAATCTGACATGGATACCCATGATATTTATATGGGGATAAACCACTTTACCTTGGTTTACATAGAATTAAATGATAATAATAATGAAAATCCACAAGTTATTTTCGAAAGCTTAAATTCTACTGGCGTTTCATTATCTTCATCTGATCTTGTACGTAACTTCTTATTAATGAAATTAGAGTCAGCCTCCCAAACTGAGCTTTATAAACGGTATTGGGTAAAAATAGAAAAACTCTTTAACACTAACATATTTACTGAATTTATTCGCCATTACTTGGTCATGAAAACTCATAAATTAGTTAAAAAAGATAAAGTTTACGATGCCTATAAAGAATATTATTATCACAATAAGCTAGATTCTGAAGCCGCTCTACAAGATCTCTATAAATTTGCAATTTATTATGATCAATTGCTGAATAGTAGTACTAACATAAAAGAATTTAATAAAGTTTTAGATCAGCTTAATATTTTAGGTAGTAAAGTAATTTTCCCATATTTTATGTTGCTACTTAATTTATATGATGAAGGGCAAATTAATAGTGATTATGTAGTAGAATTGGCAAACACATGGGAGAGTTTGCTATTTAGAATAAGAATCTGCCATATGGGAACTAATCGCTTAAATAAAATAGTAATTAGTTTATGTGATATTCAAAAAGAAACTAATTCTTTATCACAAAGTATGTATAAATTTACTAAAGCCACTTTCCCTGATGATAAGGTCTTTGCCACAAATTTAATGCATTTAGATATTTATAATCAACGTAAGCATTTGGCCAAACTAGCTCTAATGGCAGTGGAAGAAAATAGAACTAAAGAAACTATTGAATTTGATGATGCTCAAATAGAACATATTATGCCGCAGCACTTAAATGCTGCTTGGCGCTTGCAAGTAGAACATGCCGATAGAGTTAACGAACAATTAGGTAATACTATTGGTAATTTAACATTGACAAAATATAATCAAGAGATGGGAAATAAGCCATTTGCCGAAAAGAAAAAGATTTATAGTGAGTCAAATATTTCATTAACCCGTGAAATTGGGGACAATTATGATTCTTGGAATGAAGATACTATCGTTGAAAGATCTAAAGAATTAATCGGTGAGTTGTTGAAAATTTTTCCAATGCCAAAAGCTGAAGAAAGTGATGCCAATAGCAACGAAATCGTGGAATATGCATTAGACGATAATGTTAATGTAACTGGTAGAAAACCTGTCGGAATAACTATAGGTGATAAGGATTATTCAGTTGAAGCTTGGAAACAAATGTTAGTTATATTCCTTAATTCAGCATGGGATGCAGACAGCACAAACCTCGAAAAAATTCAAGACGATCCTATGTTGGACAAAATCCTATTTGGGGAAGATAAAAAGCGTCCCCTTAAGCTCAAAAATGGTATGACTGTTGAATCTAATTTCCCAGCCGCCAATATAATCGCTCTTATTACTAATATGGCAAGTATTTGTGGTATGTCAGATCAGATAAGTTATAGGGTTAGATAATAAGCGTATGTCAATTTTTAATAAGAATGAGATAGCAAAAGTCAGACAAATGTCTGGCTTTTTTTAGTGCATGCGATTAAATATTTTATTTATTCTAGTAAACTATTTACTAAAAGAAGCGAAAGAGATATACTAGTAGCTGAAAACGATTACAGTACAAATTTGAGGTAAATAAAAATGAATAAAGAAGAATTACTTAAAACTTACGAAGATACTTTTAACGAGAAAGGTCAAGACGTCTTTTTCTCACCAGGTAGAATTAATGTTATTGGTGAACACACCGACTATAATGGTGGGCATGTTTTCCCAGCCGCAATTAGCTTAGGTGTTTATGGCGTTTATGGTCCAAGAGAAGACAAGAAAGTACGTCTTTTCTCAGGCAACGTTGATGGTGATATCGTCGAATTTGATATTGATGATACCACTGTAGAGAAGGACGATCGTTTCTGGGCTAACTACTTTAAAGGCATGATCACTTACTTACGTGAAAAATACGACAACATCAATCATGGCTTTAACCTGTATATTAAAGCCAACTTACCATCAGGCTCAGGCTTATCATCAAGTGCTGCCATCGAAATGTTGATGGGGATTATCTTAAAAGATGAATTCAACTTAGATGTTGATCGGATTGCATTAGCTAAGATGGGTCAAAGAACCGAAAATGAATTTGTAGGCTTGAACTCAGGTATTATGGATCAATTTGCCTGCATTATGGGCAAAAAAGATAGTGCCATTTTCCTCGATTGCAATACTTTGAAATATGAATACATGCCACTTGCTTTAGGCGAATATGAAATTATTATCATGGCCACTAACAAGCCACATACTTTAGCTGATTCTGCATATAATGACCGTGTTCGCGAATGTCATGATGCAGTTAAGAAATTACAACAAAAGCTTGATATTAAGGCTCTAGGTGAGTTAGATAACGACACTTTCGATGAATATTCTTACCTTATTGATAATGAGACAGAGCTAAAGCGTGCTCGTCATGCCGTTAGTGAAAACCAAAGAACTTTGCGGGCAACTAAGGCAATGAAAGATGGCGACTTAGAGAAGTTGGGTCGCTTGATCAATGCTTCACACGTTTCACTTCATTATGATTATGAAGTAACTGGTAAGGAACTTGATACGTTGGCTGAAGCTTCATGGAAGCAATCTGGTGTATTGGGTGCCAGAATGATTGGTGGTGGCTTCGGTGGTAGTGCAATTGCCATTGTTAAAAAGAGTGAAGCAGAGAACTTCAAGAAGCATGTTGGTGATATCTACCGTGACAAGATTGGTTACGATGCCAGCTTCTATGATGCAGAAATCGTTGATGGTACTAAGAGAATATAATTTTTATGGAAGGGTAAGTTATGAAGGTTATTGAAAAGTTTGCGGATAAAGTAATTAGTAGTGGTGCTTATAAGCCGCTTGATCGTGTTTATGTAATTAATAAAATTCGTGGTCTGGTTGGTGATCATGATGAAGAAGAAAATGATCAAGCAGCTGTTAAACAATTAGTAGATATGGCTGTGAAGAATAAAAAAATACCAGATGATGTAACTTCACGGGAGGTGCTGAATGATCAACTGTGTGATTTAGCAACCCCAACTCCATCTGAGACTAATAGTATCTTTTGGCAAAAAATGGAAAAATCTTCTGAAAAAGCAACTGATTGGTTTTATAAGCTTTGTGTAAACAACAATTACGTTAAAAAAGAAGCTATTGCCAGAAATGTTGTCTTTTCAGGAACTAGTTCAAAAGGACATGGCCTTGAAATTACGATTAATTTGTCCAAGCCAGAAAAAGATCCAAAGGCTATTGCAGCAGCGGCTCATTCAACTGGCAAAAAATACCCACAATGTGCTCTTTGCCTTGAAAACGAAGGCTACTTAGGTGGCTATGGTAAAAATGCTCGTTCTAATTTGAGAATTATTCGCATGAATATTGCTGGTCGTCCATGGGGCTTCCAATATTCACCATATGCTTACTTCAATGAGCATTGTATTTTCTTGGATCAAAAGCATATTCCCATGGTTATTAACCAGCAGACTTTGATTAACTTAGTTGAAATTGAAAAGACTTTCCCACATTACTTTGTTGGTTCAAATGCTGATTTACCAATTGTTGGTGGCTCAATGTTAGCTCATGAGCACTATCAAGGTGGTCGTCATACCTTCCCAATGATGAAGGCTAAGATTAAGAAATCTGTTGTCTTTAATGAATATCCAGATGTTAAGGCTGGGATTGTTGATTGGCCAATGAGTGATTTGCGCCTTATTAGTAATAATTCACTTGATCTAATCGATCTTGGTAGCAAAATTATTAAGTTCTGGGATCAATATTCTGATGCTGATCGTGATATTAAGGCCTTTGATGGAGAAACGCGTCATCATACGGTAACTCCTATTATGCACCGTGAGGGTAAGAGCTTTGTGCTTGATTTGGTACTGCGTGATAATAATACTAATAAGGATTATCCACTGGGTATTTTCCACCCACATAAGCAGTTGTGGCACATTAAGAAAGAAAATATTGGCTTAATTGAAGTTATGGGACGTGCTATTTTACCAGGTCGTCTGAAGAGTGAACTTGAGGAAGTAAAGAAGTACTGGCTAGGTCAAGATAACCAAATGGCAGCCAGCCATCAGGAATGGGCTGACCAAATTAAGGCTGAAAATGAAATTACTAGTGCCAATGTTGACACTGTGATGGAGCAAGCCCTAGTTGAAGTCTTTGAACAAGTCTTGCAAGATGCTGGCGTTTTTAAGAATAATGAATATGGCGATCAAGGCTGGGATAAATTTATTACTGCTTTAACTGAGAATATTTAGGATAAATTAGACAGAAAGCGAGATCTAATGGGTTTCGTTTTTTTGTTAGCGGTAACTGATATATTCTGCTGGGCAAATAATTTATAATATTTTTGAAAGCGAATACAAAAACGGGAGAATAAGCAAATGAAGACAAGTTTTATTAAATATGGTCGCAAAGACAACAAGGATCTTTGTGAGGTTACGTTGGAAAACGATCATGGTATGACCGCGAAAGTTCTCAACTATGGTGCAACCTTAGAAAAAGTTTTACTTGATGGTGAAAACATGATTTTATCATTGGACAAACCAGAAGATTACGACAAGGAACGCAATTATTTAGGCGGTACAGTAGGACGAGTTGCTGGCCGCGTGCGTCGTGGCATCTGGCGCCATGGCTTAGAAATGCACCAATTGCCAATTAATGAAGGAGAAAACCATATTCATGGTGGCAGCGGCATTGACACCGAAGTGTGGGACTTTCAGCCAAGTTGCGATGACAAGGCCGCTTGTGTTGATCTGACCTTGCTTGATCCTAATGGTCATAATGATTATCCGGGCGATTTAAAGATTCATGTACGTTATGAATTGGATAATGATAATACTTTGCACTATTCAATGAATGCAGTTAGTGATAAGCTGACTATTTTTAACCCAGTTAACCATACTTACTTCACCTTGGGTGAACCAGAAACGATCAAAGATTTGCAAATGCAAATGAATGCTGATTATTATTTGCCGGTTGATAAGACCGGTTTACCTGATCAAGGAATGACTGAAGTGGCTGGTACGGCCTTTGACTTTAGAAAAATGAAGCGAGTTGGAGATGCACTAGAAAGTAGTGATCTGCAAATTAAAAACCGCGATGGAATGGACCATCCATTTATTTTGAATGGTAATCTGCCTAATGCCGTCTTAACGTCATCTAAGCATAAGCTAACAGTGACGACTGATGCTCCTTCCTTGATTATTTATACGGGTAATGGTTTTGATCATACTGGTAAATATACTTCAAACTTTGGTCCATATTGCGGAATTACTTTTGAAGCGCAAGTGCCACCGGCAGAGGGTGACGATTTAGGTCGGATTACACTTTTGCCAGGTGAAGAATTTAAGCGGACCGTTGATTGGAAATTTGAATAGAAGATATTGAAGAAAACAGAATTCGTATTTTGAGATTCTGTTTTTTTCGTATCTAAATATTTTGAAAAAAAAACCATGGACATTATAATAAATCTTTAGGTTGATCTCGAAAATTAAGGTGAGTGTACAAGTTAGGTAATGAGTAATAAAAAATAACAAACTGCTAGCATATTACATAAGTTGTATATGAATCAATAATTATGGGAGGAATTATATGAGTAAGAATAATTTCCAAGAACGTTTAAGAAAAATGGAAGACACTAAACAGCGTTTTTCAATTAGAAAGTTTAGTATAGGTGCAGCTTCGGTCTTAATTGGACTGACTATTTTTGGCATGGGCAATGAAACTGTTCATGCGGCTGAACAGCCTGCTCAAAACCAAAATGGGGGGGTACAGACTTCTGCTGTAAATAAAGAAGAGAGTGATGCTTCTAAAGCAAAGCAAGAAGCTGAAACCTCTGTAAATGTAAATTCTGAAGTAACTGAAAACATGCAAGAAGTTTCAGTTGATCAAAAGGCCAATACAGCACAACTTGAAAAGAAAGCACCAGCATCTGCTGTGAAGGAAGAAAAGACTGTTGCTGATCCTACTCCAGCAAAGGAGCGAAATGCTACAAGTAAACAAGACTCAGCTTCAGCACAAACTAGTCAACCTGCTGTTGATTCTGTTAAGCAAAATGCAAAAAAAACACAGCAAGTAGGCAATGATAAGGCAGCATTAGCAACAACTATAACTCTTAATGAACCCAAAAGCAGTGTAGTTGAATTAACTAAAAGTAAAGCTACAGTTCAAGATGAAAATTCTACCACTGTTGTAACAAGTGCTAAAGGATTAATTGATGCAATTCAAAAGGGAACCGCAAATACAATTAACATTGGTGCGAATATTGATTTAGGTACTATTAGCAGCTATAGCAGCTATACCAATACCAATATTTCTAATAAACGTAACATCATAATTCAATCTGTTGCTGGCAAGCACTGTACTGTAGACTTTAACGGTTATGGCTTTAACATGTACAGTAGCGATTATGGAGTTACTTTCAAAAACTTAGACTTATATGGTAGAAGTTATTACGGTATTGTTAGAAGTGCTGGATCATATACTTTTGATAATGTTAACTATACCGGGTCAGAATTAATTTATACTGATCCGGGATATAACACGACAGTTAACTTTGATGGTAATGTTACTGCTCATTCAGTGGGTTCATATACCACTCCACTAAATAGTAGGTCGTCTCAAAAGAGTCAGGGTGGCGATACTCAACAGGTAATTCAATTTGCCGGTGGAACAAAAAATACGATCACGATCAACTTTAATTCTGGGAGTAATGTTACCTTAACCACTACTAATTCAAACGTTGTTGAAGTTGATAAGGGAACAACAACGATCAACGTTAAGAATGGTGCTCAAGTTTCCTTAAATCCACATACTCAAATTTTCACAGAACAACATAGGATGAGGATGGATGGTATTGCCCGTGGTATTGCTTCAGATGGTAATACTACTTTGAACATTGATCAGGGTGGTAACCTAGACATTAACTTGACAAAGAATACCAAAGATTGGTACCTTTCTGGTGCTCTTTACTTGAATTCTGGTGCAACGATTAACGTTAATGGTAATTTGAACATTAATTCTAATGGTAAACCATATTACCGCTCTCAAGGCTGGGATGATCCGGTTTACATCAACGGTAAAGCCACCATCAATGTTAAAGGTGGTTCATTCAAGGTTAATGCTACTAACATGGGTGATTACAAAGGTTCAATTGTTACTTCAAATGGAACAACAAAGATCGCCATTAATCCCCATGGTACCTTTGATGTGACTGGTGATGGCGCAAAGGCTACTGGTGTATCACTTGGTAATGGTAGTACCTTTACTTCAACTCAACCAGAGTTATTTAACATTTCAATGCCAGATGGCGCCACTGCAATTAAGAACGGTAAAGTTCAATTTAATGGAGTAAAGACCTCAGCTGATAGTCAACCAATCGGTGAAATTGACATTACCTATGCTACTAGTGATGGTACTCCAAAAGTTACTAAGGTAACTAGTTATGATGAAGCTACAACTACAGCAACTAGAACTGCTGGAAATAATGCTAAAAACAAGATTAACTTAGTTGCTGCTGGTAAAGAAGTTGACTTAAAAGATATCATGTTTACTAAAGACGCTGATGGGAACTATATCATGAGTGGTATTGCAAATACCGCTGATAATAATGGCGCATATGTTTACATTTCAGTAAATGGCACAGTTCATCAAGTTGCTCCAACAGATTCACAAACTCTTTATACAGTTGGAGAAACTGGCGACCCAACTCCTTCTCAAGTCCCTTACACTGCTGAAACAGGAGCAGATGGTGAATTTAGCGTTAACTTAGGTAAATTAAAAGATACTGACCAAGTTTCACTTTATGCAGCTAAGGACTTTGTAACTAGTGATAAAGATACTAAGACCGTTTCTGAATGGATGACTAGTTTTTACCGTGATCAATTGCAAAAGTTAGTTGATGAAGCCTCTACTGTTGAAGTTGGTTCTAATTACATTAATGCTACTGACAGTCTTAAGACTGCTTATACTAATGCAATTAGTGATGGTAGTGCTCTTCTTCAAAATCCTAGTGCTACTTCAGAACAACTTGAAGCTGCAGCTACTGCCATCACCACTGCCAAGACTGCTTTAAACGGTGATCTCAACAAAGTAAAACAAGATCTTCAAGCTGCTGTTGACGCAGCTCCAGACTTTGAAAATACCTCTGCAACTTATTACAATGCCGCTTCTGCTAAGCAACAAGCATATAGCACAGCAATTAGTGCTGGTAGCGATGCCTTAAAGGCTCAAAATCCAACAGTTGAAAGCTTAACAGATGCATTAAATAAGATTAACGATGCAAAGGCTGCATTAGATGGCCAACCAACCAATAAGCAAGCTCTTCAAGCTGCAGTTAATAATTCTAAAGACGTCAAGGACAGCAATAACTACGCTAATGCCGATCAAAATGCAAAGACAGCATACGACAATGCAGTAACAGCTGCTCAAGGCGTTTTGGGCAACTCAAACGCAACCCAAGCTCAAGTAACTCAAGCATTGCAAGATCTTAATACTGCCAATGATAATTTGAACGGTGATGCTAAGACAGAAGCTGCTAACAGGCAAGCTCTTGAAGATGCAGTAAAAGAAGCACCAACAGTTGAAAAGACTGATTCTAAGTACTATAACGGCACTGAAAAAGCACAAGATGACTATAAGAATGCCGTATCAGAAGGTCAAAAAGTATTAGATAATGCAAATGCTACAGCAGATCAAATAAAGACAGCTTTAGATAATATTAATGCTGCAAAAGGCGCGTTAGACGGAGATCCAACAAATAAAACTATTTTACAAAATAGTGTAGATAATGCAGTAGATCTGGATAAAAGCAATGCTGATGCTCAAGCTAAGAAAGATTACACCGATGCTCTGAATAAAGCTAAACAAGTATTGGCATATCCAAATGCATCACAACAAGCAGTAAATGAAGCAAACGCAGCATTAACTAATGCAAAGACAGCATTAGATAATAGCTCAGCATTACAAAATGCCAAAGATGCATTGCAAAGAGCAGTAGATGCCAAGTCAACTACAGAAAAGACTCCAGCATACTACAATGCCGCTTCTGCTAAGCAACAAGCATATAACACAGCAATTAGTGCTGGTAGTGATGCCTTAAAGGCTCAAAATCCAACAGTTGAAAGTTTAACAACTGCATTGAATAAGATTAATGAAGCAAAGAGCGCATTAGATGGTAAGGCAACTGATACCAGCAAGCTTAAAGCAGCAGTCGATAATGCCAATACCGTAAAAGCAAGCAATGACTACAAAGATGCTAGTGCTGATGATCAAAAGCAATACGATGATGCAGTAAAAGCAGGTCAACAATTATTGGATCCAACTACAGCACCATCTCCATTGACTCAAGCCGATGTTGATAGAGCAGCTAAGGCAATTACAGACGCACAAAGTGCTTTAACTACTAGTGCTACAACTAATGTTAAGGATGCTAAGGGAAAAGCTACTGCTGATTTAACTAATGCTGTTGATGCCTCTAAGAAGGCAATCGATCAAGATACCAACTTAACTGAAGATGAAAGAAATGCAGCTAAAGCACAAGTAGATAGCGATGCTAGCGCTGCAAAAGAAGCTATCAATAAGGCAACTACTAACGATGCTGTAACTTCTGCTGCAACTGCCGGTAAAGTTACCATCGACAAGACTGTCGCAAATGCTGCAATTGACAACGCTGCAGCTGGCAAGAATAAGGCAATCGATGGATCTTCATTAACTGATGAAGAAAAGAACGGCATTAAAGATCAAGTAGCTCAAGCAGTAAAGACCGCTAAGGATATAATTTCTGCCGCTGATACTGAACAAGCAGTAACTACTGCTCAAAAGAATGGTGTTGCCGCAATTGACGGTATTAAGGTTCCAACTGAATCAGCAACTAAGACAGCTGCAGATAAGGCAATCGATGAAGCTCTTGCTAATAAGCAAGCAGAGATCAACAAGTCTACTACTCTAACTGATGAAGAAAAGGCTAACTTGAATCAGCAAGCTCAGAACGCTGCAAATACAGCTAAGCAAAATATTGCTAATGCTAAGACAGATTCAGCTGTAGCAACGGCCCAAGAGAATGGTGTTGCCGCAATTGACGGTATTAAAGTTCCAACTGAATCAGCAACTAAGACAGCTGCAGATAAGGCAATCGATGAAGCTC